>Ga0302320_10000122_pt1 | contig 163425 bp, 128 predicted proteins | sample Bog_T0_3_FD_202130 | JGI IMG/M metagenome (GOLD analysis project Ga0302320, IMG submission 202130) | Peat permafrost microbial communities from Stordalen Mire near Abisko, Sweden - Bog_T0_3 | ecosystem: Environmental > Terrestrial > Soil > Wetlands > Peat | place: Sweden: Abisko, Stordalen... | reverse complement strand
AAGTTCAAACCTCCTTAGAAGGCGCTTGACCGTGGTCTCCCCATATTAGGCCCTTACATATGCCGTCTCGCATCTCAACGAGGTCAATATCGTCATTCTCCGCCTGAATGATAAGGCTCCTTAGCTGGCCTTGCGGCTTAATGCCGAAGAACGGCCTGCAAAGGGCCCAAAGGATTGCGCTTTGCATGGTAAACGAGCTTTTCCCGATTCCAGTCGCACCCGCTAGGAGCAAGCCTTGTCCGCGACGGAGAAAGCCGTTTCCCAGTAGGTTTGCGGCTGCGCGTTGATCTTCCTCCGCAGTTAGGTCCATCAACGAGCGCGCCGTTGTCGGCGCGTTATCCACCTCTCCGGGCTTTGGGAGTGGGACTACGCCACTCATTTTCTTGGCCCTCCGTTTCGGTAGGCATCTAGACGGTGCCTAACTCGTCGTAGTTCGGCCAAGAGCGGTAGCGTTCGCTTTACGTAGACAAAAGCGATCTCCTCAGCCGAACGGCGTTGACGCGCGCACCAATCACCACCAAGTTTAATTTCGTTCCCGCTAGTGTTTAGAGCCGCGCTGCAAACGCGGCTTTTTCTTTGGTTCATCTCGCAGCCCTCCCTTCGGTCTCAGGGATAGCCGGCTTTGCGGGATTGATGTAGCCGCCGTGGGAATAGCTAGCCACCCATCGATCTAATTCCGTCCTCGCGACCCGAACCAACTTGCGGGAGGGTCTGAAAACCGCGAGTTCTCCGGCCTCTATTCGCCGCTCTAAAAACCTACGGGTGCAGCTGAGTTCGCGTGCGGCATCTTTCAATGCCAGAAATTTCCCATCTCGGCAGACGAGAGACTTCGATGTATCGTTCGTTGATGTGTTGTTCGATGTGCTCACGCGCACAACGAGAACCCATTCGACGCAGTTGTCTCCTAAACCACGTCCCCCTCTTTCGCTAGGGGAATAGGGGGAACCGTCTACCTTAGCATCTTGAGCATGGTTTTTTGGATACGGTCAACAATCGCTTCCGTTTGATCGGCTTGTGTCGGCACCGTACTATTTAACCTCTCTTGCAACAACCGTTTATCATGCTCAAACCACGTTTGTTTTACTTCGCCCATATCTAGGTCCGAATACTTCTTGATGACCCGGCCGCTCTTCCGACGTTTCCGTTTTGCAGTTCTTTGAAGCGGATTGATTCCTAGACGTTCCAAGAGCCTTTTGAGCGCTGCTTTCTCTTCCCGTCCGGCGAGATCGTAATGGACCATCGCTTTCGCCCAATCTCTTGAGCTGGCTCTGGTTATTTCAGGAAGGGTCAGAAACTCATTTCGCAAATCCTCGCTGCACCATGACGGGAGGACCGCGTCTCCCAACCGGAATCGTTGTATCCCGTCGTAATGGTCGAGGATCAATGTTCGGATCTTATCGTTCTTTGCTTTGGACTTCGGCAGTTTGAACGGTCCGTTTGCCCCGATCGGAAGACCTCCAATAATCAACCTCAACCTCCGCTCGGTATCGGCTCCATCCTTTGACGCAACGAGCAAAGGAAAATATGCGTAACCTTTGCTTATCTCCTGAATAATTGCTGTTTGGTAAACGAATGCATTTTGAACTAGATTGGTAAGGAATAACGCGGCATCCAAGAGTCTCTGCGCTGCTTTCGTCGCTTCCGTAGTGTCGGGGTTTTTACTGCGAATCAGCCCTAGTGATGCGAATGCCGCTTCTCGTTGTGCTGTCGTCAGGCTAAAATCACCGGGAATTATTTTTCCATCGGTGCATGTGATTGTTGGAAGATGGCAGTATGGCTTATGCATTGGCTGCCTTTCCCTCGAATGCGACCACGTTGCCATAATCGGCTGGAGGCATGATCTGCCACCATCTAGCCGCAGCCTCGGGTTTAACGAGTTCACGGTAGTGTTGGTAGAGGACGGCAGCCCCGGCGTGTCCGAGTTCGGCAGCGGTCTCAGCCGCGCTCTTGAATTGGGCGAGATGGTAAGATGCGAACGAGTGGCGTAGTACGTTTGCCGGCCATTCGATCTCTGCGGCCTTGCAGGTCGCTTCTCTTCCGTCGCGAACGCTCTCGGTGGTCGCTACTGCGCCCGACTTGCGAACGTGAGGGGCTAGCCATGCGGCTAAGGCGTCGCAAATGCGGACAAAACGACGTTGGGCGGTCTTGGAGTTCTCGGCTCGGACTTGTATCAGCCTTCCGGCAAGGTCGATCTCGGACCAATCCAAACGTTCAAGTTCCGCTGAACGCAGCCCCGCAAAGGCTCCGATGGCGAGATAGGGCACGAAATCAGCCGGGGCCTTCTCTAGAACGGTCCGCATTTGCTCGGGGGTGAATATCTCAGGTGTGCCGCGCACTACCTTGGCCTTAGCGGTACCGGTAACGGGGTTATGGGTAGCGTAACCGCGCACTTTGCCGAATTCGAAGAAGACGTGGAGAACCCGGCGAAAGTTGTTCCTGGTCTGCCCCGCTACGTCTAGGCCCCGGAGCCAATCGTCAATCTGGCTTGGGAGGATTTCCGCGACCTTCAAAGCGCCAAATTTCTCTGCGAACGTGTCAAGCCGGTTGCGGAGGTCGCCTAGATATCGATCGGAAGCGCCATCCTTCCGCTTTGCGGTGTTAAACTCGGCTACCAAGGCGGCAACCGTGCAACTCCGCGCAGTAGCGGCGAGGTAAGTCAGAAAGTGCTCTGTAGCGTCCGAAATGGTCTTGCCGTAGGGTCGGAGCCGATCGGCGCACGCGATGGCATCTATGCGTAGCTGCTCCGGCATGGTGACGGCGGCCTCCCCTTCGCGCTTCATTCGGATCAAAGTGCGCCTGAGCCATGAATCGGCGGCTTTGCGCGTACCGAAGAATTTGCGTGTCCTCTTGCCATTGACTCGGAGGCCCTCGATCACGAAAGGTGTGGTGTTCGAGTGTCGGTACTTTGCTACCCTAGGCTTAGTCGTTCTCATGCGCCTATGGTCGCAAAGAGGTCTGTAAGTGTCAATGAAATGTCAATGGACGGTTTTTGAGTTGGTTGAAAATCACGTAACTCGTTGAATGCTCGGGTGGTGGAATTGGCATACACGACGGTCTTAGAAGCCGTTGCCGTAAGGCGTGCAGGTTCAAATCCTGTCCCGAGCACCACTTCGGCATGATTGGTTTTGCGCCTTGGGGTGACCAAGGCCGAAATGACAAACGCCACCCAACAAGACTCAACACAGGCACGGTCTGGTGCCCTTGGCAGCCTCATCGCGGTCGTCCTCATCTGCGCGGCGGTTGGACTCGCCTATGCAAACAGCCTCAGGGGCGAATTCGTGTTGGACGACCTTAACTCGGTCACGGAAAACCAGTCGATCCGCCACCTCTGGCCCTTGTCGAGCGTCCTGGCAGGACACCAGGTGCCAGGGGCGACCGTCGAGGGGCGTCCCGTCCTTAACCTGTCCCTGGCGGTCAACTATGCGCTGGGTGGATTGGGCACCGGGGGCTACCACGTCGCCAATCTGGCGATCCATATGCTGGCCTGCCTGGTCCTCTTCGAGGTCCTGCGCCGGACCTTTGGGATGGTCGGGAAGCCGTTTGGGAGCGATGCCACCCCAATCGCGTGCGTATGCACCCTGCTCTGGGGGCTCCATCCCCTGCAGACGGAATCCGTAAGCTACGTGGCCCAGCGGGCGGAGTCCCTCATGGGGCTGTTTTTCCTCTGCAGCCTCTATGGGGCCCTCCGCACGGAGGGGTCGCGCAGGCCCTGGGTCTGGACCGCGGTCAGCATTGTCGCGGCGTTCCTTTGCACCGGCACCAAGGAGGTGGCGGTCACGCTGCCCGTCATCGTCCTCCTCTACGATCGAACCTTCCTCTCCGGCTCGTTTGCGATGGCGTTGCGCCGAAGGTGGCCCCTCTACGCGGGTCTCGCCGCGAGCTGGATCCTGCTGGCGATGCTGCTGGGGGCCTCGGGCAACCGCGGTGGAACGATCGGGGCGGCCGCCGGCATGGATCCCTGGACCTATGCCCTCTGCCAATCGCGCGCCCTGATCCACTATCTGCGCCTCTGCTTCTGGCCATCCCCCTTGATCGCCGATTACGGAACCGACTTCGTGTCGTTCGCCGGGGCCCTGCCTTACAGCCTGGCCGTGGTCGCACTGCTTGCGGCTGTCGCGTGGGCCCTGGTAAAGCGACCGGCCCTGGGATTCCTGGGCGCTTGGTTCTTCATCATCCTGGCGCCGACCTCCAGCTTCGTGGGGGGATCCCGCCAGATGCTGGCCGAGCATCGCCTCTACCTTTCGCTTGCCGCGGTCGGAGTCGGGTTTGTCTTAGCCCTTTTTAGTCTCCTTGGCAGAAAGGGCCTCGTCCTTGGGGCGGCAGTCGCCGCCGCCTTCGGGTTTGCCACAGCCGAACGAAACAAGGCCTACCGGGACAGCATCTCATTCTATCAGGACATCGTGCTCCATCGTCCCGACAACGCATGGGAGCACAACAATCTCGCGATGACGCTCAAGGACAAGGGAAGGATTCCCGAGGCCGTTGTGCAGTTCCAGGAGGCCCTGCGCCTCTGGCCCACCTATGCCGAGGCGCACAACAACCTGGGCCTCGCCCTTGCCGACCTGCCCGGGAGGAGGGAGGAGGCCCGCTCCCAGTACGAGACGGCCCTCCGCCTGAATCCAAACTACGCCGCGGCGCACAACAACCTGGGCAACCTGCTCTCGGACGAGCCAGGGAGGGAGGCCGAGGCGCTTGCCCACTACGGAAGGGCCCTGCAGATCAAGCCCGGATACGCGCACGCGGAGTACAACATGGCAAGCCTGCTCGCGAAGATGCCGGGCCGCCAGGAGGACGCCGTGGCCCATTACGAGGAGGCAATCCGCCTCGAGCCGGATTTTCCCGACGCCCACTACAACTTGGCGAACCTGCTCTCCGGCATGGGGGGATTCCGCGACGAGGCCATCCAGGAGTATGAGGCCACGCTGCGCCTTAGGCCCGACTTTGCCAGCGCCCACGTCAATCTGGCCATCCTCCTCGCGGCGGACCGTGCGCGCCAGGCGGAGGCGCTCGCCCATTACGAGGAGGCCCTCCGTCTCAAGCCCAATTCCCCGCTGGTCCATATGAACATGGCAAACCTCCTATCGAGAATGGCCGGGCGCGAGGACGAGGCGATCGCCCACCTTGAGACCGCCCTCCGGCTGGACCCCGATTACGCCGATGCCCACAACAACCTGGCCGTCATCCTCACCAACAGGCCGGGTCGAGAGGCCGATGCGCTGGCCCACTACGAGGCCGCCCTTCGGCTCAAGCCGGGAAGCGCCGAGGCCTATAACAACCTCGCAACGCTGCTTGAGCGCGTTCCCGGGCGCCAGCGGGATGCCGTCGCCTATTTTGAGGCAGCTCTAAGGCTGCTACCCAATTCCCCGGTGATCCACCTGAACCTGGCGCGACTGCTTGAGACAATGCCCGGAAGAAGGGACGAGGCGGCTATTCAATACAGCGCGGCGTTGCAGCTTGATCCGAGCCTGACCGAGGCGAGACAATCCCTCGAGCGCATCCGGAGCCAGGGCCGGTGAGCAACACCCTTGGTGCGGTGGTCCCGAAAACTCTATTCAGGGCGATTCGTATATAGCTTCGAAAGTACGCGGCAGTTCCGGGTCTTCTTGACCGCGGCAATACGTAATGCATTTTCGGCGCATGCCGCAGACCACCGTGAAACTTAGGCATGATGTTGCCAGGAGGCTTGAGGAAAGCAGGGGCCCGGGAGAGAGCCGCAGCGACGTCGTGGCCCGGTTGCTCGACAACCAGCCTGCGACCACGGTTGAGGAATGGATGGAGTCCCTTGCCCCGCTCGAAGGACGAGGACTTTTCACCAAGGAAGGACGAGAGAGGCTCAAGGCAGACCAGCTAAGCCCGCGGCATTCGCGCGCAAGACTTTAGGCCTAAGGGGAGGTCCCCGGGTGCGTGGCGTCCTCCACGGTGAACCATTTTGCGACCACGAGGATCGCCGCTAGGATTGCATAGGCCGCGGCATAGGACGCCGCCGGGAAATTCGACCCCCCCTTGAAGACGTGGGTCAGGCGTTCAAGGAGCGGGAGCGAACCCACCGTGTCGGCGCCCTCGAACCTCCATGCGTGCATGAGTCCGACCAGGCTCAGAACGGACCCGGCGAGAAGCCAACCCGCTGCAGCATACAGGCGCCGGTCAATGATGTGGACCGTGGCCGTCGCGATGATGAGCGCCGCAAAGAACGCACCCTGTTCGACGGCAAATCCGCCGTCGATGTAGGTCCCGGATGCGTGGAAGGAATCCACGAGAGCGGAAGAGAACTGCCCCCCGTGGGCCCCGAGGCCAGAGATCCTGAGGCCGTTCTTGATGCTGAAGGTCGCCCACGAGACCACGACCGGCACCATGCCGAGGACGACTGCGGGCCAGTGGCGCTGGGGCGTCGCCTCGAAGCCCTGCACCGTGATCACGAGCCCCACCCAGAAGATGATCGCGACCCCCGCCTCGACCGGCACCAGCCAGCCGATGGCCGCGAGGGATCCGGTGAAGCACACGGCCGTCATGAAGACCGCGTTCAGCGTCGAATATCCCGCCCGCGCCCCCATCCGCTTCCAGGCGGGGTGCCCGATGTAGATCCCCACCGGGAACGGAGAGCCAAAGCACGCCGCGGCAAACGTGGAGAGGCCGGTCGCGACCAGGGACGAGCGCACCGAGTAGGAATCCCCGGCGGCAGCGGCCGACTCCACGCATTGCATGGAGGCCAGCATGTTCAGGAGGCCCATGGGCAGGATGATCGAGAGGTACGGCAGGAACGTCCCGGCGATGATCCCCTGGAGGAGGCTGCCCCCGGTGAACTGGGGAAGGTGCAGCTGCACGGTCCCGGCGGCGACGGGGGCGCCGGGCGCCAGGCCCGTGGCCCACGAGAGCGCGGTCCCCACGACCAGGATGACAAGGGCCGCGGGGATTCCCGCCTTGGGCTTCAGGCCCCCGAAGAAGAAGACAAGGACCAGGCCAAGGGTGACGATCCCCACGATCGGGTGGGCGAAGAGGTCGAGCGCGAAGTTGAGCGTTAGGAACGCAAACCCCGCGCCGCAGAGGGACGCCAGGAGCGCGGCCCGGGGCGTCATCCGCCTTAGGCCGGCCGCGACAAAGGCCCCGAGGAACTCGATCGTCCCGGAGCCCAGGCAAGCGATGAGCCCCGCGTGCCAGGCCTCGACATCGGGGTCGGCTGCGCCCCGGGAGACCGCGATCTGGCGCGCGGGGAGCATGACCAGGAAGGCGAACGCGATCATCGTGGGCGTGTTCAGTCCGAAGGGCATGGCGCACACGTCGGCGCGGTTCTCGCGGCGAGACAGCCGGTGCGCCTGCCAGGCGTAGAACAGGTTCCCCCCAATGTAGGAGATGGCGATTCCCGGCAGGATGCGCCCGTAGACGAGCGCAGGGGCCATCCCGACGACTCCGATGCAAAGCCCCGGGATCAGCAGCAGCTGGACAAGGTTGTCGAGGGCGATGGCGAAAAACCCGTCGACGTCTCCCCGGACAAAGACCTTCATCAGGTGGCCCGGCCGAGTTCGCGGATCAGGGACACCGTGAACAGGGCGGCCTGTCGTGAGGCGAAGGGTGAGAGCTTGCGGTAGTCCCCCTCCGGCGAGTTCTGGGTCAGGTTGCTGCCGCCCCTGATGCAAAGGAACGGGATCCTGAGGCTCCAGCAGACCTCCGCGACGGAGCCGCTCTCCATCTCCATCAGGTCCGGCGAAAGCTGGCGGCGGATGTGCTCGATGCGCGCGGAGGGTATCCCGAACTGGTCCCCAGAGGTGATGCGGCCGACCCGCACGAGGGGCACGTAGGAGGGGTTGTGCTGGACGGCCGTCTCGGGGACATGTCTGGAGATGGCGCGCCGCGCAGCCTTGAGGAGCACCGGGGTGCCCGGGTACAGGATCGGCATCACGTCCCCGAGCGGGCCCTCCGAGCCGAAATACTCCATCGCGAAGTCGGGCAGGAGCGACCCGAAGTCGTGGTTGCAAACGGTCTCGCCGACAATCACGTCGCCGTTGCGCATCTCGGGGTTTATGCGCGAGGCCGTCCCGGTCATCAGGAGTTCGCGCGGCCTGAGCTTCTCGGCGAAGAGCATCGTGATCATCGATGCGCAGGTCTTGCCTATCCCGGTCGCCGCCACGACGACCCGCCGGCCGGCGATGCGTCCCTCGACATAGGGGAAGGGTCCCAGGAGCCCGCGTCTCCTGCCCTCGAGCGCCCGGTCGACCAACTCGGTCTCCTGGGGCAGCGCGCCGAGCACAAGCGTCATGTTCCTGAGCCCGGCTGCGGGCCTGCGAAGCGGCGCCACGGGCAAACCCGGGACATTCAGGGGCGGCTCGTGGACGAGCGCGAGGGGGGATTTTGCCATAGGGGACGCCGGAACAGTTGCCGGCTATCGAATCCAAGCAGCATATATGCCATGGGGTCCCGAGGCGACCCCATTTGAGAGGAACGCCCGCGGGGCGGGGCTTCGGCTTGCAGGACGCCCTCCGGGCGGCACGCTCGCACCCAGGCACGACGACATGGACCGATCGCTTCCCCTCATTGACCTGCACCGGCACCTGGACGGGAACGTCCGCATCCGGACCATCCTTGAACTCGGCGACCTCCACGGGGTTTCCCTCCCGGGCACCACCCCGGAAACCCTCCGCCCGCACGTCCAGGTCACCGGGGTCATGCCGGACCTGGCGTCATGGCTCGCCAAGCTCCACTGGATGACGGCCGTCCTGGGAGACCTTGACGCCTGCCAGAGGATCGCCCGCGAGAACGTCGAGGATGCCAGGGCCGAGGGCATAGACTATGTCGAGCTGCGGTTTAGCCCCTATTTCATGGCGAAGCCGCACGGGCTTGACCCCGCCGCGGTCGTCGAGGCCGTGGTGGCCGGAGTCGACGAGGCGCGAGGGGCCACCGGGCAGAAGGTGAACCTGATCGGGATCCTCAGCAGGACCCACGGCGTCGAGGCGTGCGCGACGGAGCTGGCGGCACTCCTTGCATCCAGGGAGAAGCTCGTGGCGCTCGACCTTGCCGGCGACGAGAAGGCGTGGCCCGCCGAACTCTTCACGGCCCACTTCAAGCGGGGCCGCGATGCGGGCTGGGCCATCACCGTCCACGCCGGGGAGGCGGACGGTGCGGGGAGCATCTGGTCCGCCCTGCGCAACCTCGGCGCAACCCGCATCGGCCATGGAATCCGGGCGATCGACGACCCGGACCTCATGGACCACCTGCACAGGCAAAGGATCGGCCTTGAGGTGAACCTGACCAGCAACGTCCAGACCAACAGCGTCCCGAGCATGGGGGAGCACCCGATGAAGCGGCTTCTTGCCAGGGGCCTGCTGGCCACGATCAACACCGACGACCCGGTGATAAGCGGGATCGACCTCGCCCACGAGTACGGGGTCGCGGCCCCTGCCGCGGGGCTGACACCCGAGGAGATCCGGGTCGCGCAGCGCAATGCGCTCGAGATCGCCTTCCTGTCGCCGCGCGAGAAGCTCGACCTCCTGGAGGCTGCCCGGCGTAGGTAGTGGGCGCGTGGGGGGCCTAGGATCCCTCAGCTTCCTCGGAGGGAGGCCGATCTGCTAGACCCCAAATCCCTTCCGAATTTCATCGAACGCCGTGCTTGTGTTGCTGAGCACGATGTCAACGGAGGCGGCGTCCAGGTTGCAGCGTTTCAGGAAATCGGTCCCGGCCGTCGTCAGGCCCCAGATCGGGCCCACGGACGGAAGAAAGGGCGTGCCGACCCCCTGGGGAAGCATTGCGGACGCAAAAAAGAGGCCGTCGGCCAGCCAATTCCTCTCCTTGAGCGTCGCCGGTTCGTTCTGGGCGCCGATCGCCTGGATGATCCGCTCGGGAAAGTTCCACGTGCCGAGGAGGATGGCCCCGGCCTCGCTCTGGGGAAGCCCGACACTTTCGACCTCCCAGTCGGTCAGGGACTCGCTCCCGTCCCAGAAGATCCCGCTGTGCAGGTTCTCGATGGTCTGGTTGATCGCAAGGCGGCCGATGAAGCGGAGGAGTCCCGCGGTATAGGCCTCCTCCGGGTCGTTCTCGCTTGTCGCCCGGGCGAGCTCGCGCATGAAGAGCCCGTTGAACAGGCTCTCGGCCCAGAAATCCGATGCAATGATCCCGTAGCACCCCAGGTCGCGGCTGCTGACGATCTTGGCGACGGAAAGGTTGAGGATGCGAATCGTCTCCTTCATCCCGATCCTCTGCACGGCGTCGCCAATGCTGCTGTTCGTCCCGCCCCCGTAGTTGGCGCTGTTGGCGCAGCGAATGATGTCCGCCACAAGTGCGGCGTCCCTGCCCACAAGGAGCGCGATGCTGTCGATGTCGGACTGGGGATCGCGCAGGAGCTTGAGAGCCTTTGCCAGGATCACCGGGGCGGGGCTGAAACGCTCGATATGCTTGAGGGCCGAGAGAAACTCCGCCGTGGTCGGCCTCGTGTAGGCGGATGCCGGGTTCATGTTGGGATGCCCTTCGTTTGACCCGTACCCTCCGACGCCAGCATGGGGGCGTCCTCGATCGGCGGGCGCGGTGCGCTGGGCATCTCCTTGCGGGTGGATGGAATGCGGGACATGAAGGACGTTGGTTTCTTCGGGATAGTCTGTCCCGTGACTGTGAGCATCGGCCGAATGGGGGTGGACTTGAGCCCTATCGTCCGGATTCACATTGCCTTAGGGGTGGAGCGCCCTCGGTGGAGTCGTTCGGCCTTTGCAGCGGGTGGCCAGTCCTGCCGGTCCCCATCCAGAAAATCTCCCGGCGAGAGGCCACAGTGGCAACGAGGCCCAGTGAACAGGGAATCGGCCCACAATGATAAGAAATTGAAGCTTAATTGTTTATAATGAGACCGGCGCAGGAGGGTCGCTTGCTGCCCCGGGTGGTTCTCATGGGCAACGTGGGCTGGCCGCCGACGCGCTTTCAGCGTCCCGCCCTTGGATTCCGGCGGGATTCCTGTACAAACCCGCCATGCCCTCCAGCAACCCCAGCCAGGGAGCCCTGGTCACTTCGGCCGTGGGCCTGGTCGCGATCGTGCTCCTTTGGGTTAGCCTGCTCCTCCGGCGGCGCGAGCGCCTCGTCCGCGACCTGCCCACCTCGAAGGTCCAGGGCGTCTTCATCGGGCTGGTGGAGCTGAGCGTCTCGTCCGAATCCGAGAAGCCGCTGGTCAGCTTCCTCGGGGAGAGGCTCTGCGTCCATTATACGTACCGGGTCGACGAGCACTGGTCGCGAACGGTGAGCGAAACCTCGACCGACGACAAGGGACAGGCCCAGACCCGAACCCGGGTGGAGGAGGGGTGGAAGACGGTCGCCGCGGGGGGAGCCTCGGAGCCGTTTTACGGCCGGGATGACACCGGGGTGATCCTTGTCCGGCCCGAGGGCGCAAAGGTGGAGGCTGCGGCCTTCTTCGACCAGACGGTCTCACGGGGGCACCCCCTTTACCTCGGAAAGGCGCCCGTGGCGGGCGTTCCCGACTCCACGGGCCGCCGCCGTTTTGTCGAGGAGGGGATCCCGCTGCACGCCCCCGTCTTCATCATGGGCCAGGTCCGGGAACGGGCGGACGTGGTGGCGCCCGAGATCGCGGCCAGCAAGGACGCCCCGATGTTCCTCATCTCGACGCATTCAAAGAAGGGCGTCCAAACCAGCTACGCGCTCTATTCCTGGCTCGCGTGGCTCGGCGGCCTGGGGGCATCCGCGGCTGCGGGGTTCCTTTTCCTCAGGCCCGTCCGTCCGTCCTGGCCGCCCGCCGTTGGCATCGGCGCCGCGGCGGCGGTCTTCCTCGTCGCCTGGGCCTCATGCTGGGTCTGGATGGTCTTCAACAGCCTGGTGAACCTCCGCGCGCGGGTGCGCCAGGGCTGGTCGCTTGTCGATGTCGAGCTCAAGCGCCGCAACGACCTGATCCCGAACCTGGCGGGCGTGGTGGCGGGCCTCGGCAGCCACGAGGCCTCCGTCCAGACGGCCGTGGCGGCGCTTCGCTCTCAATTGACGGCCACCCGTCCCGGTGAGCCCGGTCCCGACATCGGGGGCGTGGCGGGGACGGTCCGCGCCGTGGCGGAGCGGTACCCGAACCTCGTGGCGCAGGAGGGCTTTGTCCGCCTCCAGAAACAGCTGGTCGAGACCGAGCAGCGGATCGCGCTCGCGAGAACCTACTACAACGACATCGCGACCCAGTTTGCGACCCGGGTTGGGCAGGTGCCCGAAACCTGGCTCGCCTCCGCCGCCGGCATCCGGCCCGAGCCCCTCCTGCAGGTGGCCGATTTTGAGCGGGCCGCGGTCAAGGTGAGCCTGTCGACGGCCGGGGCCGAGCCGGGCCAGGGAGCCGCCGCCTGACGATTCTGGTTCACTTGGGCGCGGATTTGGGAGTCATTTGGGACCCGCCCTCCGTGGCAAAACCCCGCAACGAGCCCGTCAAGTGACCCCGCAACCCATGGGAACGATCAATATCAAGTCGATGATCAGGACGATTGCCGACTGGCCGCATCCGCCCGTCCGCTTCCGCGACGTGAGCTCGCTCCTGCGCCACCCCGAGGGGTTCGCTGCGGCGATGGACATGTTCGTGGACCGCTACAAGGACGAGCCGATAGACTTCATTGCGGGCCTGGACGCCCGGGGGTTCATCCCGGCCGGCGTGCTCGCCTACGTGCTGAAGAAGCCGATGATCATGGTCCGGAAGAAGGGCAAGCTCCCGGGCGAGACGATCCACGCCGAGTACCAGCTTGAGTACGGGCAGAGCATCCTCGAGATCCACACCGACGCCGCGCCCAGGGGTGCCAACGTGCTCCTGATGGACGATCTGATCGCCACGGGCGGGACCCTGTGCGCGGCCGTTCAGCTCTTCGAGAAGATCGGCTGCCACGTGAGGGACGTGGGCGCCGTCGTGAACCTGACGGAGCTAAACGGCGCGAGGCGCCTGGAGGCCCTCGGGGTGCGCGTCTTCGCGCTGTGCGAGTTCACCGAGTCGGAGTAGGGGTCGCGCCCCTGCGGACCCACCACGAGACCGAGACCCCCGCGGCCAGGAGCGCGAGGAAGACGTAGGGGAGGAGGCGGGCCGGGCCCTCGGGCGCGGGATAGACGCTCACCACGATCACGGCCGCAAGGAGCACGAGCGCGGACGCGGAGGCCGCCAGGGCCGGCCAGCGCAGCGCGGCCAGGCGCCTGAGGAAGAACGGCGCCGCCAGGCACACCATGAAATACGACCCGATGAACCCGAGCGCGGCCAGCTGCGAGAGGTAGTCGATGCAGGAGACAAGGGAGACCCCCGCCGCAAGGAGGCCAGCCGTGGCGGCGATCGCGAGGATGCCCAACGCGGCGATGGCCCGGTGGGGCGTCGCGTTCCTGGGGTGCGCGGACCCGAACGACCTCGGGAAATACCCGTCGCCGGCGAGGGAGAAGAGGGTCCTCGCCCCGGCGTTCATCGATCCAAGGGTGCACGCGAAGTAGCTCAGGGCGACGCCGGCGGAGCTCGCGGCCCCAAGGAGCGGGTGATGGTAGGCCCGCGCGAGGGTGTCGAACGGCGCCTCGAGCTGGTCGAGCGCCAACCCGAACCTCCGGCCAAGGCCCACCAGGAGGTAAGTCATGACGACATAGAGGATCCCAACCGGGACCACGCACCGCACGAGCGCCCTCGGGATCGTCCATTCGGGTCGCTTGGACTCGACCCCGAGCGTGGTGGCGCTCTCAAAGCCCCCCATCATGATGAAGGCGAGCACAAGTCCCGCCGTGAGCCTCCTCGGCCCCACGCCCTCTAGCGTGAGCTGCGGCCGGTCTACCCAGGGGCCGTCCTTGGACATTGCGACAACGATGATCGCGATGATGACGGCGAGCGAGGTGGCCTCGATCACGATCATCACGTTGCTCGAGAGCTTGATGTCGCGGAAGGCGATCCACCACGACAGGGCAACAACGGCGGTGGTCGCGAGGGCGCCGAGGAGCGCCGAGTCAGGTATTCCCGCATACTCGGTCAGGAGGAGGCAGGCGTAATAGGCGGCCGACGGGGCGCAGCCGGCGACCCCGAAGAGCATGGCGATCAGGTAGACCCACTTGGTGAGCGCGCCGGCCCTTGTTCCAAGCCCCAGCCCGGCATAGGTGCCGAGCCCGCCCGCGGAGGCGCCGCGGGTGGCGAAGACATTGATGTTATAGAGGATGAGGAGGAACACGGCCACGACCCCGAGGACCAGGAGCCAGGTGCCGTTTCCGGACTTGCCGATCACCAGAGGGATCACGACCCCGAGCGTGCCGGTCGGTGCCATGGTCCCGAGCGTCTGGGCGACGTTCTCCAGCCCGGACAGGTAGTTGCTCCTCAGGGCCAAAGGGTCCGCAGCGTGACTCGGTGTGCGGGGGCGGGTGGGCTTCAATCGGGGCAACCTTCCGCAAACCTGCTCCCATCTGCAACATCGGATGGGCCCCCCCCGGGCCCAAGGAATGGCGGTTTGACGGGGCCCCGTCTCCGTTGGACGATGTCCCGCCCATGAGCCAACATCACGAAGTCCAATCCGGCCTAAAGGAAACCGAGGTCAAGCGTCGGCACATCCTGCCCAAGGCGCTCGTGGTCGGCATCGTGTCCGGCTTGATCGCATCGGCCTTCCGGATGGCGCTCCATTTCCTTGAGACGAACCGGATCGCCTTGATCGAGCGCCTGTCTCCCGTCGAGGGCCTCCTTGCGGCGCTTGGGCTTGGCGCGGCCGGCAGCGCGCTCGGCCTCTGGCTCGTGCGGCGTTTTGCCCCGGAGACGGCCGGAAGCGGCATCCCCGACCTCAAGTCCGTTGTCCTCGGCGACCGCCAGCTCCACTGGAAGCGGGTCATCCCCGTCAAGTTCCTGGCCGGTGCCGCGAGCATCGGGGGTGGCCTGGCGCTCGGCCGGGAAGGCCCCACGGTGCAGATGGGCGGAGCCACCGGCCTCATGGTCTCGACGTGGTTCCGGGTGAAGCAGGGCGAGGGCGAGCGCAAGGCCCTGATCAGCGCCGGGGCGGCGGCGGGACTGGCGGCCGCCTTCAACGCCCCGCTGGCGGGGCTCATCTTCGCCCTCGAGGAGCTCAATGGCAGCTTCACGCAGGTCGTCTTCGTGGCCTCGTTCCTGGCGGCGGTCTCCGCGGACGTCGTGTGCCGGGTCGTGACCGGGGAAACCCCGGTCTTCGTCCTCCAGAGCATGCCGGTGCCGACGCTGCACGCTCTGCCTGTGTGCGCGGTCCTTGGCGTGTGCGCGGGCCTGCTGGGCGTCCTCTTCAACAAATCCCTCCTGAAAAGCCTGGACCTCTTTGACCGCATCAGGTCGTGGCCGGCCCCCGCGACGGGGGCCTGCGTGGGCCTGGTGGTCGGCTTTGCCGCGTGGATTTACCCGGCGATGAGCGGTTCCGGCGCGCTGCTCTCGGACCGGGCCATCGACGGATCGATCGCGGTCAAGTGGATGCTGCTCCTCCTTGTCGGCAGGTTCCTGCTCACGATGGTCAGCTACGGGTCGGGGGCCGCGGGCGGGATCTTCGCCCCGCTCCTGGTCCTCGGGTCCCTGGGCGGGCTCGCGCTCGGGGCGGGCGTCCACGCGTGGCTCCCGGCATGGGCCGTCAATCCCGAGATCTTTGCCGTCGTGGGGATGGGGGCCCTCTTCACGGCGACCGTCCGCGCTCCCTTGACCGGGATCGTGCTCATGACGGAGCTCACGGGTAAGTACGACTTCATGCTGCCGCTCCTGGTGAGCAGCTTTGCGGCCTACGGGATAGCGGAGGCCCTGCGGGACAAGCCGATCTACGAGGCCCTGCGCGAGCGCTCGATGCGCGCGGGCAGGGACCCTAGCGGTCCGGACGCTTGAGGCTGAAGATGTCCCGGGTGAGGCTGTAGGCCTCGCGCCCCAGCCGGCCGACAAGGTCAAGTTTCGCCGGGTCCGGAAGGCCGTCGTCAGCGAGGACGTCGTCCCTTACGTGTGCGAAGAGGATGCGCCCGAAGACCACGTTGCCGGCAATGGGGCCGGAGCCGACCTCGACAACGCGGTCGAGCGCGCACTCGAACGAGACGGGGGAGGCCGCGATCCGCGGGGGGCGCACCCTAACCGACGGGGCGGACTCGATCCCGAACGTTGAGAACTCGCTCTCCCCGTAGGGCAGGTTCGCGGCCGTGTCGTTCATGACCGAGGAGAGGGCATGGGGGACCAGGTTGACGACGAACTCCGGCACCTGCTCGATGTTGCGCAGGGTGTCCTTCTTCTGCCCGTCGCGGGTGTTGGCCGGCACGAACATGAGCGTGGGCGGGCTCGCGGTCACTCCCTGGAAGAAGCTGAACGGGGCCAGGTTCGTCACGCCGTCGGCCGACACCGTGGACACCCATGCGATGGGCCTCGGGATGATCGTGCTCGTCATCCACTGGTAGGCGTTGCGGGGCTTCAGGGCTGCAAAATCAATCTGCATGGCTCCGCCCTAGGGCAAGGAAAACACATACACGAGGGAATTCCCGGCGCCGGCCGGTCCGCCTACACCGTGCAGATGGCGACGGCCTCCGCCAGCGAGGTCATCGGGTCCCTGACCGGTATGAACTCCTGCGCCAGGTAGCCCCTGTGCCCGGTCTCCTTTATCGCGCGCGAGATCATGGCGTAGTTGAGCTCCTGGGTCTGGTCTATCTCGTGGCGGCCGGGAACCCCGCCCGTGTGGTAGTGGGCGATGTAGGCGTGGTTTTCGCGGATGGTCCTCACGACGTCCCCCTCCATGATCTGCATGTGGTAGATGTCGTAGAGGAGCTTGAAGCGCTCGGAGCCGACCTGCTTCACGAGCTCGACGCCCCACGCGGTGTGGTCGCACATGTAGTCGTGGTGGTCGACCTTGCTGTTCAGGAGCTCCATGCAGACGGTGACCCTGCGCTTCTCCGCCGTGCCGACGATCTGCCTGAGGGCGATGGCGCAGTTCTTCAGGCCGAGCTCGTCGTCCATGCCGCCCCGGCTTCCCGAGAAGCAGATCACGTTCGGCAGGCCGGCGTCGGCGCACGCCCCGATCCGCTCGATCATCCCGGGTACCATCTTGGCGTGGTGCTCGACGCGGTTCAGCCCCTCCGGGATCTTGGTGACGCCCATGGCCATGGCGCAGGTCAGGCCGTGCTTCTGGACCACGGGCCACTCCGCGGGCTCCAGGAGCTCCACCGATTCCAGCCCGATCCGCTTGGACTCGCGGGCAAGGTCCTCGAGGGGCATCTTCGCATAGCACCAGCGGCACACGGAGTGGTGAAACGAGCCCGGGGCCTGGGGGGCCGCCGCAGCCGGAGCGGGTTTTGCGTCGTCTGCGCTCACCCGGGGAAGGGCGGCCAGGGCTGCGGTGCCGGCCATGGCCTTGAGGGCGTCACGTCGTGAGATGTCCATGGGGGTGGGGGATTGGGGATCCTATTGGGTGCCGGTCTGGTGTTGGACCCGTTTCTGCCCGGGGTCGAGCCTTCGATGAGGGTGCCCTTCACCGCCGGGGTTCGGCCGTCGTCAGGTGCCAGAGCCTGCAGTACGGGCAGAGGTAGGCCTTGCGCTCGCGCTCGACGCCCGCGACAAGCGCGGCGTCCAGGGCGTCGCCCTGGCTTCGGTACCTCCTCTTGCGGAAACACCGAAGTTCCCGCTCCTCTTTCCTTGGCTCCTTCAATGGCGTGTGGGGGGCTTTGCTCCCCCAATACCTGCCACGGCCGGGCCCTTTTGCAAAGCCCGCCGTTGGCCGTCAGTCGTCGCGGTTAAGCGCCTCGGCGTGCCGAAGCCCGAGCAGCACGAGTTCCGGGACATATTCGTCAAAAAGCTTTTCCTCCTCGAACATCCGGGCAAAGCCGCCCGTTCCGACCACGTGGGGCCTGACGCCCCCAAAGACCTCCCGGGTGAGCCCGTCAACGATGTGCCGGATAGCCCCGGTGTGGCCGTGATAGAGCCCGGATTGGATGCTCTCCACCGTGGAGCGCCCGAGCACGGATTCCGGCCGGGCGATCTCCACCCGGGGGAGCTTCGCCGTCCTGCTGGCCAGGGTCTCGGCGGAAACGCCCACCCCGGGAAGAATGACCCCGCCGAGGTAGTCGCCCGCGGCCGTGACCACGTCAAAGGTGGTCGCGGTTCCGCAGTCGACCACGATCAGGTTCGCGGCGGGCCTGCGCTGCGAGGCCGCGATCGCCCCGGCGATGCGGTCCGCCCCGACCTCGAGCGGGTTGCGGTAGCGGACCTTCAGGCCCGTCTTCACCCCAGCCTGGAGCACGAAGGGTTCGCGCCCGAAGTACTGCTTGCTCGCGCCCCTTATCGGGTGGAGCGCCGCCGGCACGACGGAACAGGCGGCCACGCGGCTTACCGAGCGCGGGTCGACCCCGTTCTCGCGGAGCACGGACACGAAGAAGATCCCGAGCTCGTCGGTCGATCCAAGCGGCTGCGTGGACTTCCGGAACTGGCAGCGCAGCGAGTCCCCGTCGAAGACCCCGCCGTGGATCTGGGTGTTGCCGATATCGAGGCAGAGCAGCATGGACCGGCCTAGGCTAGGGCGGGCGCGGGCAGGCCCGCGAGGATTCTCTCGAGCTCCGAGGCGAGCTCCGTCCGCGTGGCGCAGCGCAGGGAGGGGGTGCCGTCCTTGAAATGGATCGTGGCGGGAAAGGCCTCCGGGCCCTCGCGCTCGGCCAGGTCGTTGTGCACCACCAGGTCGGCGTCCGAGTGGGCGAAGAGGGAACGGACGGCCTCGGCGGACTCGCGGGCGCCGGCGCCCTGCGTGAGCTTGAAGGCGACCACCTTCACGGCGGCGTTCAGGCTCCGGCCCCTCAGGCCGTCGACGAGCTTTGGGTTTGCCTTCAGGTGGATGACCGGGGCGCAGTCCGAGGGCAGCTTCCCGCTTCCCTGCGGGTGCACGCCGCCTGCCGAGCGCACCTCGAGGACGCCAAAGTCGCCGACCGCGGCGCAGTGGACCACGGCGTCAAAAGGCTCGCCCGAGAGCACCCTCTGCAGGGACCGGTCTAGGTCAAGGAACGTGGAGAAGGTCTCCTCGCGGGCGACCGACGCGGCGCGGGCCGAGCCGCGGGCCCTCAAGAGCACCACCTCGTGGCCGGACCTGGCCATGCGCTCTGCGATCTGGGCACCCGTCTGGCCCGTGCTCGAGTTGGTGATCACGCGCACGCCGTCGATGGGATCGGCCGTGCCGCCGCTTGTGACCAGGATCCGCAGCCTTGCCGCGGGCCGCGCGAGGCTCGACTCGATCGCGGCCACGATGTCGGCAGGCTCGGCTAGGCGGCCGTCGCCCACCTCGCCGCAGGCGGTGCGGCCGCTGCCGACCGCGATGAGGCGGACGCCCCACCCGACGAGCCTTAAGACCGATTCCCGCGTCGCCGGGTGGCTCCACATGGCCGGGTTCATGGCCGGGGCAACGAGGAACGGCTTCGTGCGGTCGTGCGCCAGGAAGAGCGCGCCCGGCAGGTCGTCGGAGAGCCCCGCGGCGAGGCGGTTGATCGTGTTGGCGGTCGCCGGGCAGACCACGACCGCGTCGGCCCAGCGCCCGAGCTGGATGTGCTCAAGTGCGGCCCCGGGCTCGAAGAGGTCCGAAAGGACGCGCTCGCCGGTCAGCCCCTCCAGGGTTGCCGCTCCCACGAACCGCAGCGCCGACGGCGTGGCGACCGTCCGGACCTTGTGCCCGAGCTGGACAAGCCGCGACAGCGCGTCGCAGGCCTTGTAGGCCGCGACGGATCCGGTGAGGACGAAGACTATCTTAGAGCCGGACATTGTCGATCAGCCGGACGTCCTCGAGGCGGACTGCGCCCAGCCGGACGCCGTCGCGGTCCTCAACATAGTCGACGCCAAAGCCCGCTCCCTCGAGGGCCCGTGCGGCGGAGCGGGCGTCGGGGGCCTCGCGCAGGATCCGCGGGAACGCCGGGGCCCTGGCCCTGGCGCCGGCCGAGAGCCTGCGGTTCCTTGAGCTCTGCGCCAGCCCGTCCGGGTCGCGGACCGTGGGGCAGGGGACGACATCCACGGGGAGGTGGAATGCGCGTACCATCCCCCGGACAAGCTCGAGCTGCTGCCGGTCCTTCTCGCCAAAATAGGCCCGGTCCGGCCGGACCAGGTTCAGGAGCTTAAGGACGACCGTGAGGACGCCGTCGAAGTGTCCGGGGCGGTGGGCCCCCTCGAGCGTTGCGCTTAGCGCCTGCTCGGTCACGCGGTACTGGTAGCCATCCGGGTACATGTCGCCCGGGTCCGGCACGAGGACGTGGTCGACCAGGGAGCCCGCGAGCGCGAGGTCCGCCTCCAGCGTCCGCGGATAGCGCTCCAGGTCTCCCGGGTCGTTGAACTGGGTGGGGTTCACGAAGATGCTGAGCACCACCGCGTCGTTCTCGTCGCGGGCCCGCTCCAGGAGGGCGCGGTGGCCCGCGTGCAGCGCCCCCATGGTCGGAACGAACCCCACGCTCCGGCCCAGGTGCTCCATGATGGAGCGCTCCGCAACCCAGTCCTTGAGGCGTGTCGTGACGCGCGCCATTGCTAGAAACCCTCCTCCTCGGTGGGGAACCCGCCGCTCTTTACGGCCTCGGTGAAGGCCCGGGCCCCGTCGCGCACGAGCGCGGCGCCCTCGGCGAAACGCCTTGAGAACCTGGGCCGGAACTCGGGGTTAAAGCCCAGCATGTCCTGGAGGACCAGCACCTGTCCGTCGCACCCCGGACCCGCGCCGATGCCGATCGTGGGGACCCCGAGCGCCGCGGTGGCTTCCCGCGCAAGCGCCTGGGGAATGCATTCAAGGACGATCGCGAACGCTCCCGCCCGCTCGAGGGCCTTGGCATCGGAGAGCAGCTGCCGGGAGCCCTCCTCGTCCCGGGCCTGCACCTTGAACCCGCCCAGGCCCCGCACCCACTGGGGGGTGAGGCCGAGGTGCCCCATGACCGGTATCCCCGACTCGACCAAGTGCCTGATGACATGGGTGTGGCCCTGCGCGCCCTCGATCTTCACGGCGTGGGCGCCGGCCCTCAGCAGCAGGGCCGCGCAGTCGAGGGCGTGCGCCTCGCCCTTCCTCGCCGCGAGGAACGGCATGTCGGCGACCACGAACTTGTCGGGGGCGCCGCGGACCACCGCGCGCGTGTGCAGGGCCATGATCTCCGGCGTGGCGCCCAGCGTGTCCTTCTCGCCGTGGACCACCATCATCGCGCTGTCGCCCACAAGCAGGCAGTCGACAGGGGTGTCCGCAAGGATCCGGGCGGACCACGCGTCGTACGCGGTCACCATCACGATCCTTTCGCCGGCCGCCTTGGCGGCGGTGAAGCCCCCGACCGAGCTGATCATGGGCCGGCCTGCGGCCCGGGGCGTGTTCAGCAGCTCCACGTTGCCTCCGCGGTTCCCAAGGGATGGAGAACCTGCGGACCGGCAAGGGGGGACGGGGGTGCTTTTCGCAGGGCGATCAAGCCTCGTTGTCCTAAGTGCATGGGTGTGGGTCCTAAGGTGCCCGGTCGCGAGCGTGTTCGCGCCAGACGCATGAACCGATCGCCCTTCCCTGGGGATTTCGCAACCAAAAAACCGTTTTCCCCGCGGGGCGGGCCCTGCTGGGAGGAGTATTTCACTCGCCTCTCCGGGCGGCCCTAGGGTAGTCAGGTTCCCCCAAAACGGCCCCAAAAAGACGTGAAACGATTCAGCAGCAACGCGCATACACTCCAGTGGATCGACCGTTGGGTCGGCGCCCCGGTATGTGGGCTGCTCACCGCCTTCCGCGTGGCGAGGGACATGTTCCAGGGCGGGCAGGAGGCGCCGCTCGGGAGGATCCTCTTCCTCAAGCTCGCGGAGCAGGGCTCCACGGTCCTCGCGCACGAGGCGGTGCGCCGCGCGGCGGAGCGGGTGGGCCGCCAGAACGTGTACTTTCTCTGCTTTGAGGAGAACCGCTTCGTGGTGGACCTGATAGGCCTTGTCCCCCCCGAGAATGTCCTCACGGTCCGCACCCGCTCGGCCTGGTCCATGGCCTCGAGCGCCGTGGGCGCCCTGCGCGAGATCCGGAGGCTCCGGATCGACGCTTGCGTCGACATGGAATTCTTCGCGCGCTTTTCCGCTGCGATCTCTTTCCTGACAGGGGCCAGGAGGAGGGTGGGTTTCCACGTTTACTTCGGGGAGGGTCCCTACCGGGGCGACCTGATGACCCACCGCGTCCTGTACAACCCCCACCTCCACACGAGTCGCACGTTCACGAGCCTCGTCATGGCCCTGGATGCGGAGCCGGCGGCGTTTCCGACCTTCCCCTCCGTCCCGCCCGAGAGCCCGCCGCTTCCCGTATTTGAGCCTGCGGTCGGCGAGGCGAATGAGGTGAGGGGGTTGCTCGCCAGGCTGGGCGTTCCCGCGGGTGCAAAGCTCATCGTCCTTAACGCCAATGCGGGCGACATGCTCCCGCTGCGCAGGTGGGCGCTCGAGAACTACCGGGCGCTCGCCGCGCGCCTGATCGCGGACCTGCCGGACGCGTGGATCGTGTTCACGGGGTCCCCGGAGGAGGCGCCGAGCATCGCCGGGCTGGCCCGATCCGTTGACTCTCCCAGGAGCGTTTGCCTGGCAGGGAGCACGACGCTCCGCCAGCTCGTGGTCCTCTTCGGCCTGTCCGAGGTCCTCGTCACCAACGACAGCGGGCCGGCGCATTTTGCGGCGCTCACCGGGATCGACGTCGTGGCGCTCTTTGGGCCCGAGACGCCGTTCCTCTACTCGGCCACGGGCCCGCGGAGCCACCCGGTCTGGGCCGGCATCGCATGCAGCCCCTGCGTGAACGCGTTCAACAACCGGCAGACCGCCTGCAGGGACAACGTGTGCATGAAGCGCATCTCGGTCGCCGAGGTCCTGGAGCTGGTGGTCCGGATATGCCGGGTGCGCCGGGGCGCCGCCGCCCCGGCCGGCGGGCCCGCCTAGCGTCAGGTGGCGCCCCGGATGCGGAAGCACGCCGCGTGGCCCGCGGGAAGCCCGTCCGGAATGTCGATCGAGAGCCCGGAGCGGTCCTGGGTCCAGGTGAGCTTTGCGTCGTGTCCGAGGAGCTCGACCCCCGTCACTCGGCCTACCTTTAGCGCCGTGTCGGTGGCGAGCGACCGGATCAGCGTGCGGAACACGGGCGTCCCCATCACGAAGGCGTAGAGGGCGTCGCCCTTTGTCGTGAACCGGACGTCGGTTGCGTCAAGCGCGCGCCGTGCGCTCTCGTTGAACGTCTTTGACTTCTGGTCGGCGGGCTGGTCGGGTGCGCCCTCCCCGAACTTCTTCCAGGGGCGGCTGCCGTGGATGCCCTCGCTGTTGGTCGCCATCCAGGCGGTGATCTCGTCCACGACGGCAAGCTCCTCCATGTCGGGCATCCCGCTTGCGGGCAGGGGAACGTTCAGCATCAGGTTCCCGTTCTTGCTCACGATGTCCACCAGCATGTCGATCACGACCTTCGGCGTCTTGTAGCGCGCCCCGCGCTTGTAGTGCCATTCGCCGATGCACGTGTCGGTCTGCCACGGGCGGGGGAGAATGTCATCAAGCACGCCGCGTTCGCGGTCGAGGACGCAGGCCCCGAGCTCGCTGTCGCGGTCCCGCTTCGAAAAATAGACGGCGTCCACCTTCCCGCCGTTGCGCCTGGCGCTCACGTTGTAGAGGTGGGAGACGACTGAGTAGCCGTATTCCTGGAACGGCATGGAGCCGTCGGAATAGAGGAAGTCGGGCTCGTGCTGGTCGATCAGGTCCGTGATCCGGTCGTGCCAGTGGCGCTTCCACCAGTTGGGGATGTCATCCTCATTCCAGGGCAGGTCGGGGGCGTTCCAGACGTCGTCGGAGTCGACGTAGTAGTCCTTGAATGCGGGATCCGCCCCGTCGTAGTGGATCCCTGCGAAGGGACCCGTCTTGTCGGAGCCATGCGAGGTGGAGAACCACTTGTAGGTGATCCAGAGGTGCTCGCTGACCCCGAACCTTAGGCCCTCGTCCCGGGCGGCCTTCCGCCACGCGCCCACGATGTCGATTCCAGGCCCCATCTTGGCCGCGTTCCACCGGTTGTGCGTCGAGTTCCAGAGGTCGAAGTTGTCGTGGTGGACTCCCATCGACATGAAATACCTGGCGCCCGCCTTCTTGTAGCGGCGGATGAGAGCAGCGGGGTCGAATTTCTCGGCCTTCCAGCTTGGGATCGTGTCCTTGAATCCGAACTTCGAGGGGTGCCCGTAGTGCTCCGTGTGGTAGTTGTACTGGTCGGTCCCCTGCATGTACAGGAGCCGGGCGTACCAGTCGCCGAACTCGACCGCCGACTGCGGGCCCCAGTGGGCCCACATGCCAAATTTGGCGTCGCGGAACCAATCCGGCACCTGGTAGCTCCCGAGCGAGGCCCGGGTGGCCGCGAACGGGCCCTCCTCCGGGGCGATGCCGGGGGGCAGCTTCGACGGCTCCTGCGAGGGCTGGTCGGCGGCAAGGGCCGCGCGGCCGATACCGATTGCGGGTATTGCCCCGGCGATGAGTCCCAGGGCCCTTCGTCGTGAGATGTTCATGGGGGGGAGGGGTTCAGGAGCCGGGCTTCAGGCGAAAGAGCATGACGTCGTGCGAGTCGACCGTCGCCGTGTGGAGGTCCATCGCGTTGCCGGCGGGCTTGCCCGTCCAGACGTCCGTCACGTCGTAGTACTGCTCCGTCAGGAATGTCAGCTCGTGCATGTCGAGCGTCAGCTTCGCCGGGGCGTCCCCGGTGTTGAGCACGCACACGGCCCACTCCTTATTGGAAAGCTCCTTGGCCCAGATCTCCTTGTCCTTGTCGACCCGGAACCGGAATCCCTGGTGGCCGGCCGGATCCTGGTCGATCGCGATCGCGCCCTTGTTGGTGAGGATCGCCGCGACCTCGGGGGTCATCGTGCGCACGTCGTTGCCCGCGATCAGCGGGGCCGCGAGCACGCACCAGAGGCTGAAGTGCGCCCGCGACTCGGCCAAGGTCAGCGTCTTTGCGCCGACCTCGAGCATGTCCGGGTCGTTCCAATGGCCCGGCCCGGCGTATTTCTCTAGGCCCACGTTCATGTCGAGGAGCTCCTTCCAGCCGTGCTCCCACTTGTTCTTGACCGACCCCTTGTACGAGGGGCCGATGTCGCCCGTCGTGCGCCAGAGGTGGCCGACCGGCTCGGCCCAAAGCCAGGGCTGGTTCTGGCCCCACTCGCAGAGGCTGAACACGATCGGCCTGCCCGCGGCCTTGATCGCGTCGCTCATGATGCGGTACGTCTCGGGCCCGTTCGCGGTGCCGTGGTTGCACCAGTCGTACTTGAAGTAGTCGACGCCCCAGGAGGCGTAGGTCCGCGCATCCTGGAACTCGTGGCCGCGCCCGCCCGGGTAGCCGCCGCAGGTCAGGGAACCCGCGCAGCCGTACATCCCGAACTTAAGGCCCTTGGAGTGGAGGTAGTCCCCCAGGGCCTTCATGCCACTCGGGAACTTGATTGGGTCCGCGACCAGGTTGCCGTCCGCGTCGCGCTCCTTCTTCGACCAGCAGTCGTCGACCACGACGTAGACGTAGCCCGCGTCGCGCATCCCGTTTGCGACTATCGCGTCGGCCGTCTGCTTGACGAGGGTCTCGTTGCAGTTCTCGGCGAACGTGTTCCACGTGTTCCAGCCCATCGGCGGGGTGAGGGCCAGGCCCTCGAATTTGTCGGCGAGCGCCACGCTGGTCGTGAGGGCGGCGCACGCGAGGAGACAGGATAGTCTTTTCATCGGTCTTGCGGGGGGTTCGGGGATGCCCGCCTGTAACAGGCGGAAAGAGGCCGCCCATTCTGGGCATCGGCCGCGCCAAGTCGAGTCCGGGCTTGGCCGGCGCCGGACGAGGGCTACGGAAGCTTTGACTGGATCAGCTTGCTCGCGGCCGCAAAGTCGATGAGCGCGGCCTCGGGCATCTTCTTGAGTGCGCCGATCACCTTGCCCATCTCCTTCCGGGAAAGGGCGCCCGACTCCTTGATGGCCCCGGCCACAAGCGCCTCAAGCTGCGCTCCCTCGATCCCCTTGGGCAGGTATTTCTCAAGGAGCTTGATCTCGGTCTCATTGGCCGTAACCAGGTCGGCCCTTCCGCCCTTCTCGAATTCAACCTTGGCGTCGGCCAGGTTCTTCACCGCCTTGCGCAGGGTGCCGACGACCAGGGTGTCGTCGATGGGCTTTGAGAGGTCCATCGAGGCGCGCTGGATCGCGGCGTCGGCGGTGCGCAGCGACGTGGCGGTCGCCGTGTCCCGGGCCTTCATGGCGGTAATGATGTCTGCGCGGAGCTGTTCGTAGGTCGTGGGCATTGCCTTACCCAAAGGCATAAACCAAGCGACCGCAACACCGGCCCTGCGGGGAGCGCGACCCTAGAGGGGTCGGATCCAGCGCGAGATGATCTCCGGCAAGTCGGCGAGCGACGCCGCCCGGTAGAAGCGCCCGTCCTCCGAGGGCGGGGTCTCCGCGTGCTCATGGCCCCAGGTGATCCGGTAAGGGACATGGATGCCCGAGCCCCCGAGCTGGAGCACGGGGAGAATGTCCGACTTCACCGAATTGCCGACCATGATGAACGACTTGGGCTCGATCCCGTGCCTGGCGAAAATCCGGGAGTAGGTCTGCGCGTCCTTTTCCGACACGATCTCCACTGCCTCGAAGTACCTCGCGATTCCGGATTTCGAGAGCTTGCGCTCCTGATCCCTCAGGTCGCCCTTGGTGATCAGTATCAGGCGGTGGTGTGCCGCGAGGGCCTCAAGGGTGTCGCTGGCCGCCGGGAGGAGCTCGACGGGATGGTCCAGCATCCCGCGGCCGAGGTCGATCAGGTCCTTGATCTCGGCGGTGCTCACCTTGCCGTCCGTGAGCGCGATCGCAGTCTCGATGGAGGAGAGCATGTAGCCCTTGATGCCATAACCGTAGAGGTCGAGGTTTCGCATCTCCGTCTCGAATAGAGCGCGCTCCACCGTGGCCGCGTCATGGTAGCGCGCCAGCAGCTTGAAGTAGCTCTCGTGCACGTTCTCGAAGATGTTCTCGTTGTGCCAGAGCGTGTCGTCGGCATCAAAGCCGATGCAGATGTGCCTGTTCATGGGTTGACGAGCTCCCGCCTTGCTTCAGGTCCTTCCGCCGCGGCGGAACCGGTCGAGGAATACGGCTGCGATGATCACGACACCGATGATGATTTCCTGGAAATAGTTCGGCCAGCCCATTTGTTGGGACCCGTTGCGCAGGACCGCCATGATGAGGGCGCCAACGATGGACCCGAGGACGGTGCCCGAGCCCCCGGAAAGGCTCGCCCCGCCGATGATCACGGCCGCGATGATGTCGAGCTCAAGGCCCACGGCCACCGTGGGATCGCCCAGGCGCAGGCGCGAGAGCTGCAGGAGCCCGGAGAGACCGAAGAAGCAGCCCGCGAGCGCGAACACGAGGATCTGCAGGCGGATGGTCGGGACGCCGCAGAGCCGCGCCGCCGCCTCGTTGGATCCCAGGGCGAAGATGTGCCTGCCAAAGACCGTCTTCTTGAGGAGGAGAGAGGTTGCCGCGGCGAGGGCCAGGGCGAGCCAGACGCCCGCGGGCAGGGCGTGCCCCTGCGGGTTGGCGGTCGTCATCCACCCGTTTATGGGGGAGGAGTCATAGCTCACGGTCTGGTTGTCGGCCAGCCACTTCGCGGTGCCGCGGGCGATCCCGAGCATGCCGAGCGTGATGATGAACGATGGCATCCGGAGCCCCGCCACCGCCGTCCCGTTCAGCAGCCCCACGGCGCCGCCCAGCGCCACCGCGGCGAGGGTGGTGCCCGCGGGTCCCCAGCCGTGCTGGATCAGGAGCGCCGCCGCGACGCCGCAGAGCGCGACCACCGAGCCCACCGAGAGGTCGATCGCGCCGCTCACGATGATCATCGTCATCCCGAGCGCGCCGATCGAGACGATTACAGACTGCGTGAGGATGATCTTGAAGTTGTGGTAGGTGAGGAAGTACCCGCGCGTCTCCGCCGGGATCGAGAAGATGGTGATCACCAGGATCAGGCCGATGAAGGGCCCGCCCTTACTCACCACGGCTCTGAGGACCTTTGTCATCTTGGGGCGTCACTCCTGGCCGACGGCGCACCGGAGGAGCTCCGGCTCGGTCCACTCGTCCCGGGGCCTCACGGCGACAAGACCGCCCCTGTGCATGACCCCGATCGTGTCGCAGAGGCCGAGGAGCTCGGGCAGGTAGGAGCTCACGAGGATAACTGATTTCCCGGCGGCCGCCAGGCGCCCGATGATCTCGTAAACCTGCGCCTTGCTCCCGACGTCGATCCCGCGGGTCGGCTCGTCCAGGATCAGGATCGTGGCCGGGTGCTCGAGGAGCCTCGCCAGGGCGACCTTTTGCTGGTTGCCGCCCGAAAGTTCGCCCACGGCCTGGTCCACCCCGCTGCACTTGACCGCAAGCTCGGTCACCCAGCGCCCGGCGGCGGAGGCCTGTCGGGCATGGCCAATCCACCCGAGCCTTCCGTAGGTCCCGAGCTTCGTGAGGGTCATGTTGTCGCGCACGGGCAGGTTCAGCATGAGGCCCTCCTCCTTGCGGTTCTCGCTCAGGAACCCGAGGCCCCGGCCCCAGCTCCGGCGCGGCGTCGGGTGCGGCTCGGGACGGCCGAACACGGCGACCTGGCCCGCGGCCGCCCGGTCGAGCCCAAACACCGCCCTCACCAAGTCGGTGCGTCCTGCGCCAATGAGGCCCGCAAGGCCGAAGATCTCGCCGTTCCTCAAGCTAAAGGTGGTGGGCCTGAGGCGGGGGAGGCGCTCAAGGCGGGTCGCCTCAAGGACGGGGGCGCCCAGCTTTCGGGCCACGCGGGGGTAGAGGTCGGCCACATGGCGGCCGGTCATGAGCGAGACCAGCTGGTCTATCCCGGTTCCCCGCATGCTGCCGACTCCCACCGTCTCTCCATCCTTTAGGACGGTGTACCGGTCGCAGATCCTCTGGAATTCCTCCAGGAAATGGCTCACGTAGATGACGCTCACCCCCTGGGCCCGGAGGCGCCCGATCACCTCGAAGAGCTTCTCCGTGTCGGCCTTGGTGAGGCTGCTCGTGGGCTCATCCATGATCAGGACGCGGGGCTTGAGCAGGAGCGCGCGCGCGATCTCTATCACCTGCTGCTCGGCGATCGTGAACTCCCCGGTGACCCGATCGAGCGGGAAGTGGTCGTAGCCGAGGATCGCCAGGGCCCCCTGGGCCCGCTCGCGGGAGCGAGCCTGGTCGATCCAGCCGAGGCGCGAGGACTCCGCGCCGAGGAGGATGTTCTCTCGGACGGAGAGGTGGGGTGCGAGGGTCACCTCCTGGTAGATCATCGCGACACCCCGTTCGCGCGCGTCGGAGGGGCCGCTCGGGCGGTACGGCCCTCCCTCGAGCTCCATCGTCCCGGTGTCCGCCTCGTGGGCGCCGCTCAGGATCTTCAGGAGCGTGCTCTTCCCGGCGCCGTTCTCTCCCACGAGGGCGTGGACCTCGCCGGCGGCCACCTCGAGCGAGACCGCCCTGAGGGCCCGCGTGGCGCCAAAGGCCTTGCTGATCCCCTCGAGTCTTAGGCGGGAGCCGGCCATCACTTGAGGTACTGCGCGAGCGGCGGGTGGATGAGCGCCGAGACGGCCGGGTCATCCATGTTGTCGACGGTCACAAGCCCGACGCCCGTGTCGACCGACAGCGGCACCTTCTCGTGGCGGAGCACGGAGACGGCCGTCATGACCCCGAGGTATCCCATCTTTAGGGGATCCTGCACGACAAGGCCCTGGACGTCCCCCTGTTTCAGGGCGGAGACAAGCTGCTCGTTCGCATCGAACCCGACAAAGCGGACCTTGCCCGCGAGACCCTGCTCGCGCAGGGCAAGGAGGGTGCCGCTCGCCGTCGACTCGTTGCACGCGAAGATCCCGTCCAGCTGCGCGCCGTAGCGGTTGAGGAGGTTCTGGGCCGCCCTGTACGCCGTCTCGCGGGTGGCGCCGCCGTATTGGTCGGTCGAGATGAGCTCGATCGCGGGGAACTCGGCCTTCATCACCTCAAGGAACCCGGCCTCGCGCTCCTCCGTGCTCGCGGACCCGACCTCGTAGCGGAGCATCACGACGCGCCCCTTGCCGCCAAGGAGGGTGCCCAGGCGGCGGCCGCCGATCTGGCCCCCCTTCCGGTTGTCGGTCGCCACCGTGCTCGAGGGCATCGTGGACTTGAGCGCCGAGTCGATAACGATGACGGGGATCCCGGCCCTCACGGCGTCCTCGACGGGGGCGACGAGCGCCCGGCTGTCCAAGGGTGCCAGGACGATGGCCGACACCCCCCGGCCCACGAAGTTCTCGACAACCTGGATCTGCTGCTCGCGGTCGTCCTCAAGGAGCGGCCCCTTCCAGATGATCTGCACGTCCGTGCCCGCGGCCTTGAGCTCCCGCTGGGCCTTCACGGCGCCCGCATTGATGGACTTCCAGTACTCGTGGGTCGTCCCCTTGGGGATGACCGCGATCTGGTAGTCTGCGGACCGGACTGCGGACGGGAGCGCTGCGAGTGCCAGGGCAAGTGCGAGGGGTAGGCGCATTGTGTTGGGGTCGAATTGGGGGCCGGGGTTAGGTTTTTTTCCAGACTTTTCCAGTGGGGTGGGTGTAGGCCTCGATCGACTCGGCCTTCATCGTGATGTTGGTCCCCGGGGCCTCCGGAACCTGGTAGCGGCCGCCGCGGATGACGCATGGGTCGATGAAATGCTCGTGGAGGTGGTCCACGTACTCGACCATCCGGCCGTCTCGGGATCCCGAGACGGCGATGAAGTCGAAGATCGACTCGTGCTGGACGTACTCGCACAGGCCGACCCCGCCGGCGTGGGGACATACCGGGACACCGAACTTGGCCGCCAGGAGCAGGACGGCCACGACCTCGTTCACTCCCCCGAGCCGGCAAGCATCGATCTGGCAGAACGAGAGGGCGCCCGCCTGGAGCAGCTGCTTGAACATGACCCGGTTCTGGCAATGCTCCCCCGTGGCGACCCCGATGCCGAGCGGCGCCAGGGCGCGGGCAATGGCGGCGTGCCCCAGGACGTCGTCGGGGCTCGTGGGCTCCTCGATCCAGAGCGGCCGGAGCGGCGCGAGCTCCCGCACCCAGGCGATCGCCTGCGGGACGTCCCAGCGCTGGTTTGCGTCGATCATGAGCGGCCTGTTCGGGCCGATCTCGGAGCGCACGATCGAGCACCTCCTCTTGTCGTCCTCCAGGTCCGCGCCGACCTTCACCTTGAAGCTCGACCAGCCCTCGGCAAGCGCCTCCCTGCAGAGCCTGCGGATCTTGTCGTCGGAATAGCCGAGCCAGCCGGCCGAGGTCGTGTAGGCCGGGTAGCCCTCGGCCCTCACCTGGGCCGTGCGCGCGGCGCGCGTGGGCTCGAGCTTCTCCAGGATCGCGAGCGCCTCGGCCGGCGTGAGGGCGTCGGTCAGGTAGCGGAAGTCCACCAGCTCCACGATCTGGGAGGGCGTCATCTCCGAGAGCAGCCTCCAGAGCGGCTTGCCCTCGATCTTTGCCCAGAGGTCCCAGAGGGCGTTCACCACCGCCGCGGTCGCCAGGTGGATCGCTCCCTTCTCGGGCCCGATCCAGCGAAGCTGGCTGTCCCCGGTCACGTGCTTCCAGAACGCCCCCGGGGCCCCCGTGAAGGCCTCGAGCCGCTGCCCGACGACAAGCGGCCTCAGGGCGTTTACCGCCGCCACGACCACCTCCGTCCCTCGCCCGATAGTGAAGGTGAGGCCGTGGCCCTCGATCCCGTCGCCGCGGTCGGTCGTCAGGACCACGTAGGCCGCGGAATAGTCGGGGTCGGGGTTCATGGCGTCCGAGCCGTCGCGATCAAGCGAGGTGGGGAAGCGGATGTCCCTGGCCTCCATGCCGATGATCCTGGCCATGGCGCTATTTTCCCGCGCTCCAGCCGCCGTCGACCATGAGCGAGCTGCCGGTCACCATCTCGGACTCGTCGGCCGCCAGGTAGAGGGCGGCCGACGCGATCTCCGCGGGACGGGCCATCCGGCCGTTCAGCTGGGTGGACGCCATCTCCCGGTAGGCCTTCTCCGGGTCAGGGTACTCCGCGAGGCGCGTCTTTACGAAGGGCGTCTCGACCCGCCCGGGGCAGATGCAGTTGAACCGCACGCCCTCGTGCGAGTGGTCGAGCGCGAGCGACTTGGTGAGCCCCACGACCGCGAACTTGCTGACCGTGTAGGCGAGCCGGTCCCTCACGGCCACAATCCCGCCGATCGACGCCATGTTGATCACGCTGCCCCTGCGCCGCGCGAGCATCGCGGGCACGAAGGCCTTGCAGCAGTTGAAGGGTCCCCGGACGTTGACCGCGTACATCCGGTCCAGGTCAGCCGCCGCCGTGCCCCCGAGGTTGCCGACGTGGCCGATGCCCGCGTTGTTGACCAGGATGTCGAGGGTGCCGACGCGCCCCGCGAGCCCGAGCACGGCCTCCGGGTCGCTCACGTCGACGACCGCCACCTCGGCCTTTCCCCCGGCCTTCCTGATCGAATCGACGGTTGCGGCCGCCTTCGGCTTGTCGCGGTCGGCGACCCAGAGCGTGGCGCCCTGGGCCGCGAAGCAGAGGGCGATCGCCTCCCCGATGCCCGATCCGGCTCCCGTCACGAGTGCGAGTTTTCCGTCCAGTCTGAACATGGCGATTGGCCTTGGTTGGGGATGTTTTTAGTCGAGACGGTAGACGCGCCCCGCATTGTGGGTGAAGATTGCCGCCTGGTCTGCGGGGGATAGGGGGGAGAGGAGCTGGCGGGCCATGGAGAGCCACGCCGTGTACGGGGATGCCAGCTTCACCACGGGCCAGTCGCTCCCGAAAAGAAGGCGCTTCGGGCCGAAGGTCGCTAGCAGATGGCTGATCGTGGGGACGAACCGGTCGATATCAAGCGCCGCGGAGCCGGCCTCCGTGACGAGCCCGGAAACCTTGCACGTGCAGTTGGGAAGCGCCGCGAGGGCCCCGATGTGCGAGCGCCATGGGTCCAGGAGCTCGGACGCCAGGTCCGGCTTTCCTGCATGGTCTAGGACGAACGAGGTCGAGGGACACGCCCCTACGAGCTCCACAACGGGGGCGAGCTGGGAGTGCCGGACGCAGAGGTCGAAGGTGAGGCCCAACTCCCCGCACTGGCGGACGCCGGAGACAAAGGCCGGCGAGAGGCAGAACCCGGGATCACTCTCGCCCTGAATCAGGTGCCGGATGCCCCTTACAAGCGGCCGTGAGGCCATGGAGCGGAGCGCCGTCCGTGTGGCCGGGCCGGCGTCCATCGGGGCGAAGGCCACGATCCCCGCAACCCTGGGGCCCTTTTCGGCGATCGACTCGACCCAGGACACCTCGCCCTCGGCCGAGGCCCGCTCGCAGTCGGCCTGCACGAACACGACCCTCTCGGGCGGGTCGGGGGCCGCCTCCCGCGCAAGGTCGGCCGGCCCATGCGGGCCGGCGATCTGCGGGCACTCTGCAAGCCAGGGGTAGGGCCTCAGGGACCTGTCCCAGAAATGCACATGGGAGTCGGTGTAGGCCGCGCCCATCCTTAGTCCAGGTGGAAGACTTCCTCCATGCGCGCCCACCACTCCTGGGGCTCTCGCGAGGGCAGCGGGATCTGCATGGGCTCCATGATGGACCACCAGCGGCGCGTCGCCACGTCGGCCGCCACGAGCTTCATGTCCGCCTCGAAGTCGTCGCCCCAGTACTCAAAGTAGGAGAAGAGCCACCCCTCCTTGTGGTAGATCGAGTAGTTCTTGATCCTCGAGGCGGTGATCCGCTCCAGCACCTCGGGCCACACGGCCGCGTGGTAGCGCTTGTACTCCTCGAACCTTTCGGGCCTGACGCGCAGGACCATGCCGTAGCGGCGGGGACTTGTGCTGGTCTTCATAAAGGAATGGGTGTCGGGCCGCGGTCGCTCGACTGGTAGCAGGCCTCTATCACGGCCATGGTCCGCCACGCGTCCTCGACGGAGGACGGCAGGTCGCTGGCTTCGCCGGCGGCGTGGCGCATGAGGCCCGCCATGGGCCCCACGAAGGCGTCGGGAAACCAGGCCCCCTCGAGCCGGACGGAGGTCCAGGCGGGCGTGGCGCCGTCCTCCAGGATGCAGTACTCGAGCTCGTCGGGCATGCCCCTCGGGTAGTCCAGGTTCACGCCCATCCTGGCGCAGAGGGCGCCGCGGGTGCCCTCGACCTTGAGCAGGCTCTCCTGGTGCCTTGTCCCGAATCGGTGGCCGTGGTTCGCCGAGATGTTCGCCCGGAGGACGTCCCCGTAGTCGAGCGCGATCGAGGTCCGTGTGGAGGCGAGCTCCATCATCTCGGGGTGCCTCACCGTCTTGCACCAGACGCCCCTGGGCTCGCCGAGGATCGACCGCACCAGGTCCACGTAGTGGATGCTGTGGTAGACGATCTCCATCCGCGGTATCCCGTAGAGGAACTTCCAGAGGTGCCAGGGCATGGAGCAGGTGACCCTGACCTCGACGTCGTGGACCTCCCCGATCAGGCCGCGTGAGATCAGGTCGGCTGCTGCGATCATGTTGGGGGCGTACCGCAGCTGGAGGTTGACGGCGGCCGAGAGGTGCTTCCTGCGGCACACCTCCCGGATCGCCGTCGCCTGCGCCAGGTTTTCCCCAAGGGGCTTCTGCATGAGGACGTGTGCCCCGTCGGGAAGGGAGGGCAGCACCTCCAGCGTGGACGCCGCGGGAACGCCGACGTCGAAGACGGCCCCTGCGGGCGCCGTCCCGACCGCCTCCTCGAGGGAGGCGCACACCCGGCGAATGCCAAAGTCCGCCGCAAGCGCCGCCGCCTTTGCGCCCTCCCTGTCATACACGGATGAAACCTCCCAGCCCGCCCCGCGGTAGGCCGGCAGGTGGGCATCCCGGACGATGCCGCCGGCCCCGATGGATACAATCGGCAGCGGGCGCGACGGCAGCGCGGGCTTCTGGCGGAGGGGCGGTTTTAGCATCCGGTGGCTTGGGTCACGGGGAGCGTGGGGGAGGTGCGGGGCTTCCTGGGGGTTGTGGCGGGACTCTCGATGGTTTCACCGATGTCCGCAACATCCGCCTAGGTCCCCTCGGTGCCCGACGAGGCCGCGCCCGAGGCCCGCCGCCTGAACCCGGGGGCAAGCACGTAGTTGAGCTGGACCAGGACGATGAAGCCGATCGAGAGCCGGGTGTCCACGACGCACAGGAGCGCGCCGAATGCGTAGAGGGACTGCGCGTAAACGATCCGCAGGCAGACGGCCGAATGCAGCTCCGGAGGGGTGTCCGCCTTAAGAAGCTTGTTTCTCACCGCGTAACCCCACGTGCAGTAGAGCGAGCCGCCGAGGAGCAGGATGTTGAACCAGTACTCGATCAGTGCGGCTCGGTACGTGTAGAACTCCGCAAGCACCTTGGTGGAGAAGGGAAGGAGGGTGACGGAAAAAAGAAACCCAAGGGTTATCCAGGTGAGGTGCCGGTCGGAGCGCTCGAGGTGGTCGAGCTGGGTCTGCTGGCCCACCCAGAAGATGCCGAGCGTGACGAAGCTCATCATGTACATGACAAGCTGCGGGAGCGTCGCCGCAAGTGCCGACCAGAGTCCCAGCTCGCTGTGGACGACCTCGAGCGCCGGGGTGCGCAGGTCGAGGACAAGGAGCGTCATCCCGACCCCGAAGATGCCGTCGCTGAGCGCGGCCAGCCGCTCGACGCTCTGGCCGGCGACATGGTTGTACGAGGTGCGCATGGGTCAGGCCCGGGGACCCGGGCCTAAGCCGGGGGCCCCTTGCCGTCCCTGGCGGCCGTGGAGCCGATCACGCGGGCGATCGCGTTCAGGAGCGTCTCGGCCGAGTACGGCTTCGGCACGAACTCGCGCACGCCGGAGACCCGGGTCGCCGTGATCGCGCTCTGTCCGCTGAGCCCGCTCGAGCCTATGATCCTGATGTCGGGATTGATCGCCTTCAGGGCGACGACCATCGCCGGCCCGTCCATGATCGGCATCGCCATGTCGGTCAGGACGACCGCGATCGCATCCCGCTGCATGGCATAGATTGACACGGCGGCGGCGCCGTTGGTGGCCACGACGACGCGGTACCCGAAGCCCTCGAGCGTGGATTTGGCGACCTCAAGGATCGCCTCCTCGTCGTCCACCACGAGCACGAGCTCGTTGTGGCCCCGCGGCAGCCCCGTCGTCTTCTCGGCCTCCGAGGCGGCCACCGCGGAGGCCGGGTTTGCGGGCAGGTACACCCTGAAGGTGCTGCCCTTTCCCGGGTTGCTCGAGACTCCGATGAAGCCGCCGTGGCCCTGGATGATCCCGAGCGAGGTGGAAAGGCCGAGCCCGGTCCCCTTGCCGACGTCCTTGGTCGTGAAAAAGGGCTCGAAGATCCGGTCGCGGACCTCCGCGGGCATCCCCATCCCCGTGTCGGCGATCGAGATCTCGACAAAGGGGCCGGGCTGCGCCCCCTGGTTCATGCTGGCGAACGTCACGTCGATCATCTCGTTCTTGATCCGGAGCGTGATCTTGCCGCCGCCCGGCATCGCGTCCCGCGCGTTCACGCAGAGGTTCAGCAGCACCTGGTGGATCTGGTTGGGGTCCCCGGTCAGCGTCCACGGGTGCTTTTCGGCGCGCAGCTCGAACCTCACGTTCTTCGGGAAGGTGTCCTTCACGATCTCCTCGATCTCGCGGGCGATCAGGAGCGGCTGCACGACCACGCGGCTCCCGTCGGCGCCCCGGCCGAACGCGAGCACGTGGCGGACGAGCTGGGCGCCGCGCTCGGCATTCTGCTCGAGGAGCGTGAGGAGCCTCGTCCCGCCCTCGTCGGTCACCTTCATCTTCAGGAGCGTTATGGCCATCAGGATCGGCGCCAGGACGTTGTTCAGGTCGTGCGCGATTCCGCCGGCCAGGGTCCCAAGGCTCTCGAGCCGCTGGTTGCGCAGGGCGAGGGCCTCGGCCTTCTTCTTCTCGGTGACGTCGGCGCAGATGCTCAGCTGCGCCTTCGGCGTCCCGGTGTCGTCGCGGATCAGGGTGCGCCTCACGTCGGCGAAGAGCTCGCGGCCGCTCCTGTGGTGCAGCCGGAATTCCCCGTGCCAGGAGCCTTTCTCGAGCGTCTCGCGGGAGGCGACAGCCATCTGGACGCGGTCCTCCGGCGGCACGATTTCGGTGTTCAACTTCCCGATGGCCTCCTTGGCGCTCCACCCGAGCATCTGCTCGGCCGCCGCGTTCAGGTAGGCAATCCGGCCGTCCAGGGTCAAAAGGAAGATGGCGTCATGGGCCTGGTCGAGCATGGCGGCCTGCTCGATGATCTTCTGGGTGACGCTCCGGTGCTCCGTGATGTCGCGGCTTATGCCCACGAGCCCGATCACCTGGCCGTCCGCGTCCATCAGCGGAACCTTTGTGGTCGACCACCAGCGGGCCAGCCCGTCGGGGCCGGGACCCATCTCCTCCGCCGCGATCAGGGGCTCGCCGCTGGACATGACCTTGTCGTTCACCGCCTTGAAGCGCTGCGCCGTCTCTGGCGGGTAGAAGTCAAGGTCCGTCTTCCCGATCGTCTCCTCAAGTGTGGAGGCCCTGAGCTGGTCGAGCTGGGCTTTGTTGTTGATGACATGGCGGCCTATCCGGTCCCGCACGAAGACGTGGTCGGGGATCATGTCGATCACCGTCCGCAGGAGGTTATGCTCCAAAGTCAGGGTGTGCTGGGCCTCCGTGATGAGGTCCCTCGGGACGGGCGGCCCGCCCCGGTGCGCCGTGCCGGCGACGGCGGCGTTCAGCGCCTCCTGGGCCTCCGCCAGGTGCCGCTTGAGCTCCGCGACCTGGGCCCGAAGCGAGGCTTCATCGAAGCGTTTCTTGGCTGCCATGGGATCTTTGGGTTCGCAGGGGCAGGCGCCCCCTCATGCGAGGAAACGACCCTCGGGTGCATCCGTGGTGGCGGGACGGCCCATTCCGGCGCCATGCGTGGAAGCCCTGCGTTGCATATAGGGGGAGGCGGCCCGAATCCCGGGCCTTGGGGTTCAAGTAACTTCGGGGTGGGGGGAATGCAAGGCTGTGCCAGCCGGCGCCGGCGCTACCGGGCCGCCGGGCCCGTCCAGTCGGCATCCTTCAAGTTCCAGCCCCCTCCGAGTGCCCGGTAGAGTCCGACCACGGCCGTGAACTGGTCCCGCTTGGTCTGCGCCAGCGCGACTTGGGCGGGAAAGAGCTGCAGCTGGGCGTCGATCACCTCGTAGTAGCTGGCCTTTCCCGCGGAATAGCGCTCGGTCGCCAGCTTCACTGCCTCTTCGTAGGCCGTGACGGCTCGCTCCTGCTGGATGCGCACCTCCGCCAGCTTCTGCCGGGTCACGAGCGCGTTGGCCACGTCCGCGAACGCGTCCAGAGCCGCCTTCTGGTACTGGAGCTTGGCGACTTCCCACTCTTGCTTGGCCTGGTCATACTGCCCGCGGAGGCCTCCCCCCTGGAACAGGGGGCCCGTTGCGCCCGCCCCGATGGACCACAGGCCCGACTTGCGGGCGGTGAGCGTGCTGAGCTCCGGGCTCACCCCGCCCAGGATGGCGCTCAGGCCGATCCGGGGAAGGAATCCGCCCACGGTGACGCCAATGCCCGCGTTGGCGGCGACCGCCGCGTACTCGGCCTCGCGCACGTCCGGCCGCCTCTCAAGGAGCGAGGAGGGAAGCCCCGCCGGGATGTCGGGCGGCACGCTCTGGGCGGAGAGCCCCGCGCCGCGGAGGATCGGGCCGGGATTCGAGCCAATGAGGACGCTTATCTGGTTCTCCTTGACCGCGATCAGACGCTCCAGGTCGGGAATCCGCGCGGCGCTCGTGGCCATGGCGGCCTCGGCGGTCGCCGTGTCGAGCCGCGAGACCGTGCCGCCCTCCAGCTGCCGGTTGAAAAGCCTCAGGCTGTCGCCGAAGGACGCCGTGGCATGCACGGATATCGAGAGCTCCTCGTCGAGCTCAAGGAGCTCGTAATAGGCCGTCGCGACGTCGCCCACCAGGCTCAGCATCACGGACCGGCGCCCCTCCTCGGTCGCAAGGAACTGCGCGCGGGCCGCCTCATCGAGCCGGCGCACCCGGCCCCAGAGGTCGAGTTCCCATGCGGCGCCCAGGTAGGCGTCGAAGCCGTTGCCTGTGGTGCCGCCGCCCTCGGTGTAGGGGTTGCCCAGGAGCGCGTTCCGGCCGCGGTCGGCGGTCGCGGAGTAGCCGAGGCCCGGGAAAAGCTGCCCGTGGACCTGGGCGGCTATCGCGCGGGACTCCTCCACGCGCGCCGCCGCGATCCGGGCGTCGAATCCGTTGGAAAGGCCCGCGCGGACGAGCTCGGAGAGGCGGGGATCCTTGTAGAGGTCCCACCACGCGAGGTCCGCTAGGGAGCTGTCCCCGTCCTGCGTGCCGCCGCGGAATTCAACCGGAGCCGCGGCCTCGGGCCGGTGATAACTCGGGCCCACGGCGCAGCCGCCCAGGAGTGCCGCGGCGACAAGCGAACAGGACCGCCAGGTCAGGAAGTGCGGCCTCATTTGTGGTCCCCGGGTTTCCTTTCCGCCACGCCCGGCGGAAAGATCGAAGGAGTGGGGTGAAGGGGTGTCGCGCGGGCGCTGTGCGGCAGGCCCTTCGTGGCCCACATCTCGATCACGTAGAAGGTCACCGGGATGAGGAAGATCGCCAGGGCGCTCGCCGCGAGCATCCCCCCGATGACGGCGGTGCCCATCACCTTGCGCGCGACCGCCCCGGAACCGCTTGCAAGCCAGAGCGGCACGCAGCCGAAGATGAACGCAAGGGACGTCATCAGGATGGGCCTCAGGCGCACCTTGGCCCCCTGCAGCGCGGCCTCAAGCAGCGGCACCCCGTGCTCGTAGCGGGTCCGCGCGAACTCGACGATCAGGATCGCGTTTTTGGCGGAGAGCCCGATCAGCATGATCAGCCCGATCTGGGCGAACACGTTGTTCTCCATCTGGCGGGCGAAGAGCGTGATGTAGGCGCCGAAGACGGCGATCGGGACGCCGAGCAGGACGCTGAAGGGGAGCGACCAGCTCTCGTAGAGGGCCGCCAGGATCAGGAACACGAAGAGGAGCGACAGGGCGAAGATCGCCGCCGGCGGGATGCCCTCCTGGGCCTTCTTCTCCTGGTAGGACATGCCCAGGTAATCAAAGCCCATCTCCCGCGGCATGGTTTTCTTGAAGACGTCCTCGAGGGCGGCGCGGGCCTGGTCCGAGCTGTACCCCGGGGAGGCCGCCCCGTTTATCTGGGCGCTGCGGTAGAGGTTGTAGCGCATCGTGAACTCGGGCCCGAAGCGCTTCTCGACGGACACGAGCGAGGAGAGCGGCACCATGGCCCCGTCGTGGTTGCGCACGTAGTAGCTGCCGAGCTTCTCCGCGCTGTCCCGGTATTCGCCCTCGGCCTCGACGTAGACCTGCCACTGCCGGCCGAAGCGGTTGAAGTAGTTGACGAAGATGCCGCCCATGTAGCACTGGAGCGTGCGGTACACGTCGCCCAGCTCCACACCCTGCTTAAGCACCTTGTCCCGGTCCACCCTGACGTAGACCTGGGGCACCGAGGGCAGGAACGTCGTGGTGACCCCGGAGAGCTCCTTCCGGGCGCGGGCCGCCGCCATGAACTTGTCGAGGTTCTCGGAAAGGAACGAGACATCCTTGCCCGCCCGGTCCTCGAGGACGGCGGTGAAGCCGCCCGCAGTGCCGATCCCGGGGATCGACGGCGGGGCGAAGGCGAACGCCCGGCCCTCGGGGATCTTGCCGAGCTCGCGCGCCAGGTGCGCCTTGATGGCCCCGTAGCTCTCATCGAGGCTCGTCCGGTCATCCCAGGGCTTGAAGTTCACGAAGACGAACCCGCTGTAGGTGTTGTAGACCGTGCTCAGGAGCGAGAACCCGATGACGGAGGTGTAGTTCCTGACGCCGGGGGTGTTCTTGAGGACCTCCTCCACCTTGCGCGTGACCTCGCTCGTGCGCTGGAGCGAGGCGGCGTTCGGCAGCTGGAGGCCCACGTAGAGGTAGCCCTGGTCCTCGTCCGGAAGGAACGAGGTCGGGAGCTTCCTTCCGATCAAGTAGGCGCCGGCGGCGAAGCACGCCAGGATGACGAAGCTGAGCGTGCTCTTCTGGATCAGGTGGCGCGACGTGTTCACGTAGCCGTCCTGCACGCGGCCGAAGAACGTGTTGAACTTCCGGTAGAAGCCCGAAAGGGGCCCCTTGGCCTCGCCCTTGGGGCGGAGCAGCAAGGCGCAGAGCGCCGGGCTAAGCGACAGGGCGTTGAACGCCGAGATGATGACCGATATGGCGATCGTGAGGGCGAACTGCTGGTAGAGCCGGCCGGTGATCCCGGGAATGAACGCTGTGGGGACGAACACGGCCGCAAGGATGATCGCGATCGCCACCACCGGGCCCGAGACCTCCTCCATCGCCTTGATCGTGGCGTCGCGGGGTGTCATGCCCTCCTCGATGTGGTGCTCGACGGCCTCGACCACCACGATCGCGTCGTCGACCACAAGCCCGATCGCTAGGACCAGGCCGAACAGAGAGAGCGTGTTGACCGAGAACCCGAAGACGGGGAAGAGCATGAACGTGCCGATCAAGGACACGGGAACCGCCAGGAGCGGGATGAGCGTGGGCCGCCAGCCCTGAAGGAACACGAAGACGACGAGGATGACGAGCATGAGGGCTTCCCAGAGCGTGTTCGAGATCTCCCGCATGCCCTCGGAGACGGCCTGCGTCGTGTCGAGGCCCACCTGGTAGTCGAGGCCGTTCGGGAAGCTCTGCTTGATCCGGGCCATCGCCTTCTTGACCCCGTTCGCGCAGTCGAGGGCGTTGGAGCCCGGCAGCTGGTAGATCGCGATGTTGGCGGCCGGCTTCCCGTCAAAGCGGCCCATCACGTTGTAGACCTGGGCCCCGAGCTCGACACGGGCCACGTCCCTCAGGCGCACGGCCGACCCGTCCGGGTTCGCGCGGATGACGATCGCCCCGAACTCCTCCGGCGTCGAAAGCCGGCCCTGTGCCCGCACCGAGTAGGTGAAGGCCTGGCCCGAGGGCGCGGGCTCGCCGCCGATCGTCCCGGCCGGGTTCACGGTGTTCTGCACCTGGATCGCCTTGATCACGTCCCCGACCGTGATGTTGAGCTTCGCCAGCTGGTCGGGCTTGACCCAGTAGCGCATCGCGTACTGGCCCGCGCCGAAGACCGTCGCGCTCGCGATGCCCGGCACGCGCGTCAGCTGGTCCAGGATGTTGATGTAGGCGTAGTTCGCCAGGAACGTGCTGTCGTAGGTGTCCGTGGGCGAATAGAGCGCCACGAGCATCAGCGGGGCGGTCAGCTGCTTCTGCACCGTGACGCCGAAGTTGGCGACGTCGGAGGGGATCTGCGGCCCGGCCTGCGTCACGCGCATCTGGGTGAGGATCAGGTCCGTGTTCGGGTCGGTCGCCACGTCGAAGTTCGCGGTCATCCGCAGCGACCCGTCGCTGCCGTTGATCGAGTACATGTAGTTCATGTTGTCGACGCCGCTGAGCACCTGCTCGATCGGCGTGGCGACGGACTGCTCGACCGTCTGCGCGTCGGCGCCGACGTAGGTGGTGGTGATGCGCGCCTCCGGGGGCACGATCTTGGGGAACTGGGCGATCGGCAGGGAGACCAGGGCGACCGCGCCCACGATCACCGTGATGATCGCGATGACGATCGCGACGATCGGCCTGTTGATGAAGAACTTCGACACGGCGCGGCTACTTGGTGGTTGCGCCGGCCTCGAAGGGGACGGGGTTCACCAGGACGTCCGGCTTGATCTTCTGGACGCCGTCCGCGACCACGCGGTCACCGGGGCCGATTCCCGACTCGATCACGACCAGGTCGCCGACCTGCGTCCCCGACTTCACGGTCACGATGTGGGTGTGGTTCGACGCGTCGACCGTCGCCACCTGGTAGGATCCCTGGAGCTCGGTGAGCGCGCGCTGCGGGACGACGAGCGCCCCCTTCTCCACGCGAAGAACGGCGCGCACGCGCCCGTATTGGCCGGGCCTGAGGAGCCCCTCGGGGTTCGGGAACAGGGCCACGGCGCGCAGGGTGCCCGTGTTGGCGTCGACCTGGCTGTCGATCGCAAAGAAGCTCCCCTTCCTCGGGTAGACGGTGCCGTCTGAGAGGACCAGGTCGAACTCGGCGTCCTTGGGGATGCTCGCGGAGCCCTTGCTGCGCTTCATGAACTCCAGGTAGTCCTGCTCCCCGATCGGGAAGTAGGCCTTGATCGGGTCCACGGTGGAGACCGTGGTGAGGATGCCCGTGGTGGGCCCGACCAGGTCGCCGATCTGCGCGCGGATCAGGCCGGCGATGCCGTTTATGGGGGAAACCACCTTGGTGAACCCGAGGAGGAGCTTGGCCTCGTCCACCCCCGCCTGGGCCGACCTCACCTGGGCCTGCGCAGCGATGCGGGACTGGATCGCGTCGTCGAGCTCCTCCTGGCTCACGGCCTTGTCCCGGGCGAGCGGCGTGAACCGCGCCACGTCGAGCTCGGCCTTGCCGAACTGCGCCCTGGCCTGGCCGAGCACGCCCTCGGCCTGCGAGAGCGCCGCGGCGAAGGGCCTGGGGTCGATCTCGAAGAGGACGTCGCCCTGCTTGACCGGGCCGCCCTCCTTGTAGTCCTGCTTCACAAGGTATCCGCTCACCTGGGCCCGGATCTGAGCGTTCACGAACCCGTCGAGGTACCCGACCCATTCGCGCACGACCGGCACGTCCCGGCGCCCCACGGCCACGACCTGGACATCGGCGGGGGCGGGGGCGGCCTGCTGCGCCTTCTCGCACCCCGTGCTGGCCCCCAGGGCGAGCGCCCCGGCAAAAACGACAACAGTCCCCCTGTTCCAGTTAAACGGATCCATGAAAGCCAGTTAAATCAACCGGACGCGCGTTTCAAGCGCCTCGTCCCAATTGTTCGCTCCCCCCTTCCGGGGCGTCCCTTCCCCAGTGAGGCGCCTCACCACGAATCCGACCTGAAGGGGGCTGCGGGAAGCCCGCTGTCGCCGTAAAGGTTGGCGCTCGGGGCGTTCGTCCAGGCGTAGCGGACGGCGACCGGAGCGGGGACGTCCGGCGAGGACACGACGAGCGCGTCGCCCTCGATCGTGCCGTTGGCCGGGTAGAATTGGCGGTCCGGCCCCGCGATCTCGAGGGACCTGACGGGCCCGCCGACAGACTGGAGCTCGTTCCCGACGTGGGTGAAGCGCACACGGATCGTCTTTCCCTCGACTGTGGCGCTGGCCAGGACCGGCCCCGAGGACTCCGGGGGAATCCCATACAGGTTGGCGCGCGCTATGAGGGCCAGGCGCCTGCCCAGTTCCTGCTTGTTGCGCGGATGGATGTTCTGGGCCTCCCCGATGTCGATCGTGACCGCCATGCCCGTCGCCGGGAGCGAGAGCGCCTTGGCCTGCTCCTCGCGCAGGAGCGCCCAGCCGCGGTCCTTCACCTCGGAAACGTCTCCGAAGTTGGCGAGCTGGACAAAGTAGAAGGGCAGGTCCCCCTGACCGAAGCCTTCGCGCCAGGAGGTGATCATGGTCCTGAAGAGCTCACCGTATTCGGAGGCGTGCCCCACGTTGGATTCCCCCTGGTACCAAAGGATGCCCCTGATTGAGCCTGGCTGGAGCGGGGCAATCATCCCGTTAAAGAGCCCGCCCGGCAGGTAGGGCGAGGTGTCCGATGCCGGGAATCCCGGCCAGGGGAGGGTGTTCCTCGTGTGCTTCTCCTTGGCCTCCTGCTCGGCCTTTCGCCACGCCTCCATGACGGCGGGCTGCTTGGCCACCCGCTCCGGGGGCCACTGCGCGACCTCCTCCTTCCAGCGGGCCTCCAGGGTCGCCGCGATCGAGGTCGAGGCGCGGGCCTTGTCGCTCATCCACGACTGCACGGGCGTTCCGCCCCAGGTGCTGTCGATGATGCCGACGGGCACCCCCGTCGCGTTGTGGATGTCCCGGGCGAAGAAGTAGCCGACCGCGGTAAAGCCGCCCACCGTCTCCGGCGAGGCCGCGACCCAGCCGCTGGTCTTCACGCTTTCACCGGGCTTGGCTGCCACGGTCTGGTCGACCTTGAGCTGGCGGATCAGGGGATGATGGGCCGAGGCGACCTCGGCCTCGGCATGGTCCACCTGGTAGGTGCCGCCCCCGTCGTCCACGGTGAACTCCATGTTCGACTGGCCCGAGCAAAGCCAGACGTCGCCCACGACCACGTCCCTTAGCGTGATCGTGCCGCCGCCTGAAACCGTGAGGTCCGAGGGCTCGGAGCTGGCGCCAAAGGGCCCGATACGGACGCTCCACGTGCCGTCCGCCCCGGCCTTGGTGGTCGCCGTCCGCCCGTGGAAGCTGACGCTCACCGTCTCACCCGGGGTCGTTTTCCCCCACACCGGGTCGGCCTTGTCGCGCTGGAGCACGGCGTGGTCGGCAAAGAGCGGCGCCAGGACCAGGGCCGGAGCCTGGGGCACGGCCTCGCCCATCGCCGGGGCCCCGGCAAGGGCGAGCGCCGGCAGGAGGCCGGCGAGCAGGCGGTGACGAAAATTCCTCTCAGCGTTGCTTCTCATAGGGGGTTTGGGGTAGATGGGACGGCGTAAACCCATCATGAGTTCACTTCGAATAACGGTCTGGGGAGAAAATGTCCACGAGCACAAGAGTGCCAAGGTCAAAAAGGTCTACCCGAACGGAATGCACGCCGCGATAGCGGCGGGCCTGGTCCAGCACCTGCCCTCGGCGACGGTCACGACCGCGACGCTCCAGGAGCCCGAGCACGGGCTCACGGCGGCGAGGCTCAAGGAGACCGATGTCCTGTTCTGGTGGGGGCACATGGCCCACGACCAGGTGTCGGACGAGGTGGCGAGGCGGGTGCAGGCGCGCGTCCTGGAGGGCATGGGCCTGGTCGTCCTCCACTCGGGACACTACTCCAAGGTCTTCAGGCTCCTGCTCGGCACCTCGTGCTCCCTCACCTGGAGGGAGGCCGACGAGCGCGAGCGGCTCTGGGTGTGCAACCCGGGCCATCCCATAGCGCGCGGGATCGACCGCTTCTTCGAGCTGCCCATGGAGGAGATGTATGGGGAGCCCTTCGGGGTGCCGGCGCCCGAGGAGCAGGTGTTCATCTCGTGGTTCGAGGGCGGCGAGGTCTTCAGGAGCGGCTGCTGCTGGCGGCGCGGGAACGGGGGCATCTTCTACTTCCGCCCGGGGCATGAGACCTACCCGACGTACTACGACGAGAATGTCCGGAAGGTGCTGGCGAACGCCGCGGAGTGGGCGAGGCCCCGGGGGATCTGGGTGGACTCCTGCCCCAACGTGAAGGAGCCGCGGGAGAGGATCTCCCCGAAGTAGCGACTGCCGGGGAGGCTTCCGCCCCGGCGTGGCGCTTCCGGCCTGTTGACCCCTTTGATAGACTCCCCCTCCAACGTGCTCGCAGAGCCCAACATCATCTCCTTCCAGGGCGTCACCGTGCGCTACGGCCCCGTCACGGCCCTTGACGACGTGACCTTCGAGACCCCGTGCGGGAGCTCCACGGCGATCCTGGGAGCAAACGGCGCCGGAAAGAGCACGCTGCTGAGGGCGGTGATGGGATGGCAGCGCCTGTCCGGCGGGGAGATCCGCATCGGCGACGCGCACCCGAATCACGCCCGCCCGAGGCTCGCGTATGTGCCCCAGAGGCACGCCGTCGACTGGGATTTCCCGATCACCGTGCGCGGCGTGGTGGAGCAGGGCCGCTACCCCTCGCTCAGCCTCTTCAGGCGGCTTTCTCGGGCCGACCGCGACCGCGTGGACGCGGCCATGGAGGAGTTGGGGATCACCGGGCTGGCGGACCGGCAGATCCGGATGCTATCCGGCGGCCAGCAGCAGCGGGTCTTTCTCGCGAGGGCGGTGGCGCAGGGAGGCGACATCTTCCTCCTCGACGAGCCCTTTGCGGGCCTGGACCTCTTCGGGAGTGAGGAGTTGACCCACATCCTTCGCGCATGGGGGGAGCAGGGCCGCACGGTCCTGGCCGCGGTGCATGAGCTGGCGCTGGCCAGGTCCTGCTTCGAGCGGGGCGTCCTCCTTAAGACGGCGCTCGTGGCCGCCGGGCCGATCGAGGAGGTCCTCTGCGCCGCCAACGTCGACCTGGCCTACCGCGGGCGCTGCGTGCACGGGGGCCACGCATCGGGCGTCGCGAGCGGGGAGGCGCCGCCGTGAGCCTGCACGACCTCGTCGTCGCGCCGTTCGCCTATGAGTTCATGAGGCGGGCGCTCCTGTCGGCCGTCCTGCTTGGCATCAGCGGCGGCCTGATCGGGTGCGTCCTTGTCCTGCGGCGCCTGGCGCTCATGGGCGACGCGCTGTCGCACTCGCTCCTGCCGGGGGTTGCGGCGGCCTGGTACTTCTTCGGCACGAGCACGACGGCGCTTTTCTTCGGGGGCCTGGCGGCCGGGCTCCTGACGGCGCTCGGCAGCGCGCTCCTAAGCCGAATGACGCGCGTGAAGGAGGACGCGGCGTTCGGCTCCCTCTTCATCGTGTTCTTCGGGGCCGGGGTGGCGCTCGTCAGCAAGCTTCCGTCCCGGGTCAATCTCACGGACTTCCTCTTTGGGAACGTGCTCGGCGTCAGCACGGGCGAGTTGCGCCTGGCCTCGGCCGTGAGCCTCCTCACCGTGTCGGTGTTCGTGATCTTCTACCGGAGCGTACTCCTGGAGACGTTCGACCCGGTCTTCCACCGCGCCAGCGGCGGCAGGGGAGGGCTGGTCCACATGGGCTTCCTGACGCTCACGGTGCTCAACCTGGTGGCCGCGATGCAGACCATGGGGATCGTGCTCGCCCTCGGGCTTTTCCTGCTGCCGGCCGTGAGCGCCTACCTCTGGTGCGACCGCTTCGTCACGATGCTGCTTGTGTCCATCTGCATCGCCGTGGCGGATTCGGCCGTGGGCATCCTTTTGAGCTTTCACGCCGGGCTTGCGAGCGGGGCCTCCATCGTGCTGTGCCTGGGCCTGGTCTTTGTCCTCTCCGCCCTCTTTAGCCCCCGCCACGGGGCGCTAGGGGCGCTCAGGCTGCGCTCGCGCCGGCGGCCGGCCACATGAGGGCGCTCAGGACAGCGCTGGCCCTCGGGCTTTCGTGCCTTGCGCTTTCGGCGCTCGCGGGCGCAAGGGTTCGGGTCGCCACCCTCAACACGGTGCTCACGGAGATCGCGCGGGAGGTGGGGGGCGACCGGGTGGTGGTGGCCGGGATCGTGGCCCCGGGCGTGGACCCGCACACCTTTAGTCCCTCGCCCTCGGACATCCGGGCGCTCGTCGACGCCGACCTGGTCCTTGCCTCGGGGCTCAACCTCGAGGGGTACCTGGACAGGCTGGTGGCGAGCGCCGGCCCCAGGGGAAGGATCGTCGCGGTTGGCGACGCCCTTCCCCTTGCCCTGGAGGTGCCCGGGGCGGGCGGGCGGGACGAAAAGGATCCCCATTGGTGGAACAGCATCGGAAATGTGATCCTCGCCGCCGACCTAGTGAGGCGGGAACTCTCCCTCTGTAGTCCGGAACATGCGGGGGAGTTTGCGGCGAACGCCGGGGCCTACGTGGCGCGGCTTCGCGGGCTTGCCGCCTGGGCGTCGGCGGAGGTGGGGCGGCTGCCCCCCGGCAGGCGCCACCTCGTGACCTCGCACGACGCATTTGGGTATTTTGCAAGGGACTACGGCTTCACGGTGCACGCGATCAACGGGCTCTCGACCGAGAGCGAGGCGGACGCCCGCAACGTCGCGGCGCTGATCGAGCTCATCAGGAGGGAGAGGATCGGCGCCGTCTTCGCGGAAAACAGCGTCGATCCGCGGCTCGTGGAGGACCTGGTGCGCGAGACGGGCGTGCGCCTCGGCGGGACGCTCTACGCGGACGGGCTCGGGCCACCTGGAAGCGGGGCGCAGACCGTAGACGCCATGTTCCGGCACAACGTGACCGCGATCGTGGGGGCGCTTGCCGGACCCTAGGCGGTGCTTACCCGTCCGTGTCGTTCCCCTTAGGGTAGTTGAACCGGACGCCTGAGAAGGTGGTTCCGCGGATCGGGATGCTCCTAATGACGCCATCAAACGTCGCCGCCGATTCGAGCCAAAGGGCCCTCGCCTGGAAGAGCGAGGTGTCTCCCACGGTCTCGCCCGTCATGGGATTGGCCACGGCGGAAAGAACCAGGGTCCTCTCCTCCCCATTGACGGTTGCCGCGACCTCGATCGAGGGGGCCGCGCACCTGACGAAATTCTCCATCTCGGCGTCCAGGACGTAGGCCTGCAGGGTGCCGGTCGGCGCGTCGAGGACGAGCTCCAAGTGGTACTGCTCGTCGCCCAGGACCACCGGGGTTCCCCCGTGGGGCGGGTGGTGGTGGTGCTTGGAGGCCTCGGCCGGGGGACCGGCGGGCCTTGAGCACCCCAGGAGAGCGAGCACAGCCAGGGAGGCCGCCGCGGCCAATGGTGGGATGCGTATACTCATGGGAGCTAACTTATCAGAGCAGATTGTGCGGCGCCGTGGAACCCCGGGGTTTCATGGGGGCGAGAATCCCGTGAGGCGCCGTGCTTAGCGTTTTCTTAATGTCAATGGGCCCTCTTTTAACTAACCGGGCCCCGGAAACCTGTCTAGTATGCGCCGCATCATGACCCAAGCCTCGGCGATCGACAGTGCGCAGTCCCCCTCACGGGCTGCGCCGGACCTGCCAAGCGAGGATCGGCCTCTGGCCGGGGTCGGCTGCTGCGATGACCTCAACGAGCGGGAGGGCCTTCCCCCGCCAATCGAGCAGGAATTTGCGCCTGGGCACCTCCTGGATGGGCGTTTCCTGCTCCAGGAGGTCGTGGGCCGGAGCGCCATGGCCACGGTCTACCGCGCGATCGACAAGGGCTGCGGCGACCGGTGTGTCGCGGTCAAGGTGCCGCTCATGAGCATAGAGAACGACCCTGTCTCGTTTGGTCGGTTCCAGCGCGAGGAGCGGATCGGCTCCTCCTTGAGCGACCCACTGCTGCTCGAGTTCATCCCGGTCGAGGGCCACAAGAGCCGGCCCTACATCGTGATGGAGTTTCTGGACGGCTGCACCCTCGCCTATGTCCTGCACCGCACGCGGCCCCTTCCCGAAAAGGACGCGCTCCGCATCGCGAGCGTGATCTGCCAGGCGCTGAGCCACATGCACAGCCGCCGGGTCATCCACCGCGACCTGAAGCCCGGCAATGTCATGATCTGCAGGAGCCAGACCCTTTGCCTCATGGATTTCGGGATGGCGGCGGAGGCGGACGAGGGATTCAGCCTCCTGAGCGGGCTGACTCCCGTCTTCGGGACGCCCGAGTACATGGCCCCGGAGCAGGTCCGCAACAAGCCCAACGACGAGCGCACCGACATCTACAGCCTGGGCGTCATCCTCTACCAGATGCTCACCGGGGTGCTTCCCTTCCAGGCGGAGGATCCCTGGGCGTCGGCCCAGATGAGGGTGAACGGGGACCCCGTCGCCCCCCGCATGATCAACCCGGGCATTTCCGTCGAGGCGGAGGAGATCGTCCTCAGGGCCATGCGCCGCGACCCGTCGGAGCGCTACCCGAGCGTGGAGGCCTTCAAGTCCGAGCTCGACATGCCCGGGCACGTGAACGTCACCGGCCTGTGCAGCAGGCTGAAGGCGCCAACGTGGCGCCTGAGCCTGCAGGGGACGCCCGTCCTTTCGGGGGTCATCATCGGCGTGGGCGCGCTGCTCTCGATGGTCGGTCTGTTCTTTCTGCTGATGCGCCACCGCTAGCCCCGGGCTGGCGTCTCAAGGGGGATGATGGCGTGGCGGCGGAGCTCGACCCCGCGCAGGAGCGACACGATCGCACGCTCGCCGATGCGGTCGCCCGAAAGCTGCTTGTGGAGCGCATCCACCGCCGGGGTCGCGGCGCCGTCCAGTGCCAGGACAATGTCCCCCTCAAGGATCCCCGCCCGGGCCGCGGGGCTGTCGGGCTCGATGCCCATCACCAAGACCCCGGACTCCTGGGAGAGCTTGTGGTGGTGGATCAGCTTCCTTAGCAGCGGGACGTTCTGGCCCGCGACGCCGATGAAGCTCCTGCGGATGCGGCCCTCCTTGATGAGCCAGCCCGCGACCCACCGGACCGTGTTGCTGGCGATGGCAAAGCAGATCCCCTGTGCCGGCCGGATGATCGCGGTGTTCACGCCGATCACCTCGGAGCGGGTGTTGATGAGCGGGCCCCCGGAGTTGCCCGGGTTCAGGGCCGCGTCCGTCTGGATCACGTTGTCGATGAGCCGTCCCGAGGCGCCCCTAAGGGAGCGCCCAAGGCCGCTCACGATGCCGGCTGTCACCGTCTGCTGGAAACCCATGGGGGAGCCGATGGCTATTGCGATCTGGCCCAATCGGACGGCATTGCTGTCGGCCAGCGTCAGGTGCGCGAGCTCGTCGGCGCTCACGCGCAGGACCGCCAGGTCCGAGTCCGGGTCGTCGCCGACCAGGTCCGCGCCAAGCTTCCTGCCGTCGGCAAGGAAGACCCGGAGCTCGGCGGCCCCGCGGACCACGTGGCTGTTTGTCAGGAGGTAGCCGTCCGGGGAGATGAAGAAGCCCGAGCCGGTGCCCCCGGGCGCGTTGTTGCCCGCCACCTCGATGTGGACGACGGCAGGGTGGGCGGCGGAGACCGCGTCGGACACCGCCGCCGAATAGGCGTCGATCAATCCGGCGTCGGCTGCCGGCCCGTCCCCGTTGGCGAGAAGTGATGCGATCATGCCCGAAATGAGTGCCGGAATGACAGCATTGCAAATTGGGCGCGCCCCGGCGGGTAGGTGTACACCCCCTAGCATTGGGGCGCCCGGTGACTGATAATTCAGCGATGGCTAAAGATCCCCGGGCGCGCGGCTTGGGAGCCTAATTACCCCGCGTCCGCCATGCGGTCTCCCCCGGCTCAACAACCCCCTCCGCATGAAACCAAAAACCAAAATCGTCGGCACGCTCGCGGGCATAATCCTCCTGGTCTTCCTTGGTGCGGCAGCGTCGTTCCGCGCCTTCAAACAGGTAGAGGATTCGGCCCTGGCCAGGTCGCATTCAAGCGATGTGATCAGGCGGGCGGACGATCTCCTTTCGGAGCTAAAGGACGCGGAAACGGGGCAGCGCGGATTCGTGCTGACCGGCAACCAGGCCTTCCTCGAGCCGTACTATTCGGTGCGCGGCAGGGTTGGAACCGACCTCGTGAAAATCCGGTCGATGGCGACAAGCCCGTCGGCCAGCGGCCATTTGGACGCTTTGGCTCCCCTGATCGACGCGAAGATGGAGGAGCTGGCGGGCGTGATCGACACCGAGGTGAGCCATGGCCGGGAGGCCGCCACCACCCAAATTAGCGCCGGGTTGGGGAGGAGGCTCATGGACGACATCCGCGCCCAGATGGCGGCATTTGTGCAGGTCGAGGAGTCGGCCCTTTCGGCGCAGGAGGACCGGTTCCAGTCCGAGATGAGGTTCCTTTTCCTTAGCATCCTGGCCTGCAGCGCGCTCCTGTTGGTCCTGACGCTCCTGTTTGCCTACCTGGTGTATCGGGAGGGCAGGAACCGCCTCAAGGACCTCGTGCACGACGAAACCAAGCAGCTTCTCGAGGCCCAGAAGGAGACTAGCAGCATGCTCGAGAGGGCGAACGCGTCCCTTCACGCCAGCGAGGAGAAGCTCTCGGTGATCGTCCACTCGATTGGAGACGGCCTGATCGCAACCGATGGCGAGGGCCGGGTGACCTACCTCAACCCCGTGGCCGAACAGCTCACCGGCTGGATGCTGGCGGACGCCGCAAATCGGCCGATCGACGAGATTTTCAGGATCGTAAACCACGAGACCCGCCTTCCATGCGTCGTTCCGGTGGGGGAGACGCTCGCGCACGGCACGATCCAGGGCCTGGCGAACCACACGATCCTCATCGCCAGGGACGGCAGCGAGTGCGCGATAGCGGACAGCTGCGCCCCCATGCACGACCGGGAGCAGCGCGTGGTCGGGGCGGTCCTCGTGTTCCGCGACGTCACAACGGAGTTCGCGGCGCAGCAGACCGGCAAGGACAGCGTCGCGCTCATCCAGACCGTGCTCAACTCCGTGGCCGACGGGATCGTCACCCTCGAGGCGAGCGACGGGGTCATCGAGACGACCAACCCCGGTGCCGAGCGGATGTTCGGCTACTCGGCCGCGGAGATGGTCGGCAGGAAGTTCAGCACCATAATCCCCGAGCTGGGCGGGGAGCAGCGGGACAACACCCTGGAGTTCTTCGGCGTGAGCGACGAGGCGCGCGCCGCGGGCATCGGCCGGGAGGTCGTGGGTCGGCGCCGGGACGGGGGCGAGTTCCCCGTGGAGATAGCCGTGAGCGAGATGTGGCTCAGCGGAAAACGCCACTTCACGGCGATCCTTCGGGACATCACCGCCCGCAAGCAGACCGCGGAGGCGCTCCTGAAGGCGGGTGCGCTCCAGAGCGCCATCTTCAACAGCGAGAATTTCTCGAGCATCGCCACGGACGAGAACGGCGTCATCCAGATCTTCAACGTGGGTGCGGAGCGGATGCTCGGCTACACGGCGGCCGAGGTGCTCAACAAGATAACCCCGGCCGACATCTCCGATCCCCAGGAGGTCATCGCGCGCGCAAAGGCACTGAGCGCCGAGCTTTCCACCACGATAACACCCGGATTCGAGGCCCTTGTCTTCAAGGCGTCGCGCGGGATCGAGGACATCTACGAGCTGACCTACATCAGGAAGGATGGGAGCCGGTTCCCGGCGGTCGTGTCGGTAACGGCCCTAAGGGACGCGAAGAACGCGATCATAGGGTTCCTTCTCATCGGCACCGACAACACCGCGCGCAAGCAGGTGGAGGCGGAGCAGAAGGTGCTCGATCAGCGCCTTAGGGACCAGCAGTTCTACACGCGCTCGCTGATCGAGTCCAACATCGACGCGATCATGACGACCAACCCCTCGGGGATAATCACGGACGTCAACAAGCAGATGGAGGCGCTCACGGGCTGCTCGCGGGACGAGTTGATCGGCGCTCCGTTCAAGGACTATTTCACCGACTCGGATCGCGCGGAGTCGGGCATCAAGCTCGTCCTGAGGGAGAAGAGGGTCTCCAACTACGAGCTCACGGCACGCGCCAGGGACGGCAGGGAGACCGTGGTCTCCTACAACGCGAGCACGTTCTATGACCGCGACCGGAGGCTGCAGGGCGTGTTCGCGGCCGCCCGGGACGTGACGGAGCGCAAGCACTTCGAGCACGCGCTCCAAGAGTCCAATTCCGAGCTCCAGCGGGCCAAGGCAGCGGCGGAGAAGGCGAACCTTGCGAAGTCGGACTTCCTCTCGAGCATGAGCCACGAGCTGCGCAGCCCGCTCAATGCCATCCTGGGCTTCGCCCAGCTCATGGAGTCGTCGACCCCCGCCCCCACGCCTTCGCAGGCCGGGCGGATCAGCCAGATCCTCCAGGCCGGCTGGCACCTCCTCAACCTGATCAACGAGATCCTGGACCTCGCCGTGATCGAGTCGGGGAAGGTCTCGCTTTCATTGGAGCCGGTGTCGCTATCGGAGGTGCTCTCCGAGTGCAGGGAGATGATGGACTCGCTCGCCCAGAAGCGGGGGATCGCAATGACGTTCCCCAGCTTCGAGCTGCCAAGCTACGTGAGGGCCGACAGGACGAGGCTAAAGCAGATCGTGATCAACCTTCTCTCCAACGCCATCAAGTACAACAGGGAGAACGGCTCCGTGGTGGTCGATTGCGTGGCCTCCAGCCCGGACATGATTCGGGTCAGCGTGAAGGATACGGGGGCCGGGCTTAAACCGGAGAAGGTTGCGCAGCTCTTCCAGCCGTTCAACCGCCTGGGGCAGGAGGCGGGCAGCGTGGCGGGAACGGGCATCGGGCTCGTGGTCACCAAGAAGCTGGCAGAGCTCATCGAGGGAAGCCTCGGCGCCGAGAGCACCTTCGGGACGGGAAGCGTGTTCTGGGTGGATCTTCCGGCGTCCGGGCCGCCCGAGGTTCCCGTTGGCCGCACCGACCACCTGGCGGAGGCGCTGCCCCGTTCGGCGGTCGGCATCCGCCAGCGCACCCTGCTCTACATCGAGGACAATCCCGCGAACATGGTGCTGGTGGAGGAGATCGTGTCCCGCCTGCCGAACCTCCGGCTCCTGACGGCTGTCAACGGGACCCTCGGAATCTCGATCGCCCACGACTTCCGGCCCGACGTGATCCTGATGGACATCAACCTGCCGGGCATAAGCGGAATAGACGCGATGAAGATGCTGCTCGTCGACCCCAAGACAGCGCACATCCCCGTGGTGGCGCTCAGCGCGAACGCGATGCAGCGGGACATCGAAAAGGGGCTCAACGCGGGGTTCTTCCGCTACATCACCAAGCCCATACGGATCAAGGAATTCACCGATGCCCTCGACGAGGCGCTTGAATTCTCAGGCAGGGGCGCAAACCGGGAGAATGGCGTGGCTCTCATGCGATGATCGGCGCCTCCGACATCCTCAGGGCCAATATCCTGGTCGCCGACGACCAGGACGCCAACGTCCTTCTGCTGGAGCAGATCCTGACGGGCGCCGGCTACGTGAACGTCTCCTCCACCCGGGACCCCTTCAACGTGTGCGGGCTCCACAAGAAGAACCGCTACCACCTTATCCTTCTCGACCTTCAGATGCCCGGCATGGACGGCTTCCAGGTACTGGAGGGGCTAAAGGAGATCGAGGGCGGCAACGACGTGCCGGTGCTCGTGATCACGGCCCAGCCGGACCACAAGCTCCGCGCGCTCAAGGCAGGCGCCAAGGATTTCGTGACCAAGCCGTTCGACCTGCCCGAGGTGCTGGTCAGGGTTCACAACATGCTCGAGGTGCGCCTCCTCCACCTTCATGGGACGATCATGAACCTGGCGCGACTCGAGAACTCCCAGCGCATCGCCAGCCTCGGCGACTGGGAACTTGACCTGAACACCGGCCGCCTGGTGTGGTCGGAGGAGATCTACCAGATCCTTGGGATCTCCAGGCGGGAGTTCCCGCCGGACGCAGCCCTCTTCGAGGGCATGATCCACCCCGGGGACGGCGAGCGCGTGCGCGGCGAGATGAAGAGGGCCCTTCTGGGGCCGTCACGACGCGCGGAGATCGAACACCGCATCATCCGTGGCACGGGCGAGGTGAGGTACCTCCAGCAGATTGCCGAGACGATGCTCGACGAGGAAGGGCGGCCCGTCCGGGAGTCCGGCACGATCCAGGACATCACCGAGCGAAAGCTCGCCGAGGTGGCGCTCAGGGAAAGCGAGCAGTGGCTGAAGGCCATCTTCGACCAGGCTGCAGTTGGGGTGGCCCAGTGCGACCTGTCCTCGGAGCGCTTCATCCGCGTCAACCATCGTTTCTGCGAGATCCTTGGGTACTCCGAGGCGGAGGTGGCCCGGCTGTCGTGCCCGGAGGTGACCCATGAGCAGGACGTGGGGCTTAACTCCGCGGAGATGAGGTCGCTCGGAAACGGGTCCCTCCGCGAGTTCACCCAGGAGAAGCGCTTCGTACGCATGGACGGCTCGATTGTCTGGGTGAGCCTGGCCACCTCGGCGATGGGTTCGTCCGTGAGCGCCCCATCGTCGTTCATCATGGTCGCGCAGGACATCACCGGGCGCAAACAGGCCGAGAGGGAGGTCCAGAGACAGGCCGCTTTCGCCCATTTTAACCCCAATCCCGTCCTTGAGCTTTCCGCGACGGGAGAGGTCACCTATTACAATGACGCGGCCGGCGAGATGGCGCGCTCCCTGGGGGCGCAGGCACCCGGGATGATTCTTCCCGGAAACATCCTTGAGATCACGCGGGAATGCCTGTCCCTGTCGAGGACGGTGCGCCTGGAGACCCAGATGAGCGGGCGAACCATCTCGTGGCTCTTCTTCCCGGTCGCGTCAAACCAGGTAGTCCACTGCTCCGCGGGCGACATCACCGAGCGCAAGCGGCTAGAGGAGCATTTTCTGCAGGCGCAGAAGATGGAGGCCCTCGGCCAGTTCTCGGGGGGGGTCGCCCACGACTTTAACAACATCCTGATGGCGATCAGCGGCTACACCGAACTCTCGCTCATGAGGCTGCAGGACAATCCCAAGGTGCGGGAGCATCTCGCCGCCGTGCTGAAGGCGGCCCACCGCGCGAGCGACCTGGTGCGGCAGATCCTCACCTTTAGCCGCCAGCAGCCCCAGGAGCGCCTGGCCATCACCCTCCAGCCCATCGTCGCCGAGAGCCTGAAGCTCCTCCGGGTCACGATCCCGTCAGCGATCGAGTTTGAGCAGTCGGTCTCGGAGGACGCACCCCCGGTGTTTGCCGATGCGAACCAGATCCACCAGATCCTGATGAACCTTGGCACCAATGCCTGGCACGCCATGAGGGACTCCCAGGGCGCCCTCCGCGTGGCGCTCGAGCGGTGCGTGGTGTCGGAGCGAACGGGGGAGCAGCTGCGTCTCAAGCCCGGCGTCTATGCGCTCGTGACCGTCACGGATACCGGGTGCGGAATGGCTCCGGCCACGATGCTCAGGATCTTTGAGCCGTTCTTCACGACGAAGCCCGTGGGTGAGGGGACGGGCCTGGGACTGGCCGTGGTGCGGGGCATCATGGAGGGCCACGACGGTGCCGTCGCCGTTGAGAGCCAACCCGGTGTTGGAACGACCTTCCGGCTCTACTTTCCTGAATTTGCGGGCGCCCTGGCCGCTACCAGGGCCGCGCGGGGGCCAACGCCGCGCGGGGGCGGCGAGAGCGTGCTCGTGGTGGACGACGAGGAGATGCTTGCCCGCCTTTGCCAGGAGACGCTCTCGGCGCTGGGGTATGAGGTCGAGTACACTACCAGGCCGGCGGATGCGCTCTCCATGGTGACCTCCGATCCGGGGAGGTTCCGGGTCGTGATCACCGACCAGACTATGCCAGGCATGAGCGGTCTCTTTCTTGCCAGGGAGCTCCGGAAGGCAAGTCCCGGCCTCCTGATCATGCTGATGTCCGGCTATACGACCTCCCTTACAGCCGAGAGGCTGCAGGCAGTCGGGGTATCGCGCCTGCTGCTGAAGCCGGTGAGCATCCATTCCCTGGGGACCGCCGTGAATGCAGCCGTGGTCTCCCGTGGCTCGGGGAAGCGATTGCTCGAGTTCGCCGTCCAGTGAAGCGTGCGCCCAGGGCGCCTACATGTACTTGGGTTCCCAAAGGCCGAGCTTTGCACCCGTGGGATCGACGATCATGCTCAGCCAGCCCATCCCCTTGACCTCGGTCACGCCCAACGAAATCCTGGCGCCGAGCCTGCGCGAGCGTCGTTTTTGAGGTCTTCCGATGGGGGTGCTCCAGTCGCGGGTTTTAAGGAGAGAGGTTCGTGACAGGCGCAGTGCGGGGTGGTAAAGTGGGGCCATTAAGAACCTTCCACCGAACCTTCCCACGGGCGCCGTCCCGTCCGCGCAGGCCGAGAAGACCGGAGCGGGCGAGGCATCGCTCGACCCGAAGGTGCCGGCTCCCGAGCAGGCCCTTACCCCCGAGGAGCAGATGGCTCTGTTTGAGAAGGAGCTCAAGGAGAAGGACTGGGGCCACCAGCCCTGCTAACGCTCCCGGGTTTGATCCCGGCTTGCGCGCAAGCGTGGCCGACGCGCCTTCAGCCGCTCGGATGGGGAGGGTGTCGATCTCCGCAATTCAGAGGGGAACGGTCGGCCCCCCGGGCCCCTTTGGCGCCTCAGGGTTTTGCGGGTACAGGCGTTTGCGCCGGGACCGTCGCGCCGACAGCGAACAGCGCCCGGTTCCCGCCCTTGTCATGGGGGTCGTCCGTCCTCGGGTAGTCGCGCCAGAGCCAGCGCAGCATCTCGGGGAGGGCGGCGCCCGCCTGTTTCTGCGAGTGGGTGCCGATGCCCCAGCAGTAATTCACGTCGTAGCCCTTTTCCGTGAGCGCCGCCAGCATCCGGATATTCTGGGCGTGCCAGTCGCGCTCGGGGTCGTAGGCCGCATCGGGGGCGCCGCCCCTCACGCCCCGGTTGTCGTTCACGCCGTCCAGCAGGTAGACCCGCAACGGCTTTTTCTCGCTGGACCGGATCATGTCCGGATAGGCGTGGCCGCCCCGCAGGTTCACAAAGCTCCCGATGGTGCTCAGCACCTTGTGGAACTGGTCGGGCCGCTGCCATGCGACCGTGAATGCGGCGATCGCCCCGGAGCTCGCCCCGGCAATGGCCCTGTCATCGGGGTTGGAGGAAAGGGAGTAGCGCTTCGCGAGCACCGGAAGAAGCTCGTCCACGATCACGTGGGCATACTTGTCGTCCAGGGAATTGTATTCCTGGGGCCGGTTGGTCGACTTGTCCCCCCAGTCCTTTGGGGAGGCCTCGGGTTGGTCCGGGCGCCGGCCCGGGTTTATGAAGACGGCGATCGTCACCGGCATCTCGCGGCGGTAGATCAGGTTGTCGAACACGGCGGGGACCCTCAAATCCCCGGTCGCCAGGGCCCATGCATGTCCGTCCTGGAAGACCATGAGCGAGGCGGGGACCGCCGGATCGTATTGGGCGGGCACGTAGACGCAGAAGTCGTGCAGGGTGCCGGGGTATGCCTCGCTGGGGAGCTTCTCCCATCCGGTCACCGTGCCCTGGGGCACCCCGGCATGGACCTCCGAGTCGGGGCCCAGCTGATAGGCATCGTCCACCGGGGCCGCAGCCAGGCGCTCGGCGAGGAGCAGTTGAGAAATCAGGACGCAAACACGAAGCGGGGTTTTCATGGGGAGATGCCGCGGCGGGGCGCCTTGCGGGGGATCGCTTGGCCTACGGGGTATGGACCGGACAGAAGATCTCGTGCTTTCCGTTCCAGGCAAGGGGGTCCTTCACCGGGATCGCATCGACCACCCACCCGTCCCCGTCCCAGCCTATCCGCACGGCGCAGAGGACGTCCTTGAGGTCCTTCACGTAGAAAATGTTTGCGTAGCCGTTGGTCTGAAGGATCCCGGCCTGGCCCTTTCCCTGGAGGCGCAGGAGGGAAAACGCCGCGGCCGCCGTCGTCTCGGCCTTCGACTCGCCCCCGAGCTCCGCGATGATCGGCCCGTCGGGCGAGATCGACAGGAGCTTGTATTTTTGGATCTTGATCTCCCCCGCAGGCGCCTCGGTCCTTCCGTAGAAACGCGCTTTGAATTCACTCCAAATGGTCGCGAAGACAACGCCCGGGGCCCGCTCAAAGCGGTCGCGCACGACGAAGGGCTCGGGCCGCTCGGGAAGCGTCGCCGTTCCCGCGGCCTCGAGGATGGGGGTCTTTTTTTCTGGCTGGTCGGACATGGAAATCTGAGGGGCCAGAATGCTGGAAGAGCCCCCGGAGCCGGTCGAGCGCCGATTTCCCCGGGGAAGAGGCGCAGCGGGCCCCATGGCCCGGGTCACCTGTCCATCACGACGCCCAGCGACTTGATGTCGCCCACCTCCACCCGGCCCTCGGGGAGGTCGACATGCTCCAAGCCGCGGCTGTTCCGCCCGAAATACTTTGAGGCCTGCTGGGTCATGGCCACCAGATACCCGTCGAAGCCCTTGCCCCTCTGGGGCACGCTAAAGCGTGTTTCCCAGAGCAGCTTGTGCTTCTTCGCCTTCCACATGAGCTGGAAGTCATAGGCCATCAGGACGACGAAATAGCGCTGCTGCTCGATCTCCCGGAAGAGATCCGTCCTGCGGTGCTCGAGCGGCGTGCCCACCAGCCCCTCGGTTTCGCTGATCGCGCGGTCGAATCCCAGCATCATTGCGTTCTGCGCGTCCAGCTGGTCGCGCGCATTGTTCTCCGCGGCGAGCACGGCGAAGGCGCCGTTCGAGGCGCTCTGCGAGTCGAGCCGCGTCGTGATCTGGTCGTTGTCGGCAACGGTCTGAACCCGGCCGCACCCCATGCCCGCGCCGGTCAGGGAGTGTTCGACGTTTGCAGCCATGAGCTTCTGCTTGTCCAGGTCCTTATCCGCGGCGGCCTTCGCGTCGGCGACCTGCAGGTCCTGCGCCGCGACCGAATCCTCCATGCTTCCCGGCGTGCGGGTCTTTCCCCAGTAGACGACGATCAATAGCCGCGTGTCCTTCGGGTCGCGTGTCGGGTAATAGGCCTGTTCCTTGAGCGACCCTGAGATCGTCCGCGCCACGTCCATGAACTTGAGCGAATCCATCGACGGGTCGCGGCCCTGGCCGGTCCAGCGCCCGCCCTCGGCAAAGGCATAGTACTCGGGCTTGATCGTGCCGTCCGAAAGTTTTGCGCGAACGTAGTCGTCGCTTTTCAAGGAAGCCACGGTCGCAATCTCATCACTTTGCGTCTCTGCCGCGAGGGAGCGCTGCGGCGTCACGAGGAGCGCCGCTCCACAAAGGGCGACTGATGCCAGTGAAAGGGGGGCTGGGATGTTCACATTGGACGTCTAACCCAGCCCGAACGTAGACGCCCAGCAGCCCCCTAGCAAGGCGCCGAATATACCCATTAGAAATGTTAATGGGTTAATGCCCGGGGACCTCGCCGTCGGGGAGCGCTGCGGCCCCTGCGGAACCTAGGCCGCGCTCGCCGCGGACGAGGCCGAGGAACACGGCAGGAAAATGCGGAAGGTGCTGCCCTTGCCGGGGGTGCTTTCCACCTGCATCCACCCTTTGTGCCGCTTCACGGCCCCATGCACCGAAGCGAGCCCGAGCCCATGCTCGCCGGTGGGTCCCTTTGTCGTGAAGAACGGCTCATAGAGATGCTGCATGACGGAGCTGTCCATCCCGCAGCCATTGTCCTGGAAGCTGATGCGCATCACGTGCTCGGGCCTCGCGGCCCCCTCTCGATCGACCGGAAGCTGGTCCGCGGACAGGTCGGTGACCTCGATGATGAGGTAGCCGCCCTCCGGCATGGCGTCGCGTGCGTTCGAACACACGACCATGATCATGTGGTCGATCAACTCCAGGTCGGCCATCACAACCCTAGGCGAGGAGCCGCCCGTGATGTGGAGCTGGATCTGGTCCCCCAGGAGGCGCCTGATCTGGGGCTCGAGCCGGGTGAGCGACTCCCAGACGTTCACGGGTGAGGCATTGGTGAAGTGCTGGCTTCCGAATAGGACGAGCTTGCGCGTCAGCTCGGCCGAGCGCCGCGCCTCCTTGTCGAGCGCCTGCACCTCGTCGAGCACCTCGGGCGAGAGCTGGGCGTGGGCCCTGAGCATGCCAAGCCTCATCATCGTGGCGGTGAGGATGTTGTTGAAATTGTGCGCGATGCCCCCTACCAGCTGTCCCAGGGCCTCGAGCTTCTGCGCCTGCTGCACCTTCTCGTCCAGCTCGACCTGCTCGGTAACGTCGCGGGAGGTGATCACCATGCCCTGAAGGGAGGACTCGCGCTCGACGCGGCTCCCGAGGGTGTCGAAGATCCTGTAGGACCTGTCCGCGCGACGGAGGCGCCAGCGGACCGACGAGCGGACCTCGCTGGGATTGGCCACGGCGTCCAGGAACGCCGCCCCCTTGGCGAGGTCCAATTCATGCACAAGGCTGAGGATGGGCTGTCCGGCGATGTGGTCGACGGTGACGTCGAGTGCCGCCGCCACGGCCGGGCTCGCGAAGCTGATCTTGTATTCCGAATCCACGAGCATGATGACGTCGGAGGAGTGCTGGACAAGGATCTCGAAGCGGTCCCGCGCCTCGCGTTCAATCTCGCCCTCCAGCCAGCGCGTGTTGTCCCGGAACACAAAGGCCTCCCGGACCGAGAGCACGAGGAAGAGCAGGACCAGGCACGCGAGGATGCGCGTCATCACCTCGGGATCCGGGTGGCCCCGCACCATGAAGAGAACGAGCCAGCCGCTGACCGCGACAATCGTGATGATGGGCAACGGGCTCGAGGTCGCGGCCTGCCGCTGGCGGGGATCGGAAGTGCCCTTGGTGCCGATGCGTTTGGCGGCGAGGATGAAGAGCACCGCGGAGAGGGCGCTCGAGGCGTTGCTCCAGTCGACCGGTCCTTTTGCGATCACCCCTTGCACGCTGTCCAGCAGGTAGATGAGGTCGGCGAGCCACAGGACGCATATCGCCGACACCAGGAGCCCGAAGGCGCCGCGCGAGGGCAGGGGTGCCCGCGTGAGGAGGATCAGGTTCAGCGTCGTGATGCCCGAAAAGATCGCCACCGGGTAGGCGACAAACATGGTCCCGTCGAATAGCGACGCATTCGAGAGGCCCGGCCCGAGGGTGAAGAGCCAGACGGGAAGGCCCACCCCGGCAAGGAAGACTGCGCTGTCGACGAGAATTCGGGAGCGGCTTGCGGTCGGGCGCTCGACCCCGGGCATGAAGATCAAGCCGAGCATGATGGCCGGGTAGGCGGCCAGGAAGAAGACGTCGGCCGAGTCGAAGCGGGCCTTGTGTCCCGGCTCGTAGATCAGGGTAAGGAAGCCGCACAGGGTCCCTATCCCGTACAGGACCTGGCTGAGCGCTATCCAGCGCAGCCCCTTGCCGAAGGCCTTGGAGATCGCCGGCGTCCTCGCGGACCGCGCGATGGCACCGGCAGCCACGAAATAGAGCAGGATCGTGATGCTGATGCCCAGAGAGCGGTGGGTCGGCGTGTGGGTTGGCCCCGTCAGGATCCATAGGAGGAACACGGTGCCCAAGACGGCCCACAGCCGGGTCGACACGATGACATGCAGCACCCGCGATCCGGGACGATCGGGCTCAGAAGGCGCAAAGATTTTGTGTTTCGCTTGGATCGCTATTCATCGACCCATACCGACACAAAAATGAGGAAAAAGGAGGGCTTATAACCCCTTCAAATACAGGCACTCCCAACAATTCCTATGCGAGCCAGATGGATACCGTGCGGAAGCCCTGTGCAGCACCACCCGAGAGTGGGTTACGGGTTGGTCGCCAGCGTGCTGCTCGATCCGAGGCTCCCTATCGACGGCGCGACTCCTGCGGCCTGGCGCTCTGCGGAGGCCTGCGAGGGCTCCTGAGCCAGTCTTTCCATCATGCCGTGCAGTTCCTTGTAGGAAACCGACTTTTCACCGGGGTTGCGCAGCGCGGAAGTCGTAGAGCAGGCGCAGAGCGAAAGGGCCACACCGGCGAGCAGCGCGGCAATCGTTGAGCGGCGAACCTGGGAGCGGGTGGAGGTGGTGTTCATGGATTGGGGTGACAAGAACACGATGTACGACGGTGGACTTAGTGCACGTTGTGGAACTACGTAGTCCGGCAAGGAGTTCCGCGGGAGCGCCGCGTCTTCACGGGGCCCCAAGGCAATGTCGTAAAAATCGGGACTATAAATGTTTAGGTAATTTGAGCTAGCGCCTCAACGGGACGGAGCACCGTGAAGTGATTCTGCCAGAAACCCTTTTATTTTCATTTCCCGCCGGGCATCGCCTCGAAGCTCCTTAACTTTGGATCGCTTCGTGACGATGCCTGCCTCGGCATGCTGCGCCATTAATCAGCGCATGGCTTGGCGGTTGAGGGACCTTCCCAGCGCCATCAACGGTTTCTCCATCGCGTACCAACTAATGGTCGCCGGTCCGACCGTGACGCACAGGGTCATGCAAAAGTTGGGGACCCATCCCCAGTGATGCGGGTCGGAGACCCGATTCATCCCGTAGACGATTGGTGAATGAAAAAGGTAAATGAAGTACGAGATGGTTCCGACAAAGCTCAAGGGGCCCGTGGATAGGGTAAGGATATCCCCTCAAAGAAGGCGGGCCAGTATCGCTGAGTAGAAGACCGAGGAGAGTGGATAGGCGGAGAGGATCGAGAACCCGCTCGCAAAGTGCCTGCCCGCGGCGGAGAAAGCCACAAATGCGCAGAACAAAAGCAAGAGCACTCTGTTGAGGCGCCGGGAGTTCACCGGGCCCCTGCCGCGGCCCGCATAGGAGATAGACGGTTTTTCGAGCCAGGGGCGTCCGGCGCCCTGCCGTCTAAGGCCAAAATTGCGGGCCCACAGGCTGAAGCAAAGGATTATGAGTCCCCGGCTCAAACCATTGAGCCAAACCGGAACTGTCGACAGGCGGCCACAGGCACCTGGCCGACTGGCGTTTCGCGGGTGGAGGTTTACGATTGGGTACGCTAGGAACAATTGGATTTAACGGTATTGCTCTGGACATGGGAGATTGTCTAATCCCCGGGGCTGCCAGCCGGCCCGCATCAATGGAATCCCGGAGATTTTCAGCTAATGGGGTCCTTCCACCCAAGGCGGACATGGGCAGCTGGCGGGTCGCGCTTCTGCACAACCTGCGCCCTTTGGAGGTGCCCCCGGGCCTGCCGGATGACGCCTATGAGGAATTCGACTCGCGCGAGACACTGTCATCGATAAGGGATGCGTTGGGCGAACTCGTTTCGGAGGTTGTTCCGGTCTCGGCTGACCCGTCGATGCCCCAGAGGCTGGCCGAGGGCGGGTTTGATTTTGCATTTAACATTGCCGAGGGAACCGGCGGGCGGTGCCGAGAGGCGATAGCAGCTGCGGTCTGCGAGCTCATGCACATACCCTTTAGCGGATCCGACGCGCTTACGCTCGGACTGACGCTTGACAAGGCGATGACCCGGAGGGTCGTGGCCTCGGAGTTGCGGCTGCCCCGGGCCATCCTTGTCCAGCGGAGCGGGGACCTCGGGGACCTCAGCAGCCTGCGCTACCCCGTGATCGTGAAGCCCAATGACGAGGGCTCAAGCAAGGGGATACGGGGCAGCCCCATAGCCGACGAGGAACCGGGGGCGCGGCAGCGGTGCGAGCGCCTAAGGGAGCAGTATGGGTGCCCCTGCCTCGTCGAGGAGTTTGTCGGGGGGCCCGAGGTGACCGTGGGCGTCCTCGGGAACACCCCGGACGAGCGGATCCTGGGCGTTATGGAGATCGAGCCGGTGGACAAAGACCCGCGCTTCGTGTACTCGCTTGAGGTCAAGCGGGACTGGCGGCGGCGCGTGCGATACCATGTCCCGCCACGGTTCGGAGCCGGGGTGATCTCGGAGGTTGAGGCGGCGGCGCTCAGCGCTTTCCGACTGCTGGGATGCCGCGACATTGCCCGGATGGACTTCCGGTTGGATCCTTCCGGGCAGCTCTTTTTCCTGGAGTGCAACGCCCTGCCGGGCCTGGACCCCCAGAACAGCGACATCGTGTTCCTCTCGAGGGAGAAATTCAGCCACAGGCAGCTCGTGCAGGCGGTCTTCCACGAGGCCACGAAGCGATGGGTCTCGGCAAAGCCATGAAGGTGCTCGTGGCCCACACGCTTCCGCCGAAAATCGGCGGGTCTGGGCGACTGCCGGACGAGTTTGACCTGAGCGAGGCCGTCGATGCGGTTGTATCCGTGTTGCCGGGCGCGGTTGTGCGCGGGATGGAAGGCCGTGACGGCGAATTCTCCGAGGTGGTCGCCGCAGTTTGCCCCGATGTCGTGTTCAACCTGTGCGAGGCACCCCTGGGAAGGCCCGACCTCGAGCCGCACGCCGCGGCCCTTTGGGAGTCGCTCGGGGTGCGCTTCACGGGTGCGCGCAGCCACACGCTGGAGATGTGCCGCGTGAAGGACCGGGTGAAGGCGCGGCTCTCCGAGGTGGGGATCGCGGTCCCAGGGGTGGGAACATTCCCCTGCCTGGTGAAGCCGGCCGAGGAGGACGGATCGGCATGGATTTGGAGGGATTCCGTCTGCCACGGTCCCGAGGAGCTTCACCGCGCCCTGGGGCGGATCCCCTCACGGGCCCTGGTGGAGGAGTTCATCCCCGGCCGGGAGTTTGCAGTATCCCTATGGGGCGGGAATCGCCCGGAGTGCCTGTCGACGGGAGAGACGGTCTTCGGAAACGGGCTGGAGCTGATCACCTACGACGCCAAGTGGCTTCCCGAAAGCAACGATTACCGCGACTCCCCCGTTTCCTACGACTCGGAGATATGCGAGGGGCTTCGGGCCGCGCTCGAGGGGACCGCCGGCCGCGTCTGGACCGCCGTGGGAGCCCGCGGATACCTGCGGGTCGACCTGAGGCTGGACGGTTCCGGGGTGCCGCGCGTCTTGGACGTTAATCCGAACCCCGCCCTGGGCCGCTCGGGAGGCATCCGTGCCGCGGCGAGCGCGGCAGGGTGGACCTGGGAGCGGTTTGTGATGGCGCAGGTACAATGGGCATGCTGATACGCGCACTGGTGCCAGGGGACCGCCCGGTGATCGCCGAGATGCTGGGTCACTGCGGCGCGTTTAGCCCCGAGGAAATCCGCGTCGCACTCGAGGTGTTCGATGAGGGTGCGGCGTCGGCCGGACCCGACGGGTATGCCCTTTTTGGCGCCGACCAGCGGGGGCATCTCCAGGGGTACGTGTGCGTGGGCCACGTGCCGCTGACCGCGAGCACGTGGGACCTGTATTGGATTTGCGTGCACCCGGAGGCGCAGCGGCGCGGTGTGGCGCGCGCGCTCATGGCGCATGCCGAGGCCCATGCGGCGGCGCACGGGGGCGGCAGGATCGTGGCCCAGGTGAGCGGGCGACCGAACAACGCGGCGGTCCGACGGTTTTACCAGGCGATGGGCTACGAGCTGGTCGGCAGGATCCACGATTACTTCAAGGACGGCGACGACGGGGTGTTTTACCGCCGGGTCATAGGGCCGCCCGATCCTTCGCGCTGACCGCTTCGTCCCCCGTCTTGGATTCCCGCCTACGACGCAGGGGCGCCCAGGCCGGGCCGAGCGTCCGCGATCTGCCGGTTCAGGCGCTCCGCAATGTCCGGGTGGCGATCGACCAGCAGCCTGAAGTGCTTGTCCTTGAGCGAAAGGAGGAGGGTGGGGTTCAGCGTGCGCACCGTCGCGGTCCGGGGCACGCGCTTAAGGAGCGCGATTTCGCCGAAATAGTCGCCGTCTCCAAGCACGGCGAGCCTGGCCGGGGAGGCGTCCAGGGAGCCCCTGAGGACCTCCACCCGGCCCCGCGCGATCATGTGGAAGCGGTCGCCCATCTCGCCCTCGACCACCACGTTGCTGCCCGCGGGATAGGATTCGGATACGAATAGCCCTGCCAGGAACTGCAGGGACTCGGGATCGAGCTGGCTCAGCAAGGGGTATTCCTTCAGCCGGTCCGCGCTCACGCCGCCGTCGTCGCCTTTCTCATTCACGGTGAAGCCGCTCTGGTGCCGCCATAGCCGCGCGTAGGCGCCCTCCGCCGCCAAGAGCTGCTCCGGCGGGCCAGACTCCGCCAGGCGGCCGGCCTCCATCACATAGATGCAGTCCGCATCGCGGACCGAGGACAGCCTGTGCGTGACGGAGACCACGGTGCGTCCCGCGGCAAGCCTCCGCAGGGTCGCGTTGATCGCCGACTCGGCCGCCGGGTCCAGGGCCGAGGTCGCCTCGTCCAGCAGGAGTATCGAGGGGCGGCGCACGAGCGCCCGGGCAATCGCAACCCGCTGCCGCTGCCCGCCCGAGAGCTTGGCGCCCGACTCCCCGGCAAGCGAGTCGTAGCCCTGGGGCAGCGAGGCGATCCAATCGTGGATCTCGGCCTGCCGGGCCGCCGTTTCGACATCCGTGTCGCTCGCCCCCGGCCGTCCCATGCGGATGTTCTCGCGCAGGCTGATGTCAAAGAGGTGGTTGTTCTGGAACACCGCGCCCATCTGACCGCGGAGGGAGGCGACGGTCGCCGCACGGACATCCGTCCCATCAAAAAGGATGGAGCCCCTGTCGGCGTCGTAAAAGCGGAGCAGGAGGTTGAAGAGCGTGCTCTTTCCCGACCCGCTGGCGCCCACGATTGCCACAAAGGAGCCGCGCAGGATGTCGAGCGTGACGGCATCCAGCTGGAGCTGGGGGCCCCCGTAGCTGAACGAAACGGAGTCGAACCGGATCCGGTCCCCGAGCGGCCCAAGGGCCCTGGCGTCCGGAGCGTCGATGATGCTCAGCGGCTCGCGCAGCAGCTCGTCGACGCGCTGCATGCCGCCGACCGATTGGAGGAGGCCCGGCATCACCATGGTGAGTGTCTGCACCGAGTAGACGACGTTCAGGAACACGCCGTGGAACGCGATGATGGTGCCCAGGGTCCGCTGGCCGTGGGCCACCATGATGAGCCCGAGGCCCACGACCATCACCTCAAAGGTGATGATGACGACGTTCGGAACCCGCTCGACCAGGTACGTCAGGAACTTGAATCGGACCGACCGGGCGGCCAGGGTGTCCGTGAGCCGCGCGAATCGCCCCGTGAAGTGGTCGCCCAGGCCGAAGGCCTTTATGACCGGCTGGGAGCCGATGTTCTCCTGTGCGGCGGCGCTCACCTCGGACTCCAACTGCCTGATCCGGTAGCTGGCCTGGGTCGACGCCCTGACGAGTGGCCGCGGAAGAAGGATGCAGAGCGCGAGCCCGACCACGGTCAGGCACGCGAGGCGCCATTCTAGGAAAAACAGGAGCGTGGCGCTTGTCGCGATCCCTGCGGCCCCGAGCAGCAACCCGGCTATCGAGGAGGTGATTGCGCCCTCAAGGAGGGCGAGGTCCGACGAGAACCTCGCGAGCAGGTCGGCGCTCTTGTTCTGCATGAAGAAGGCGATCGGCATCTTCTGCAGGTGCTCAAAGACCGCCCGCCTCACATCCCTAAGCACCCGGGAACCCAGAACGGCGTACCCATAATCACGCATGACGGCCGCTGCCGAAGCCAGCAGGACCGCTCCGAAAAGCGCGGCCACAGCGACCGTCAGGAACCTCGAGTCACCTGGACCGATCATCCTGTCTATCATGTACTTAAAGCTGAGTGGCCAGGCGGCTCCAAACACCACGTCCACGCAGAGGAGGACCCCAACCAGTGCCGCCGTGCCACGATAGGGGCCGAGCAGGCTCGCCAGGCGCCGAGCGTAGGCGGAGAGGGTCATAGGGGCCTCGGCTTAGCGCCCATCCGAGGCGTGGCCCCCAAGGATCCTGTGGTCGTGCTTGGCTCGTCACAGGTCATGACGTGATCGGGAGTTTCCTGGTTTTCCCCATTTTATTAAATGGTGGGCCCACAGGGATTCGAACCCTGAACCAAAGGATTATGAGTCCTCTGCTCTAACCGTTGAGCTATAGGCCCGACTATTTAACCCGTAGAGCCAACCCACAAATTGCCCCAAGGCGACAACTTTTGGAGACCGCGTCGGGCGGAGCGCGGCGAAGCATTTCCCGGGATTAAAACTGCCCGCGCAGGGTGTCCGGCAGCAGCTTGAGCGCGAGCGCGTGGAGCGCGGGGTCGCCCAGGGTGACGCCGTAGCGCCGGGAGAGCAGGAGCAGGTGGTAGAGGGATTCCTCGGTGAGGAAGCGCAGCTGGCTGGCATCGATCCCCCTGAGGCAGCGCTCCACCTGCGCACGGGCCTGGTCTGCGCGGCCGCCGATCGCAAGCACCACGGCCAGGCTGACGCGCCGGTCCGGGGACAGGGACCGGTCGGAACCCCTGGAGAGGCCGGAGGCGACCGAGGTGATCGCCTTCCTGAAGGCCTCCTTGTCGCCCTGGGCCGCCGCAAGCTGTGCCAGGGCCACCTGGGAGCCCAGGTCCGTGGGATAGTGGAGGAGCGCCTGGGCCGCATTCGCGGCCTCGTCCAGGCTGTGCATCTCGATCAGGTACTCGACGAGCCGGCTCCGGAGCGTGGCAGGGTCGGTGTCTTCGGTTACCTCCAGGATGAGGACCGAACGGTCCTCAAAGCCGGCGACGGGCGGAAGCTCGAAGGGCAGGGGACGGAGCCATGCGAAGATGCCCCCATAGGTCCTGTGGAGCACGGAAACAAACGAGTCGTCGGGGTTCTTCAGGCGCAGGCGCGCAAAGTCGTCGAGGTCGCTGTCCCAGGAGGGAAGGACTAGGTGCGTCACGCCGCGCTGGTCCAGGACCGCCCGGGCCTCGGCCTGGGTCATCGCCGTCACGATGTGGAAGGTGGCGTCCAGGCCTTCGCCGTTTTCCCAGTTTTGGGTGCCCAGCCCGCGTAGGCTCCCGTAGAAGCACAGGCTCGAGGTGCGATAGGGGGGGGCCAGGACCGTTGCGCTCTCGGGGCCCGCGTGGTCCGCGATCCAGTGGGAAAGCTTCCTCTCGTAGAGGCCCTCGACTTCAGCCTGGGTGAACCTGAACTCCCGGGTGCCCCCGGCGGCCCTCGGGATCAGCTGGGAAAGGCCGGGTGCAAGGATTGCCCCGATGAGGATGACTCCCGCCCAGCGTACCAGACGGGGTCTTTGCGTCGTGTTGAGGGCTGCGACCGTGGCCGCCAGGAGTGCAACCAGGGAAACGTCGAGCGCGTTCCACCAGCGGAGCCTTGCGACTGAGAAGGCGAGGGCTACGGCGACCGGACCTAGGGCGATGGCGATCGCCGCGCGAAACGCCGCGCCTGTCCGGCTCCTATACAGAAGCCATGCCGCCGGTATCGCGATCAGGAGCGGTAGGAATGCCGCGGCGGAGGCCAACGACAGACCGTCCCGGATCAGCCATGCCCGGAGACTGGCCGCCGAGGCGCCGTCCGGCAGGTCTGTCAGCCGCGCGGAGAGAAGGTCGTCCGCCAGGAATCCGCGGCTTCCCATCCTCCAAAGGGCCGCCGGAACCAGGCCGATTGCGGCCGCGGAAAGCCCCAAGAGGATCCACCCCCGCGGCGCAGGCCTGGGTGCGGAACCGTTCATCCAGGCGGCGTAGCGCGCTAGGAGTTCCCCCAGGCCGAGCCACGCAACGCCGTAGAGCGGGGAATTGACGCGGGGCTCAAAGTCCATGTGCCCCGGGAAATACTCGATGAGGAAGCCTGCGAGGCACGTCACGGCTCCCCCGGCAGCCCATGCCCTCCAGGGTGTTTCAACCGGCGCCCTTTGGCCGCGGTTGACCGTGGCCGCGAGGAAACCGCCCAGGGCCACTCCGATGATAACCGGCACCTGGCCCATGGCGCTTATCCAGAGGCCGCAGCCTGCCGCGACGCCCGCCGCAAGGAACCACCGCGAAGCGTGGGTGGAAGCCGAGGCGCCGGCGACGAGCAGGAGGACACCGGCAAGGGTGGCCGAGAGCTCGAGTCCAAAATCGTGGGCGATGCCGGGAAGGAACGCCCCGGCGAGCGGAAAGAGGCCGGCGATGCCCGCGGAGACCAGGGCCGAGCAAAACGGGCCGAAGCGCCAAGCCGCCAGCAGGGCCGCCAGGACAAGGACGACCCCATGAAGGATCGGATCCGCATAAAGGGCCGCCCGCTCCACGCAGAGGGCAAGCGGCCTTCCCGAGAGGACATGGCCGGCCCAGGCGACCGTGACGAGCCACGCGCGGTAGGGCGAGGCGGACTGCACGGGCCTCCCAAGCGGGGCGTTCTCATCGGGTGCCGAGCGCACCCGCCAGTTCCCGCGCGAAAGCATGAGCTGGGTCTCAGAGATCCACTGGTAGGTCGGGTTGTCGTGCTCGGGCACGATGAGCCAGCGCTTACCGTCGGCGTATCCGGTCGGGGAGCCCGGGTCGACGGCCGCGTCCTGCTGGGAGAAGCCGGACACGAAGGCCACGCGGGCTGCGCGCCCGGCGTCCGACCAGAGGATAAACGCGAGGGCGCAGGCCGGTACCAGGAGCCAAAGGTAACGGGAATGCCGGGAGGGGTTGCTCATGGGGCCGCGCACTGGGGCCAGATTGGGAAAACTTGGCGTGAAAGAGAGCGAAAAATGGGCAGGCCCGGCCGTTTTGGAAATAACTTGGCGCCTCCCGGCGCCGTCGGTAGCCGTAAGGCAGATGCCCGAACCGAGAAGTTGCCCCAAACCCGCGGCGGCGCGCCGCCTGCCGGGACCCCGACACAGGTGAATCGCAAGCGGTTCCTAAAGACCCTCGCGACCGGCGGGGCCGTCCTCCTGAGCCGGCCGGGATCCCTGCTCGGGGCGGCGGGACCGGGATCGGTGCCGAACGGGGGATCGCTCGCGGAGCAGCCCCTGGCGCCGCGCGCCGGGCGCCGGGGCGCGACCCTGTTCAAGGTCCTGCCGCCCGAGGAGACCGGCGTCGTGACGGCGAACCCCTACGACGACCCGCGGATGTGGGGCGCGCTCAACGCCGTGGCAGAGAACGGCGAGATCGGCACGGGGCTCGCGATCGGCGACTACGACGGGGACGGCCGGCCCGACCTCTTCGTGGTCAGCAAGACCCGCAGCTGCCGGCTCTTCCGGAACCTGGGGAACTGGAAGTTCGAGGACGTGACCGAGAAGGCAGGGGTGGGCGACAAGGGAGAGGCTGCGGGCATTTGGAAGCAGGGGGCCACCTTCGTCGACATAGACAACAACGGGCTCCTCGACATCTACGTGTGCCGCCACGGCGCCCCGAACCTGCTCTACATGAACCAGGGAGACGGCACGTTCCGCGAGGAGGCGGCCGCGCGCGGCCTGGCCGTGAGCGACGCCTGCGTGATGGCGGCGTTCTGCGACTTCGACCGCGATGGGCACCTGGACGTATTCATCCAGACGAACCTCCTGGGCAGCGGCCACCCGGCCGGCCAGCGCGACTACCTCTTCCACAACAACGGCGACGGCACGTTCACGGACGTGACCGAGCGGGCGGGGATAACCGGCGAGGCGCAGGGGCATTCCGCCGTGTGGTGGGACTACGACGGCGACGGCTGGCCGGACCTTTACGTGGCGAACGACTTCGCGGCGCCGGACAAGCTCTACCGGAACAACCGCGATGGCTCCTTCACGGACGTGATCGACCGGGTGGTGCCCCACATGCCGTATTCCTCGATGGGATCGGACCTGGGCGACGTGGACAACGACGGACGGATTGACCTCCTTGTCGCCGAGATGGCCCCCACGACGCACCAGAAAGACCAGCGCACGGCGGCGCTCCGCAGGGGCCTCCTCGAGGACCCCCCGGACGACTCGGCCGCGGCCCCCCAGGTCATGAGGAACGCCCTTTACCTTAATACCGGCACGGGCCGCTGCCTTGAGGCCGCGTGCCTGGCGGGACTTGCCGCGACGGACTGGACATGGTCCGTGCGGCTTGAGGACCTGGACAATGACGGCCGGCTTGACGTCTTCGTGACGAACGGGATGAGCCGGGAGCTCCACAACGGGGACCTGGAGACCCGGAAGGAGCTCGCGGGGAGCGAGGCCGAGAAGGTGTTGATCGAGAAGGCGAGCCCGGTGCTCTCCGAGCAGCACCTTGCGTTTCGGAACCTGGGGGACCTAAAGTTTGAGGACGTGAGCGCCGCCTGGGGGCTCAACCTCAAGGGGGTGTCCTTCGGGGCCGCCTTCGGCGACCTGGACGGGGACGGGAACCTGGACCTTGCCATCGCCAACTACGAGGGCGGCATCACGCTCCTGAGGAACGAAGCCGACCAGGGCCACAGCATCGTGGTCGCCCTTCGCGGGACCCGCTCCAACCGCTTCGGCGTGGGGTCTGTCGTGCGCATCGAGACGGACTCGGGCCCCCAGGTGCGGACGCTGGTCCTGGCCCGCGGCGTCCTGTCGAGCTCGGAGCCCATCCTGCATTTTGGCGTGGGGACCGAAACCCGGATACGCAGGATGTCGGTCGCGTGGCCAAGCGGGCACGTCCAGGAATTTGCCGACCTTGCGGTTGACAGGAGGTTCACCGTCACCGAGCCCGAGGCGCCGGCGGCTCCGGCCGCGCCGCCGCCGAGTCCGACTCAGCGGTTTTCGGAGGTGGGGTCGGCTGCCGGCTTCTCGCTCTCCTTCCGCGAGGCCGTGGTGGACGAGGCGGTGCAGCAGCCGCTCCTCCCGATGCGCCAAAACAGGCGCGGGCCGGCGATTTCCGTGGGCGACCTGCGCGGCCGGGGGCCGTTCGACGTCGTGGTCGGGGGCACGCCCGCGGATCCGGCCCGCGTGCTCTTTTGCTCCACGCCGGGAGCCTTCTCTGTCCCGTCGCCTCGCCCGTCGCTCACGGGCGACGCCCTGGATGACGGTCCCCTCCTCCTGTTCGACGCCGATGGCGACGGTGCGAACGACCTCCTGGTCACCAAGGGCGGAACCGGCCTTGATGCCGGGTCCCCGGATTACCAGCCGCGGCTGTTCCTGAACGACGGCCGGGGAGGCCTTGCTGCTGCGCCCCCCGGGTGGCTTCCGGCGTTTCCCGTGAGTGTCGGCGCCGTGGCCTCGGCGGACTTCGACCGGAGCGGGCGCCTGGGGCTGTTCCTCGGCGGCCGGGTCGTGCCGGGTGCGTACCCGATTTCCCCTGAGAGCGCCCTTTGGGCGAACCGCGGGGGGCGCTTCGAGGACGTGACCGAGGCCCTGGCCCCGGGTCTCCGGAGGGTCGGCATGGTGACCGGGGCCCTCTGGAGCGACGTGGACGGCGACGGGTGGCCGGACCTGCTCCTCACCCTCGAATGGGGCGGGGTGAAGTATTTCCACAACAACCGGGGTCAGAGCTTCGAGGATTGGAGCGAGCGGGCCGGCTTCGCCACGGCGGGGAGCGGCTGGTGGACCTCGATCGCAGCCGCCGACTTTAACGGCGACGGGCGCATGGACTACGTGGTCGGGAACGTGGGGCTCAACACCCCCTACCGCGCCTCGCCCACGGAGCCGGCCCTCATCTACTACGGGGACTTCGGGGGGAAGGGCGAGCGGCAGCTGGTCGAGGCCTGCCACGAGGCCGGCCGGATCTACCCGTGGCGCAACCGAAGGGACCTGGGTGCGGTGATCCCCTCGGTCCTCAAGCGCTATCCCCGGAACGACTACTTTGCGCGGGCGACGCTGGGCGAGATCCTGGGCGAGGAGCGGCTGGCGGCGGCCGAGCGCTTCGAGGCAACGGAGTTTCGGAGCGGCGTGTTCCTGGGCCAGGCGGACGGGACCTACCGGTTTAGTCCGCTTCCGCGGATCGCGCAGGTGGCCCCGATACAGGGACTCGTCGCGGGCGACTTTGACGGCGACGGGAACGCCGACATCTGCGCCGTGCAGAATTCCTATTCGCCCATCCCGTATGTCGGCCGCTTCGACGGGGGATTGGGCCAGCTCCTTAGGGGCGACGGCCGCGGGGGCTTCACGGCGGTGCCGGCCGCGGAGAGCGGGCTCGTGGTCCCCGGGGACGCCAAGGCGCTCGCGATTGCGGACCTGGACCAGGACGGCTGGCCCGATTTCCTCGTCTCGCGGAACAACGCCCCGACGCTCGCGTTCCGGAACAGCGGCGTCCCGGGAAGGCATTCGCTGCGCGTCGAATTGCGCGGCCCGAAGGGCAATCCCTCGGCCGTTGGCGCGCGCGTCACACTCGACATGGCTGACAGGTCGTCCCGGGTTTCGGAGATCCACGCCGGCTCGGGCTACTACTCGCAGTCGGCGCCGGCATGCTTTTTCGGTTGGAGCGGGGACCGGGAACCCAGGAGAGTCGTTGCCCGCTGGCCCTCGGGGGCGACGTCGGAGGCCCGCGTGGAAGCGGGCGCCACCTCCGTGGTCATGTCCGCTCCGACGGCCTAGAGTCCTAGCGGCCGGGTGCCGCCAGCGTCCGGATATGGCGGCGGCGCACCACGAGGATTGTGCCCAGGGCAAAGACGCCGGAGCCCATCAGGGCCCACGTCGAGGGCTCGGGTACCGGTGAGAAATCGAGCATCAGGTCATTCCCGATCTCCGTGACATAAAAGCCTCCTGTTCCCGTCGAGGTCGAGAAGTTGCCGTAGTTAATGTTGAAAGCGCCGGCGTTAAAATTGGTGATCCCGCCCGCCGCCGATACGAGCGTCCACGAGTAGAACTGGGACGGGTTGAAATTCGCGGGACTGGACACCGTGTTCATCCCGGGGGTGTAGGAATAGATGCTTATGTTGAACGGGGACAGGGAGGTGGCCGAGATGTTGAGTCCCCCCGCGACGCTTATCGTGCTGTAGCCGACTCCGGCGGCGCCGTTTGCGTCCGTGATCCCAAAAATCAGGTTGCCGCCCTGACTGAAATCGAGCGAGGTCGAGCCCCCGAATGAGAGCGTCCCGATCACGGGAATCGACGAGGGCCCGGTCAAGCCGGTCAGGGTCGCCGCTCCCGGGATGAGCGTGGAGCTATTCTCGAAGAGGAGGGTGCCGCCCGGCGAGAAGGTGCCAAAGCCCGCCAGGGTGCCACCGTCATTCAGCGTGATCGGGTTCGCGACCACGGCCCCGATGTTCGTTGCGAGCGTTCCGCTTACGACGACGGGCCCGGTTCCCAGGGGCGAAGTGCTGTTGCTTGCGATCAACCTGCTATCGTAATCGATCGTCACCGTGCCGGAAAACCCCGTGTTTGAGCCAGCAAGGTTAAGCGTGCCCGACGCCAGTTCGATGCTGCTTGAGGAGGGTCCAACAATCGTCCCGTGGTAGTCGGGGTCGGCCTCCAGACTGATATATAGTGCCGTGTTGGCATTCAAGGTGATCAGGTTCCCTGAATTGGGTGCGTCGCTGCTCATTCCATATATGGAAGGGGAAGAACCCGCGGCGAAGGTGAGTTGGGAACCAAGTTCCATCTGCAGGTAGTCGATCTCGGGACTGCTCGGACCCTCTCCCGTATATGTAAAGCTTGCCGAAGAATTCGTGAGATTGAGTTCGTCCACGTACGGGTTTTGGGAGCTGAAGACAATTGTGCTCCCTGAATTTGCCTGGAGGATGTACGCGTCCCAGAGAGCCTGATCGCTACCCAGAGTCAACGTGGTCCCGTTCACCGTGACGTTTCCGCTAAATGAGTTGTTTCCGTTAAGAACGACAGGGCCATCCACAATAAGGCTGCCGCCATACGAATAGTCAGAGATGGGTCCGCCTAGAGTCAGCGTATAGGGCGAGCCGACATAGTTTAGGTGAATTCCTTGTGAGGGGATGGAAATGGCGTTATCCAGTTCCACGCTTGTTTGATAGGGTGCCAGTCCGATGGTTGTTCCCGTCTTCCCGGGGTCGGGGACAATGAGGCTGCCGGTGGCGCCGATAGAATTTGGCGTTCCGACATAGAGATAGCCGCTATTGAGGGTTGTGTTCCCGGAATATGAATTATCCCCGGCGAGAACGACCGACGACACGCTTCCGTAGCTTTCTATTGGGCTGGGGAGTCCGGCTACGACCGAGTTTTCACCCGACAGCGTGGACATCACGGTCACCTGGCCACCCTTCACACCTGAAAATTGAAACACACCGCTATCGTTGGGGCTGATGCTACCGGAGTATGTGACAGCGGTTGCTGTTCCCAGAAAGACGTTGGGCAGGGAGCCCATGTTGATGGGACCCGAGATGTTCATTGGGCTCCCAGTGATGTAATCAAAGCCGACAACTCCTGTGCTCTCGTTGTCAATCATCCCAATGAATGCCTGTGGGTTACTCACTGAGAATTGAGAATTTGAGGTGGCGCCGACATAACCCGGGGTGTCCTTACGTTCTCCAAGGTAAATTCCGCCTGTTGTCGGAACGGCTGTATCAAAAATCAAAGCCCCCCCGTCGACATAGGTGCCCCCGGTGTAGCCCGCGGTTCCGGCGCCCGTCAGCACGAGCGTGAGGGGCCCATTTCCCGGGCTTAACCACAGGTTATTGCTAATATCTCCATCATTGTTGCTGTCCACCAATGCGCTAGTCACCTGCAGGTACCCCCCCCCTCCGCCGAAGGGATAATCGGTGGCGACGGTCAGGCCCCCAGGAGGCGTGATGGTGCCGGAAATAATAGCCTTCGTTGCCGAGCCAACTCCGACGAAACCGCCATCGAGGTTAAAAATGGACTGGTTAAGATTGATGCTATCCGTGAAATTCGCAGCGGTACCTGAAGTCGTGTCAAAGCCCAGTGTGCCTTGGAAACTATTAGCCTGAATTTGGGGCATCGCGAGAAAGGCAGCCACGTTACCTACATAGTTTTTCCCCAGGCCTAGGTAACCGGCGTTCGAGGTCCCTATATCCTCAATGTGCGCTTCGATGCTCGCGATCTGCGCTGACTCGTTGCTGGGATCGAAAATGACGGAAACATTGTCCTCGACGTCGAATCTCTGGAGGCCCGTCCCGAAATTGCCCTGCAGGATCACGACCGCGTTTGCCGCGCTATTGATGGTTCCAAAATCGATGCAGACGCCGCCTCCGCCGCCACTCATGTTTCCCGTAAACGTGACCGTCGTGTTGGGGTAGAGGTCCACCTCGCTGTCCATGCTTTCCGTGGTATCTTGGTTAAAGGTCGCGTTGCCGTTGAACGTGACCGAGGTCGTCACGGGAAAATCGGCGTTCGGGTTGCCGCCGATGGACACGGTGCCTGTGCCCGTCCCGTCCCCGAAGGACACGGCGTTTGGCAGCACGATTGCGGTCGGGGTCGTGGGTTCAAGGGACACACCGTCGCCAAGCGCAAGCGGTCCCGTGCCGAAAGGTGTCCCTGTGGCGCCGACCGCCAATATCGTTCCGCTCCCACTTACGGTAACACCACCGGAGAACGTGCTGGAACCCGAATCAAATTCGAATTCCTGATTGTAGCCCCCGACCAGATTGAGGGCGTACGATCCCGATATCGCGCCGGTCACCTGGATATAGCCGCCTTCGACGGTGGTCCATGGCTGGGTCGCCGTAAGCGCTATGGGCGTCCCTATATAGGTGTTAATGCTGTCTTCACCCGATTCAACCTGGGTTATCCCACCGCTACCTATCGAAAGGGTATTTGTACCATAAATGTTGGCGTTGTTACCAAATGCGAGTGGGTCGGTGACCATAATTCCGGCAAAACTGACTCCGGTCTGGTTGATCTTCATGTTCGAGTCGCTGGCATCGTTGAACACGAGCGTGTCAGACCCTGCAGATATTCCAGCGGGTACCACGCCACCGACCCAGTTCGACCCAACACTCACTTTGTCGCTCGGAAACCCGCCGCCCCAGATGTCCGTCTGGGCCTTTGCCCCGGACACGACCGCCAAAAACGCCACTAAGGATATAGCTAGTGCCTGGTTGCCGGGCCGGACCATGGCCGGACAATGATACAATTGAATTGCGTAAGCAAGTCCGTTTGCCCGTTTCATCACCGTGCCCGGCTTCAACTGCGCCAGCTCAACGGTCAAGCTATTGGCTTAGAATACTGAGGGTTATGTCACACCGCTGGCGCCCAGCCTGGCTCGTACTCGCGCTGCCAGAGCTTCATCGCCCCCTCGTCGTCCACGACATGGCCGTCGGCCGGATTGCAGACCAGCGTCCTGCCCACCCGTTGGGAAATGTTGCCCAGGTGCAGCATGGTGACGCTCCGATGGCCTTCCTCGATGGGAGACGTGAGCGCGGCACCCATTGCGACCGCGTCGATGAAGTTCTTAACGTGGAGCCGGTCGAGCCGGATGCCGCTGGCGCTCTGCGTGTTTGTCGGGTCGCCCTCGGCCTTCTCCGCCGTCGACTTGACCTTGCGGTTCTTGGTGTCGAATACGGTGTAGTTGTTGCCCTCGAGGAGCGCCGAGCCCTCGGTGCCGTAGATCACGGCCCCGCGGGAGTAACCCTCGCTCGGGAAGCCGTTGCAGCTGCGGCCCTCCCAGGAGACCGATTTCTCGCCACCAAAGTCCCACGTGATCACCTGGGTGTCGGGGGTCTCCCAGTCGTCCTTGAAGCGATAGCGGCCGCCGTTTGAGACGACGCGCGTGGCGAAGTCGACCCCGAGGGCCCACCTGCAGACGTCGATCTCGTGGGTCCCGTTGTTGAGGGCCTCCCCGGTCCCCCAGTGCCAGAACCAGTGCCAGTTGTAGGGGATCACGTTGCTCCGGTAGGGCTTTCGCGGCGCGGGTCCCTGCCAGAGCTCATAATCGAGGGACGCCGGGACGGCGACCTCGGTCCCGTGCCCGATCGACCCGCGGTTGTTGTCGTACCAGGCGCGGGCGTAGTAGGCCTTGCCGATCACCCCGTCCCGGATCTCCTTGATCGCGACCTGCATGTTCGGGAAGGAGCGCCTCTGGTTGCCCATCTGGACCTTGCGGTTGTAGCGGGCGATCGCCCTGAGGAGCAGCTCGCCCTCGTGGGGGTTCTGGCTGCAGGGCTTCTCGACGTAGACGTTCTTGCCCGCGGAAAGGGCCAGGATCGCCATCGGGGTGTGCCAGTGGTCGGGCACTGCGATCGTGATGGCGTCGATCGACGGGTCGTCGAGGATGCGGCGGAAGTCCTTCACGGCCTTGGGCTGCACGCCGGGGAAGCCAGCGGCCTTCTTCACGCCCTTTGCGAGCGCGTCGTCCGACACGTCGCACACGTAGGCGATCTCGGCGTTGTCGATCCCCGAGAGCGCCTCGATGTGGTCGAGGCCCCGGTTGTTGGTGCCGATCACGGCCACGCGGACGCGGCCGTTGGCTCCGGCCACGCTGGCGCGGAGGAAGGCCGGCATCGCGGCCAGGGCCACGCCTGCGGCCGTGGTGGTCTTTAGGAATTCTCGCCTGTCGTGGAGTGGGTTCATGGGGATTAAGGGTTAGGGGGTGGCGCCCGCCTGGGGAGTAAGCAGGCGGATCTTTATGTTTCTGAAGGAAACCGGGTCGCCGTGGTCCTGGAGGAGGATGTGGCCCTTCCTGAGCTCGCCGAAGCCGGGCCACACCTTGAACTTGCTCTGGGCCACCCGCTCGCGGAACTCGGGCGTGAAGCGGGTGTACTCGAGGATCTTCATGCCGTTGAGCCAGTGCTCGACGCGGGGCCCCCTTGAGATGATGACGGCCGTGTTCCATGCCCCGACAGGGTTCGGGTGCTTGCCGGGCGACGGCGGATAGAGGTCGTAGAGGGAGCCCAGCGTACGGTTGCCGCCCCTTCCGGCCTTGGCGTCCGGGTTTAGCTGGTCGTCCAGGATCTGGTATTCTAGGCCGATCGACGCGCCGCCGGGACCCTTGTTGGCCTCCTGGTCCACGAAGATCTTGATGCCGCTGTTGGCGCCGGGCGTGACCTTGAAGTCTGCGCTCAGCTCGAAGTCCGAGTATTCCCCGACCGTGATGATGTCGCCGCCCTGCCCCGGGGGATGCCCCGCGGAGCCCAGGGCCGAGAGGACCCCGTCCTTTATGACCCAGCCGCTTGCCGGGAATTGGGGGTTCCGGGCGCTCCTCCAGCCCGCCGTGGTGGCGCCGTCCCAGAGAAGCGCCCATCCGGCTCCAACCTCCGCCGGCGAGAGCGATGTCTCGCCCGTGTCCTCGGCGCGGAGCCGGTGTCCCAAAGGCGACACGACAACCAGGCAGGAGAGCAGGGGCAGGAGCATCCTCATCAGGAGAGTGCAGCCACGATGCCGCGGAGGTAGCCGAACGACTGGGCCATCCCCGGCAGCGGATCGGGGGACTCCACCTCGTACTCAAGACCCACCTGGTACTTGAAGTTGATCTTCAGGAGCGCGGCCACGACCGAGCGAAGGTCGAGCCTGCCAAAGCCCAGCCCGACCGGGATGTCCTTCTTCGCGCCCGAGCCGGCCAGCGTGTCCTTCACGTGGACATCGTAGAGCCTCGAGCGGCACTTGAGGATCGCCTCCGTCGGGTCGACTCCCGCCCGCGCCGAGTGGCCGATGTCGATGCAGAGGCCAAGGCGCTCGTCGTAGGGGAGCACGGCGTTCCACACGTCGTAGGGGGACGGGAAGATCGCGTCTTCGGGCCCGTGGTTGTGGAAGGCCAGGCGCATGTCGTACTCCCGGACGAACCGCTCGGTCATCTGGAGCGTCTCCTTGTCCGGCGGCTTCGCATAGGAGGCCGTCATCGTCGAGAGTCCGGCGGCCCTTCCGCAGTCGAAGGCCCGCCTCATCAGTCCCTCGTCCTTGGCCAGGTAGACGACCCCCGTGCTCGCGACCGAGAGCCCGGCGTCCCTGAACTTCTTCGCCATGTCGCGGCACACTTCGGGCGTGCTGATCCCGATCGGGACGTGGACCTTGAACACGGCGACCGAGGTGACTTGGAGCGTCTTCAGGACCCCGATCGCGTCGTCGATCGAATATTTTCTCAGCGAATACCCCGCGAGCCCGAGCGTGAGCGGGCCCGGCTTTCCGGGGTGCTCCTGGGTCGGCGCCGCGTCCTGCGCGCCGAGCCTGGGGAGGGCGCCCAGGAGCGGCATCACCATGCCGGCCACGGCGGCCCGCTTGATCGCCTCACGGCGGGTAACGTTTCTTTCGTCCATGGGGGTGGGGGCTTTGGGGTGTGTCCCGGTTCTTCAAGGCATCCGCCGGACCAGGGGTCTTCCGGAGTCGGGGAGGCAGGGGTTCACGCTGACCTTATCCCCCCGCGTTGTCCAGTTCGGGGGCCGTTTATTGGGCGGCCCCTGTTAGGCTTGCAACCGCCCGGGCCCGTTGGAACGCTCCCCACCCGATGTCCCGCCGCCTCGCAATCCTCTCGCTCCTGTGCGCCTGGCTCTGCGCAAGCGGCGCGATGCTGGACCTGGCGCAGGTGTTCGCGTGGGGGCGCATGTTTGCCGGATATGCGAGGAGCGAGTCCCTGGCGGCGGCGGCCAAGGAGACCTTTGACCCGGGCAAGCCCTGCGAGATTTGCAGGGCGGTCAGCAAGGCGCGCGACGCCGCGGCCAAGCACGCGCCCGCGCCCCTGACAGCCGGTGCCGACAAGATGGTGATGATTTTTGAGCGCGCTGCCCCGACGGTTATCCTCGAGGCCGTGAGCTCATGGCCCAAGGCCGAGGGCGCCGTCGCCCCTTCGCGTCCCGGAGAGGTTCCGGTCCCCCCTCCACGGGCGGAGCTGGCCTAGGCCGAAAAGCGCGCGCCCTAGCTGCGCCCCGGTGGGCGAAAAGCGTGGCCGCGCGCTTGTTTGTGCGGCGGGTTTCCGCGGCCCCCCAAGGGGGCCCGCGCCCGCGTGCCGCAGCACGGCTGCGTATCTCCACAACCCAATCCTTTTTCAAAATTCATTTCATTCGCTCAATGCATTCAACGACTTCAAACGGGGCGCCTGCGCCCGCAAAGACAGCCTTTCTCGGCAGCTGCCGAACCCGCCTCCCGCGCGCCCGACCCTGGGCGCTCGCCCTCCTCCTCGTCCTTGCGCCCCGCGGCGCCCACGCCTGCGCCTGCGGCTGCGGCATCTACGAGGTCGGCACGAGCTCCATGATCCCCACGGGGGCAGGGATAGAGACCTTCTTCGACTACGACTACCAGGACCAGAACCAGAACTGGAGCGGAGGCTCGGAGGCGCCCGCGGCCGACAACGGCGACAAGAATATCCGCACAAGCTGGTATAATTTTGGCTACCAGGAGATGTTCAACCGCTCCTGGGGCCTGCGCGTGGAGATCCCTTACGAGGACCGCCACTTCGTGACGACGGGCGGGGCCACCGGCGACGACATCGTCGCCATCAACTTCAGCGGCTTGGGCGACATCCGGGTCGAGGGTATCTACACGGGATTCTCGCCCGACCTCTCGGGCGGGCTCCTGTTCGGGCTGAAGCTTCCCACCGGCAGCTACACGACCGAGGACGCCTATGATGACATCGACCGCGACTCCGAGATCGGAAGCGGGAGCACGGACATCCTGCTCGGCGGGTTCGAGCGCTTCAACTTCGACACCGACTACGGGTGGAGCGGCTTCACCCAGGCGCTCCTGGACCTCCCGGTTCTCACCCAGGCGCAGTACCAGCCCGGGACGGAGTTCGATGTCTCCGTCGGGGCCTATTACACGGGGCTGCGCCTCGGGCGCGTGAGCGTGGCGCCCATCGGCCAGCTCAAGCTTTCCGTCAGGTCCGAGGACCACGGCACCAATGCGGCAAGCCCCGTGGCCTCGGGATTCGAGCGCATCCTCGCCGCCCCGGGCCTCGAGGTCGACTGCCACCCGTTCAAGGTCTACGCGGACGTCGAGCTGCCCCTGTACTACCACTTCACGGGGGACCAGCTGGTCGCAAAGACGCTCTTCAGGCTAAGCGTCAGCACGATGTACTGACCGCCGTGGCGCCCTCCCTTCAGGGAAGGGTGGGCGCCCTTGGGCCGGGTGCCGACGGGACAGGCCTAGTCCTCCCCGACGTTGTAGGAGATGTCCCTCTTCGCGCCGTCGTTCTTGAACTCGATCTGGACGTCGGTCGTCGTGGCGTAGAACCTGGTCTGCGACATCGCGTGCAGCACAAGCTCCTGGCCCGAAAGCGTCATCGAGAGCAGCCCGTCGGGCAGCCGCTTGATATGCATGACGTCGTCCTTGCCCCTCGGGTAGTCGCCCGCGTAGGAGTCGAGCACCTTGTCCGAGAGCCTGAATTCCTTGTGACGGTAGTTGCCGAGCTCGCGCACCCAGATGTTGCGGAAGCGCACGGGGTTTCCGTGGTCCTGGAGCGCGATCGGCGTGCGCTCCGGGTGGGCCGAGTAGGGGACGCGGCCTATCCAGCCAGTGGGTCCCGTCAACTCCACGTTGTTCTGCACGAGGACCCCGTTGTGGATCACGGTCTCCCGGGCCTTCGAAACAAGCTTTCCCTCGGCGTCAAAGCGCGGGGCGGTCCAGATGATGTCGTAGGTCTGCCAGACCCCCGGCGGCCGGGTGACGTTCACCAGGGGCGGGTACTGGCCGTAGATCGCGGCCGCCGACCCGTCGGCGTAGGTCTTGTTGTCGTAGGAGTCGAGGACCTGGCACTCGTAGCGGTCGTAGCCAAAGAAGACGCCGCTGTTGCCGCGGCCCTGGCTCTTGCCCTTCGGGGGCGTCGGCGCGGCCCACTCGACGTGGAGCTGGCAGTCGCCGAAGGCCTGGAGCGTACGCGCGTAGCCGCTTCCCGGGACGCACTCGAAGGCCCCGTTGTGGACGACCCACTTGGTGGGGCTCCCGTCCATGGCCACCCACTGGGAATTGTCCGTCCCGTCAAAGAGCACGGTGGCGTCGGAGGGGGGCTTGCCGGGCTGCGCCTCGGTGCTTGCGGTGCCCGGGTCCACCACCGTCGGCTGGGGCCGGTCGCGGTCGTGGTCGAGCCAGTTGGGGTCGGGCGCGGCGCGGAGCGCGCACGACGCGGCGGCGAGGAGTCCTAGGGTGGCAATCGCGGGGATTTTCATGGGGAGTAGGGTGGACACGTTGCGTCGATTTGCGGCCAATGTCCAACGGGATTGCTCCCCGGTTTCACGCATTCCCGTCCCCGGGGGGCCGCGCTTGCCGTCGGCCTTGTCGGTCCCTAGGCTGGCGGCATGGTCAAAAAACTCCTCCACACGCGGATGCGCGTGAACGATCTGGAACGAAGCGTCCGGTTCTACGAAGACATCCTGGGGCTAAAGGTCGGGCGCAGGCACACGTCGCCCCGGGGCGCCCAGCTCGCCTTCGTCCGCACGCCCAACAGCGACGAGGAGATCGAGCTCTGCCAGCTGCCGGACAGCCCGCCGGTGGCGGTGCAGCCCGACCTGATGCACATGGCCTTCGAGGTCGACGACATCGCGGCCTTCGCGCAGGAGATCGCGAAGAAGGGCCTTAAGCTGAGCGACGGCCCGACACGGACCGGCTCGGGCTCCATCATCGCCTTCATCGACGCTCCCGAGGGCTACGAGGTGGAGCTGATCCAGCGGGGTTAGGCCTACGCGCCGCCCCGGCGCTCCTTCCAGAGGTCGAGGTCGAACTTCGCCCAGTCGATCCCCGCCGGCCCCAGACCGTGGAAGCGCGCCGCCACCATCCCGAAGTACACGGTCTCCCAGAAGCGGTACGCCGCCGGGTCCTGCGGGGAGTGGCGCGGGACCGCGGCCCGCGGCGCCCGGGTCTCCCCCCAGTGCTCGCGCATCCATCCTAAGACGTGGGTGTCGAGGACGCCGTGCATCTGCCCGGGCCTGGAGTGGAGGATGAAGAACTTGGCCGTCTTTATGCCGATCCCCGGGAAGCGCGTGAGCTCCTCCCAGGTGCAGGCCCCGAGGTCCGCGCGCGAGGCGGCAAGGGCCCTGAGGCTGCGCACGAGGAGCGTGTACTTGCCAAGGCGCACCTCCCTCAGCCTCGCCGCGAGCCGCCCGTCGCGGTCGCTCGCCCGGATGTGGTCGAAGGGTTTCCGGCCCCCAAGGAACTGCTCGAGCTTCCGCGCCTGCTGGTCCGCGTTCTTGCCCGCGACCACCACGCAAAAGAGCAGGAATTCCTCGAGCTCGTGCGGGGTCCGCGCCGTGTTCGTGACGTTGCTTGGGTCGATCATCCCGCGGGGCGGCCCGGCCCGGCGGGCTTCTCCCAGAGGAAGCTCCTGGCCGAGGCCAGGACGCTCCCGTCGGGGGCGCGGAGCTCGAGCTCCCAGGCGACGGGCTCCTCCCGCCGCTTCGCCCAGTCCTTGCCGGTGAGCCCGATCTGGAAGAGCCGGCTTCCCGCGGGCACGTCCGCGGGAAAGCTGTAGGTGCGCGTGTCCGTGGACTCCGGCGCGATGACGCGGATGACGAAGGTCGCGCCCAGGATCCGGGCCCCCGGGTTCTCGACCCGGGTGAGGAAGTAGAGTCCGGCCCGGTCCTGGGGCCGGCTCCGGAGCGGGATCCATCTCCCCGTGAGCTCGTTGCCGGTGTGGTCCTCGTAGAAGCTCTGGAAGGAGTCGGCGTCAAACCACTCGGGCCAGACGCGCTTGATGCTCACGTCCGCGGCGCGGGACGCCGAAGCGAGCGACAGGAGGAGGAGCGCGGCGGCCAGGGATCGCATCGTGGGCTAGGCTACCCGGGCTCTGGGCCCGGCGACAATCCGATACGTCACTCCTCCAGGCGCACGTACGCGTAGCGGTGGTAGCCGAGGAGCGCGGGGGTCCACCCCCTAACGGAGGGCGAGATCAGGTACGACCGGGCCCCGAAATAGAGGGGGGCTACCGGGCCCTGCTCCAGGAGGTAGGCCTCCGCCTTCTGGAACACCTCGAGCCGCTCCGCGGGCGATCGGGCCGCCGCCGCGTCCAGGAGGAGCTGGTCGTAGGCCTTGTCGCCCCATCCCGTCCAGTTGTTGCCGCCCCCCGACGTGAAGAGGTCCAGGAAGGTGACCGGGTCCAGGAAGTCCCCCGCCCATCCGGCGGTTGAGACCGTGTAGTTGAGCGTCTGCTGGTTCTGGATCCATGTCTTCTGCTCGAGGGTCGCCAGGGTCACCTTCACCCCGAGGCCCTTGGACCACATGGCCTGTATCGCCTCCATGACCGCGGGCTGCACCTCGTCGTTGCGCGCCTGGACCTCGAAGGGGGCCATCCCCTTGCCTCCGGGGAATCCGGCGTCGGCCAGGAGCTTGCGGGCCTTGTCCAGGTCGAGCTCGACCCGGGCGCGCGCGGTGTAGCCCCCGCAGTCCGGGGGCGTGAAGGAATGGGCGGGAGGGTAGCAGCCGGAGACGACGCGCCTGGCGATCAGGTCCCGGTTGACGGCGAGCGAGAGGGCCCTGCGGACCCGCGGGTCGTCGAAGGGCGGCTTGGTCACGTTGAACCTGAGGAAGAAGGTCTGGAGGAACGGGTCCACGCGCAGGAGCGCGGGGGATTCCCTCCGGTAGGCGTCGACCTTTGCGAGCGGCAGCGCGTAGGTCACGTGGAGCTGGCCTGCGCGGAAGTCCTTCTCCTCGGTGTCCGGGCTCTCGTTCGGGAAGAACACGATCTGCTGGAGGGTGACCTGGTCCGCGTTCCAGTAGTCGGGGTTCTTCGCGACCACGATCCGAGAGTTCGGCGTCCACTCGTCGAGGACGAACGGGCCGTTGCCGACCAGGTTGCCCGCCCGCGTCCATGCGGTGCCGCGCTTGGCGGTCGCCCCAAAATGCTCGAGGACGCGCGGGTTCAGCGGATACCAGGGAGGGAGCGCGACCAGGACCGGCAGGTAGGGCGTGGGCCTCTCGAGCTCGATCCGGACCGTGCGAGCGTCGGGTGCCGAGAGCCCGAGGACCGCCGGGTCGGAGGTCGTGCCCTGGTTGAAGGCCTCGGCGCCCTTCACGGGGTAGAGGAGGTTAGCGTACTCGGCGCCAAACCCGGGTGAAAGGATGCGCTGCCAGGACTGGACGAAGTCGTCGGCCGTGAGCGGCTCGCCGTTGGACCAGCGCAGGCCGTCCCTCAGGTGAAAGGTCCACACGAGCCCGTCGGGCGACGCCTCCCAGGAGGTGGCCGAGGCGGGCACGGGCTGCGAGGTCTTCTCGTCGATCGCCGTCAACCCCTCGAAGAGCGCGAGCAGGATGTTCTGGTCGGAGTAGGCCGTGACAACCTGCGGGTCGAGGTCCTCGGGCTCGGCGCCGTTCCCGAGGAGCAGCGTCTGGGATTTTATCGCGGTGGCCGCGCGCGTCTCATGCCGGGCGCATCCGCAGATGGCCAGTCCCAGGAGGACAAGTGCAAGCGCTGATCCCTGGGCTGCCTTTCCTGCCGTCATGCGGCTGGGCGTGTCAGCTCTGGGATTCCGGGATGCGGCAACATGCATGCAGCCTTTAAACAAGGACTTGCCCGCGCAAGGGCGAATTCCCTTCGGTGATTACGCATGCCGGCGCCGGGGCCGCGCCCGCGCTAGCGGTCCGGGTGGAGCACGGGCCCGATGACCTTCCAGACACCCTCTGCCACGATCGCGGCCCCCTCGGGGTTGGGATGAATCCCATCGGCCTGGTTCAGGTCGGGCATCCGGGCGACGCCGTCCAGGAGGAACGGCACCAGGAGCGCATGGTTGTCCCTGGCCAGGGCCGGGAAGATGGCCCGGAACGCCTCCAGGTAGTCGGCGCCCATGTTCGGCGGCATCCTCATCCCCGCGAGCACGATCCTCGCGTCGGGGTACCTGGAGCGCACGCGGTCGATGATCGCCTGGAGGTTCCTCTTCGTCACCTCCGGCGGGGTTCCCCTGAGCCCGTCGTTAGCGCCCAGCTCCAGGAAGAACATGTCCACCCTCTGGTTGAGCACCCAGTCCACCCGCCGCAGGCCCCCCGCGCTCGTCTCGCCGCTCAGGCCCGCGTTCACCACCCGCCAGGGGAGGTGCTCGGCCTCCATCCTGGCCCTGATCCGCGCGGGATAGGACTGCGTGTCGGGGTCGGCGAGGCCGTAGCCGGCCGTGAGGCTATCGCCAAAGAAGACGAGGGTCCGCTCGGCGGGGTCCGCCGCCGCGAGGCTGAGCGCGGACCCGAGCCAGAGGAGGGCGGCCAAAGCCGGCCATCCGGCGCGCCGGCCTGGTCCTTTCCTTCGTGCCCGTGTCTCCATGGTTCCCCTGTCGGGATGGACGATACCCCCCGTGCCTTCGAGCGTATTCGGGGGGCAAGGGGGGACTTCTGCAAACCCATGATCCCGTTTGCGCTGGCGGCGCCCCGCGTGTTGGATGGGGGCCATGCCTTCCCAAGCGATGCTCCGGGTGAGCCGGCTCACGAAGACCTATCCCACGGCGGCCGGCCCCCTGACCGTCCTCCACGAGGCAAGCTTTGAGATCGGCCCGGGGGAGAGCATCGCCATCGTGGGCCCGAGCGGCAGCGGCAAGACGACGCTCCTCGGCCTGTGCGCGGGCCTGGACCGCGCCTCGGGCGGCTCGGTGGAGCTCGCCGGGGAGACGCTCGACCGCCTCGACGAGGACGGAAGGGCCCGCGTGCGCAACGCGAGCGTCGGCTTCGTCTTCCAGAACTTCCAGCTGATCCCGACGCTCACGGCGCTCGAGAACGTGCTTGTCCCGCTCGAGCTCCGCGGCGAGCGCGGGTGCGAGCCGGAGGGCAGGGCGCTCCTCGAGCGGGTGGGGCTGGGCGCGCGCTTCGACCACTACCCGGTGCAGCTGTCGGGGGGGGAGCAGCAGCGGGTGGCGCTCGCCCGGGCGTTCATCAACACCCCGAAGATCCTCTTCTGCGACGAGCCCACGGGCAACCTGGACGGCGACACGGCCGACGCCATGGTCGAGCTCGTCTTCGGGCTGAACCGAGAGCGCGGGACGACGCTCGTCCTTGTCACCCACAATTTCGAGCTGGCGGGCCGCTGCCAGCGCATCCTCCGCCTGAAGGGCGGCACCGTGGTCTCGGATCTGCGCACCCCCCCTGCGAGCTAGTCCCCGCCCGGCATGCGCTTCATCCTCCACATGGCCTGGCGCGACTCGCGCGCCTCCCGGCGCCGGCTCTTCCTCTACTCGCTCTCGGTGGTCCTCGGGATCGCGGCCCTGGTCTCGATCGGCTCGTTCAGCGCCAACGTGAGCCGCGCGATCGACCTGGAGTCGAAGGGACTCCTTGGGGCGGACCTCTTTGTCACGGCGCCCTCGCCGCTGGCGGGCCCCCTTTTGGACTACCTGGCCGGCCTCGGGGGGGACATCTCCCGCGAGGAGACGTTCTCCTCCATGCTCGCGATCCCGTCCCTTTCGCGGGTGCGCCTGGTCCAGGTCCACGCGATCCGGGGGGTGTTCCCCTACTACGGGAAACTCGAGACCGATCCGGCGGGCGGCGCCGGGCTCCTCCGCGCGGGCGCCCCAGCGGTGCTCCTTGAGCCGACGCTCCTCGCCCAGTACGGCCTGCGCGTGGGCGACACCGTGAAGCTCGGCAAGACGCTCTTCAGGATCGCGGGCTCGCTCAGGAAGGTCCCGGGCGAGTCGCCGGGAGTCGCGATGATGGCGCCCCGCGCCTACATGGCCTTGGAGGAGCTCGCCGCGACCGGGCTCTCGGGGCCGGGGGCCCTCGCGCGCTACCGCGCCATGGTGAGGCTTCCCGCGAGCCGCGACGCCGACCAGGTGGCGCGCGAGATGAAGGACCGCTTTCCGGAGCAGAGGCTCTCGTTTGAGACGGTCGGCGAGCGCAAGCGCAACCTGGGCCAGGCGGTCTCGCACCTCGACGGATTCCTGAGCCTCGTGGGATTCGTGGCGCTGATCCTTGGCGGCATCGGAGTCGCCAGCTCGCTCCACGCGTACATCAGCGGAAAGATCGCCACCGTGGCGGTGCTCCGCTGCCTCGGGGCGAGCGCGCGCCAGAGCTTCGCGGTCTACCTGGTCCAGGGGCTCGGCCTCGGGTTGGCCGGCGCCCTGGCCGGCGGCATCCTTGGCGTGGCCGTCCAGCGGGCCCTTCCCGCGCTGTTCAAGGGGATGCTTCCGATCGACGTGGACTTTTTCCTGTCGTGGCCGGCGCTCCTGAGGGGGATGGGCGCCGGAATCGTGATCTGCCTGCTCTTCTCCCTGCTCCCGCTCCTCTCGGTGCGGAGGATCCCGCCGCTTGCGGCGCTCCGCTCGGCGGTCGCCGACCGGGTGGCCTCTGGCCCGGATCCCTGGAGGCTCGCGATCGGGGCCCTCATCGCGGCGGCCGTGGCCGGGTTCGCCATCTGGCAGACCGGCCGGGTCGCGGTGGGCCTCGGGTTCGCCTCGATGCTCGGGCTGGGCTTCCTCGTCCTGGCGGGGCTCGGCTCCGCCGTCGCCTGGGCCGCCCGCCGCTTCGTGCCGCGGAGCCTGCCCTACGTGGTGCGCCAGGGGTTTGGGAACCTGCACCGGCCCAACAACCGCACGGTGCTGCTCCTTGTCTCTCTCGGGCTCGGGACCTTCCTGGTTCTCACGCTCTTCCTGGTGCGGACGACCCTCCTTCACGAGATAGGCGGCGCGGATGCCCAGGGGCGGCCGAACCTCATCTTCTTTGACATCCAGGACGACCAGATCGAGCCGCTGCGACAGGAGGCGGCGGCCGCGGGCACCCCCATCGGGGAGAGCGCGCCCATCGTGACGATGAGGATCACCTCCGTCCGGGGGCTCACCGTGGAGAAGCTCCTCAAGGAGAAGGACGCCCCCATCGCGGCATGGGCGCTCCGGCGGGAATACCGCTCGACGTTCCGCGGCGCGCTCTCCCCGACCGAGAAGGTCGTCGAGGGCGCCTTCTCGGGGAGGGCGGGGGCGGAGGCGGGCCTGGCGCCGATCTCCGTCGAGGAGGGGCTTGCCCGAGACATGCGGCTCCACCTGGGCGACGAGGTCGACTGGGACGTCCAGGGGGTGCCCGTGCGGACCCGGGTGGGGAGCGTCCGGGCGGTCGAGTGGCGCCGGCTCGAGCCCAACTTCTTCGTGGTGTTCCCGGAGGGCGTCCTCGAGGGGGCCCCGAAGACTTTCCTGGCCGCGCTCCATGCAGGATCCGCGGAGCAGTCGGCGCGGGTGCAGCGGGCGGTCGTGGACAAGTTCCCCAACGTGACCGCGATCGACCTGGCTCTCGTCGTGGAGACGCTCGACGGTATCTTCTCCAAGGTGGCGTTCGCGATCCAGTTCATGGCGCTCTTCACGGTGGCCACCGGCCTGATCGTGCTGGCGGGCGCGATCCTCATGGGCCGCCACCAGCGGATCCGCGAGACGGTGCTCCTGAGGACCCTCGGCGCCACCCGCCGCCAGCTCTCCCTGATCCAGCTGGTTGAATACGCCGTCCTCGGGGTCCAGGCAGCGCTTGTCGGCGCGGCGCTTGCCGTGGCCGCAAACGCGCTCCTGGCGCGGTTTGTCTTCCACGTGGGAGCGACCTCGCCCTTGGGCCAGGTTGCGGCCGCCGTGGCCGTGGTGTCGCTCCTCACGGTGGCAACCGGGTGGGCGGCCGGAAGGGGGGTCGTGGACCACCCGCCCCTCGAGATCCTCAGGCAAGAAACCTAGCGCGGGGATGCATACCTTGACTCTGGCTTTTCGTACTATTTGTGAAACAAAGGCACACCGGGTCGCGTCATGTGTCTTTAAGGCATAGGCCGCCCCCGAAACCCGTCGATTCGATGTCCAAAGCTTTGATCCCAAGCGCCCTGCACCGCATGGCGCAGGTGTTACTCGCCGTCGTGCTCGCGTGCTCCGCCGCCGCGTCACCCTTCTCCGCGGGGGGGGCCATCGGGCAGAAGTGGCATTCGCAGGACTACCGCGACGGGGTCGTGATCGCCAAGCCGAGGCCGGAGATGGTGGCGACCGTGGACCAGGCCGAGCGCGGCGAGGGGCTCACGCTGCGGGCCCAGTTCCCGCGCTTTGGGAACATACGGGTGATCAAGCTTGCCAAGGGCGACACGGTGAAGGCCGCCGTGGCCCGCCTCATGGCGACCGGCAGGTACCTGTACGTCGAGCCCGACTACCTGAGGCATGCGACCGTCACCGCCCCGAACGACCCCATGTTCGGCAGCCAGTGGGGGCTCAAGAACAACGGCGAGAACGGCGGCATCGTCGGGGCCGACATCAACGCTGAGGCTGGCTGGAGCATCCAGGCCACGGCGCCGGGAATCGTCGTCGGCATGCTCGATTCCGGTGCGCTCCTCACGCACCAGGACCTGCTGGCCAATTTCTGGGTGAACTCCTCACCGGGGACGACCACCACCTACGCCTCCATAAACGACACCACGGGCAACGCCGACACCGTGGTCGAGACCGACTCCGCCAACGGGCTAAACGCCGTCGCCAAGACGGGCGCCCCCGCGGACGACGAGGGCCACGGGACCCTTACCTCGGGGGTGGTGGGGGCGGTGGGCAACAACGCTATAGGCGTCACGGGCGTCGCCTGGGCGGTGCAGCTGATGGAGCTCAAGTTCCTCGACAGCACCGGCTCCGGCTCGATCTCGGACGAGCTTCCCTGCATCGAGTACGCGATCAAGCACGGCGTGAAGGTGATCAACGCGAGCTTCGGGAGCTCCGGGGGCGCCCAGGCCGAGATGGACGCGATCCAGTCGGCGGGCAAGGCCGGCATCGTGTTTGTGTGCGCCGCCGGCAACAGCGGCGAGAACATCGACATCTCGCCCGCCTTCCCCGCGGACTACCCGCTCGACAACATCATATGCGTGGGCGCCACGGACAACCGCGACCTGCCGGTCTACTTCACCAACTACGGCTCGGGCTCGGTCGAGACCTTCGCCCCGGGCGACAGCATCCTCTCGACGGCCTACGCGAGCACGTCCTCCTACGCCTACGCGAGCGGCACCTCGCTTGCCGCGCCGTTTGTTACGGGAGCCGTCGCCCTCCTTAGGACCAGGTTTCCAGGGGACACCTACAGGGAGAGCATCAACCGGGTCCTGAACGGAGCGGACACGAACCCGGCGCTGGCCGGCAAGGCGCAGACCAGCGGGCGGATGGACCTCGCCAAGGTCCTGGGCGCGGCCTCCACGCCCCCGAACGACACGTTCGCGGGCAGGACGACACTCGTGGGCCTGGATCCCTACACGCGGTCCAACAACACGGACTCGCCGTCCGCCCCCGAGAGCGGCACCCCGAGCGTCGCGGGCACGGCCGGCGTGCACTCGCTCTGGTGGCAGTGGACGGCCCCCCAGAACGCGCACGTGGAGATCGACACGAGCGGGACGGGCGGGGGTGAGTACCTGACGGGGGGCAGCACCTATCCCACGCTCCTCGGCGTCTACACGGGGTCCGCCCTCGGGGCGCTCACGCTCGTCAAGGACAACGCGACCTTCGGAACGGAGCCCCTCGAGGGCGGGGGCGGCAGCGTCTCCTACAGCGAGGTTTCGTTCGAAGCCACCGCGGGCACCACCTACCAGATCCTTGTCCAGGGCCAGGGCTTGCAGCCGGCCGCGATGCAGAGCGGGCAGACGATACTCGCGATCAACACGGACCCCGACAACGACTCCATCTCCTCCCCAACCGTCCTCTCGGGGAGCAGCACCTCGCTCCTGGACGCGAACGTGAACGCCTCGCTCCAGGCCGGCGAGCCGGGGATACTCGGCAACGCGGGCGGGCACTCGCTCTGGTACTCGTGGACGGCCCCGTTCTCCGGGAGCGCGCAGGTCTCGGGCTACAGCCTGGACTTCAACCCGGAGGTCGCCATCTACACGGGCTCCTCGTTCTCAAACCTGTCGCTGGTCACCGCGGCGGCCTCGACGGGCAACACCGGCACCACGACGGCGGTGAGCCAGTGCCTGTGCTCGTTCACAGCGACAGCGGGCACCGCTTACCTGATCTGCGTGGACGGGGAGACGGCCAACGACATCGGCGAGTTCACGCTCGCGATCGACGACTCCCGGTGGCAGGGGCAGACCGGCGACTCCATCACCTGCTCCCCGGCCGTGGGCCCGAGCGGCATGGTCTATGTGGGGAGCAACGACAACTCCTTCTACGCCTTCAACCAGAGCGGGGCGGTTGCGTGGAGCTACGCTGGATCGGGCGTCTTTGACTCAAGCTCCGCGGCGATCGGCTCCGACGGAACCGTCTACGCGGGGTGCACGGACGGGAACCTCTACGCCTTCAACGCGGCGGGCGGCCTCAAGTGGCAGTACACGGTGCCGACTCCCCCCAGCAGCTCGGGCCTGGACAACGGCCTCTCGTCCTCGCCGGCCCTGGGGTCGGACGGGACCATCTACTTCCACGACGACGACGGCAACCTCTACGCGATCACCCCCGCGGGCGCCCTGGGCTGGAAGGCTGCCGTGTCGGGGTTCTCCTACGCGGCGCCGACCATCGCCCCGGACGGGACGATCTACATCGGGACGGACGGGGGCATGTTCTACGCGTTCACGTCCACGGGGACGCAGAAGTGGTCCTACACGACGCCGGTGTCCGGCGAGTCGATCTACACGGCGGCCGCGATCGACGGCTCCGGGAACATCTACTTCGGCACACTCTCGGGAAACTTCTACTCGCTCACGCCGGCGGGCGCCCTGCGGTGGAGCTACAACATCGGCAACGGGATGACCTCGGCCCCGGCGCTCGCGGGGGGCTCCGTGTATTTCGGGGGCTATGATGGGAACCTCTACTCGCTCAGCGCGGCGAGCGGCGCGCTCAACTGGAAGTTCAGCCTCGGGACCCAGGTCCGCGCGAGCGCGCCGGCCGTCGACGCGAACGGGAACGTCTACATCGGGTGCTACGACCACAACGTCTACGCCGTCAATCCCTCGGGCGGCCTCGTGCGGATCTACGCGTCGGACGACTGGATCAGGTCCTCCCCGGTGATCGCGGGGACCTCGCTCTACTTCGGGAGCAACGACCACAAGCTCTACGCCTTTGACCTGGGCGTGGGCTCGGCCTCGGCCGACTGGCCGATGTACCAGTACGACACCCGCCGTCTCGGCCGGGCCGAGGTGGACGCGCTCGCCATCACGGCGCAGCCAGTGACGCAGACGGTCACGGTCGGCTCCGCGGTGGTCCTCTCGGTGGCGGCGACCGGGCCCTCGCCCCTGTCGTACCAGTGGGCGTTCAACGGGACGCCGATCCCCGGCGCCGTGAACTCCGACTACACCCTCGCGTCGGCCGCCGCGGCCAATGCCGGCTCCTACACGGTCGCGGTGACTTGGGGAGGCCAGTCCACGACGAGCTCCGCCGCGGTGCTCACGGTGCAGACCTCGACCCCGGTGACCATCACGACGGAGCCCGTCTCCCAGGCGGTGGCAACCGGCGCCTCGGTCACCTTCTCCGTCGTCGCGACGGGCCCCTCGCCGCTCTCCTACCAGTGGTACCTGAACAGCGCGGCCATTTCCGGCGCCGTGAGCGCGAGCTACACGATCGCGTCGGCGTCGGCCTCAAGCGCCGGCTCCTACACGGTGACGGTCACGAGCGGCTCGGAGTCCGCGACGAGCTCCGCCGCGACGCTCACGGTCGGGGGGACGACGCCCCCGGTGCAGTCGGGAAGGATCGTTAACCTCTCGGCCCGGGCGAACGTGGGAACGGGCGGCAACATCCTGATCGCCGGGTTCGTAATCCAGGGGTCCGGGAGCAAGAACGTCCTCTTGAGGGGCGTCGGCCCGACGCTCGGGCTTGCACCGTTCAACGTCTCGGGGGCGCTTGCGACGCCGGAGCTCACGCTCATCTCCGGCTCCGGGACCACGATCGCCACCAACACGTCCTGGGGCGGGGGCTCCACGCTTTCGAGCGTCTTCGCCCAGGTGGGCGCCTTTTCGCTCCAGCCCACCTCGGCGGATTCCGCGATCCTTCAGAGCCTGGCCCCCGGGTCGTACACCTCGCAGCTCTCCGGGGTCGGAACCTCGACGGGGGTCGCGCTGGCGGAGATCTACGACGCCGACACCGGGACGCCGACCGCCAACCTCGTCAACATCTCGGCCCGCGCCAACGTGACGACCGGCGCCAACATCCTGATCGCGGGGTTCGTGATCGAGGGCGGCGCCCCCGTGCAGCTCCTCCTCAGGGGCATCGGGCCCACGCTTGGGACCTCGTTCGGCGTCGCCGGCTCCATCGCGCAGCCCGTCATAGGCCTCTACGATACCTCAAGCACCCTGATCGCGAGCGACACGGGATGGGGCAATGCGCCGCTGCCGGGCGCCTCGACGGTCGCGGCGACCGTCCGCAAGGCGACGGCGTCCGACATGACCGCGGTGGGGGCCTTCAGCCTCACCGCCGGAACCGCCGACTCCGCGATGGTGGCGACGCTCCCAGCGGGCAGCTACACGCTCGAACTGAGCGGCGCCAACGGCTCCATGGGCGTCGGCCTTGTCGAGGTGTACCTGATGCCGTGAGTCCCGGTCACTGGTTTGTCGGAACAAAGTCCGTCTCGGTCGCCACGATGAAGTCCTCGAGTTCGGAGGGCGTCATGGTCTCGGGGTCGCGGGCCGGCTCCTTGCCGAGGAGCACCTTCGAGATGATGCGGGCCCGCTCCGGGGCGTTCGCGGAGCGGCCGAACGCCAGGTAATAGCGGCTGGGGTCGACGGTGAAGTGGGCCTGGCCGCCGGCCTCCAGGCGCACCGACGTGTCGAAGGGAAGCCTCAGGTTGAGGGGTCCGGCAGCCTTCCCGGACGAGGACACGGAGACCTCGACCAGCGAGTCCCTCCTCACCAGGTCAAGGTCCAGGACCCAGTTCCTGAACCTGAAGTTGCCGACGTGGGCGTGGCCCATCCCGGGAGGCAGGCTCGGCGCCAGCCGCAGGTCGGCAGGGGCCGACTCGGGGTTGATCCCCAGGAGCAGGAGAAGGGTGGAGGTCACGAAGTCGCCGTGCGACCAGACGATCATCTGCTTGTCGGGAATCCCTTGCCGGTCCCAGAACTCGGGGAGGTAGCCGTTCATCGCCCCCATGTCATAGCCCCGTTTGTTCACGATCCCCGAGATCAGATACCTCCAGCCGAGGTCGGTCCGCCCGAGGAGCCACTCGTCCTGCGCCGCCCAGCTGGCGATGATGGGCCAGGTGTCGAGCTCTCCCTTGGGCGCGTGCGGGCTCCCGGGGCTCGGCCCGAAGCGGAACGTGGAATGGTCGGGGTTCTCCAGGTCGCGGATGATCTCCGCCTGGGTCGAGGCAAAGCGCGGGTCGTCCACGCCGATGATGCCCTGGTCCCTGCCGAACGCGGCCAGGCGGCCGATGATCAGCATGCCCGCGTCGACCCTGTCCTCCCGCAGCGGGCCGTTGCGGTTCTCGGCCTTCGGGTAGTCGGGGTCGGCGAACGACTTCCCCTTGGGCCCGGCCATCGGGATGAGCCGGCCCTTCTCCTTGTCGAAGGCCTGCGCAAGGAACCTGGCCTGGAGCCTGTCGGCGGCCTCGCCCCACTGGCGGGCCTCCGTGTCGTGGCCCAGCCGCGAGGCGATCTTCTCGGCGGCGCGCAGGCCGCTGTAGACCTCGGCGTTGGGCCAGCTTGAGGGCGCCGGGATGAAGCAGATCCACTCCTCGGCAAGGTTGAGCATGCCCTCCCTTGCGACCCGGCCCGCGTAGTAGTCGCAGTAGAACTTGACGTACGGCCACGCGGCGGCGAGGAACGGCTCGCCGTCGGGCCTCAGGAGCGAGTAGAACCAGATGCCCGTGATGGCGATCGCTGGCTGCTGCGCCTCCCGCTCGCCGCCGACCGAGAAGTCCCGCTGCGCGGTCCAGTACGCGAAGTACCGGTCGACCGAGGCGTAGTCGCCGGCGAGCGCCTGGCCGATCATCGTGTAGGTCCCGTCCCTGAGCCACGAGTCCCGGTAGAAGAACACGTCGGCCATCACGTCGCCGGATGCAAACTGCGAGGCGCTCATGGCGTCGAGCGAGTCCGCGAAGAGGCGGTCCAGCTTCGGGTTGTCCGAGGCGAGCGAGACGCGCCTTGCATCGACCTCGGCCTTGGGGTCGCTCGTGCCCCCGAGGGCGGCGACCCAGGCCAGGGCGTAGGAGGGCGGTCCTCCCGCGGGCGGGGTCCTCTCGGTCGCGTCGACGCACAGGAGCACCTCGCGCGCCCCGTCGACCTCCTTCTCGAGACCGGTCTTGTCCACCGAGAGGGTCCTGCCGAGGGGCGCCGTGGCGAGGACCAGGCCCGGCCCGGTCGTCGTCGTCAGGACGGCATTCTCGCCGCGCCACAGGGTCAGGAAGCGCGCGGTCCCCGACGCGTCGTCGGCATCGGCCTCCTGGGTGAAGTCGGGGTACTTGAAACGCGCGGAGAGCCTGAAGTCGACCGGCTCCCTGAAGGTGTAGCGGACGAACATGGGCCCGGCCCCGGCCAGCTTTCGGGCGGAGACCTCGATCGAGACGAAGCCGTCGTCGGACCTGAGGAGGATCCATCCCGGCCGCGTGCCGTCGTGGTGGTATGCGAGGGTCCGAAGGTCGAGCCACGCGTCCCCTCGGCGCACGCTCCCGAAGATCGAGGTCTCGAGGAAGAGGGGCACGTGGCGCATCCGGACCGCGTCCATGCCGGACCAGATCTCGCGCACCTCGCCGTTGGCGCCCGCCCTCAGGAGCATCGTGGGGCTCGTCGCAAAGGTGTCGGTGATCGCGTACTCGGGCACCTTGTCGACGGCGAGGGCCGCCGGGCAGAGGAGTGCGAGCGCAAGGAGGGGGAAATTCCGCATCGTGGCCGGGGTTTGGCGGAACCCTAGCCGATGTCCGGCCGGGTTCAACCGCAACCGGCCGGGACCCCTCACCGCCTCCCGAAGTATGCCGTGCCCCTGCCGACCCACTTCACGCCGCGGCCCCGCGTGAGCGCGCGGTTCAGGAAGGAACGGGCGAGGCGCACGGCTTCATGGAGCGCGGCGCCGCGGCCAAGCCATGCGGCGATGGCCGCGGACAGGACGCAGCCCGTCCCGTGGGTGTTCGCGGTGGCGATGCGCGGGCTCTCGAACCAGATCGGCTCGTCGCCCGGGAAGACCAGGCAGTCCCTGAGGGCGCCGTCGGGAGCGTGGCCACCCTTGACCAGCACGGGGCGGCCGCACTCGGCCGCGATCCGAACGCCGGCCCGTGCGGCCTGGGCATGGGTCCTCACGGGCAGGCCCGAGAGCGTGGCCGCCTCCGGCCAGTTTGGGGTCACCAGGGAGGCCAGGGGCAGCAGGTGGGTTTTCAGGGATCGAATTCCCGAAGGGGAGAGGAAGCGCGCGCCGCTTGACGAGGCGAGCACCGGGTCCACCACCAGGGGAACGGTCGGCACCCGCTTGAGCGAACGGGCGACCGCCCTGACCGCGCCGGCACCCGGCAGTAGCCCGGTCTTGATCGCGGACACGGGGAAACCATGGAGGGCGGACTCGATCTGCGCGCGGATCAGCTTCTCCGAGACGGGCTCCCAGGCCGCGACGTGGCGCGTGTCCTGGGCCGTGACGGCTGTGACCGCCGTCAGGGCGTGCCCGCCGATCGCGCGGATCGTGCGCTGGTCCACCTGGATGCCGGCCCCCCCGCCGCTGTCGGAGCCCGCGATCGTCAGGACGCAGAACGGGGAGCTCATTTTGGCCAGGCCTCGATCCCGCCCCGAAGGCTGAGCGCCGACCTGAACCCGTGCCGCGTCCTAAGGATCTGCGTCGCCCGCAGGCTGCGCATCCCGTGGGCGCAGTAGACCACCGTCGGGACGGCCGGGTCGAGCGGGGCAAGCCCGCGGGCGGGTGCGCTCTCGAGCGCCCCGAGGGGGATGTGCAGCGAGGGATTTATCGACGAGAGCTCGCGCTCCCATCCCTCGCGGACGTCGAGGACCTGGATGGCCCCTCCGTCCTTGAGCATGCGGCGAAGCCCGGCGCTGTCTATCTCCAGGGCCCCGGCATCGGGCTCGCAGGTCTCGCCATAGCCCTCCGGCGGCAGCTCGGTGATCCTTCGGCGCTCCGGATCTGGGCGCAGCGCCACGACCGTGGGGCTCATGGTGAGGGTGTCGAGGACCAGGAGCCTTCCCGAGAGGGTTTCCCCGACGCCCGTCAGCACCTTGACGGCCTCGCAGGCCTGGAGGGTGCCGATGATCCCGGTCACGGCCCCCAGGACCCCCGCCTGGGCGCAGTTGGGCACCGTTCCCGGCTCCGGCGGCTCGGGGAAGAGGCACCGGTAGGTGGGCCCGCCCCCGAGGTTAAAGACGCTCACCTGCCCCTCGAAGCCCTGGATTGCGCCGTAGACAAAGGGCCTGCCCGCGATCGCGCACGCGTCGTTGACCAGGTAGCGGGTGGGGAAATTGTCGGAGCCGTCCACGACCAGGTCGCACGAGCCCACCAGCTCGAGCGCATTCGAGCGCTCGAACCTGACGGGGTGGGCGTCGACCTGGATCAAGGGGTTCAGGGCCCTGAGCCTGCGCGCGGCCGCCTCGGCCTTGTTCACGCCCTGGTCGGCGCTCACGTAGAGGACCTGCCGCTGCAGGTTGGAGGCGTCGACCGAGTCCGGGTCGACGACCGCGATCCTGCCGACGCCCGCGGCCGCCAGGTAAAGGAGCGCCGGGCAGCCCAAGCCGCCGGCCCCGATGACCAGGACCGAGGAGGCCTTGAGCTTCTCCTGCGCCGCCAGGCCGAAGCCGGCGAGCGAGAGGTGGCGCCCGTAGCGCAGGGTTTCTTCGCGGGAGAGGGCCATCGATTCAGGAGACGAGCGCGGCGGGTTCCCCGTGGCTGAAGCCGTCGTACGCCTGGTCCCAGTCCTTCCACACGGCCTCGTAGCCCTGCGACCTGAGGAACGCGGCGACCTCGGCGGGGCTTCGGTCGTCGTCGATCGCAAACTGCTCAAGCGACTCCGGCTCGCTGGCGTACCCGCCGGGGTTCGTCCGGGAGCCCGCGCTCATGGCGGTGAAGCCGAGCCTGAAGGCCTTGTCCCGGAACCCGGAGCTCTCCCGGGTGGAGAGCGAGAGCTCCGCCTCGGGGCTAAGGAGCCGGAAGGCGCAGGCCGCCTGGACGAGGCACCGCTCGTCGAAGGGCGTCACCGGGATCTCCGCGCCCTCGTGGGGCCTTAGCCTCGGGAACGAGATCGAGGCCTTTGTCCGCCAGTGCACGGTCTCGACGTGCCGAAGGTGAAGCCCGGTGAACCACGCGTCCGCGCGCCAGTCGCTCAGGCCGAAGAGCGCGCCCAGGCCCACCTTCTTTATCCCGGCGCGCCCAAGGCGGTCGGGCGTCTCCAGCCGGTAGGCCATGTCCGCCTTCGGACCGCTCAGGTGGTTGCGCCTGTAGGCGTCGGGGTCGTAGGTCTCCTGGTAGACCATGACCGCGCTGGCGCCGTCCGCGCCGAGCCTCGCATAGTCGGCCTCGTCGAGGGGCTGGACCTCGATCCAGAGCCCCGAGAAGTGGGGCCTGAGGAGCCTCAGGGAATGGCAGAGATAGTCGGTCCCGACCCTCCCGGTCTCTCCGGTCACCAGGAGCACGTTCTCAAACCCGTGGCCCTTCAGGACTCGGGCGTCCGCGAGGATCTCGGGGTCGGAGAGCACCTTCCTGCGGATCTTGTTGTGGGCGCTGAACCCGCAGTAGGTGCACACGTTGGCGCAGGCGTTGGAGAGGTAGAGCGGCGCGTAGAGGCGCATCGTCCTTCCGAAGCGCTCCACGGTGGCGTGGTGGGCCGCCTGGGCCATGTCCTCCAGGAAGGGCGCCGCGGCGGGGGAGAGGAGCGCCGCAAAATCCTCGAGGTCCACCGACCCGCGCGGCCGGCCGAGCGCCCGCCTCACGTCTCCGGGCGTCTTTGACGCGACCTTCCGGGCGACCTCCCCGAAGTCATGCCTGCGCCAGGTGTCGGTGAAGTTCATGAGGAGGGCCCCCCGAGGAACGAGGTGAGGGGCGAGGTGGCGCTCGCCTCGACGGCCCCGCGGCCGGTCTCCCCGGGCGCGATCCCCGCCTCCCTGGCGCGCCTGCCCGCCTCGACCCCCAGCCGGAACGCGTGCGCCATGCCTACCGGGTCGGCCGCGGCGGCGATCGCGGTGTTCACGAGCACCGCGTCGGCTCCCATCTCGAGGGCGGCCGCCGCGTGCGACGGAGCGCCCAGCCCGGCGTCCACCACGACGGGGACGCGGCTCTGGGCGATGATGATCTCCAGGAAGGCCCGTGACTCGAGTCCCAGGTTGCTCCCGATCGGTGCCCCGAGGGGCATCACGGCCGCGGCCCCGGCCTCCTCCAGGCGCTTGCACAGGACCGGGTCCGCATGGACATAGGGAAGGACCACGAAGCCGCGCTTCACGAGGAGCTCGGTCGCGGCGAGGGTCTCTATCGGGTCCGGCATGAGGTACTTCGGGTCGGGGTGGATCTCGAGCTTGAGCCAGTTCGTCCCCAGGGCCTCGCGGGCGAGCTCCGCCGCGAGAACGGCCTCGCGGGCGTTGCGGGTGCCCGAGGTGTTGGGAAGCAGGCGGTATCGGCCCGTGTCCAGGTGGTCGAGGATGTCGTCGGGCTCGCCGCCCGTCCTCACGCGGCCGAGCGCCACGGTTACAAGCTCCGTGCCCGAGGCCTCGAGGCTTGCGCGCATGACCCCCCCCGAGCTGAACTTCCCCGTCCCGAGGAAGATCCGGGAGGAGAACTCGACGCCGGCGATCACGAGCGGGTATGGGTTCATGGGAAGGTGGCGGGTGCGGCCGAGGGCCACGCCTCGGCAAGGGCGCGCAGGTTCTCCTCGATCCGGCCGTCCCGGTACAGGTGGGAGGAGACCGCGACGCCGGCCGCCCCGGCCCCGTGGAGCGCGACGAGGTCGCCCGGCACGACGCCCCCGATCACCCACGCGGGCAGGTCGCCGAGCGCCTCGACCAGGCGTGCGACCCCCTCGAACCCGAGGACGGGCGAGAGGTGCCGCTTGGTGGCAGTGAAGCGGAGCGGGCCGACGCCCACGTAGTCGAGGCAGCCCGAGGCGGCGGCAATCCTGGCATCGTCGGCGCTGTTGACGGTGCCGCCCACAATGAGATCCGGGCCGAGCCGGCGGCGGGCCTCCCGCCAGTCGCCGTCCCTGGCCCCGAGGTGGACGCCGCCTGCGCCCGACTCGAGCGCCACCTCGACGCTGTCGTTAACCACAAGGAGCGCCCCGTGCTCCCGGCAGAGGCCCGCGGCAAGCGCCGCCTCGCGGAGCCAGAGGTCCCTGTGGGCGCCCTTCATCCTCAGCTGGATGAATCGGGCCCCGGCCAGGCACAGGCGCCTTGCCTGCTCGGAGTGGGCGAGCCCCGTCCCGTCCTGGGTGAGGCACATGACGGGCACCCTCCTTGAGGGATCAAGCGGCATGGCGGGCCCCCCATAGTTTTTCCGCATGGCGCCGCAGGTCGAGGTAGGCCCCCACGGGATGGGGGTCGCCCCAGACCGCGCCGAGCGCCGCGGCGCCGTCGAACCCGAGCTCAAAGCAGCGCCCCAGGCGCTCGGCGGTCACGCCGCCGATCGCCAGGACGCGGCAGCGTCCGCGCTCGCCCGAACCCGAAAGCAAGCCCTTTAGGTCCTTCCACGGAAAATCGGGCGCAGGAAGGTGACCCTCCTTAGAGAGCGAGGGAAACACCGGGCCAAGGAGCACCTGGGGGTGGCGCCCGAGGGACCTCCGGAGCGAGGGAAGGTCGTGGCACGAGCGGCTCTCCCCCGGCGGCTCCCCGTAGCCCCCGCGGTCCTTCTCGTGGCGCCCGCCGAGCCCGAGCTTGGCGGCGAGGAAATGGTGCTCGTGGAGGAAAAGGCGGGGCCGCCATGCGACGGGCAAGCCCAGGAGCCACGCCTCGAGCTCCGCGGCGGACCAGCCGGGCTTGCGGACGTGGTAGCGCTCAAGGCCGGAGGCGAAGAGCCCCTCCATCGAGGCCTCCTCGCGGGGGTCGGCCTTGTCCGGGGAAATGACGATGATCCGCATTTGGCAGTGGCCGGGCTATCCGCCCTGGGTTGCCCGGATCAGGAGCACCCGGTCGTCGGGTGCGAGGGCACGCAGGGCCCAGGCGGACCTCGGGACCACCTGGCCGTTCACCGCGGCGGCGACGCCGCGCTTCTCCGCGAGGCCCATTTCGCCCAGGAGCCCCTGGAGCGAGGTCGGGCCCGCGATCGGGTGGGGGCGGTCGTTCACGAACACGGCGGCCTTCTGGAGGGTCGCGCTCATTTTGCCGCAGCCACGTAGATCTCGCCGCCGTTCTCCAGGAATTCCCCGGACTTGGCGCGCATACCGGCCTCCAGGGCGGCCTCGGTCGTTAGCCCCTGCTCCTCGGCGTAGCGGCGCACGTCGTCGGTGATCTTCATGGAGCAGAACTGGGGCCCGCACATGGAGCAGAAGTGCGCGGTCTTTGCGCTGTCCTGGGGTAGGGTGGCGTCGTGGTATTCCCGGGCCTTCTCGGGGTCGAGCGAGAGGTTGAACTGGTCCTCCCAGCGGAACTCAAAGCGAGCCTTGGAAAGGGCGTTGTCGCGGTACTGGGACGCGGGGTGGCCCTTCGCCAGGTCGGCCGCGTGGGCCGCGATCTTGTAGGCGATGACGCCCGCGCGCACGTCGTCGCGGTCGGGGAGCCCCAGGTGCTCCTTCGGCGTCACGTAACACAGCATCGCCGTCCCGTGCCACCCGATCATCGCGGCGCCGATGGCGCTCGTGATGTGGTCGTAGCCCGGCGCGATGTCGGTGGTGAGGGGCCCGAGCGTGTAGAACGGGGCCTCCTTGCACCAGTCGAGCTGCTTCTCCATGTTCTCGGCGATCATGTGCATCGGGACGTGGCCGGGGCCCTCGCACATCACCTGGACGCCGAGCTCCCAGGCGCGGACCGTGAGCTCGCCCTGCGTCTTCAGCTCCGCGAACTGCGCCTCGTCGTTGGCGTCGGCAATCGACCCCGGCCGGAGGCCGTCGCCGATCGAGAACGAGACGTCGTAGGCCGCCATGATCTCGCAGATCTCGTCCCAGCGGGTGTAGAGGAAGTTCTCCTGGTGGTGCGAGAGGCACCACTTGGCCATGATGGACCCGCCGCGGCTGACGATCCCCGTCATCCTGCGCGCCGTCGACGGGATCGAGCGCAGGCGGACGCCCGCGTGGATCGTGAAGTAGTCGACGCCCTGCTCGGCCTGCTCGACGAGCGTGTCCCTGAAGAGGTCCCAGGTGAGGTCCTCGGGCCGGCCGCCGGCCTTCTCGAGGGCCTGGTAGATCGGCACGGTCCCCACGGGGACCGGGCAGTTGCGGACGATCCACTCGCGGGTCTGGTGGATGTTCCTGCCGGTGGAGAGGTCCATCAGCGTGTCGCCGCCCCACTTGACCGACCAGCGCATTTTCTCGACCTCCTCGTCGATCGAGGAGGCGACCGCCGAGTTGCCGATGTTCGTGTTGATCTTAACCAGGAAGTTGCGGCCGATCACCATGGGCTCGAGCTCCGGGTGGTTGATGTTGGCCGGAATGATCGCGCGGCCGCGGGCGACCTCGTCGCGCACGAACTCCGGCGTGATCACGCCCGGGATGGTGGCGCCGAGGCCCATCCCCGGGTGCTGCCGCCAGAGCGAGTTGCGGGGGCCCGCGGCCGTGAGCTCCATCAGCTCCGCCGCGCGCTGGAGCTTCGAGTTTTCGCGGATCGCCACGAACTCCATCTCGGGCGTCACGATCCCCCGGCGGGCGTAGGCGAGCTGGGAGACCCTGTGGCCGGGCTTGGCGCGGAGCACCTTCCGCGACGAGCTGTCGAAGAACTTGATCGGGTTCCGCCGGCCCTCGCTCTCGGCCTGCTCGCGGTGCTTCTCTGAGAGGTAGCCGTCGTCGATCGGCCTCAGGTCGCGGCCCTTGATCTCCTCCACGTCGCCGCGCTCGCGGATCCAGCCGGCCCGGAGCGCGGGGAGCCCCTGCTGGGAGTCGCCGTGGAAGCCGGGGTCGCCCCAGGGCCCAGAGGTGTCGTAGACCCGGACCGCCTCGTTGGGCACCTCGGTGCCGTTCGGCAGGCGGGTGGGGGAGAGCCCGATCTCGCGCATCGGCACCTGGAGGTCCCCGCGGGAACCGGCGATGTAGACGCGCCTGGAGGAGGGGAAGAGCCGGTGCCCGGCGACTTGAGCTTCGTTCGATTGGGACATAGGGAGGGGATGTTCTTGGCCGCGGCCCACTCCGCCGGCCGGGTCACAGATCCCTCCGCACTTGCGAACGGCCCTGTTTTCCCTACGGCGTTGTGAGACGCATCAGGTTCGAAGGATTTGGCAGCGGATCTTGCTGCCATCTCAGCCCAGGGGTCCCCGGGCTCTCCTAAACGAGGATGTGCCCCAAGTAAGCCCGGATTTCCGGCGTATCAACTGGAATCGTCCTTCCTTGGGAAACCGGGGGGGCTCCCCAGGCGTCATTTGTTTGCAACTCGTCCTCCAAACCCTATGTCTCTCAACCCGATGTCCCACGAGCCTCCCTGTTGTGGTGTTTCCACAAACATTGAGGATTATTTTCTCACCCGCCGGAAATTCCTGAACCGGGTCGGCATGGGGCTCGGCGCCCTGGGCCTGGCCACGATGCTCGACCCGAGGTACCTGGTGGCCGGCGCGGACGCCCAGGACGGGATGTCGGCGGGCGCAAACCCGCTTGCGCCCAGGAACCCGCCGCTTCCCGCCAAGGCCAAGGCGGTGATCCACATCTTCGCCCAGGGCGCCCCCTCGCACATCGACACCTGGGACCCCAAGCCCGACCTCCTGCGCATGGACGGCCGCTCGATCGGCGGCGACGGCGGCGTCGCGCTCGGCTCCCCCTTCAAGTTCACGCCGATGGGGCGCTCCGGCATCGAGGTGAGCGAGCTTTTCCCGGGGATCGGCCAGCACATCGACGACATGGCGGTCGTCCGCTCGATGTACACCGACATCCCCGCTCACGAGGTGGCGACCTTGTTCATGAATACGGGCTCCCTGAGGATAACGAAGCCGAGCATGGGCTCCTGGGTCGTCTACGGCCTCGGCACCGAGAACCAGAACCTGCCCGGGTTCATCTCGCTCAGGAACGGTGGGCTCCCCTCGGGGGGGGCGGCCAACTACGGGTCCTCGTTCCTGCCGGGCGTCTTCCAGGGGTCGAGCGTCAACACCCAGGTGGCCACCGTGCAGCAGATGATCCAGAACATCCGCAACCCCTACATCGGCTCGGGCGAGCAGCGCCGCCAGATGGACTTCGTCAAGCAGCTCGACGAGATGAGGGCCAAGGACCTGCAGCACGACCAAGTGCTCGAGGCCCGCCTGGAATCCTACGAGATCGCCTTCAAGATGCAGGCTGCAGCCACGGACGCCTTCGACCTGAACAAGGAGAGCGAGGCGACGCGCACGTCCTACGGCAACACCCCGCAGGGCAAGCAGATGCTGCTTGCCCGGCGCCTCGTGGAGCGCGGCGTGCGCTTTGTCCAGGTCTGGCACGACGGGTGGGACCACCACCAGGACCTCCAGGAGCGGATCACGAAGAAGGCCAAGGAGGTCGACCAGCCGATCGCGGCCCTCCTCGCGGACCTGAAGCAGCGCGGGCTCCTGGACTCGACGCTCGTCATCTGGGGCGGGGAGTTCGGGCGCAAGCCGACCCGCGACCGCAACGGCTACGACAACCCCGGGCGCGACCACAATGCGCGCGCGTTCTCGGTGTGGCTCGCAGGCGGCGGCGTGAAGGGCGGCACCGTGTACGGGGCGACCGACCAGTTCGGGGCGGAGGCGGTGACGGACAAGGTCCACGTCCACGACCTCCACGCCACGATCCTCAGGGCGCTCGGATTTGACCACACGAAGCTGACCTACCGCTTCAACGGCAGGGATTTCCGGCTCACGGACGTTGCCGGAAACGTGGTGCAGCCGATCCTCGCCTGATGAAGCGCGGGGGCAAGGCAGCGTGTGCGGCGGCCGCCATGGCGGCCCTCGTCTCGCCGCTTCCCGCGGCGATCGCCCCGGCGCCGGCTTTGATCTCGGCCGCGGACCTGCAGTTCTTCGAGACACGCGTGAGGCCGGTCCTCGTCGACCGGTGCTACAAGTGCCACAGCCATGACGCCGACAAGATCAAGGGGGGCCTCATGCTCGACACCCGCGAGGGGATGCTCCACGGCGGCGACACCGGCCCCGCGATCGCGCCCGGAAAGCCCGAGGACAGCCTGCTCGTGGACGCGATCAGCTACAAGGACGCGGACCTCCAGATGCCGCCGAAGGGCGAGCGGTTGACGGACGAGCAGGTGGCCGATCTGACCGAGTGGATCCGGCGCGGTGCGCCGGACCCAAGGTCGCTGGTCACTAGGGGGAGTTCCCCGGCGTACGGCGGCGTGGGCCGCGACCACTGGTCGTTCCTCCCGGTCAAGAGGCCGGCGGTGCCCCAGGTGGCCGACGCGGCGTGGTGCAAGACCCCCGTCGACGCGTTCATCCTCGCCCGCCTGGAGGAGGCCGGCCTTAAGCCGAACCCCCAGGCCGACAAGTACACGCTGATCCGGCGGGCCACATTCGACCTGACCGGCCTGCCCCCGACCCCGGAGGAGGTGCAGCGGTTCCTGGTCGACGACTCGCCGCAGGCCTGGGAGAAGGTCGTCGACCGGCTGCTCGCCTCGTCGCACTACGGCGAGCGCTGGGGCAGGTACTGGCTCGACGTCGCGCGCTACGCCGACACGAAGGGCGACACGCCGCAGCGCGAGGACCCGCGCTACCCGTTCGCCTGGACCTACCGCGACTACGTGATCGACGCCTTCAATTCCGACAAGCCCTACAACGAGTTTATCATAGAGCAGCTCGCCGCGGACCGCCTGGTGGCCGAGGACATGCGCCGGAACCGGTCGACGGGCGCACCGGTCGACATGACAAAGCTGGCGGCCCTCGGGTTCCTCACGCTCGGCAACCGCTTCGAGAACAGCGTGAACGACATCATCAATGACCGGATCGACGTCACGTCGAAGGCCTTCCTCGGGCTAACGGTGTCGTGCGCGCGGTGCCACGACCACAAGTTCGACCCGATCCCGACCGCGGACTACTACTCCCTCTACGACGTCTTCGCCAACACGGCCGAGCCCAAGGAGTACCCGTGGCTGCACCCGATGCCAAGGACCCCCGAGCTCGCGGACTACCTCACGAAGATGCAGGCGGCCGACGACGCCAAGGCGAAGGCCGACGCGGAGCTCCTGGGCCTGAGGAGGTCCGGGCTCCCCGAACAGGAGCGGGCCGCCAGGCGCAAGGAGCTCCAGCGCCAGCTCTTCCTGGCCAACAAGCAGATCAACGACCTGGAGCTGAGCCCGGCGGCTCCTCCCAAGGCGGACGTGCTTCTCGACGTCCGCGAGACCCACGACTACCCGGTGCTCCTCAGGGGCGAGGCCCAGAACAAGGGGCCGCTCGTCACCCGGCACTTCCTGAGCATCCTCTCCCCGGACCCGAAGCACCCCACGGCCTTCAGGTCGGGAAGCGGCCGCCTGGAGCTGGCGCGAGCGATCGCGAGCCCCTCGGACCCGCTCACGGCGCGCGTGCTCGTGAACCGCGTCTGGCAGCAGCACTTCGGCAGCGGCTTCGTCACCACGCCCGACGACCTGGGCAACCAGTCCGCCCCCCCGAACAACCCCGAGCTCCTGGACTACCTTGCCTCGCGCTTCATGGAGGAGGGCTGGTCGATCAAGAAGCTCCAGCGGCTCATCATGCTGAGCAGCGCCTACCTGGAGACGAGCACCGGCAACCCCAGGTACGCGGACCAGGACCCGGACAACAAGCTCCAGTGGCGCTACAACGTAAGGCAGCTCGACTTTGAGGAGATGCACGACTCGATCCTGGCGATCGCGGGCACGATCGACCTGACGGTCGGGGGAAGGTCGGTGCCGATCGGCAGCGAGGGCTTCGCCACGCGGCGCGCGGTGTACGCCTTCATCGACCGGCGCAACCCCGCGGAGATCCTGACGCAGTTCAACTTCCCGAACCCGAGCGTCCCAACCGGGAAGCGCTTCCTCACGCAGGTGCCCCAGCAGCAGCTCTTCCTCATGAACAGCCCGCTCGTGATCGAGACGGCCCGGAAGTTGGTCCACAGCCCGGAGTTCCAGGAGCAGACGAGCGACGAGCTCCGCGTGGCGACGCTCTACCTGGCGGTCTTCCAGAGGCCCCCGACGCCCGAGGAGACCAAGCTCTGCCTGCGCTACATCGAGGCCAACCCCGGCGGCACATCGACCGACGCCCCGGCCTCAACGGCCCAGTCGGAGAGGGCGTCAAAGGCGGCCGAAATGCAGGCAAAGCTCGCCGAGAATTCGATGCAGAACCTTCGGAAGAAGAACGCCCTCCAGGTGGAGCCCGGTGCGGGGGCCTTCAGGAGCCGTGCCCCGCTCGATGCCTGGACCAAGCTCGCACACGGGCTCTTCCAGACGGACGAAGCGATGTTCTTGAACTAGCCCGCCTTTGCGTATTTGTGGGGTGGATGTTGATCCTGCTCCTGCGTTCGATTCTTCCTGCCTCTTTTGCCGTTGCGATCCTCGTGGCCCGCTTGGCTGCGGCCGTGCCCGACACTGTCGCAGCGTCGATCTCCGCCCAATACCCATCGCTCGAAGCTCTCTATAAGGACCTCCACGCGCACCCGGAGCTCTCCCTTCAGGAGGAGAAGACGGCGGCGCGTGTGGCCGCGGAGCTGCGCGCGGCCGGGTTTGAGGTCACCGAGAAGTGCGGCGGGACGGGCGTCGTCGGGGTCCTAAGGAACGGCCCGGGCCCGACGCTCCTCATCCGAACCGACATGGACGCCCTTCCCGTTAAGGAGGAGACGGGCCTTCCCTACGCGAGCACGGTCCGCACCCTGAACCTTTCCGGCACCGACGTGCCCGTCATGCATGCCTGCGGCCACGACGTCCACATGACCGTTTTCATCGGCACGGCCCGGATGCTCTCGGGGCTCAAGGACACGTGGAGCGGGACCCTGGTCCTCGTGGGACAGCCGGCCGAGGAGCTGATCGTCGGGGCACGCAACATGCTGACAGCCGGGCTCTACCGGAAGTTTCCGAAACCGGATTTTGCCATCGGTCTCCACGATACTCCGCTTTTTGCCGCCGGATCCGTGGCCTTTACCGACGGTTTTGTCACGGCGAACTCTGACTCGGTCGACATTGTCGTGCGCGGCATTGGGGGACACGGGGCGGCGCCCGAGTACACCAAGGACCCCATTGTCCTGGCCTCGCAGATCGTCCTGGCCCTGCAGACGATCGTGAGTCGAGAGATTCGCCCGGGCGACCGCGCCGTTGTAACGGTCGGCACCATCAACGGGGGCACCAAGAACAATATAATCCCTAGCGAGGTGAAGCTCCAGTTGACGCTCCGCTCCTACTCGGCCGAAGTGCGCGAGCATCTGGTGGCCTCGATCCGGCGCATCTGCCGGGGCGAGGCCATCGCGGCCGGGGTGCCCGATGACCTCATGCCCATTGTCACCGTGGTTGGCGCGTCGGCGGAGGCCGTCTCCAACGATCCGGCGCTGACAAAGCGTGTGCGCGCCGCCGTGACGGGTTGGCTAGGGGCCGACCATGTTGAGACCTCGGAGCCGATCATGGGGAGCGAGGATTTTAGCCAGTACGGCAAGACCGTCGAGAGGGTGCCCCTCTGCTTCTTTTGGCTCGGAGCCGCAGCGCCGGAAGGCCTCGCGGAAAGCAGGCGGACGGGGGTTCCGCTGCCCTTCCTTCACTCGAGCAAGTATGCTCCGGACACGGAGCCGACCATCAAGACCGGCATCGCCGCGATGACCGCGGCAGCATTGGACATTCTGGCAAAAAACTGATCCACCTGCGCCATGGCGTCCGGCTACACTGAAGCAAGCATCAAGACCCTCTCGTCGACCGAGCACATCCGGCTAAGGCCCGGCATGTACATCGGCAGGCTCGGGAACGGCGCCCACGCCGAGGACGGGATATATGTCCTCCTCAAGGAGACGATAGACAACTCGGTGGACGAGTTCACGATGGGCTCGGGCAGGAAGATCGAGATCGAGCTCGAGGAGAGGAAGGTGCGGGTCCGCGACTTCGGCCGGGGCATCCCCCTGGGGAAGCTCCTGGAGTGCGTCTCGGTGATCAACACCGGGGCCAAGTACGACAGCGAGACCTTCAAGAAGGCAGTCGGGCTAAACGGCGTGGGCCAAAAGGCCGTGAACGCCCTCTCGGTCGAGTACCGCGCCCAGGCCTTCCGCGACGGCGAGACCAAGGTGGTCGAGTTTGCGAAGGGCAAGCTCAGGAAGGACCACCGCGTCACGAAGACAACCGACAAGAACGGGACCCTGATCGAGTTCACGCCGGACGGGGAGCTGTTCGGGGCCGACCTGAGGTTCAGGGCGGAGTTCATCGAGGACATGCTCTGGAACTACGCGTTCCTGAACCGGGGCCTGACGCTCCTTCTGAACGGCAAGCCCTTCAAGTCCGAGAACGGCCTGAAGGACCTCCTCCAGAAGAACCTGATCGGCGAGCCCCTGTACCCCATCATCCACCTCGAGGGCGAGGACATCGAGATCGCAATCACCCACGGCTCGCACTACGGCGAGGAGTACTTCTCGTTCGTGAACGGCCAGCACACGACCATGGGCGGAACGCACCTCCAGGCCTTCCGCGAGGCGTTCGTGGACACGCTCAGGAACTTCTACAAGAGGGACCTGGACGCGGCCGACGTCCGCCAGTCCGTCGTGGCGGCGGTCTCGGTCAGGGTGATGGAGCCCGTGTTCGAATCCCAGACCAAGACGAAACTCGGCTCGAGCGTGGTCGCCCCGGGCGGTGCGACGATCAAGGAATTCATCGGCAAGTTCGTCCAGCAGACGCTCGACGTCTACCTGCACAAGAACCCGGAGACGGCCGACGCCCTCATCAAGCGGATCCAGGAGAGCGAGCACGAGCGCAAGGAGTTGGCCGGCATCCGCAACTTGGCCCGCGAGCGGGCGAAGAAGGCGTCGCTCCACAACCGGAAGCTGCGCGACTGCCGCCTGCACCTGGGCGACAAGGACGAGCGCAGCGAGGACAGCGTGATCTTCATCGTCGAGGGCGACTCCGCGGCGGGCTCCCTCACCGCCTGCCGCAACGTCCAGACGCAGGCCGTGTTCGCGCTAAAGGGGAAGCCGCTCAACACCTACGGCCTTTCCAAGAAGGTGATCTACGAGAACGAGGAGTTCCACCTGCTGCAGTCGGCGCTCAACATCGAGGAGGGGATGGAGGGGCTCCGCTACGGCAAGGTCGTGATCGCCACCGACGCCGACGTGGACGGCATGCACATCCGGCTCCTCCTCATCTCCTTCTTCCTCCAGTTCTTCCCCGAGCTGATCGCGCACGGGAAGCTCTTCATCCTGGAAACGCCGCTCTTCCGAGTGCGAAACAAGAAGGAGACGATCTACTGCTACTCGGAGGCCGAGAAGGAGGCCGCGATGGTGAAGATCGGCTCCGCTGCGGAGATCACCCGGTTCAAGGGGCTGGGCGAGATCTCGGCCGGCGAGTTCAAGGGCTTCATCGGCGACGACATCCGGCTTGAGCCGCTCTCGCTCAACCACGTCCACAACAGCGACCAGCTGCTCTCCTTCTTCATGGGCAAGAACACCCCCGAGCGCCAGGACTTCATCATCGACAACCTCCGCGTCGAAAAGGACGTGGTCGAGGTCTGACCCACGCACGGACAAGCATGCCAAAGGAAAAACTCTTCCCGGGATCGAGCAAGGGCTCCGAGGCCCCCCTCGAGCGCAACTACCAGAACTGGTTCCTTGATTACGCGAGCTACGTGATCCTGGACCGCGCGGTCCCGCACATCGACGACGGGCTAAAGCCCGTCCTCAGGCGCGTCCTCCACACGCTCTGGGAGATGGATGACGGGCGCTTCCACAAGGTCGCCAACGTGGTGGGGGCGACGATGCGGTTCCATCCCCACGGCGACGCCTCGATCGGGGCGGCGCTCGTCGGCATGGGGCAGCGGGGCTGGCTCGTGGAGCCCCAGGGCAACTTCGGCAACACGCTGACGGGCGACGAGGCCGCGGCGCCGCGCTACATCGAGGCGCGCCTGACCCCGTTTGCGCGCGAGGTGCTCTTCAACCCGAAGACGACCCCCTGGCAGCTGAGCTACGACGGTCGCGCCCGGGAACCCATCACGCTTCCGGCCAGGTTCCCGATCGTGCTCCTGGAGGGGGCGGAGGGCATCGCCGTCGGCCTCTCGACCAAGATCCTCCCGCACAACTTCAACGACCTGTGCCGGGCCGCGATAAACCACCTCCAGGGGAAGACCTTCAGGATTTTCCCCGACTTCCCCACGGGCGGGATCGCGGACTTCTCCGAGTACAACGACGGCGAGCGGGGCGGGAAGGTGAAGATCCGCGCCCGGATCGAGCAGCGCAGCAAGGTGCTGCTCGCTATCACCGAGCTCCCCTACGGTGCGACGACCGAGTCGGTGATCGAGTCGATCCTGGCCGCGAACGCGAAGGGCAAGATCAAGATCAAGCGGGTGGACGACAACACCGCCGACAAGGTCGAGATCCTGGTCCACCTGCCCCAGGGCGCGGAGCCCGAGAAGGTGATCCAGCAGCTCTGCGTCTTCACGGCCTGCCAGGTGGCGATCTCGCCCTCGGCCTGCGTGATCGACGAGGACAAGCCCGTTTTCCTCGGGGTGCGCGAGATCCTCAAGCGCAGCGTCGACAAGACGGTCGAGCTCCTGAAGAAGGAGCTCCAGATCCGCCAGGGCGAGCTCGAGCAGCAGTGGCACAACGACTCCCTGGAGCGGATCTTCATCGAGGAGCGGATCTACCGCCGGATCGAGAAGTCCAAGACCTGGGAGAGCGTGCTCTCCGAGATCCGCGAGGGCCTGAAGCCGTTCGTCAAGCAGCTGCGGCGCGAGATCGTGGACGACGACATCGCGCGGCTTACGGAGATCCGGATCAAGCGCATCTCGGCCTACAACAGGTTCGAGGCCGACGAGCGGCTGAAGAAAATCGAGGAGGAGATGAAGGCCGTGAGGCACGACCTGAAGAACCTGACCGCCTACGTGGTCAAGTGGTTCGAGATGCTCCAGGAGAAGTACGGCAAGGGCATCAAGCGCAGGACCGAGTACGACGAGATCGAGCAGATCAGCGCGGCCGAGGTGGTCTCGGCGAACCAGCGCCTCTACGTGAACCGCGAGGAGGGCTTCATCGGGCTCAACTGGCGCCAGCACGAGTTCGTGCAGGAGTGCACCATCCTGGACAGCGTCCTGTGCATCATGGCCGACGGCTCCATGAAGGTGTCCAAGGTCGCGGACAAAGTCTTCATGGGCCTCGGGATTCTCCACTGCACGGTCTTCCCCAAGGACGGAGACACCTCGTTCTACACGATGGTCTACCAGGACGGAGCGAGCGGGAAGGCCTTCGCCAAGCGCTTCCAGATTGGCGGCGTGACGAGGGACAAGCTCTACCCGCTCGTGAAGTCCGACGGCTCCAAGGTCGTCTACCTCGAGGTGAGCCCGACCGAGAAGGCCATGCCGAAGGCGCTCCATATCTCGCTCGACGGACGAAGCAAGGCGCGCGTGCGGGAGTTTGACTTCGACATGACCGCCGTGGGCCTAAGCGCGCGGGCTGCGCGGGGGCTCACGGTCACCAAGTGGTCGGTGAAGGATGTGAAGCGGGTCGATCCCTCGTAGGCCAGTCCGCGGGTGCAAGCCCAGCTCCGATGTCTCCCGCGTTGCCAGGCAAGATCGCCGCAGTAAAGTGGCAGACACCTCCACTTATGCGACACTCACAGCGTTTTGCTTGTTTGCTCCTCGCCCCGCTGCTGGTCCTCAAGGTCACAGGGGCTGCCCAAGACGAGAGCGATCCCTACCTGTGGCTCGAGGATGCCCACGGCGCGAGGGCCATGTCCTGGGTACAGGCCGAGAATGACAAGACGCTCGCGGTCCTTGAGAAGGATCCACGCTACCCGGAACTCTATTCCGAGGCGCTCGCGATCGCCGAGGCTGAGGACCGGATTCCGATGCCGTCGACGATCGATGGTGCGATCTACAATTTCTGGCAGGGCAAAGGGCATACCCGGGGCTATTGGAGGAGGACATCGCTCGACTCCTATCGCACCGCGAGTCCGGCCTGGACAACGGTGCTCGATCTCGACCAGCTCGCCCTCACCGAGAAGGCGAACTGGTTCCTCAAGGCTATCGATCCTGTGGAGCCGGCGGAGAACAAATGCCTGATCAGCCTCTCCGATGGCGGCGAGGACGCAGTCACCGTCCGGGAATTCGACGTCACATCCAATTCCTTCGTGGATGGAGGCTTCGTGCTGCCCAAGGCGAAGCAGCGTTTTGCCTGGGAGGATGAGGACACGCTTCTCGTGTCGCGCGAGTGGTCGGCTGGTGAGCTGACAACCTCGGGTTACCCGTTCATTGTGAAGCGCCTGAAGCGAGGGGCCTCCCTCTCCGATGCGCGGGAGATCTTTCGGGGACGCTCGGATGACGGCGGTTATGGGGTGACCCCTTTCGTGCTCCAGGATTCGCTGGGAAACCGGGCTGAGTTCATCCTTCGCCCAACCACGACCTTTGAGGCGGAAACCTACCTGGTTTCGGGAGCGCAGGTGCGCCAGGTGATGCTGCCGAAGAAATCCACGATCCGCGCGCTCGTTGCGGGGCGACTGATCGTCAGCCTGGCCGAGGACTGGAAGCCTGCCTCTACACCGTTCACTTCGGGCTCCTTGCTTGCACTGGACCTTGCTTCCCTAAGCGAGGATCCGGTCCACCTTAGGCCGACCGCCGTCTTCGTGCCTGGGCCCCGCGAGACGTTCGCCGAGGCGGATTCAGCCAAGGGAGGGCTGATCGTCACCACCTTCGACAATGTTCGGGGCAGGGCCTTCGTTTACAAGCCGGCTGCAGAGGGAAAGTGGACCGCCGAGCGCCTCGGCCTTGCTGACAATACCACGATCTCGATAGCCGACGCGTCGATTCATAGCGACAGCGTCTTTCTGAGCGTCGCGGGATTCCTGCAGCCAAACAGCCTGTGGCTGTTTACGGATACGGACTCGGGGCTTGCTGAGGTAAAATCCCTTCCTGCGAAATTTGATGCGTCGCGCGACGTGTCTGAGCAGATGGAGGCGACCTCAAAGGACGGGACCAAGATCCCGTACTTCGTGGTTCATCCGAAGGACATGAAGCTCGATGGGAGCAATCCCACCATCCTCACCGCCTACGGCGGCTTTCAGGTGTCGAGGACGCCCTTTTATTTGGGATCCACCGGAAAGCTCTGGGCCGAAAAGGGGGGCGTGTTTGTGCTGGCCAATATCCGCGGCGGTGGAGAGTTCGGCCCCGCATGGCACGAGGCAGGCCTGAAAACCCACCGGCAGGTGATCTATGATGATTTCGCCGCCGTCGCGCAGGATCTGATCATGCGCGGCATCACGAGTCCGCGGCGCTTGGGAATTGAGGGTGGCTCCAATGGCGGACTCCTGATGGGCGTGGAGTTCAACCAGCATCCCGAGCTTTGGAACGCCGTGGACATCCAGGTGCCTCTCCTGGACATGATCCGCTACGAAAAAATTGCCGCCGGCAGCTCATGGGTGGGGGAGTACGGAAGCGTCTCCATTCCCGGGGAGGCCGCCTTCCTCGCAAAGATCTCGCCCTACGCGAATATCCGGCGCGGGGTTGCGTATCCCCAGCCGTTCATCTGGACAACGACCAAGGATGACAGGGTGGGTCCGCAGCATGCGCGCAAGTTTGCGGCGCGCCTCTCGGAATATGGTATCCCCTACTATTACTTTGAAGTCGTCGAAGGTGGGCACGGCTCAGGGGCCAACCTGAAGGAGCGCGCGCACACGGGGGCCCTGGAAATGACCTATTTTACGGAGAAGCTCATGGATTAGCCGCGTTGGGCCGGTCGCATGGCGCCGCCCCAACCCCAACTTCCGCGCGGTCCGCCCTCACTCCCATGCTCACCTACATCCTTGTCGGCCTCGGCGTTCTCCTCGTTGTGTTTCTCGTCACCGCTGCGCTGCGCCCGGACGAACTCCGGGTCGAACGAAGCATCACCATTTCGGCTCCTGCAACGTTCGCGTTCGCCGAGGTCAACGACCTCCGCAATTGGAGGGAGATTTCGCCCTATGCGAAGGATGACCACGCAGCGAAATACACGTTTGCGGGCCCGGCCTCCGGGGTCGGCTCATCGGTCGATTGGGCTGGCAACGCCAAGGTCGGCACAGGCCGGATCACGATCACCGACAGCCGGCCCAACGAGCTCGTGCGCTTCAAGTTTGAATTCTTCAAGCCCTGGTATTGCACCAACACGACGGACTTCGCCTTCCGGCCGGTTGGTTCCGGGACCGAGGTCACCTGGTCCATGTCCATGAAGAACAACTTCATCGCGAAGGCCTCGGGCACCATCATGAACATGGACAGGATGATGGGAGAAAGCTACGAGGCCGGCCTCGTGAATCTGAAGAACCTAGCAGAAGCCGCGGCGAGGAAGTAGCGCAGCGCCCCGCGTCTCCCGCGCTTACGCCGACTTAGCTGCGGGGCACCCCGCTAGCGGCCCATCAGCTGGTGGAAGACGAGCGGCAGGTTCTCCCAGAAGATGAGCGCCACGCCCATCAGGGAGCCGCCGGCGATGACGCCTGCCGCCACTGGGAAATTGTAGAGGGATGCCTTCTCGGGGGACTTGCGCTCCATGAGCCACGCTGCGCCGGCCCCGAGGAAGAAAAGGAGGCCGTAAAACCAGTGGAACGTCCATGAGAGCCCGACGCCCGAGGCGGAGGGCATCCACTTGGCGTGGCGCGGGAACCAGATCGGAAGGAGCGTGAGGAGGGCGCCGACCGCGCCCCCGATCACGATCGACCAGATGTTGATCGTCTCGAGCGCCGCGAATCCCTTGCTGAGCGCGAGGGCAACCACACGCCAGGTCTGGGCCGCAGGGGCCGGGAACTTGTCGGACCCGAGCACCGAGGCCGTCGGCACCATCACGCGGTACGCCAGGACCGTGACGGTGGTGCCCGCGAAGATGCCGAAGAACTGGGCGAGGAACTGTTTTCTGGGATTTGCGCCCAAAAGATACCCGCTCTTGAGGTCCGTCAGGAGGTCAGCCGACGCTATCGCCGCACCCGACGTGATGTTGGCGCTCATCAGGTTGATGTTGATGTTCCTCGGGTTAAGGGCGCCGAAGATGATCTGGGTAACCTTGCCGAGGGCCCCGATCGGCGTCGTGTCCGTCTCCCCGGTGACCCTGCAGGCGACCAGTGCCAGGAAGAATGAAAGGAACACGGCGAGGACCGTTTGCCAGACCGGCAGGCCCAGGCTCACCTTTGCGAGCCACGTGAGCCCTATCAGTGAAAACACCTGGCCGATGAAGAACCAGGACATCGGGGTCTCGATGGCATCCATCGGGTCGACCGGCCCCTTGGTCTTCCTGAAGTAGCCCGAGAACCCGCTGAAGGCCCGCGCCATGACCTTCCAGTTCAAGGCGAAGGCCAGAAGGCCCGAAACGACCATGCAGGAGACGCCGCCCCATAGCGTCCAGGGCACGATCGAGCGGTAGCCCGAGGCCGTGATGATGCCCTTCGCCTGGAGGATGGGGACGTACACGGCCCAGCACAGGGTGCCCCCGACCAGGATGCTCGCGGCCGGGCGGATGCCCATCAGCGCCCCGGCTCCCAGGAAGGCGGGGTCCCAGATGAACATGACCGTGCGGCCCATCCAGAGCGGCCCGAACACCGCCGTGTCGACGCGCTCGACCAGGTTGCCCAGGCTGAACGGCTCGAGCTTTGTGCTGATGAACCGCATGCCGTCCGCCCAGAACTGGCTCACGGCCGCCGCAGCAGCCGCCCAGGTGAGCCCGCGCGCCGACTGCGCCGCGCTCTTGCCCTTGGAGAAGAGGGCCCGGAGCGTCTCGGCGGTCGCGATGCCGGTCGGGAAGCGCAGCTGCTCCACGTTGATCATCTGGCGCTTCATCGGGATCGCCATCGTCACCCCGAGCACCGCGATGAAGAACACCCACGCGAGCGAGAGGGCTATCGGGAGCGGCTGCTCGTTGATCATGAAGTACGCGGAGAAGGCCGAGACCATGGTGGCCCCCGTCGCGTAGCCCGCCGAGTCGGCCGTCGACTGGATGCAGTTGGTCTCCAGGATCGACATCGGCGTCTTTGCGATTCGGAGGCGCACCATGAGCGTCGAGAGCATGAAGGAGACGATGCAGGCCGTGATCGCCACTCCGATGCCCCATCCGGCCTTTAGGCCCAGGTAGAGATTTGTGAGCGCAAGTACGCCGCCAAGAACCGTTCCCATCATGACGGCGCGAAGGGTCAGCTGCGGCATGCTGTCGCCCCGGCCCTTGTACACCTCCTCGAACCACTGGCGCTCGATCTCCTCGGGCGTCCCCTCGAAGCCGTCCACCCTCAGGGGCTCATCGATGGCACTTGTTTCTTCCGGGGCGGGAGCGGGGGTGGGGGCCATGAACGAAGCGTTGGCGGACAATGCCGAGCGGTCCCCGCCAAGGCGAGTCCGATCGATGGGACGGGTCCCCTGCGCCTGCCGCTATCAGGCCCCGCCCGGTCCTTCATAAGGGGTCCTTCCAGGAAACTAGGCGTACCGATCCTCGGTCCAGGGATCGGCGGTGTTCGAGTAGCCGCGCACCTCCCAGAAGCCGAGCTTGTCCTTGGAGAGGAAGGTGATCGCCTTTACGAACTTTGCGCCCTTCCAGGCGTAGAGCTTGGGGATGATGACCCGTGCGGGACCGCCGTGTTCGCGGGGAATCGGAGCGCCGTCGAAGGAGGTGGCGACGAGCGTGTCGTCGTCCAGGCACTTCTCTAGGGACACGTTCGTCGAGTAGCCGTCAAAGCTGGAGAAGTACACGAACCGGGCCTCGGGCCTGGGCCGGGCGAGTTCGTAGAGGGTTGTGAGCGCCACGCCGCCCCAGCGGCAGTCGAACTTCGACCAGGTAGTGACGCAGTGGAAGTCGCTCACGTCGTCCACCTGGGGAAGCGCCCCGAACTGCGTCCAGCTAAGCGACACGGGGTTGTCCACGAGCCCGTCGATCGAGAGCGACCACTCGGGGAGCGGGACCTCGGGCTGGACGCCCAGGTCAAGGACGGGAAACCCCTCGGTCAGCTTCTGGCCTGGGGGGAGCCTGTCCCCCGACGGGACGGCGCGGGCAACGACGCCCCGGGCCTTCTGCTTCTCGGCCCACCGCTGCTTAGCCTGGATGTAGCGCTCCTTGGACATCGGGCCAAAGCTAGGACGGAACCCCACATACGGCAAGTCCGCCTGCCCTGCCGATCAATGCCTAATTCCCGGCAAGATGGGACACCGCCGACGGGAGCGTGAGCATGGCGGGGATCTGGTCGCACGCCCATTTCACGTTGCGGCGCACGGTGTCCCTGCACGTGACTCTGGTGGGTGCAGAGACGCGATTGACCTCATTGTGCTGCAACGGCCGATTGGCCACGTGAAACAGGTAAGCCCAGTCTGCATTGATCTCAATTCCACCGACATAGTCGACGCACGAGGGCTTCACTTCAAACCAGACCCCTCCCGAAGACAGATCCAATGAGTAGCCGTCACCAGGGCCCACGAACACGACCGATGTTATCCGATAGCGTCCCGGTTTGAATTTCAAAATGGGAAGTGAAAGCGATATGGGACCCGGGGCTGCGGCCGTCAGGATGTCGGGATGGGCCTTCCCGAAGGCGTTTGCCAGCGTCCGCGACTCCGAAACGTGGGTCTCCATGTTTTCAACCACGATGCTGTCCAGAACAAGCGGCGTCCCGACGGTGCCTATCTCGAGGCACACGAGTGGAAGGATCGATCGGTCCACCGATGTCTGCCCCCGCAAGACTGCAATTGAGGACCCGAAAAGCACGCCGGGGACTGCAAGCGAGGCCACGAGACAAGCGCGCCGCAATGAGTTGCGCATGACAATGCCAGACGGGGTCATCTTTCGGGGTTAACAGCGTAACTCTTTGTTCCCGCGCGTGAAAAGTGAAATGAAAAATGTGGGGCGCGCTCGAATGAGCATTCCCAGTATGGGGAGCCCAAACGCTTAGCGGGCGAAGAACCTGGCCGTCCGCTCGTTTCTGGGCGAGTCGATGACCTGCGAGGGCGTGCCGCGCTCGACCACCCGGCCGGCGTCCATGAAGACCACCTCGTGCGAGACGGCCCGCGCGAAGGAGACCTCGTGGGTCACGACGGCCATGGTCATCCCTTCGGAGGCGAGGGCTGTCATGACGGAAAGCACCTCGCCGGTCAGCTCGGGGTCGAGCGCCGAGGTGGGCTCGTCGAACAGGAGCGCTGCAGGCTCCATCGCGAGAGCCCGGGCGATCGCGGCCCGCTGCTGCTGGCCGCCCGAAAGCTCGGAGGGGTGGGCGTCCGCCTTGTCGGCGAGCCCGACGCGGGACAGGAGATCCCGGGCGAGGGAGCGCGCCCTGGCCGCGGGGAGCCTCCGGGCGACCCTCGGGGCGAGCGCGACGTTTTCCCAGACGAGCAGGTGTGGGAAGAGGTTGAACTGCTGGAAGACCATGCCGACCCGCGAGCGAAGGGCGTCCAGCGCCCCGTCCCTCGCGCGCACCGGCGCGCCCAGGAAGAGCACCTCGCCCGCGTCCGGGACCTCGAGGAAGTTCAGACACCTAAGGAGCGTCGACTTGCCGGAGCCGCTCGGGCCCAGGATGGCCGTCACCCGGCCGGTGCGGACCTCGAGCGAGATCCCGTCGACCGCGGTCACGGCACCGAAGCGCTTCACGAGCGCGCGCGCCTCGAGGGCGACGGGGGACTCGCTTGGGATTGCCGGGGAATTAGGAGGCATGGCGGCGGTAGCGCTGCTCCAGGGCCTTCACGCCCAGGGCCAGGAGGAGCGTGAGGGCGAGGTAGAGGAGGGCCAGGAGGGTCAGGCTCTCGGTGTAGCGGAAGGTGGAGCTCGCATAGAGGCGCGCCTCCTGGGTGATGTCCCGGACCCCCAGCACCGACACGAGGGACGAGTCCTTGAGGAGCGAGATCAGGTCGTTCCCGAGCGTGGGCAGTATCCTCCGGAATGTCTGGGGAAGGAGCACGTGCAGGAGGGCCTGGCGGTGGGAGAGCCCGAGCGCGCGCGCGGCCTCGGCCTGGCCCCTCGGGAGCGATGTCAGCCCTCCCCGGATCGTCTCGGCCTCGAAGGCGCCGTAGGCGCACACCAGCGCCGCCACGACGCGCGCCGCCATCGGAACGTCCGAGGCCCGGAGTCCGGACAGGGCGCCTCCGCCGAGCCACCGCAGGGCGTCGACCCCAAGGGGGACAAGCACAAAGGCCACGATGAAGATCTGCACCAGGACCGGGACGCCGCGGGCGACCTGGACGTAGAGGGTCGCCACGTTCCTGCGGACCGGGTGCGGCGACACAAGGCCGAGCGAAGTCGCCAGGCCGAGCGCGATCGCCAGCGGGAACGCGACCGCGGTCACGGCCAGCGTGACGCCGAGGCCGGAGAGGATCCGGGCAAGAATGTCCGCGTAGACCTGGGAGGTCATCGCCCTCCAGGCGAACACCGTGCCGCCGAGCGCGAGGGCGAGGAGCCACCATGGGGCCCTCGAGAGGCGGCCGGTGTTCCCTGAGGTGAGCCTGCCGTCGGGGCCGATCATGGCTGGGCGGGGCCCCCTGCGCGCGGGTGGGGCGAGAACCACTTCGTGTTCAGCGCGGCAAGGGAGCCGTCCGCGGCCATGGAGGCGAGCGCCGCGTCGACCGGCTTTCGCAGCGGGGAGCCGAGCGTGAAGACCATCGCCAGGTCCTGGCCGGCCAGGGCCCCCTCCAGGAGCCGGAGCCGTCCCGCGTTCGCCCCGACGTACCCCTGGCCGCCGACGTCGTCTATGATGACGGCGTCCAGGTCCCCGTTTATGAGGGCCTGCACCAGGTCGCCAAAGTCGTCGTAGGCCACCGTGCGCGCGCGGCCGACCAGCTCCTCGGCGCGGGAGTAGTTGGTGTTTCCCTTCTGCGCCCCGAGGCGCGCCCCCGGGGTGCGCGCAAAATCCTCGAGGGAGGCGAAGCGCTTCTCCCCGGCCCGGACGAGCAGGCGCTGGTGGACCTGGGCGTAGCTCGAGGAAAAGTCGACCACGCGGGCGCGCTCCGCCGTGACGGTGATCCCGTTGGCGGCCATGTCGAACTGCCCCGTGGCGACGCCCTGGATCATGCTGTCCCACGCGATCTCCCGAAACTCCGGCCGGAAGTTGAGGCGGCGGGCGATCTCGCGCACGGCGTCGTAGTCCCAACCCCCTGGGGCGCCCGTCCCCGGAAGCAGGTAGTTGAACGGGGGGTAGTCATCCTCCACGGCAACGACCACCCTTCGGCCTCCAAGGTCAGGCAGGGCGGGCGTCTCGCACGGACCGCGGGAGGCGGCAAGCAGGAGCCCAAGGACGAGGATCGCGGGTGACCGGCGAGGCACGCCCCGACCGTGGAGCGCCCCCCGAAACCTGGCAAGAACGCCCTCGGCGGGCGGCACGGTGCAAAGAGGCTACTCGACCTCCTCCTCAAGGAGGGCGGCGGCCACTGCGGAACGCCGGCGGGAATAATAGAGCGTCATCCCGCCCTGGTAGAGGACGGTCACGGCCGCGACGCCCACGTAGACGAGCCTGAGGAATTCGAGCAGGAACTGGTCCACCCCCATGCCGGCCTGCCGGATCTGCTCGGCAAGCTCGGGGGTCACGACCGGCCGGATGGCCGCGATGTCGGGGTGGGCGAGCCGGACCGCGGCATAACCCAGGAGGATCCCCATCAGGTAAAGCTGGCTCGTGATGAGCCAGTTTATGCCGCGGACCCTGTATGCCCTAAGGAGGGTAACCCCGTGGAGCTCAATGGCGCCGGCCGCCGCGACGAGGAGGCCCACGATGGCCCCCGAAACGTCGCCCGACGCGGCCGAGATGAGGGCGAAGGCCCCGGCCACCAGGAGCACCGAGAGCCCGTCAAACCGGGCCACGCGCAGGACCCTGCGGTAGGTCTCTGAGGGAAGGAGGGGGGGAGTCATGCGGTGGGAGGGATGTGATTCCCCCGTTTTGGAGCTCAAGCTCAAGCTTCTTCGCTCGGCCTCCCGGATGGGGAGGCGGCGGGAGACGGGCGCGCATCGGAACCGTTTGGGTTTGCGGTCGGCCCAATAGGCGGGAATATCGGGCCCAAGTAGAACCCCTATTACCCCATGGATACCCCAGTCTCCGCGCTCATCGAGCGCAAAGGGTCAGATGTGCACGCTGTCGCCTCGACGATCACGATCGCCGAAGCCGTGGCCGAAATGAACAAGCGGCGGATCGGATGCATCGTCATCATCGACGCCGGCAAGATCGTAGGAATATTCACGGAGCGCGATGTCCTGCTGCGCGTGGTCGGCGCCGACTTGAATCCGAAGACGGTCCGCGTCTCCGAGGTCATGACAAAGAACGTCCTCTTTGTCGCACCCGAGACCACGGTCGAGCAGACGATGGTGATCTTTGCCGAGAAAAAGTGCCGCCACCTTCCCGTGATACAGAACGGGCAGCTGAAGGGACTGGTCTCGATCGGCGACATCTCGCGCTGGGTGGCGGACGTGAGCCGCGCCGAGGCCGACCACCTTAAGAACTACATCGCGGGCGGCTTCCCGTCCTAGTCAGGGCCGGGCCCCGGCGCAAAGTGGCGCCGGGATTTGACGCAGCCTGATCTGCCCCCACCTTGGGCAGCATCTTCCACAGCCCATGAAAGCAACGATAACCGCACTCGCCATGGCCCTCTCCATCGCTTCGGCAAACGCCTCCGTCGTCACCCGCGACGTCGACTACGAACACAACGGGGTGAAGCTCCGCGGGTACCTCGCCTACGACGACTCCAAGGTGAAGGACGGCAAGATCCCGGGCGTCCTGATTGTCCACGAATGGTGGGGCCTGAACGACTACGTGAAGGGTAGGGCGGTCCAGGTCGCGCAGCTCGGCTACGTCGCCTTCGCCCTCGACATGTACGGGGCGGGCGTCGTCGCGGGCGACCCCCAGGGTGCGGGGAAGCTGGCCGGGCAGTTCTACGGCAAGCCGCTGATGGCCGAGCGCGCCCAGGCGGGCCTTGACCAGCTGCTGGCGACCGGACTGGTGGATCCCTCCAGGGTCGCCGCGATAGGCTACTGCTTTGGCGGCTCGACCGCGCAGGCGCTCGCGTACTCAGGGGCGCCCCTCGCGGGCATCGTCAGTTTCCACGGCGGCCTGATCCCCGCCTCGGCGGACGCGGTGGCCAAGAACAAGGCGAAGTTCCTGATCTGCCACGGCGCCCTCGACCCCTCGGCCAAGCCCGAGGAGATCACGGCCTACCTGAAATCCATGAACGAAGCCAAGTTTGACTACAAGTTCGTGCAGTACGCCGGGGCGCGCCACGCGTTCACGAACCCGGGCGCCGACGCCAAGGCGGAGCAGTTCCCGCAGATGAAGGGCTTCATCGGCTACAGCCCCACGGCGGACCGCCGATCCTGGGAGGACATGAGGTCGTTCTTCGCCGAGATCTTCAAGTAGGCTGCGTGCCGGCCGGCGCAGCAGGCGCACCGGCCCCGCGGTACCAGCGGTGCGTCCGGTTGCAGATGCCGCAGATCGAAAGCATGACCGGGACCTCGACCAGGACGCCGACCACGGTAGCGAGCGCCGCCGGGGATCCGGGCCCGAAGAGCGCGATCGCCACCGCCACCGCCAGCTCGAAGAAGTTGCTGGCGCCAATCAGGGCCCCCGGCGCGGCTATGCTGTGATCGACCTTAAGGAGCCTCATCAGGAGGTAGGTGATCCCGGAATTGAAGTAGACCTGCAGGATTATCGGGACCGCGATAAGAAGGACCATGAACCACCGGCTCGTCAGGTTCTCCGCCTGGTAGGCGAAGATAAGGGCGAGGGTGAGGAGGAGCGCCGCGATCATCACGGGATGAAACTTCGGCAGGAAGCGCGTTTCGAACCAAACAGGCCCGTGCGAGCGGGTGAGCGCCGTGCGGGTGATCCAGCCCGCTGCCAGCGGCACGACGATGAAGACTACCACCGAGGAGAGGAGGACCTGCGGCGGTACGGCAACGTGCGCCACCCCGCAGAGGAACATCACGATCGGCGCAAACGCGACGAGCATGATCAGGTCGTTCACCGCGACCTGCACGAGCGTGTAGGCCGGATCCCCGTCGGTCAGGTACGACCAGACGAACACCATCGCGGTGCACGGGGCAGCGGAAAGGATGATGAGGCCCGCCGTGAACCCCCGCGCTGTCTGGGGGTCGATCCACGGGGTGAAGGCGTGCTGCATGAAGGCCCATGCCAGGAAGGCCATGCTGAAGGGCTTCACGAGCCAGTTCACGAAAAGGGTGACCATCAGGCCCCTGGGCCTCCGGGCGATCCCGCCGACCGACCTGAAGTCGACCTTGAGCATCATGGGGTAGATCATGAGCCACAGGAGCACGCTGATCGGGATGTTCACATGGGAGTCCCTCCTGAACTCGAGGCGGCTCAAGGTGGAGGTGACGCCCGGCAGGAGTTTGCCGAGGGAGACCCCGACGGCCATGCAGAGGAGCACCCACGCGGTTAGGTAGCGCTCAAAGAAGCCCATCGGCCTGCGTGCAGGAGCAGGGGCTGCGTTCACGGCTTAAGGGGGGTCTCGGCCGCTATCCGCTCCAGGGCCATTGCCTTCAGCTCCTGGTCGGGAAGGGCGCACAAGAGCTCGACCCTGCGCGCGATCTGGGACGCGACCTGCACGAATATCCAGCGCCTCTGTTCCTCGGTCCCCTCGAGCGCGGCGGGATCGGGCGATCCCCAGTGCGCGAGCACGGGCTTTCCCGGCCAGACCGGGCAGGCCTCGCGGGCGTTGTCGCACACGGTGATGATGAAGTCGAAAGGGTCTCCCTTGAACTCGTCCCACGACTTGCTTCGCGCTCCGCTGGCGTCGATGGCGTACTTTTCCCAAAGGACCCAGACGGCAAGGGGATGGACCGTGCCCGAGGGCCGCGCGCCCGCGCTCTTAACCTCGAAACGGCCGGCCCCCTTCTGCCGCAGGAGGTACTCTCCGATGATGCTCCTCGCGGAATTCCCGGTGCAGAGGATGAGCACCCTGTAGGGGGCACGGCTCATCTCGCGGCCTTCCCGGTGCGCTTCGCTCGCCCTGATGCCGGCGCGCAGCACCCGGGGCCCGATTCGTCGAACGAGCACCTCAGCTCCTTGAGCCTGGTCCTGTCCGACCTGAACACCGGTTCCTCACGGGTGCAGTCCTGGAGGCATGCAAGGTTTGCCGCGAGCTCACGGGTTTTGACCTCCGGCAGGCTGTAAACCATCCAGTTTGCCCGTCTCCGCGCGGCCACCATCCCGCGGGCCTTGAGGTAGGCGAGGTGCTTGGACACCTTGACCTGCGGCTCACCCAGGACGCTTTGGATGTGGCAGACGCAAAGGTCGCCGCCCGCAAGGAGGTCGAGGATGCGGAGCCGGGTCTGGTCGCAGAGGCATTGGTAGATCTTGAGCAGCTTCATGCCTACACAGGTATATACCGTTATAGGAATAAACAAGCCGGAACCTGCGATTTCCAGCATGATCCCCCAAGGTGAAGGGAGGCGCCGCGGGCGAGGCGGCACGGGATCCGTCACCGGGGAACGGGCACGGCCCGGGCTCAGAGCCCCTGGTTGGGGGTCCTGTGGTGGCGCACCGTGGTCAGGTAGCGCCCCCGGGACAGGCGGACGCTGACCCTGGCACCGAAGGCCCCGCTCAGCACGCGCGTGGTGACGACCTTCGCCTTCGGTCCCGACGCGAACACGCTTCCCTGGCGAAGGATGAGCGCGTGCGTGAACGCGGGCATGATCTCCTCGGCGTGGTGGGTGACTAGGACCAGCGAAGGCCCCGAGCGGCGCCGCGCCACGCTCTCCACGAACCACAGGAACTCCTCGCGCGAGACCGGGTCGAGGCCCGCGCAGGGCTCGTCGAGGATGAGGAGCCTCGGCCTAGCCATGAGGGAGCGGGCGATGAGGATCCTCTGGCGCTCGCCCTGCGAGAGGTGCGCCCATTCCCGGCCCGCCAGGTGCCCGCCGCCGACGAACTTGAGGAGCCTTTTCCCCTCCGCTTTCTCGGCCCGCGTGGGCTTCGCCCAGAGGTCGAGCTGCGCGTACCGCCCGCTCACGACCGTCTCGAGGGCCGGCTCCGCGGGCGGGATCGAGGCCTGGAGGGAGGAGGTGACGATCCCGATCTCAAGCCGGAGGTCCCTCCAGTCGGTTTCGCCGTAGGTGCGACCGAGGAGCGAGATCTCGCCCGAGGACGGCGAGAGGTAGCCCGTGAGCGACTTGAGGAGCGAGGTCTTCCCGCAGCCGTTGGGCCCCAGGATCACCCAGTGCTCGCCGCGCTGGACGCGCCAGGTGACGCCACGAAGGATCTCGGTCCTTCCCCGGGCCACGCGCAGGGCCGACACATTTAGAATTTCAGGCACGCCCTGCAGGTTGGGGCGCAGCGCCGAGGAATTCAACCGGGTCTTGTACGACGGCCCCCGATTTGGGAGTCTTTCCCCGCACGATGACGCTCGTCGACACCCATACCCACCTTGACGCCGTGGCCAACGCCGGGGGCCTCGACGGCCTGATCGCCCGGGCGCGCGCAGCGGGGGTGGAGTGGATGGTCGCCGTGGGCACGGCCCCCGACGACTGGGGCCTCTACAGGGACCTCGCGCGCGCGCACCGGGACGCGCTCCGGTACACGGTCGGGGTCCATCCGTGCTCGGTTGAGGAGACGTGGGAGGCCGCGGTCGAGCAGATCAGGGGCTACTGGTCCAGGGGGTCCGCGGACGCCCCGGTGGCCCTGGGCGAGTGCGGGCTCGACCGGTTCCACCTGCCAAAGGATCCCGAGGCCGCGGAAAGGCTCTTCCTGCGGCAGAAGGCCGCCTTTGGGGCGCAGCTGGCCGTGGCGCGCGAGATCGGCTGCCCGATCGTGATCCATTCGCGCGGGGCCTTCCGCGAATGCGTCGAGGCGATCGACGCGAGCGGGGTCGACTGGAAGCGGATCGTCTTCCACTGTTTCTCCGAGGGCGAGGCGGAGATCCGGGAGCTCGCCGCGAGGGGGGGCCGGGGATCCTTCACGGGCATCCTCACCTACAAGAACGCCGATCCCGTGCGGGCGGCCGCCAAGGCCCAGGGGCTGGGACGGCTGATGGTGGAGACGGATGCCCCCTTCCTGGCGCCGGTCCCCCACCGGGGAAAGACAAACGAGCCGGCGTTCCTCAGGCACACGGCGGAATATGCGGCCGGCCTCTTCGGGGTGGGCCTGGAGGAGTTCGCCGCGGCGACGACGGCAACGGCAAGGGCCTTCTACGGATTCTAGGGACGCCCCCAGGGGGCGCGCCCTCAGGCCTCGTCAAACTTGCGGGCGAAGAGCTGCTCGAGCTCCGTCAGCATCTGCTGGGCGTCCTCGCCGGTGGCGATGAACTTGACCTTCGAGCCCTTCCCGGCGGCCAGCATCATGAGCCCCATGATGCTCTTGCCGTTCACCTGCTCCTCGTCCTTCTCGACAAAGACCTCGGATTTAAACTTGTTGGTAATCCGCACGATCATGGCGGCCGGGCGCGCGTGAATCCCAAGCTTGTTCTGGACGACAAGCTCCTTAATTACGGCCGATCCGGGGGGGGTCGTATCTGTGGGATTCATTAGATTGGTGATGAGTGAGCCCTGTAGGGTTGCCTAAGGTCCGCAGCTAGGCCCGGCTTGCAACTCAAAAACCTGATGGCAACATGGGCCCGGATGCCACGAACAGCAATAATCGTACCGTGCCGTCTCGAGTCCAAGAGATTCCACAGGAAGTTGTTGCACAAGATAAAGGGCAAAGCCCTGCTCCGCTGGGTCGCCGAGCGGATCGTCCAGGTTGCACCTGATTTTGACCTCTGGTTTGCCGTCGACGACCCCCTCCTTGCCGACTGCCTGTCCCCGGGGGGCTACCGGACCGTGATGACCCGCGGGGACCACCCGAGCGGGACCGACCGGATCGCCGAGGCCAACCGGACGGTCAAGGCCGAGCATGTGATCAATGTCCAGGCCGACGAGCCCCTGGTCTCCGGGGACCAGATCCGGCTCCTTGCGACGCTGATCGCCGGCCCCGCGGACATGGCCACCCTGGCGACGCGTTTCACGACCGCTTCCGACTTCAGGAACCCAAACCAGGTCAAGGTCGTCTGCGACGCCTTGGGGACGGCGCTTTATTTCTCAAGGTCGCCGATCCCGTTCCCGAGGGACCTGGGCGGCGACCCCACCGAGGGGTGGGTGGGCGCCCACCCGTGCTACAAGCACCTGGGCCTCTACGCCTACAAGGCCTCCTTCCTGGAGGATTTCACGCGAATGGCCCCGGGCAAGCTCGAGGAGATCGAGCGGCTCGAGCAGCTGCGCGCACTCGAGAACGGCCGTCGGATCGCCGTGGGCTTCACGACCGACCCGTCGATCGGGGTCGACACGCCCGAGGACGCCGTGAAGTTCGCCGCGCACCTCGGCCTGGACGGGGGCTAGGGGCCGCCAGAGGCACCGACGGTGAACCCCCGACCCCCCAGCGACGGCCCTGTTTCCCGGGACCTCCTGGCGCTCGCGCTGGCGGCCCTCGTGGTGGTCTCGTCCTATTTCGGCATAGCCTCCGGCAATGCCGAGGCCTACCGCTCTCGGCCCGTCACGTTCAACCACTACAACCTGCTCGTGGACGGGTTCCTCTCGGGCCACCTCTACATGGGGCTGGCGCCCGAGGTCGGCGACGGCGGCCAGTACCGGGAGCGTCTCCATGACACGAGCTTCTACCAGGGGCACTACTACCTTTACTTCGGGGTCACCCCCGCGGCGCTCCTCTTCCTTCCCTGGAGGGTGGTCACCGGCGCCCACCTAACGCAGTACTGGGCGGGCGCCATCCTTGCCTCGTGCGGGTTCCTGGCGTCGCTCGCGCTCCTGCTGCGCCTAAGGCGCGACTTTTTCCCGGCGCTGCCGCGGGGCGTTCTTTTCTTCACGGCCCTCACGCTCGGGTTTGTCAACTGGTGCCCGTTCCTCCTGGTCCGGGTGGGGATGTGGGAGGTGCCCATCGCGAGCGCCTACTGCTTCTCGGCGCTGGCGATCCTGTGCGTCTACGAGGGCACCCGGGGATCCGGGCGCTTGGGGTTCCTCGCGGCCGCATCCCTCTGCTGCGGGCTCATGGTCGGCTCGCGGCCCAATTACATCCTCGGCACGGCGGTGCTTCTGGCGCCGCTCGCGTATTTCTGGCGGTCCGAGAGGACCTCTCCCGCGGCACCGGGCGCCTGGACCGGGCGGATCCTGGCGCTCGTCCTGCCGGTCCTCGGGGTGGGCGCCCTCCTGGCCGCCTACAATTTCGAGCGGTTCGGCAACCCGCTCGAGTTTGGGACCCGCTACATGGTCCTGCTCATCCCCAATCCCGCGGTCCCGTTCTCGGCGAGCTACCTCTGGGCGAACCTGCGCATGTACTTCCTCCTGCCGGCGCACCTCTCGCCGTGGTTCCCCTTCGTGAAGCTCCCGGTGCTCCCGCACCTTCCGACGGGTTTCACCTCGGACCCGATGCCGGAGGACATGTTCGGGATGCTCGCCAATATGCCGGTGCTTCTCCTTGGCCTGGCGGCCCTCGGGATGACCGCCGCCGCGCGGGTCTTGTCGAGGCTTGGCCTTGCCGTGCTGGCGCTCGCCCTCCTCCTGGCGGCGGTCGGGGGCCTCCTCATGTTCTACGGCGGCGCCAACGGCCGCTACAGCATCGACGCCATGGAGGGGCTCCCGGCGCTCTCCGTGATCGGCATTTGGCTTGTGGAGGCGCGGGCGGGGGGCGGAGGGCCACGATGGGCCTTCGTCCGCGCCCTCTGGGGGGCGCTCGCCCTGTACTCCGTCGTATTCTCCTGCTGCGCCTGCATCGGGCGTGACGACCTCTTCCGAAGCCTCCACCCGGGAGTCTACCGAATGGCGGCCCATGTTTTTGACCTTCCGTCGCACGCCTATGACCGCGTGGAGGGCGTGGCCTACGGCCCGCTCACCATCTCGGTTGCCTTTCCGGCCGGCAGGACCGGGCAGAGCCAGCCCCTGGTGACCACGGGTTCCTGGCCCAGGAACAACGTCCTCTTTGTTCGGTTCGCCGACGGCTCCCACGTGCAGTTTGGCTTTGCCGGCGGTGGGGGGACCTTCGTGGGGGCCCCGGTAGCCGTGGATTACTCAAGGAGCCACAGGCTGAAGGTGTCACTGGGGTCCCTTTACCCGCCGCGGCAGTCCCCGTTCTTTGACGCCCTGGGCGCGGCGGACGCAGACGCCCTTTCGGAGACGCTCTTTGTGGAGCTGGACGGGGTGACGATCCTCCACCAGAGGGCGTTCTTCTACGATGCCGACGGCAGGAGGCCCCTCTTGGGACGGGGCCCTCCAAACCGAGCCAGCCAGGCCCCCCCGTGGGCCTTTACCGGGAGCCTCTCGGAAGAGTAGGGACGGGTCAGATTTTCCCGGCCTTGCGGGCCTCCACCATCCGGTAGAAGTCCAGGAAGAGGGGGTCGGCGTCGCTCGGCCCGGGCGCCGCCTCGGGATGGTATTGGACGCAGAAGACCGGGAGCTCCTTGTGCCGGAGGCCCTCGACCGTGTTGTCGTTCAGGTTGTACTCGGTGATGATCGCCCCGCGGTCCTTGACGCTTGACGGGTCGGTCGCAAATCCGTGGTTCTGGGCCGTGATGGAGACCCGGCCCGTCTCCACGTTCTTGACCGGCTGGTTGCCTCCGCGGTGGCCGAACTTCAGCTTGAACGTCGTGCCGCCCAGGGCGTGGGTGATCATCTGGTGGCCGAGGCAGATCCCGAAGGTCGGGTACTCGGGCATGAGCTCGGTCACGGTCTTGTAGATGTAGGGGAGGGCCGCCGGGTCGCCGGGGCCGTTCGAGAGAAACACGCAGTCGGGCTTGTACTCGTCCACCTGCGCGGCGGTCGCGCCCGCCGGGAAGACATGGACCTCGAAGCCGTGGCGCACGAGCTTGCGGTAGATCGAGCGCTTCGCGCCGTAGTCAAACGCCGCCACGCGGAATTTTTTCTCCGGGATCGAAGCGCCGCCAAATACGGTTCCCTCGGGCACGTAGGGGGCGTTGTAGTTGGCGGGATCCTCGTCGCTCCAGACGTAGGGTTCCCTGCAGGTGACATCCTTCACGTAGTCCGCGCCCGCCATGTCCGACCAGCTGCGCGCGCGGGCGACGGCCTCCTCGTCGGTGATCGGCAGGGTGCTCAGGCATGACTTCATCGCCCCCTCGACCCGGAGCTTCTTGGTGAGCGCGCGGGTGTCGATCTCGCTTATCCCGGGGATGCCGTTCGCCGAAAGGTAGTCGCCCAGGGAGCGCTTGGAACGCCAGCTGCTCACAACGGGCGAGAGCTCCCGCACCACGAAGCCGCTGGCCTTCGGCACGGCGGCCTCGGTGTCCTCGTCGTTCACGCCCGTGTTTCCGATCTGGGAGGCGGTCATCGTGACGATCTGGCCGAAATAGGAGGGATCCGTCAGGATCTCCTGGTATCCGGTCATCGACGTGTTGAAGACGCACTCCCCGGCGATCGTGGCGTCGGCTCCGAAAGCAACTCCCCTGAAGACACTTCCATCCTCAAGGGCCAGAACTGCGGGCTTGGTCGTCGGCATCAAGGGTCGAACAAAATCCCGGGAGTCCCCGCTGCCAACCAAAAAGCCCGGATTTGGGCATCATAAGCTCCGATTTGACAACCGGGGGTAGGTAAATGACGGTTCCGCCCACACCCCAATGCCCTACTCGGAAGACCGTAACAAATGGTTCGAAGGACAGGGGCTTTGGCAGCACGTACCCGAGTCGGATTGGCACGACTGGACCTGGCAGCTGAAGAACCGCATAACGTCCAAGGAGCAGTTGGAGAGGTACATGGCGCTTACCCCGGAGGAGGCCGCCGGCTGCGACCATGCGAACAAGAAGCTGGCCCTGGCGATCACGCCCTACTTCTTCAACCTGATCGACCGGAACGACCCGGATTGCCCGATCCGCAAGCAGGTGATCCCCCGCGAGGCGGAGATGACGGTGTCGCCGGGCGAGATGCTCGACTCCCTGGGGGAGGACTCGCATTCGCCGGTCCCGGGCCTTGTCCACCGCTACCCTGACCGGGTCCTTTTCCTGGTCACCGACCGGTGCGCGGCCTACTGCCGCTATTGCACGCGGAGCCGGCTCGTCTCCAACGCCCAGGACTACAATTTCCACCCCGAGTTCGAGCAGGGCCTGCGCTACATCGAGTCCCACCCCGAGGTGAGGGATGTGCTGCTCTCGGGGGGCGACCCGCTCCTTCTCTCCGACAAGAAGCTCGAGCACCTGATCAGCCGCCTGCGCGCGATCAAGCACGTCGAGTTCACCCGCATCGGCTCCAGGATCCCGGTGTTCCTGCCCCAGAGGATCACCCCGGAACTCTGCGACATCTTCAAGAAGTACGGTCCGATCTGGATGAGCATCCACGTGAACCACCCGAGGGAGTGCACGGCCGAGCTGAAGGCCGCGTGCGAGCGCCTGTCCTTCGCGGGCATCCCGCTCGGCAACCAGAGCGTGCTCCTGAAGGGCGTGAACGACGACGCGGAGACCATGAAGGCGCTCGTCCACCGGCTCCTGCGCATGCGCGTACGGCCCTACTACCTCTACCAGATGGACCTCATCACCGGGGGAAGCCACTTCAAGGTCGATGTGCGCAAGGGGATCGAGATCATCCGGGCGCTCCGGGGCAACACGACGGGGTACGCCGTGCCCCAGTACACCATCGACGCCCCGGGGGGCGGGGGGAAGGTGCCGGTCAACCCCGACTACGTGGAGAGCATCACCGACGAAGAGGTGGTTTTCCGCAATTTTCAGGGCGAAACCTACCGCTACCCCCTCAAAACCTCGGCGATTGCGCCCGTCGGGGACGCGATACCCTCGCCTGGAGCCCCCATTGTAGTATTCTAAAATTCTGGGGGTAAGTTACTTATAGAAAAGATAAAAAACATTCAGAATTTCTGGGGAAATTTTGAATGTTTTGCCCGGGTGCACGTCTTACTCCGCGTAGTCAGCATCGTTCTAGAGAACGGTGAATGTTTGTAGTTCTTACGGTTTGCTTGGTGTTAGGTCACACGGGCCGCTTCGAAAGGAGCGGCTCTTGTGTTTTCGGGGTTTGGGGGGCCGCCCCTTGATATATGCCGGGCTCTTGCGATCCGCCGCGCGGCCCGCCGGCCTCAGCGGTTGATGGCAAAAACAGCCTCGGCCGGGTGCTGCGCCTCTTCCTGGATCATCGCCAGCATCGGGTTGCTCGTGGGCTCGAACGCCCCGATGACCACGCCCAAGTAGTTGTCGGCGCTCACGCGGCGGTTGTCGCACGCAGGGTTGGCCACGCCCTTGGCGATCCATCCTCCCGGGGTTTCCTTCACCAGCACGTGGGCCACGGGGCATCCGCTGTCCCCCAGGAAAACCACCGTCATTCCCGGTTCGAGCGCCCGCATCGGAAACCACTGGGTGATGATCACCGTGTGGTCCTTGTAGAGCGGCTGCATCGAGTCGCCCGTCCCCACCATGAACGCGGTCCCCGGGTGCTCGGACACGAACCTCTCGGCAACGGCGTACAACTCCAGCGGGGCCACGCGCTTTGGCGACGGGGAGCAACTGGCGACGGCTGCGGGTGCACGGGCCACGCCGTACGTGCCGCACCCGGAGAGGACGACTCCCGCGAGAGACAGCACCGCGGATGTGCCCATGCGGCGGAGCGCGGAGGTTGAGGGGAGGGCGGTCACCGGGAGGATCTCGTGAAAGGCGGGACGAGAAGCTTTTGTGCGAAAGTGGAGCGCGAACGTTCAGGTGGGTCCTGGCGGTGCTCGGGGGAGATGGGCCGGTGCGCCAAGAACGGCCCCGTCTGGGGACGCTCCTGGCGCATCCTAAATCTGCACGGGCTTCGCGTCTTCGCTAAAAAAAACACCGCGTAAATCCACGTAGTGCCGCCCGCGAGCCGGGGCGAGGGCGGGTCGGCTATGCGGCGGCGGCGCCCGTGCGGGCCTCGTCCAGGGATGCGACAAACTTCCAATTGCGCGTGTCCTCGAACCCCTTGCACTCGGCGACGATGCCGGGGTTGCCCACCAGCACGCACTTTACGCCGAGCTCGGCGCAGAGCTGCATCGTCTTGAAGAGGAGCTTGATACCGGCCAGTTCGAGCGAGGCGCACTGCTGGGCGTCCACGGCCATGGTGCTTAAGCCCGCGTCGACGGCCTCGGCGATCTTCGCCTTCACGTGGATGTCCACCTCGGCAAAGACGGGGGGCGAGCAAGCGGCGGGCAGGCGCATGACCAGCATGTCGCCGTCGATCGCGAAGTAGCGCTTGGACGTGTCGATGTTCATCGCCTTGTAGGCCTTGGACTCGAGCTCCCTCAGGTCGATGGGCTTGGTGATGAACGAGCTCAGCCCGATCCGCTGGGCTTGCTGCTGCTGGGAGACCTCGGTCTTCACGACGAGCGCCAGGACAGGGGTGTACTTCGTCTTCACGCTGGTGCGCATCATCCGGAAGAACGAGTACGCCGACTCGTCCGGCAGCGAGAGGCTGACGACGACGAGGTCCGGCGTCGCCCGCGCGCAGAAATCGATCGCCTCGCCCTGGCTTGAGGCCCCGTGGATCCGCCACGGCAGGTGCGCTAGGCCCTCGCGGATCTGTTCGGTGATGGCCGGCTTGTCATCGACGACAAGGATGTCGGCGGTGTCGTTTATCGACTTTGCCTTCGCCGGCCCCTCCGAGATCGGCTTCAGGTCGACGATGCGGCCCACCTTCTCGACCAGGAGATCCTCCTTAAAGGGCTTCACGATGTAGTCGCGCACGCCGAGCTTCGCAACCTTGAGCACGTGGTCCCGGCCGCCCTCGGCCGTGAGCATGATGACGGGTATGCCCTTGAGCGCGGCATCGCTCTTTAGCCTCGTGAGCATCTCGACCCCGTCCATCACGGGCATCGTGACGTCGAGCAGGATCAGGTCGGGCATCTCCTTCGAGGCCACGGACAGGCCCTCGACGCCGTCGCCCGCCTCCACGATTTCGCACTGGTAGGGCTTGAAGGCCTTCCGCACCACAAGGCGGACGGTCTTTGAATCATCTACGGTGAGGATCTTGTTGCTCATGGTTACTCGGGTTTCGCCTCATCGCCGTTCCCGATGAAGACCTCGACGGCAATGGCATCGCCCCCACTTCGGAAATGGGAGATGTGCCGGGTGGCGGAGCTGATCGGGGCGACATGGAAGCGGGTTCCGCGGAGGATGGAAGGGAGGGTCAACAGGCACGGAAACCCGCGGTCGCAGAGGTGGTTCTTGAAGCCCCCGGCCACCATGTTCGTCACCTCGGCAATGGCGTCGTTCAGGGCCTCGTCGCCCAGGTCGGCGAGGTCGGACTCCGTCATGCCCAGGATATCGCAGGTGCATGACTTGGCGAAGGGCAGGTCGAGGTGGAGGTACACGGTTCCCGTAACGGTGCCGATGAACCCGATGGTCCCCACGATCCGGTCCCTCGTCCCCGTGCGGTCGGCGTCGGCGCCCGGGACCGATGGGACCGGGCCCTCCGCCGGCACCGCCTCGCGGCTGAGCATCACCTTGAAGACCTTGCTGACGGAGCTTTGGATGAACTGCCGCATGTCCTCCGGGGGCACCGCCTGGATCGTGCCGGGCGATCCCGGTGGGGTCGGGCTGTCATCGGAAAGGGCGTTTGGGAGGATCATGGAAAGTCCCGCATCACGGGGAGGCGTGGGTCGATCATGGGGCGCGGTTGCGTCGGGCCGGCTGGGCCCTTCACGCCAGGATCTCCCGCACGGCGCCCAGGAGCTCGGCCAAGTCGAAGGGCTTCTCGAACGTCCTCAGGCAGCCGAAGTTTGCGGCGGACCTCAGGATGCTTTCGACCGGCCCTGCGATCCCGCCCCCGGACATGGCGATCACGGGCGTCCCGGTGTTCATCGCGGAGTTACCCATTATCACCTCGAACCCGTCGGTATTCGGCATGTAGATGTCCGTTATCACGAGGCGGAATTTGCGCGACGCAAGGAGCTCAAGGGCTGCCTTTCCGTCGGTGGCCCACAGGATGGAATAGCCCATGCTTCCGAGAGCATGGACCAGCCCCCGGCGCAGGGTCTGATCGTCGTCAACGAGGAGGATGTCGGCCCCCTCGGCCGGGCCCAGGGCCGGCAGGGGCGAAGGCTGTTCGGAACCGATCACTTGAAGAAGTCGTCGTGGCTGGCGTCGCCGTTTACTGTGGCTATCGCCTCGTCCTGGCCTCGGCTTGCGGCAAGGCCCGCCGATGCAAGGCGCGACGCCAGCTTGCCTGCCTCGACCGGGGTCTTGCGGCCGAGCTTGGGACGAATGACCTTCGCCTTGGCCGGCACCGCCCCGGCACCGCCCACGAGCGCCCTGAGGCTCCCAACGGACTCGCGCATGACCTCGGCCTGCGCGCTCAATTCCTCCGAGGCGCTGGCGGTCTCCTCGGCTCCCGCCGCGTTTGTCTGGGTGACCTTGTCCATCTGGGAAACCGCCGTGGTCACCTGGCCGATGGCCTGGCGCTGCTCGGTCGAAGCCGTCGCGATCTCGCCGACAAGCTCGTCGACCTTGCGGGCCTTCACCACGATCTCCTCAAAGCTTGTGGCCACCTTTGCGCTGATAGCGACGCCGTGCTCGCTGCGGGCCACCGACTCCTCGATCTTCGCCGCGGTCTCCTTTGCGGCCCCGGCCGAGCGTTGGGCCAGCGAACGGACCTCCTCCGCCACGACTGCAAAGCCCGCCCCCGCTTCGCCTGCCCGGGCCGCCTCGACGGCCGCGTTCAACGCGAGGATGTTCGTCTGGAAAGCGATCTCGTCGATCGTCTTCACGATCTTTGCGATGGTCGCCGATGAATCCTTGATGGCGTCCATGGCCTGCTTCATCTCGGTCATGCTCGCCGCGCCGGAATCGGCGGCAGTCCGGGTCTGGTTCGAGAGCTCCTTTGCCTGGATGGCGGAGTCGGCGTTGTTCTTGGTCATGCTCGAGATCTCCTCAAGCGACGCGCTCGTTTCCTCGAGGGAGGCCGCCTGCTCGCTCGCCCCCTCGGCCAGGTGCTGGCTTGAGGTGGACACCTGGCCTGCCGCCGCCGCGGTCTGGTCGGCACCCGCGCCGAGCGAGTCGGAGACCTGTTCCAGGATCCTGTTGGTGCTTCGGGTGATCGCGAATCCGATGGCGATGCCGATCAGCAGTGCCGCAAGCGTCACCGCGACAACGACGTTCGTCGTGTGGGCGGAGTGCTCGGAAATGGAGACAGAGACGTCGTTTCCGTGCCCCGAGTTGTAGGCGAACAGGGCCACGGAGGCTTCAAGGTACAGGTTGTAGGAGGGCGCGACCTGCTCGGTAAGGAACCGTGTGGCGCCGGGCACGTCGCCTGTGTCGGTCATCTCGATATATTTTGCGCTGAGAGCCCTATAGGCTTCGCGGGCGTCGTTCAGCTTCGAGAAGAGGGCCCTGTCCTCGGGCTGGGTGATTGTGGTCTCATAGGTCTTGATCGCATCTGCCGTCTCGGCGGAGAGGTTATTGATGAGTTTCTTTGCGGCGCCGCGCTCCTGGGCCGAGATCGGCTGCACGAGGCTCTGCGCCAGAATGAAGGTGTGGGAGTTTAGCGAGCCGATCCTGCTGCTGAGGATCGTTCCCGGCATGACATCGGTGCGGAGGTACACGGCGTCGGCCCGGATGCTGGCCATGCTTTGCCAGACAATGACCCCAACGATCAGGAGGAGCGCGCAAAGCGTTCCGATGCCAAGTGAGATACGCCGTCCAATGGTCCAATTCATAGTGGGGAGTTGATGTTGGACGGAAAATCGGCGCGCAACCCGGCGCGTTGAGGGGCAAGGACGGCCCCCGACTAAGGAATTTCCTTACCCGTTCCCCGTTGGTTTCCCGCCGGGATGCACGGGGCCTTCGCCTCCTCTGGCCCGCCACCTCCGGAGGGCGATCCAGTCCCCCGGTGGTCAGAGATGAACCAACCCCTCCTTGATCGCGATCCGCGTGAGCTCGATCACGTTGTTGACCTTAAGCTTAGAGAAGAGGCTCAGACGGTGGACCTCGACCGTCTTTGAGCTGATATGGAGCAGGGCGGCCGCCTCTTTCGTGCCATGCCCCTCGGCAAGGAGCTGAAGCACCTCCCGCTCCCGCATGCTCAGGATCTCCAGCAATGTGGGCACCCGCCGCCCGCTGTCGACGCTCGGAAGCTCGGGGCTCAGCCAGGTCTTTCCCTGCATCCCTGCCTCGATCGCGTCGGAAATCTGCTCGAAGGCGTGGTCCTTGTGCACGTAGGCGTTCACGCCCGCCTCCAGCGCCATGGAGATGTGGCGCCGCTCGTCGTGCATCGAAAGCATCACGATGACGCCCCGGTATCCCGCCGACCGGAGCTGACGGGTGGCGTCGATACCGTTGAGTTCACCCATCGCCAGGTCGGTGACGATGATTGTCGGCTGGGAGGCAAGGGCGCCGGCCACCAGCTCGCGCCCATTCGCCGCCTCGCCCACCACGCGGAACCGCCCGCCACGCTCGATGAGCACCCTCAGGCCGTCGCGGATAATCTTGTGGTCGTCCGCGATGAACAAGGTCGGCTTTGACAGGGAGATGTGCGATTTGGCCACGGGATTGCCCTAGATGTGCCAAAGGTCGTGTGCGCCCCGGGTGGACCGGACGCTTCCGGAAACGGCGCCGGCAGCCTGGCTTGGCGTCATCGATCCTGCCCCTTGGCGTGACCGAGCGCCCGCCGGATTGCCTGCGCAAGGCCGGTGTGGTCGACCGGCTTAGTCACAAGCTCGCTGACGCCAAGGCTGTGAAGCCTGTCGGGCGTCCATGTTGTGCTAAGGCCGCTCATCAGAAGCGCGGCCATCTTTGGCCTTAGGGAGTGGACCTCGCGGATGACGTCAAGGCCGGTCATCTTGGGCATTGTATTGTCCGTGACCACGATATCGAAGGACTCCGGCGCCTGCGTGAAACGCCTGACGGCTTCGACCGGGTCGGTCATTGATGTCACGTTGTAGCCGAGCCGCTGGAGCATGGAGCCGACAGCCTTGCTCAGAGCCGGCTCGTCGTCGACCAGGAGCACCGACTCGCCGAGCCCCTTCGGGACCTCAGGGTTTGGCCGGTCCGCGTTTGTAACGGCGCCCAGGTACTGCGGGAAGAACAGGTCGAAGGTCGTCCCTTCCCCGACCCGGCTCCGCACATGGATCGCACCGTCATGGTCCTCCATGATTCCGTGCACGACCGCCAATCCAAGGCCCGTGCCCTCGCCGGGCGCCTTGGTGGTGAAGAACGGCTCGAAGATCCGGGCGCGCGTGTGCTCGTCCATGCCCTGTCCCGTGTCCGCGACGGTGAGCAGGGCATAGGTTCCGGGGCGAAGGGTGGGGTGGGCCGAGGGATTTTCACTGCTGATCTCGCATGGGCCAAGGCTGACCGATAGGCGGCCCGTTCCCCCGCGCATCGCCTGTGCCGCGTTGGTCACCAGGTTCATCAGGACCTGGTGGATCTGCCCGGTGTCGGCAAGGACCTCCGGGGCCTGCTCGTCGATCTCCTGGCTCATTTCTATCGTGGCCGGCAGGGACGAGCGCAGCAGCTTCAGGGCCTCCCTGACCACCGGGTGCAGGCGCACGGGCTTGCGCTCCTGCACCTGGTTCCTGCTGAACGAGAGGATCTGCCTGACGAGCTCCTTGGCCCGGTTCGTGGCCTGCTGCATCTCCGCCAGGTGCTTCCGCGCCTCCTCCGGCTTGTCCAAGTCCATTATCGCCAGCTCCCGGAAGATCACGATCCCAGTAAGGATGTTGTTGAAATCGTGGGCAATACCCCCGGCGAGCGTCCCCAGGGCCTCGAGTTTCTGGCTCTGGCGGAGCTGGCTCTCGAGTTGGAGCTTCTCGCGCTCGATGCGCCGCCGCTCGGTCACGTCCTCGATGGTGTTGAGCAGGCACGGAACGCCCCGGATCTCCAGCAGCTCGCAGCTGCTGAGGGTGTTTATGACGGTCCCGTCGCGGCGCCTGAAGTTGACCTCCATCTCGCGCACGGACCCTTGGCTGCGGAGGCGCCTGACGAGCTCGTCCCGGTCCGCCATGTCGACCCAGACGCCGAGCTCCATGGAGGTGCGGCCTATCACCTCGGCGCGCGGATAGCCGCTTGTCCGCTCAAATCCACCGTTCACGTCGACGTACCGACCGGTCGCGAGCTCGGTTATGGTCAGCGAAAACGGGCTGACCCGGAAGGCCTTTGAGAACTTCTCCTCCGACTCGCGCAGCGCCTGCTCGGCGAAGAGGCGGTCGGTGATGTCCCTGCTCACGATGATGAGGCACGGCCGGCCCCCCAGCTCCACCTTGTCGGCCGACAGCAGGAATGACCCGCTGGCGCCGGAGCGGCTCCGGGCCTTGACCTCCATGTCACGGACCGAGCCCCGCGTCTCGAGCTCCTCCAGCATCCTCTTCCGGTCCCCCGGGTCGGACCAGATGCCGATCTCGGGGGAGGTCCGGCCTATCAGGGCCTCCCGCCTGTATCCCGAGATCCGCTCGAAACCCTCGTTCACGTCGATGAAGCGGCCGGTCGCCAGCTCCGAGACCGAGATGGCGTCGGGGCTCGCGCGGAACACCTTGAAGAACCTCTCCTCGGACTCGCGCAGCGCCCGTTCCATGTGCTTGCGATCGGTGATGTCCCGGCCCTCGGGGATCAGCGCCGTGACGGCGCCCGTCTCGTCGAGCACCGCCCTGAGCGAGAAGTCAATGTCGAGCACCCGGCCGTCGCTGGTCGGGTGGGTGGTCTCAAAGCGCACGAATTCCCCCGTTGCCGCCTTCTCTATCGCCGCGCGCAGCTTGGCCTGCTCCTCCGCCGAGTGCGCCCACCACGGGGTCTCCCAGAAGGGGCGCCCCTTCACGTCTTCCATCCGCACTCCGGCGACGCGCAGCGACGTCTGGTTGGCCCGGATCACGCGGCCCTTGGTGTCCAGCAGCCCGATGTACTCGAACGCGTGGTCGAGGATGGCCCTTAGCGTGCGTTCGCTCTCGGACCGCTCCTTCTCGGCCTGGATCCGGTGGGTCACGTCGTAGATGAATCCCTCGAGCACCTGGACTTCCCGGTCGGCGGACTCGACGGCGCATCCCCGCTCCGACACCCACTTGACGACGCCGTCGGGCGTCGTGATGCGGTACACGAGGTCGAAGTTCCTGCCCAGCCGGAGGGCGATCTCCACCTCCCGGCGGATCCTCTCCAGGTCCTCCGGCACGATCATCTTGTGGTAGGAGACCTTCCGGCTCCCGATGAGGTCCTCAGCGCTGCACCCTGTAAGCTCAAGGCAGCCCCGGCTGGCGAACTCGATCGTCCAGTGCTCGTCGTTGAGGCAGCGGTAGGCCATTCCCGGCAGGTTGTCGATCAGGGTCGCGATTGCTCGCCGGTCACTTTGGTAGGCCTCCGTGGTCCGGCGCCAGTCACCCGCGTCGACCATCGTGACGAGCGCGTACGGGTCCCCGTTGACCCTTATGGGGTTTATCCCGAGCTGCACCCACGCTTCGGAGCCGTCACTCCTGCGGAGGCGAATGTCGGGGCTTTCCGCCGTTGGGCGCCTCTCGGGCTTCTCCCAAAAGCTTTTCAGGTATCCGTGGAGCAGCCCGCCGTGGCCCACGGGCAAGAGGTCGGCGATCGAAAGGCCATGGAATTCCTGCGGGGTGTAGCCGAGCATCCGCTGTGCCTCGCTGTTGGCCAGGTGGAGGCCCCCGGTGCGGCTGAAAACGAGCGTCGCAACCGGCAGGGACTCCAGGACGTCGAAACGAGACTCGATTGAGTCGAGTTGGTCCGAGGGCTGGCTTGTTGAGGAGTCTGCGTTCACGCGTTTCAACCGAGCCTTTCGACCGAGACGATTTGGCACCGGGGCTCAGATACATCGAGTCAAAATCCATGGCCTTTAGGGGATTCGGAGGGCGCTGGACTGAGCCCGCGATCCCGGGCGAGTCCCGGCATTACCGCCTTCGGGTGCCGGTCCTAAGACGTAAGTCTCTGGAAATAAAAATAGTTGCGCAAGGGGACGCAGCCCTTGCGGCCCCGGACCTTTCAGCTGAACCAGACCTTGTCGCCCTTCTTGTAGGGATAGCTTCCGTTGTAGGAACCGGGGACCTCGATGAAACGGATCGCCCGGGTGCAGCCGGTCTCCGAAGAGAAGAAGCCGAGGACGGTGAGTTGCTTCATCATCCTGAAATAATGGGGCGGCGCGTCCGCCGCCGGCTCGCCGTGCACGCGCTGCTCGGCGTCAATCGCGTTCAGGAGATCGGTCCGCTCGGCGGGCGAGCACGCGACAAAGGACTTCGAGAACCTGCGCCTCGCGGCTTCATCGATCGCAACGAGACCCTCCCGGAAGGCCGCGTGGTGCCGGTCGTCGTAGCAGTCGGTGACCATCATGGCGATGAAGGCCCCGATCCCAACGGACTTGGCGCCGGGGATATCGGTTGCGGGGATGATGGTGTCGCCAATCTCGTCCAGGAGTGCACGGTCAAGGTCGGTGAAGCCCGGCGAGGTCTTGCCGGCGAGCGTCTGGCCGCTCAGGAGCGCCTGCGAGCCGACAAGCGCCCCGCCCATCAGTACCGCGATCCTGAGAACGGCCTGCCGGCGCGTCATGGCGTCTTTCGCCAAGGAGCCCTGCTCGGCAGGGCTCATACGTCGCCTTTCTTTAGCGCATCCACGGCGAATGCGGCGGCCCTGGCTGTCAGGGCCATGTAGGTCAGGGAGGGATTGACGCAGGAGTTCGACACCATGCAGGCGCCGTCCGTAACGAAGACATTCGGGGCGTCCCAGACCTGGTTGTGCTTGTTGAGGACCGAGCTCTTCGGGCTGTGGCCCATCCGGGCCGTGCCCATCTCATGGATCGCCTGTCCGGGGGTGGAGCCGCGGTCGACGGTCTTCACGTTCTTAAGGCCCGCGGCCTCGAGCATCTCCCCTGCGTCGTTGGCCATGTCGAGCCTCATCCGGCGCTCGTTGGCGCCGAGCTCGCACTCGAAGGAAAGGATCGGCAGGCCCCATTTGTCCGTCCGGGTCCGGTCGAGTGTCACCTTGTTGTCGTGGTTTGGGAGCATCTCGCCGAATGCGGTCATCCCGACCGTCCAGGCGCCGGGCTCGCTCAGCGCCTCCTTGAGCGGCGCCCCGATCCCGAGCTCCGCGACGTCCCGCTCCCAACCCTGCCTGCTGGCGTTGCCCTGGTAGCCGAAACCCCGGGTGTAGTCGCGCTTCTCCCCGAAAAGATTTCGGAATCGGGGGATGTAGAACCCGTTGGCCCGGCGCCCGAAGACGTATTGGTCGTCGAAGCCCTCCACGTCCCCGTAGGCGCCGACCCGGAAGTGGTGGTCCATGATGTTATGGCCCAGCTCCCCGCTGCTGCTGCCGAGCCCATCCGGCCACACTTCGGTCGCGGAGTTCATGAGGATTCCGGCGCTCGCCATCGCCGAGGCGCACAGGAAGACGACGCGCGAGGTGAACACCGTGGTCACGCGCGTCTCGCCGTCCAGGACCTCGACCCCGGTGGCGCGCTTCGTGTCCTTGTCGTAGACGATCCGGGTGACGATCGACCAGGGCCTGAGGGTCAGGTTGCCGGTCTTAGCGGCCGCCGGGAGCGTGGAGGACTGCGTGCTGAAGTACGCGCCGAACGGGCAGCCGAGGTCGCACTTGTTGCGGTATTGGCAGTTGTTCCTGCCGTTGTGCGGCACGGTCAGGTTGGCCACGCGCCCGATGATCATCCGCCTGGAGTCGTTGTAGTGGGCCCTTATCTTCGCCGCGATGTCCTTCTCCACGCAGTTCAGCTCCATCGGGGGAAGGAACTTGCCGTCGGGAAGCTGGGGCAGGCCCTCTAGCGAGCCGCTGATCCCGGCGAACGACTCCACGTGGTCGTACCAGGGGGCCAGGTCGTCGTAGCGGATGGGCCAGTCGACGCCGACGCCCTCCTTCTTGTTCGCCTCGAAGTCGAAGGGGTTCCACCGGTAGCTCTGCCTTCCCCACATGAGCGAGCGGCCGCCGACATGGTACCCGCGGAACCAGTCGAAGGGCTTCTTCTCGACGTAGGGGGATTCCTTGTCCTTTACCCAGTAGTTCGTGTTCGACTCGCGGATGAAATAGTCCCGGGTCGCCACGGGCTGCTCCTCGCGCACAAGGTTCGTCAAGCGGTCGCGGTGGGGGATCTCCCAGGGCGCCTTGAGCGCATTCACGTAGCCGGTGATGTGCTCCACGTTCTCGCCGCGCTCGAGCATGAGCACCTTCAGCCCGCCTTCGGTAAGCTCCTTTGCGGCCCAGCCACCGCTTATTCCCGAACCGATTACGATGGCGTCAAAGTTTTGTCCGGGCATGTCGTTGGGGTGGGGCGGATCCTTGGGGGCGGGCGGTGAGGGTTGGGAGGGGATTCTGCCTGTTCAAGGTAATCCTTTCCCAAAATTCGCCAGAAATACTTTGCCTTCAAATCGGCTTCCGTCCCTCCCCGGCAGGTGTCTTAGTGGGGCACCCCAATGAAACCCGCCCCGGCCCGGATTCTCCGCCTTGCCCTCTTTTTCTCCGCCCTCGCGGTGTCCCGCGCGGCGGATCTCGGACTCTTCACCGACCAGGGCGACGTCGGCGCCTCGAGCCGCCCCGGCACGGGTTCCTTTGACGCCGCGCAGGGCGCCTACACGGTGGGCGCGAGCGGCGCGAACATGTGGTTCAAGAGCGACGCCATGCACTTCGTCTGGCGGAAGGTGTCCGGGGACGCTTCCATCGCGGCCGACATTTCCTTCGTTGGGTCGAGCAAGCAGGGGCATCGCAAGGCGTGCCTGGTGATACGGCAGGACCTCGACCCGGGCTCGGCCTATGTCGACGTCGCGCAGCACGGCGACGGCCTCACGTCCCTGCAGTTCCGCAGGGAGAAGGACGGGACGACGGCGGAGATCCAGAGCATGGTGGCCTCGCCGGTGCGCGTCCGCCTGGATAAGATCGGGGACATGGTCTATCTCTCCGTCGCGGGACCCGATGGCGTCCTGCGCCCAAGCGGGGCCTCCTTCTCCCTCCGCTTCGGCGACCCGTTCTACGTGGGCCTGGCGGTCTCCGCACACGATGACGCGGCGTTCGAGACCGCGGTCTTCACGAAGGTCGAGGTGGGAGATGCCTCGGCCGCGGCGACCGTCCCGCAGCCCGGGCTTAGGATCATCACGCTGCCCTCCGGCGACAGGCGCGTCTCCGACCGCTGATGCGAGCCGCCGCACGGCGTTTGCCTTTGCCGGGCCCCGGCCGGGGCCTTCAACTTCCCGCGGGATGATCTCACTACAAGAGGGCAGGGGTGCCAAGGGCAAGAAGGTGCCGGAGCGGATCCTTTGCCTGCGCCTGGTGGTCGCCGGCACGCAGCCGCGCGTCTGGCGGCGGCTCCTCGTCCGCGAGACGATGTGGCTCTCCCGCCTGCACGACTCGATCCAGATCGCGTTCGACTGGTTTGACTACCAGACCCACGGCTTTGCCCTGGACGAGCTCAAGTTCGGCAATCCGGTCAAGCGCGACGACGTGATCATCGAGGATGACCGGGACGTCACGCTCGGTGACCTGAACCTCGCGCACCGCGACAAGATGGCCTACGACTACCATTTCGGCGAGGGTTGGCGCGTGGACATCCGCGTCGAGAAGACCGCGGCCCCGACAAAGGGGATCCGCTATCCGGTCTGCGTGGCGGGGGAGCGGGCGGGACCGCCCGAGGACTGCGGCGGGCTCGAGGCGTTCCATGACATGCTCGCCTGCCTCAAGGACCCGGGCTCGGACCTTGGCAAGGAGTGGGTCGCCTGGCTTGGACCCCAGTACGACCCGGCGGCGTGCGACCTGGACAAGGTGAACCTGGCCCTGAGGAAGCTCGGAAAGTAGAGCCCTGCCTAGCGGCCGCCCGCCGCGGCCAGCTTCTCGCGCAGGTGCGTCACGCGCAGCTTCGACTCGCCGTTCCTCACGGCCATCGCGTAGGCCGCAGGCTCGCCCACGATGAACACCTTGCGCCGGCCCCGGGTGATCGCGGTGTAGAGGAGATTCCTCTGGAGCATCATGAAGTGCGCCTTCAGGAGCGGGACGATCACGACCGGGTATTCACTTCCCTGGGACTTGTGGATGCTGATCGCGTAGGCGAGCGCCATGTCGCCCATCTCTCCGCGGGTGAAGGCGTGCCGGTCCCCGTCGAAGTCGGCCTCGATCGTGCCCGCCTCCGGGTCGGTGGCGGTGATGAATCCGATGTCCCCGTTGAAGAGGTTCTTGTCGTAGTTGTTGCGCAGCTGGATCACCTTGTCGCCCCTCCGGAACTCGCCGGAAACCGTGCGGATCCCCTTGGCGCGGCCGTTGAGCGCCCCCTGGAGCTGGAGGTTGAGGTTCGCGACGCCCGCGAGCCCCTTGTGCATCGGGGCCATGACCTGGACGTCCGCGACCGGGTCGCACCGCTCAAAGTTCCTGGGGATGAAGTCCGTGCACAGCTCGACCACCTTCCCCAGGCAGTCCTCGGCTGAGTCGGCCACGACGAAGGTGATGTCCGAGGAGGGCAGTATCGCGGCGACCGAGGTCGCCACCGCGGGCATGGTGGTCTCCCCGGAGTTGATCGCGTGCGCCGTGACCACGATCCCGCTCTGGCCCTTCTGCCGGAAGATGACCGAGAGGCGCGTCACCGGGGCCCGGGACGCGGCGATCATGTCCTGGAGCACGTTTCCGGCGCCGACACTGGGGAGCTGGTCGGTGTCCCCCACGAGGAGAAGGTGGGCGCGCGACGGCACGGCCTGCAGGAGCGCCGACGCGAGCCGGGTGTCGAGCATCGACACCTCGTCCACGATCAGGAAGTCGGTCGCGAGCGGATGCTGCTCGTTGGCGGTGAAGCCGGCGCCCGGGTCGTACTTGAGGAGCCTGTGGATCGTGGATGCGTACCCGCCGGTGGTCTCCGCGAGCCGCTGCGCGGACCTGCCGGTGGGCGCCGCCAGGTGGACCCGGACGCCCTTCGCCTTGAGGATGTTCACGAGAGAGCGGAGCGTGGAGGTCTTCCCCGTGCCGGGACCCCCGGTGAGGATCGAGATCTTGTTGCTCAGGGCGTTGCGGACGGCGTGCTGCTGGAGCTCGTGAAACGCGAACCCGGCCTTTGACTCGGCCCACTGGAGCGCCGCGTCGATCTTTATCGGCGGCAGGCCGCTCGCGGCCTTCAGGAGCCGCGCGACCACCTCCGCGATCCTTCGCTCGGCGCGGTCGTTCGGGGGGAGCTGGATGAGCCCCGAGCCCGGCAGGGGGTTGGGCTCGGACGGGGGATAGTGGCGGACGAGCTGCTTTGCCGCGACCAGGGCCTCGATCCGCGCCGTCACGAGCGTGGCGGAGGTCTCAAGAAGCTCGGCCGTGTAGTCCCTCAGGCGCTCCTCCGGGAAGGCCGTGTGGCCCTCCTCCTGGAGACCCTCCAGCGCGAAAAGGATCCCGGCCTCAAGGCGGGGCGCGGCGTCGTTTGCGAAGCCGAGGTTGATCGCGATCTTGTCCGCGGTCTTGAAGCCGATCCCCTCGATCTCGCGGGCAACCCGGTAGGGCTCGTTCATGAGCACGGCCTTCGCCTGGGCCCCGTACTGCTTGACGAGCTTGATGCACTGGCTCGGGCTCACGCCGTAGGTCTGAAGGAAGATGTAGAGCTCCCGCTCCGTCCGCTTCCCGTCCCAGGCCAGCTTGATCGCCGCCGCGCGCTTCTTCCCGATCCCGGGGACATCGCGCAGGCGCCCGGACTCCTCCGAGAGGACCCTGAACGTGTCGGTCCCGAACGCGTCCACGATCTTGTTCGCGTAGACCCGCCCGATGCCCGGCACCAGGCCGCTCCCCAGGTACTTGCGGATGCCGTACACGCTCGCCGGGAGCTCGCTCTTGAAGGAGGCGATCTTGAACTGCGCGCCGTGCTGGGAGTGCCGTGTCCATTCCCCGGACAGGTGCAGCGTCTCGCCGCATTCGACCCCGGGAAGCGCCCCCACGATCGTCACCGGCTCCGCCTTAGCCCCGTCCGCGCCGGCATCGGGCCTGAACTCGGCGATGGTGTAGTGGTTCTCCTCGTTGAGGAAGATGATGCGCTCGAGGACGCCGGCGAGCGTGGCGGGTTCTTGGGATGCGGGCACGGTGCGCGGTGGGACTCCCGAGCGATGGTCGAGAACCCCGTGGAAATCAATGGCGCAAGTTCTAAGGCGTTGATCCGGGTGCCGGATTGGGTCAATCCTGCGCCCATGTTTCGCACGGTGCGCGCCCTGTTCGCCCTCGCCCTCCTCGCGGCCCTGCCCGGGCGTGCAGGGGATGCCGGGAATCCCGACGAGGCGGCGCTGCGCCAGATGAACGCCGACTATGTCCGGGCATTCCTCACCTGCGACGTCGAGCAGTTCAGGTCACTCCTGGCCGACGACTTCACCGGCATTCTCGCCAACGGTCGGGTGATCGACAAGGCCGAGTTCCTCAGGGAGGCCAAGGAGCCGCCCGATGCCAAGGACCTGCGCCTGCACGGCGTCACGATCCGCATCTACGGCGACGCGGCCATCGTCGGCGCAGCCGTGACGTACACCCGCTCGGGCGGCGCCCCGGTCCAGACCCGCTATTCCACCCTCTACGCGAGGCGCGCCGGGAAGTGGGCCGTCGTCTGGGTCCAGTGGACCCGGGTGGCGGGTCCCGTAAATTGAACTGGCGCGCGGGCCCCCGGTCGGGGAGATTCCTAGGGATGCTCGTGAGCACAGAGCCCAACAGCGCGCGCGCCACGACCCGGACCGAGGGTACCGTGCTCGTGGTCATGCTTGAAGGACGGTGGAACCTGGGGGGGAGCTCGCCCCGATGGGGCTCGCTCGTGGGGGCCCAAAGGCCCGGGTCGGTGCGGCTGAGCGCCGAGGGGGTGTCCCACTGGGACACCTCCCTTGTCGTGTTCCTCGGCGAGGCGCTCCGCTGGGGCGGCACTCTGGGCGTCCCCTGCGACCTTTCGGCGCTTCCCGACAAGATGCGCACCCTCTCGAAGCAGTTCGAGGGCGCCATGCAGACCTGCGGCCACGAGGACCACTCGAGGAGCCTGGTCGTGGACGTGGGCCTGGCCACCCGCAGCATGATGGACAATGCCAGGGACCTGCTGCAGTTCGTGGGGGAGTTCTGGATCGACACGACGCGGCTTGTCCGGGGCAGGGCGGGCCTGAGGTGGGGCGACTGCCTGAACGAGATGCAGCGGTGCGGGGCGATGGCGCTCCCGATCGTGAGCCTCATAAGCTTCCTGGTCGGCATCACGCTGGCCTACTCCGGGGCCATCGTGCTCAAGCGCTTCGGGGGCGAGATTTGGGTGGCGGACCTGATCGGCGTCGCCATGACCCGGGAGATGGGGGCCTTGATGGCGGCCGTTACGCTCTCGGGCCGGACCGGGGCCGCCTTTGCGGCCGAGATCGGGAGCATGAAGGCCAACGAGGAGATCGACGCGCTCGCCACCCTCGGCATCTCCCCGGTCCGCTTTCTGGTGATTCCACGGGTCCTCGCCCTGGGGCTCATGATGCCCCTCCTTGCGATGTACGCCAACTGCCTGGGGATCCTGGGCGGCATGGCGGTGGCGTACGCGACCCTGGACATACCCCCCGCCGCCTATTGGATCGAGATGCTCACGATCGTCGATTTCCAGGACCTCATGGTCGGGGTCATCAAGTCGGTGGCCTTCGGGCTGATCGTGGGCCTCTCCGGCTGCCTCCGCGGGCTCCAGTCCGAGAGGAACGCCTCGGGGGTCGGCAGGGCGGCCACCTCCGCGGTCGTGACGGCCATCCTCCTTATCATCGTTGCGGACGCGGTCTTCGCCGTCCTCTTCAACGCAATCGGGCTATGACCGCCGATCCAGCACCCGCCATTGAGGTAAAGGGACTGGCGTGCGGCTACGCGGACACGCCCGTGTTGGACGGGGTCTCCTTCTCGGTGAGGCCCGCCGAGATCTTCTTCATCATCGGGGGATCGGGTTGCGGCAAAACAACGCTCCTGAGGAACATGGTGGGCCTGGAAAAGCCGACGCGGGGCGAGGTGTTCTTCAACGGGCGCTCGTTCACGAATGCCGACTCCGGTGCCCGGCGCGAGATGCTCAAGACCTTCGGCATGCTCTTCCAGAGCGGCGCCCTCTGGACGTCCCTTACCCTGAGCCAGAACATCGCCCTGCCGCTCGAGGAGTACACGCGCCTGCCGAGGGACGAGATCCAGAACATCGCGGCCTTCAAGCTGGCGCAGGTCGGTCTCGCAGGCTTCGAGGAGCACTACCCCTCGGAGATCAGCGGCGGCATGCAGAAGCGGGCGGGGCTTGCCCGCGCGCTCGCCCTCGACCCGGGGATCGTGTTCTTCGACGAGCCCTCGGCCGGTCTCGACCCCGTGACCGCCCGCAACCTGGACGGCCTGATCGTCCAGATCCGGGACACCTTTGGCACCACAATTGTCGTGGTGTCGCACGACGTGGACTCGATCTTCGGGATTGCCGACCGGATCATCATGCTCGACCGCGACACCCGCGGAATCATCGCCGAGGGCAAGCCGAGCAAGGTTGCTGTGGACTCCCCGAACCCGAAGGTTGTAGAATTTTTGACACGCAGGGGCGTGAGGGCAGGATAGGCCGGAGCTGGGCCCTGCCACTAGAGCACATGAAAACAAAGATCAGTCCCGCAGTCGTCGGAGCATTCGTCCTGGGCGCGTTCGCCATCGGGATCATCGCGTTGCTCTCGATCGGCAGCCTGAGCCTCTTCTCGAGGCCCGAGCGCTTCATCGTCTACTTCGACGAGGGCATCAGCGGACTGGACCAGGGCTCCCCCGTGAAGCTGCGCGGCGTCCGCGTGGGCCACGTGGTCGACATCTCGATCCGCTACGACCGCGAGACCGGGAAGTCGCTGGCCGCCGTCCTGTGCGAATTGAACCGCGGCTCCATCTCCGACGAGCACGGCGCGATCCTCGACGTCTCGGACCGGAGCGCGCTCCAGGCCCTGGTCGACCGGGGCCTTAGGGCGCAGCTTGAGATCAGCGGGCTGGCGACGGGGCTCCTCTTCGTGGAGCTCGATTTCATGGATCCGGCAAAGTACCCCGACACGAGCAAGACGAGCGACGTGAAGTACGTGGTGATCCCCTCGGCCCCCTCCGAGATCTCGGAGTTCCGCGCGAGCGCCTCGACCCTCATGGCCAATGCGACGACCCTCCTGGCGAAGATGCAGGAGATCGACTTCCGGGGGCTGTCCGAGGAGCTAAAGAAGCTCGTGGTGGAGGCCCGGATGCGGGTCGACGGGGTCGACTTCAAGGGCCTGGCTGCGCAGTGGAAGAAGACCGGCGAGTCGATAGACGCGATCGCGCGGTCCCCCGACACGATCCATTCCCTGGAGAACCTCAACAAGACCCTGGAGGCCCTGCGCCAGTCGATAGGCAAGCTGGACACCCAGGTGGACTCCAACGGCAAGGAGCTCCAGGCGACCCTGATCCAGGCCAAGGCCTCCCTCGAGTCGTTCAACGCCGCCGCCCAGTCGGCCAAGGGCTTCATCAACGCCCAGCAGAACTTCGGGGCCGACACAAGCCGCGCACTCGAGCGGGTGGCGGACGCCGCCGAGTCCGTCCAGCGGCTCGCCGATTTCCTTGAGCGCAACCCGAACGCCCTCCTGTCGGGGCGCAAGGAGCCCAAGTAACCCACGCCCGCCATGATGATCCCGATTTATCTGTCTCCAAGGCACTTCCTTGCCGCTTCGGCCCTGGGGCTAATGGGCGTCCTGGCTGGCTGCAACGTGGCGCAGCCCGCGCAGGACGACCCGACTCGCTATTTCGTGCTCTCCGAACCGGCCGCGACCACGGCTGCCTCGTCCGGAGGCGCCCGGATCGGGCTCAGGTCGGTCCACATCGAGGGCTACCTCAAGCACCGGGAGATGGTGGTGCGGACGGGTGCAAACGAGGTTGAGTTCAGGGACTACCGGCGCTGGGCCGAGCCGATCGATGTCGCGCTCGGCCGCGTGCTTCGCGCGAGCCTCCTGGACTCGCCCGCCGTGGCCCAGGTCGTCGCCGAGCCCTTCCCGCTGGACCTGGAGCGCGACTATGATGTCTCGATCGAGGTCCGCCGCTGCGAGGGAATCGCCACGCGCTCCGGGGGATACGGGGCGAGCTTTGTCGCCACCTTCGAGGTCTCGACCACGGGTGCAAGCCCCAGGGTCGTCGCGCACAGGACGTTCGTGGCCCCGGATTCGGCCTGGGACGGCCACGATTTTGGCCAGCTCGCGAGCCTCCTCTCCGCGGACGCCGCCGCGCTCGGCCAGGACGTAGCCGCGGCCATCGCCGCCAAGAACTAGCCCTGCTTGAGGGCGGCCGCGATCCGCTCCAGGGCCCTCTCCACGTTCTCGCGGCTGTTGAATGCGCTGATCCTTATGTGGCCCTGGCCGCACCGGCCGAAGCCCGCACCCGGCGTGCAGACAACCTGGGCCTGTTCAAGCAGGAGGTCGAAGAACTCCCACGAGTCGCGCCGCACGTTGATCCAGAGGTACGGCGCGTTATCACCGCCCACGCACGAGAAGCCCAGGCGGGTCATCGCCGAGCGGATGAGCTGCGCGTTTGCCAGGTAGAAATCCGTGAGCCCGCGCGTCTGGCTTCGGCCCGCCTCGGTAAAGATGGCCGCCGCGGCCCGCTGGATGGGGTACGAGACCCCGTTGAACTTGGTCGTGTGCCTGCGGTTCCAGAGAGCATGGAGCCCCTGCGGCTGCCCGGAGGCGTCGGAAGCCATGAGCGTCTTCGGCACCACCGTGTAGGCGCAGCGCGTTCCCGTGAACCCGGCTGTCTTTGAAAAGCTCCTGAACTCGATCGCGACCTCGCGGGCCCCCTCGATCTCGTAGATCGAATGGGGGATTTTTGGGTCGCGGATGTAGGCCTCGTAGGCCGAGTCAAAGAGGATGACCGCCTTGTTCCGCTTGGCGTAGGCGACCCAGGCCTCGAGCTGCGCGCGGGTGGCGACGGCGCCCGTGGGGTTGTTCGGGAAACAGAGGTAGATCAGGTCGGAGGGCCCCGTAGGGACCGAGGGCACATAGCCGTTCGCCGCCGTGGAATCGAGGTAGAGGATCCCCTCGTAGCGGCCGTCCGTGTTGGGGCCGGTGCGCCCTGCCATCACGTTCGTGTCCACGTAGACCGGGTAGACGGGGTCGGGAATGGCGAGCCGGATGTCGGTGGCAAAGATCTCCTGGATGTTGCCGCAGTCGCACTTGGACCCGTCCGAGATGAAGATCTCGTCGGCATCGATGCGGCACCCGCGGGCCGCGTAGTCGTGCTGGGCGACCAGGTCGCGGAGGAACGCGTATCCCTGCTCCGGCCCGTAGCCCTTGAACGTCTCCCGCTTGGACATCTCATCGGTGGCGGCATGCAGCGCCTCGACGCACGCGGGCGGCAACGGCTCCGTCACGTCTCCGATGCCCAGGCGGATCACCGACTTGTCGGGGTGCGCGGCGGTGTACGCCCCGACCCGACGCGCGATGTCCGCGAAGAGGTAGGAGGCCTTAAGCTTTGTGTAGTTCTCGTTGATTCGAATCATAGAACCGTCGTAAATGGTGCGTTAAGAGGGCCCGTATCGGCCGAAAACCTTGAAGAAACCCTTCGGGGCTGCATTATTCAAGCCCTCGTTAGCCCCATGGAGACAATCGATTCGGTTTCGCAGATGCGAACCGCGGCGTCGCGGCTCAGGTCCGGGAAGGGCGTCATCTCGCTTATTCCCACGATGGGCGCGCTGCATCCGGGCCACGAGGCCCTGATCACGGCCGCCAAGGCGGCGGGGGGGGCGGTCGTGGTGTCGATCTTCGTGAACCCCCTGGCCTTCGGCTCGAACGAGAACCTGGCGGGGTACCCCCGCAGCCTAGAGGCCGACATTGCTCTCTGCGAAAAACTGGGGGTGGACGCCGTCTTCGCACCCCAGGTCCCGGAGATCTTTCCCAAGGGCTACTCGACCTTCGTGACGGAGGAGGCCGTGAGCAAGCCGCTCTGCGGCCTCTCCCGCCCGACGCATTTCAGGGGAGTCGCCACGCTCATCACAAAGCTCCTCAACATCGTGGGGCCAGACCGTATCGTCCTCGGACAGAAGGACGTCCAGCACGTGGCCGTGGCCCGAAAAGTGGCGGGGGACCTCAATTACGGCGTGGAGATCCTGGTCGTTCCCACCGTGCGCGAGTTCGACGGCCTGGCGGTCTCGGTCCGCAACCGGGACCTCACGGCCACCCAGCGGCACGAGTCCCTGGCCATCAACAGGGCCCTTGCGACGGCGAAGGAAATGGTGGAGTCGGGCGTCCGAAGCACCGACCGCCTCGTGGCCGAGGTGACCCACATCCTCGGAAAGCACAACCGGCTGCGGGTGATCTACGCCTCCGTGGTCGATCCTGTCACAATGGAGTCCATCCGCGAGGTGGAGCCCGGGAAGGCCCTCCTTTGCATCGCTGCCTGGGTCGATGAGACCCGTCTGACCGACAACGTGGTGCTCTAGCCCGCGGCGCCGGCATGGATCAGGAATTAAAGACGGTCGCGATCGTTGGATCCGGCGCCATCGGCACGTATTTCGGGGCTCGCCTGGGGCTTGCCGGGGTCAACGTGGGCCTGCTGATGCGCGGCGACCTCGCCGCGGTCAGGGCCCGGGGATCGATCCTGGTCCGCGAGGGGGCCCGGACCGAGGAGCTTCGGCCCGTGGCCGTTTTCGGCTCCCCGGGCGAGATGGGCCCCGTGGATGTCGTCCTGGTGGCCCTAAAGACGACGTCGGCCGGCGCATTGAGGGACCTTGTGGGGCCGCTTATCGGCCCGGCCACCACCGTGGTGACCCTGCAGAACGGCCTCGGGGCAGACGAGGCCCTCGCGGGGCTCTTCGGGCCGGAAAGGGTCGTCGGGGGCCTGGTCTTCATGGCCATCACCCGGATCGGCCCGGGGGAGGTGAGGGTGTTCCATCCCGGTTCGGTGTCGCTGGGGGAGTTCGAGCGTCCGCCCGCCCCGAGGACCCGGGTCCTCGCCGGGCTCCTGGCCTCCGCCGGCATAAAGGCGCCCGTGGTTGAAAACCTGCTCGAGGCGCGCTGGCGGAAGCTTGTCTGGAACATCCCGTTCAACGGGCTCTCGATCGCGGAGGGGGGAATCACCACGGACAGGATCTGCGCGAACCCCGCGCTGGAGGGCGAGGCGCGCGCGCTCATGCTCGAGGTCCAGCGCGCCGCGGCCGGGTTCGGATTCGAGATCCCGGACAGCTTCCTTGCAAAGCAGTTCGAGGTGACGCCCCGCATGGGGGCGTACCAGCCCTCGAGCCTCATCGATTTCCTGGCGGGCCGGGAGGTGGAGGTTGAGGCCATCTGGGGGGAGCCGCTCAGGAGGGCCCGGGCAAGGGGGATCGAGATGCCCCGGCTGGCCGGACTGTACGCCCGCCTTGCGGCCGCCTGCCGCAGGTAGGCCCGTTCAACCCAACGAAACTGCCGCCCATCCCGCATGGGGCGGGGGTTCCCATCATCGCGCTTGCCGTGCGGGTTCCCTGCGGGATCATCCTTGGCCATGCGCAAATCGGTAATCGTGGCTGGCCTCGCCGCACTGGCCCTGGCCCTCCGCCTCCCTGCCTCAGTTGACCCCACAACGCTCGACCTGTCGGTGAAGCCGCAGGACGATTTCTACCAATATGCCAACGGCACCTGGCTGAAGAACAACACAATACCGCCCGAGTACCGGACCTGGGGTACCGCCCAGATCCTGAACGTAAGCAACGTAGAGCACATGAGGGCCCTCTGCGAAGCCGCAGCGGCCAAGGGCGCCTCAGGGTCGCCGGTCGAGCGCCGGGTGGGGGACCTTTACGCCAGCGGCATGGACGAGGCGGCCGTCAATGCCGCGGGCGCAGCCCCGATCCAGCCCGAGCTGGACCTTATCAAGGCGATCAAGACCCCCTCCGAAATCATGGGGGAGATCGCTCACCTGCACTCGATGGGTTTCCCCGCGGGATTCAACTTCTACGACGGCCCTGACGCCAAGAACAGCGAGGTCGAGATCGCCCAGCTCAGACAGGGAGGCCTCGGCCTTCCGGACCGGGATTACTACCTTAACGACGATGACAAGTCGAAGACCTTGAGGGCTCAGTACGTGGCGCACGTCTCGAAAATGCTCCAGCTCATCGGAGACGCGCCCGATGCCGCGAACGCCGGGGCACAGGCGATCCTGAAGCTGGAGACCACCCTCGCCACGGCCTCGCTCTCGATGGAGGTGCTCCGCAACCCGTACGCGAGCTACCACAAGATGGCGGTCTCGGACCTCGCCAAATACACGGGCGACCTCGACTGGCCGGCGTACTTCAAGGGCACCGGCGCGCCGGCGTTTGATTCGGTGAACTTCGAGCAGCCCGATTTCTTCAAGGCTTTCTACGCCCAGCTCACGTCGCTCCCGGCCGCGGACTGGCAGTCCTACCTCAGCTGGAACCTCATCCACAACGTGGCCCCCTACCTGAGCGAGCCCTTCGTCCAGGAGAACTTCCATTTCTACAGCGAGATCCTCACCGGGACCACGAAGAACTTGCCCCGGTGGAAGCGGGTCGTGACGGAGGTCGACGGGGATATCGGCGAGGACCTGGGCCAGCTCTATGTGGCGCAGTACTTCCCGCCCGAGGCCAAGCAGAAGGTGCTCAAGCTCGTCGCCGATCTGCGGGCCGCGCTCGGGGCCGACCTCGCGACGCTGCCCTGGATGGACGACGCGACGCGTGCGAAGGCGATAGACAAGCTCGACGCGATCACCGTGAAAATGGGTTATCCGGACACGTGGCGCGACTACAGCGCGCTCGCTATCGACCGGGGCCCCTATGTTCTCAATGTGCTCCGTGCCAACGCCTTCGAGATCCATAGGACCCTGTCAAGGATTGGCAAGGCCGTCGACAAGGCGGAATGGCACATGACGCCGCCGACGGTCAACGCCTACTATAACCGGGCCCGGAACGAGATCGTGTTCCCGGCGGGGATCCTCCAGCCGCCCTTTTTCGACCCCAAATCCGATGACGCGTCGAACTACGGCGCCATTGGGTCCATCATAGGCCACGAGATGACCCACGGCTTCGACGACGCCGGTCGCCAGTACGATCCCAAGGGCAACCTGGCGGACTGGTGGACCCCGGAAAGCGAGGCGAAGTTCAAGGTGCGCGCAGCGGGCATCGTGAAGCAGTTCAACGACTACACGGTCGTGGGCGGCGTCCATGTCTTCGGCGAGCGCACGCAGGGGGAGAACATCGCGGACCTGGGGGGGCTCAAGATCGCCTTCGCCGCCCTCGAGCACGACCTCCAGGGCAAGCCCAGGCCGCTGGTCGACGGGTTCACGCCCGAGCAGCGCTTCTTCGTCAGCTACGCCTCCTCCTGGCGGAGGCTCATCCGGCCGGAGGCGGAACTCCTTCAGGTGAAGTCGAACCCGCATGCCCCGAACCAGTTCCGGTGCAACGGCCCGCTTTCCAACCTCGATGAATTTGCCGCGGCGTTCAACATCCCCGAGGGCTCGCCGATGAGGCGGCCCGCGGCGGACCGCGTGTCCATCTGGTAAATCGCCCCGGACGAGCCCCACCTTCCCAATGAACCTCTCCCCCCTCCGCTTCCCGGCGGCCGCGCTTGTGGCCGCCTCCGCCTGCCTCGCTTCATTCGACCCCAAGGACATGGACCTTTCCGCGAGCCCAAAGGTCGACTTCTACCAGTACGCCGAGGGCGGATGGATGAAGGCCAACCCGGTGCCTGCGGACCGGAGCCAGTGGGGCAGCTTTGACGAGCTCGAGGCCCACAATGAGAGGATCCTTCGCGGGATTCTGGACCGGGCCACGGCCGCGAAGGCGCCCGGATTCGTGGAAAAGCTCGTAGGCGACTTCTACGCCAGCGGCATGGACGAGACTGCGGTCGAGGCCCTGGGCTCGACCCCCTTGAAGCCCCTCCTTGACCGCGTCTCCGCGCTCGGCTCAACGGCCGAATTCGGGGCGCTCGCGGCGGAGCTTCACATGAAGGGGGTCGGGGTCCTCTACGCGTTCGGCTCGGAGCAGGACCCGAAGGACAGCGAGAACGTGATCGCGGGCCAGGGCCAGGGCGGCCTGGGGCTGCCCGACCGAGATTACTACTTCAGGGACGACGACGCATCTAAGAAGACCCGTGACAAATACGTGGCGCACGTCGCGGCGATGCTCGCCCTCCTTGGCGACACGCCCGCCGTGGCGAAGGAGGAGTCGCTTGCGGTCATGAGGGTCGAGACCGCGCTCGCTGCGGGCTCGAAGAAAACGGAGGACCTGCGGGACCCCGTGGCAAACTACCACAAGCTCCCCCTTGCGGACATCCAGAAGCTCTCACCCCACCTCGACTGGAACGCATACCTGAAGGGGATGGGCCTCGTGCCGCAGCCCGCGGCGATTGACATCAACCAGCCGGAGTTTGTCCAGGCGCTCGACAAGGAGATCGCCTCGGCGCCGCTTTCCGATTGGAAGGCCTACCTGCGCTGGCACGTGGTCCACGACAACGCGCCCTTCCTCAGCAAGGCGTTCGTCGCCGAGAACTTTGCCTTCTACGGCAAGGAGCTCGAGGGAACCCCGCAGATCCGCGACCGCTGGAAGCGGGTGCTTTCCGTGATCGACGGCCAGGTCGGCGAGGCGCTCGGCCAGCTCTACGTGGCCGAGGCGTTTCCGCCGGAGTCGAAGGTGCGCATGCTAAAGCTCGTGAACAACCTGAAGGCCACCCTCCGCGGGAGAATCCAGAACCTGGAATGGATGGACGACCCGACCCGGGTGGCGGCGCTCAGGAAGATCGACGCCATGGGAGTTAAGATCGGGTATCCCGACAAGTGGATCGACTACACGGGCCTCGTGATCGACCGCGGTTCGTACGTCCTCAATGTCCTCCGGGCGACCGAGTTCGGGGTCAGGCGCGACATCGCGAAGATTGGCAAGCCCGTGGACAGGACGCTCTGGGGCATGACGCCGCCGACCGTGAACGCCTACTACAACCCGGCGATGAACGAGGTGGTCTTCCCCGCGGGCATCATGCAGCCGCCCTTCTACGACGCCAAGGCCGACGACGCCGTGAACTACGGGGCGATCGGGGCCGGGATCGGCCACGAGATGACCCACGCCTTCGACGACGAGGGTCGCCAGTTTGACGAGAACGGCAACCTTTCGGACTGGTGGACGGCGGAGTCCGCGAAGCGATTCAAGGAGCGCTCCGCCAAGATCGTGAAGCAGTTCTCCGGCTACGTCGCCATCGACAAGACGCCTGTGAACGGCGAGCTCACCCAGGGCGAGAACATCGCAGACCTGGGCGGAATCAAGATCGCCTATGCCTCGCTCATGAAGACGCTCCAGGGAAAGCCCGAGGAGAGGATCGACGGCTTCACACCGGAGCAGCGCTTCTTCCTGAGCTTTGCCAGCATCTGGAGGGTGAACCAGAGGCCCGAGTCGCTTCGCCTGCAGGTGAACACCGACCCGCATTCCCCGGCCCGCTTCAGGGTGAACGGGCCCTTCTCGAACCTGGGCGAGTTCATCGCCGCCTTCGACGTGCCCGAGGGTTCGCCCATGAGACGGGCACCCGCAGACCGGGTGGCCATCT
>Ga0302320_10000121_pt1 | contig 163798 bp, 135 predicted proteins | sample Bog_T0_3_FD_202130 | JGI IMG/M metagenome (GOLD analysis project Ga0302320, IMG submission 202130) | Peat permafrost microbial communities from Stordalen Mire near Abisko, Sweden - Bog_T0_3 | ecosystem: Environmental > Terrestrial > Soil > Wetlands > Peat | place: Sweden: Abisko, Stordalen... | reverse complement strand
GGTGACTTGGTTGTGAGACTTGTTCATGGCGGTCCCTTCGGGTTGGTTGAGTGGCGTAGCAACCACAACCTACCCGGCAGGGACGGCCGTTCATCAGGTCAGATCCACGGTCGGAGGGACATCACCTCCGCCATGCTGGTTGGTTTCACTTTGGGGATTCCCGGCCCTATGGCATGGGAGCGAGGCTACCCCGGCTATTCGCGCATGGAAGCATGGTGCGGTAGGGTGGTCATTCCGAGATCCCGAGAGGGAAAGTTAGCCTGGGCCATTATTGCAGGCAGTCCTATGGGCAGCTTCGCCCGAAGGGGGGGACGCCAATTCTCGGAAATTTTTCGAGCGAGGGACTCTAGAATTGCTGGGGTGTTGTTTGGGGTGCCACCCGGCTACCCTCCCCCGGTGGCAGGGTGCTGCCATAGCCTGCATGCGCTCGCGCCCCGCCCCGCTCTGACTCGTAGGCCTTCCCCTAGTGGCTGGCTTCGCGCGCGCACGCATGATCGCGCACGCCACGCGCGCACGCGAGGGCAGGGCCGCACAATTGGCCCTTGGGCCTCGGGGAAACTCAATTCCTGGGGGTGTTTGTTCTCAATAGGAGACTTATTTTTGGATTATTTTCTCAGGTAGGATCAGGGTAGGATCAGAGCGTGATTGCCCTAAGCCCCGAAAAGACAAAGCCCGCAAGCCATTACGGTTGCGGGCTTTAGTGGTGCGCGATGATGGACTCGAACCATCGACCCAGGGATTAAGAATCCCTTGCTCTACCAACTGAGCTAATCGCGCTCAACCGACGAGGGGGCGCAATCTATGGAAGCGATGGGGGGCGTCAATCCGCAAGTCACTGGCACACCCAATACCTGCGATCCCCCGCCGTTCACTTATCGCTCTTGGGCGCGACGACCAGGTCAGGCACGGTGAGGTTGTCCGGTCGCTCCACGCGGCGGAAGACGAGGTGCTCCTTCCCATCCGACACGCCCGCCTCGACATCGATGGAGAGATTGGCACCTGGAAGGAATTCGCCCCGCAGCATGGCCTCGGACAGGGGGTCCTCGATATGCTGTTCGATGGTGCGGCGGATCGGCCGCGCGCCGAAGCGAGGATTGTAGCCCTCCTTGAGCAGGTAGTCGATGGCCTTGACCGTCAGCTGGACATTGATGCCCTGCTCGGTGACGCGCTTGGCGATCTTGGTGAATTCCAGCTGGACCACCTGCCGCAGATCCTCGCGCTCGAGGGGGCGGAAGACGATGGTGTCGTCGAGGCGGTTGAGGAATTCCGGACGGAAATAATCTTCCAGCGCCTTCTGGTAGGCGAGCTTGGTCGCCTTGTAGGCGTAGTTCTCGCTTGTCGATGATGCGGTGTCGAAGCCGAGCGTGCCAGCCTCGTTGGCCTGCGCTGCACCGACATTGGAGGTCATGACGATGATGGTATTGCGGAAGTCGACCACCCGACCAAAGGAGTCAGTCAGCTTGCCCTCCTCCATGATCTGAAGGAGCATGTTGAAGACATCGCCATGGGCCTTCTCGATCTCATCGAACAGGACCACGGAGTAGGGGCGGCGGCGGACCTTCTCGGTCAGCTGCCCGCCCTCCTCGTAGCCGACATAGCCAGGAGGCGCGCCGACGAGGCGGGATGCATTGTGCTTCTCGCCATACTCCGACATGTCGATCTGGACCAGCGCCTCCTCCCCGCCGAACATGAATTCGGCCAGCGCCTTGCAGAGCAGGGTCTTGCCCACGCCGGTCGGTCCGACCAGCATGAAGCAGCCGACCGGACGCTTGGGGTCCTTCAGGCCTGACCGCGAACGGCGGATGGCGCGTGCGACCGCCTTGATCGCCTCGTCTTGGCTGATGACGCGCCGGTGCAGATGGCTTTCCAGCTCGAGCAGGCGGTTGGCCTCGCCCTGGTCGAGCCGCTGCAGCGGGATGCCGGTCATAGATGCGACGATCTCGCTGACCAGATGCTCGTCTACCGTCCCGCACAGCTCCTTGGATTGCTCCTGGTGCTTGCGTTTGAGGTCGGCGAGATCCTTCTTCTTGCGCTCGGCGCGGTCGCGGAACTCGGCGGCCTTCTCGTAGTCCTGGTTGAGGACGGCTTCCGACTTCTGCCGCTCAAGCTCCTTGATCTCGGTCTCCAGCTCCTTGTAGGCGGGAGCGCGTGAGGTGGCCTTCAGACGCAGCTTGGCGCCAGCCTCGTCGATGACGTCGATCGCCTTGTCGGGGAGAAAGCGTCCGGTGATGTAGCGGTCGCTGAGCTTGACTGCCGAGATGATCGCCAGATCGGTGATCTTGATGCGGTGATGGGCCTCGTACTTGTCGCGCAGGCCCTGCAGGATCTTGACCGCGTCCTCGGTGGCGGGCGGGTCGACGATGATCGACTGGAAGCGGCGTTCGAGCGCGCCGTCCTTTTCTATGTATTTGCGGAATTCGTCCAGCGTGGTGGCGCCGATGCACTGCATCTCGCCGCGTGAGAGCGCCGGCTTCAGGACGTTCGACGCATCGATGGCGCCTTCGGCGCCGCCGGCACCGACCAGGGTATGGAGCTCATCGATGAACAGGATGATGTTCTTCGACTGCTTGACCTCCTTCATCACCGCCTTGATGCGCTCCTCGAACTGTCCGCGGTACTTGGTGCCGGCGACCATCGAAGCGAGGTCCAGGGAGATGATGCGCTTGTTCGCTAGGAGATCGGGCACTTCGTGCTTGACGATCGATTGCGCGAGGCCTTCGACGATGGCGGTCTTGCCCACTCCCGGCTCGCCGAGCAGGACGGGATTGTTCTTGGTGCGGCGGCAGAGGATCTGCCACAGGCGCTCGATCTCCTTGGCGCGGCCGATCACCGGATCAAGCTCGCCGGCCTCGGCGGCGGCAGTGAGGTCGCGGCCGAAGGCATCCAGCGCGGGCGTGGCTGATTCCTCTCCCTTCTTGCCGCTCTTGCTCGCGGGCTTCTCGCTCGCCTTCTCGCTGCTGGTCCCGGCCGTCGACTGGGGCATGTTCGACACGTCGGATGCCCCGAGGAGGTCGAGGATCTCATTGCGGACATCCTCAAGCTTGAGGTCGAGGTTGATCAGCACCTGCGCGGCCACGCTGTCCTGTTCCGAAAGCAGGCCGAGGAGGATGTGCTCGGTGCCGATATAGGGGTGGCCGAGGGCGCGTGCTTCCTCGCTGGCGAGCTCCAGGACTCGCTTGGCCTGCGGGGTGAAGGGCAGCGGGCCACTCGGGGCCTCCTTGTCGGCGATCACCACCAGCTTCTCGACCTCGCGGCGAACCTTCTCGACATCGACGCTGAGGTTGTTGAGGGCGGTGACCGCCACTCCACTGCCCTCCTTCACCAGTCCGAGCAGCAGATGCTCGGTCCCGATGTAGTCATGGTGAAAGCGTTCGGCCTCCTTCTGGGCGAGGGCGATGATCTTGCGGGCGCGGTCGGTGAATTTGTCAAACATGGCGTGCCGTTGGGGTTGGCGGTTGCGTCAGAAAGGGTCAATTGAGCTCAGTTGCAGGAGTAGACAGCCACTTACGTACCAAATCGGCGCGAGTGCGGTCGCGACGTTCGACATCGGCGGTATCAGGGTGCTGCAACTGGATGTGCGCTGGTTGGCACTGCAAGAAGATTCTGTCCAGAATCTTCCAATTGCCCCAGGCGAGCATCTCCAGGGCGGCACCCAGTCGGATCCAGCTCAGATGCTCGCTCAACTCCTCGGTGGTCAGGGTGCGGGCGTTGGTCAGCAGTCCCCAGGCGCGGAAGACCTTGTCCTCGACCCGCCAGCGGTGATTGGCGATCAGGGCCTGGCGGGCGAGTTGCTCATAGGATACGATGCGTTCGACGGTCTCGTTGATCTGGTCGACGATGCCGTGCTCGCTGGCGCCCAGCGCACGCTGGTTGCTGATCTGGTAGTAGTGGCCGGACGGCTCGCTGCCTTCGCCGTGCAGGCCGCGGACCGTCATGTGCAGCTTGGCCAGTCCGCGCAGCACCTGCTTGAGTTCGCCGCTCTCGACCAGCGCCGGGAGGTGGAGCATGACCGAGGCCCGCAAACCGGTGCCGACGTTGGTGGGGCAGGCGGTGAGGTAGCCGTACTGGGGGTGGTAGGACCACCCCAGGACGCCCTCGAGGGACTGGTCGAGGCGAACCGCCAGCTCGAGGTTGGCATTGGTGCACAGGCCGGAGCTGATGACCTGGAGGCGGACGTGGTCCTCCTCATTGAACATCAGCGAGTAGACTTCGTCGCTGCTGACATAGACCCCTGCTGGACGCTTGCTGGTGGCGAGATCGCGGGAGATGAGTTGGCGTTCGACCAGGGCCTGGCACTCGATGTCGCTGAGCAGGTTGACGCGCAGGGTCAGCGCGTCCGGAAGATTGGCGACCCGGGTGGTGGTGTCGATCAGGCGGGCGACGAGCTCCTCCTGGCGCACCTTGCTGAGCTTGCGCTGGAAGGCGTAATCGCCGAGGTTGCGGGCCAGGCGGATGCGGCTCGAGACCACGATGCCACGATGGCTGCCTGGGCTGTTCAGCCAAGACGCCGGGCGGCCGATGATGGCGTCGAGGTGGCTCATGCAGTAGGGCAGCTCATGCGTTCGGCTTCTCGAGTCCACGCAGCTGGTCGCGCAGGCGCGCCGCATCCTCGTATTTCTCGTCGGCGACCGCCACCCGCAGGGCGGCATCAAGCTGGGCCCTGCGTGCGCGTATCTCGACACCGGCGGCGACCGTCTGGATGTCGACCGGATGGCGGCCGAGATGCTGCGATGTGCCGTGGTAGTTGCGTAGGAGCGCCTCGACCTTGTCGGCGAATGCCGTGTAGTCATGGGCGCAGCCGAAGAGCTTGCCCGAGCCGAATTCGCTGAAGGCGAGGGCGCATTCCGGGCAGCGCTCCTCGTCGCTGGCGGTTACCGTAGCGGTGCCGGGGTTGAGGTTGATCTTGATCTTCACGCTGCCGCCGTCCTCCGGCTTCATGTCCAGGATGGTCGCGATCGGCGGCGGTCCGAGCTCGAGCTTGAGGTCGAGGCGCTGGATGCAGGTGGCGCAGAGATGCAGCTCCTGCCGCTGGCCCGTGCCCGGATCCAGCTCGGTGAGATGGGTGGTCGCGGGACGCTTGGCGCAGATCTGGCAGGTGACGTCAAGCATGATGTTTTTATGGACAGCATGGGGATGAGGACAAGGGGCGAGGTACTGTTTGGTATACGCTTCGAGCGTGCCGGCGCCCCTGATCCACCTGGGACCAGGGCCAGGGGCGCAAGGCGCTATTGCCGAAGGTCGGAGCCGTCGTCTGCGTGCGATTGCGCCGTGCAGGGTGCTGCTGTCGGCGTCGAATCGATGCAGATGTTGCACTTGGACATTGCGGCGCCCGCAGGACGACGACTGCATGGCATTCACGTCAGGCGGGCCTGTGCAGGCTGCAGTGCGTCTCCTGGGTGGCTGGTGCAGATGGTCGGCCGGTGGCAGCATGGACGCCCGAGCCAGGGTGAAATAAGGCGTTTGCATGTATCCGGCCGTTGTTCTTCATTGTGAGCATGCAGCCAGGTGTTTCCGCTGGTGTTGAGGGGGGGGTCCTTTATAAGCCTGCCGCCCCTGGCGCGACATTCTGGCAGCAGCGTTTGGTGGAAGGATTCCCATGCCTCCGGTCATCCTCGCGACCCTCGCCTCCTCCGTCACCGGTACCGAGGTGCCCGTACCGCCGAAGGTCACTGATGCCGTGCTGAACCAGGGGTCGAGCACCTTCGATATCGTATTCCCCCTGACCATGCTGCTGATTATCGCAGCGGTCATCCCGACCGCGCTGCTGACCCTGAACTACTTCCTCAGCCGCTGGGCGCTTGGCACCCGGATCGCCAACCCAGCCCGTGATGAGCCCTATGAGAGCGGCTTGCCATCGACGGTCGGCAATGTGGGAGAGCGCTTCGACGTCAAGTTCTACCTGATCGCCATGCTGTTCCTGGCCTTCGATATCGAAGTGGCGTTCCTCTACCCCTGGGCAATCCACTTCAAGCACGGTGGTTGGGAGATGGTGGTCCTGCTCCTGGTGTTCCTGCTCCTGCTGGAAGTCGGTTACCTGTACCTGTTCAAGAAGGGGGCGCTGGATTGGGATCGCTAGCCGGTCTGCCATGACGTCCCGCTACCGCTCAGGAAGCAACCCATGACCTTCAAGCCCCTCCCCGCCTCCGTCACCCCCGAGATCGACCTCGGCGACAGCTTCGTCACCACCACCGTGGATGCGGTGGTCAACTGGGGGCGGCGTAACAGCCTCTGGCCCTTCCCCTTCGGCACCGCCTGCTGCGCCATCGAGTTCATGGGCGTAGTCAGTTCGATGTTCGACATCTCGCGCTTCGGCGCCGAGCTGGTGCGCTTCAGCCCGCGCCAGGCCGACCTGCTGATCATCGCCGGTACCGTCACCTACAAGCAGGCACCGGTGCTGCGCCGCATTTACGAGCAGATGTGCGAACCGCGCTGGGTCATCTCCGCCGGCGCCTGCGCGACGTCCGGCGGCTTCTATGACTGCTACTGCACCGTGCCCGGCATTGACGAGATCATCCCCGTCGACATCTACATCGCCGGCTGCCCGCCGCGCCCGGAGGCCTTCCTGGAGGCCATCGTGCAGCTGCAGAACAAGATCGACCGCGAATCGATGAAAGAGCAGAGGACCGTCGGCGTATGATCGCATCGCATGCACCCGTCCCCCACGGCCCGATCCAGCCAGGCTTGGGCGCCCTCCAGCTCGAGGAGCATCTGCGCGACCGCTTCGCCATGGTGCGCGATCCGCGCGACCTCACCGGCCTGACCATGGTGGTCGCCCCCGAGCGGCTGCGCGAGGCGATCAAGTACCTGCGCGATGCCGAGAACCTCAAGTTCGCCATGCTGCTGGATGTGGTCGGGATCGACTACCTGTCGTTCCCAGACCACCGCGAGAGCCGCTTCGCCGTGGTCTACCTGCTCAAGAGCCTGGACTTCCGCCATCGCCTGAGCCTCAAGGTGTGGGTCGACGAGGAGCGTCCGGCGGTGCCGTCAGTGCATGAGCTCTACAAGAGCGCCAATTGGGCCGAGCGCGAGGTGTGGGACCAGTACGGCATCGTCTTCACCGACCATCCCAACCTCAAGCGCCTGCTCAACCATCACGAGTTCATTGGCCACGCGCTGCGCAAGGACTACCCGTGCCAGAAGCGCCAGAAGCTCTCGGTCAATGACATGATGATCGACCAGCTGGAAGCCCGCCTGAAGAGCCGCGGCTACACCCTGCTTGAGCACGGGGAGCAGCATCCCGGTTCGCTCATCACCCGGCCATCGGCGGTTCCGCATACGGGCGCCCCGCCTCCGCCTGGCGGGGCGACAGGAGCCAGGCCATGAAGGTCATCTCCCCCCAGGGCGAGCACATCGAATTGATGACGGTCAACGTCGGGCCCAGCCACCCCGCTACCCATGGCACGCTGCGCATCCTCGCGGCCCTGGATGGCGAGAACATCGCCGCCTGCGTCACCGAGATCGGCTACCTGCATCGTGGCTTCGAGAAGATGATCGAACAAGGCACCTACCAGCAGGTGCTGCCCTATACCGATCGCCTCAACTACTGCAGCGCGATGATGAACAACATCGGCTTCTGCAAGGCGGTCGAGGGCATGTTCTCGGTGACCGTGCCGGAGCGCTGCATCGTGGTGCGGGTGATCCTCAGCGAGCTCTCGCGCATCATCGACCACATGGTCTGCGTCTGCACCAACCTGGTCGACCTCGGTGCGCTCACCAACTTCTGGTACTTCTTCAACACCCGCGAGGAAGTGTACAAGATCTGGGAGAAGCTCTGCGGCGCCCGTCTGACCAACACCGTGACGCGCATCGGCGGCATGTATCGCGACGTCTATCCAGATTTCGCCAATGACGTGACCGAGGTGCTGAAGAAGATCGAAAGCTCGGTCACCGAGGTGCGCGGCCTGATCGAGCACAACAAGATCTTCATCGACCGCACCAAGGACATCTGCGTGGTCTCGGCCGCCGACGCCATCTCCTGGGGCTGGACCGGGCCATGCCTGCGCGCCAGCGGGGTCGATCGCGATCTGCGCAAGGATGAGCCCTACTACGGTTATCAGGACTACCAGTTCGATACCGTGATCGGTACCTCGGGCGACACCTTCGACCGCATCATGGTGCGCATCTACGAGATGATAGAATCGGTCTCCATCACCCGCCAGGCGTTGGCCAAGCTCAAGCCCGGTCCGATCAACTCGACCGATGCACGGCTCAGCCTGCCGTCGCGCGACCAGGTCTACCATGACATGGAGGCGCTGATCAACAGCTTCAAGCTGATCTACGAGGGCGTTCGTCCACCGCCCGGCGAGTCCTACGATGCCACCGAGGCGGCCAACGGCGAGCTCGGCTACCTGATCGTCTCCGATGGCGGCACCAACCCCTACCGCATCAAGGTGCGCCCGCCCTGCTTCACCCAGTTCGCGGCCTATGCCGACATGCTCGAGGGCGGCATGCTGGCGGATGTGGCGGCCTCGCTGGGGTCGATCAACATCATCGCCGGGGAGCTCGATCGATGACCGGAGCCGCATCCAGCATCACTGCTTCGCCACGCCAGGCCCCAGGCGAAGCCCCGGTCGTCCCATCGCAGCAAGGAACCGACTCGTGAGTCATGCCTGCGTCAATCCAGCCGAACACCAGCCCAAGGACCTCACCGTGCCGGTTGTGGCCAAGCGCATGGTCGCGCACCAGGCGCGCATCGATGAGCTGCTCGGCCGCTACCCGGTCAAGCGCGGCGCCCTGCTCCAGGTCCTGTGGCTGATCCAGGAGGAGTATGGCTGGGTGCCGCGCGAGGCGATCAAATGGGCCGCCGACACCTGCGCCGTCAGCCATGCGCACGCCTTCGGCGTGACCGAATTCTACACCATGTACCGCCAGGTCCCCAGCGGCAAGCACCTGGTCCAGGTCTGCCAGACCATGGCCTGCTACCAGCAGGGGGCGGAGGACCTCATCGCCCATCTCGAGGGCGCGCTCGGCATCCATTGCGGCGAGACCACCAGCGATGGCCTCTTCACCCTGGTGCGGGTCGAATGCCTGGCGCTGTGCGGTACCGGACCGGGGGTGATGATCGACGACCAGGCGATCGGGCCCGAGCCGCATGCGCTCGGCGGCCGCGGCGAGCTCGGCGAAGGCCACCTGACCATCCCCGAATTCCATCCCACCGGCGCGGTGCTCGACCGCTGGCTGGCCTTCCTGCGCGCCGAGCAGCAGCGCCATCCGACTGCCGCCGGCAGCGCCGGCAAGCCGCTGCCGCCGCCGGCCGATGCGCTCGGCCGGGTGGTGCTCAAGACCAAGGGCCATCCGGGCGCCGTCGGCGCTCTCGCCAAGCCGCAGGCACCCGGCTACTCCCCCGCACCGCCCGCGCTCAAGCTCGCAGCCCAGGTCACCGGCGATGCGGTGGCGCTCTCCTGGCTCAATGATCCTGGCTGCACCAAGATCGTGGTCGAGCGCTCGGATGACGCCGGAGTGACCTGGCGCGAGCTGGCCACCCCCAGCCCCAAGGACCAGAAGGCTGCCGACAAGGTGCCTGAAGGCGTCACCGCCCATTACCGCGTCATCGCGCAGGAGCGCGAGCGCATCGCCCGGCCGAGTGCGGTGATCGCCGCGACCGGCAAGCCCCCGCCCCCAGCTCCAGGCGCCGCCACCCCGGCCGCTGCCGGGAAGGCCTGACCCATGACCACGCTCCATGGTTTTCCGCAGCCAGCCCAGTGGAAGGGCAAGGACCTGCCGCGCATCCTCAGCCGCCTTTTCCAGGTCGATGACGGCCACCGCCTCGAGGTGGCGAAGCGCCACGGCGCCTATCACACCATCGGCAGCACGCTGTTCGACAAGAGCCAGTTCGAGCTCATCGAGCTGGTCAAGGATTCCGGCCTGCGCGGCCGCGGCGGGGCCGGCTTCCCCACCGGGATGAAGTGGTCGTTCGTGCCCCGCGGCACCGGCAAGCCGGTCTATCTGGTGATCAATGCCGACGAGGGCGAGCCGGGCACCTTCAAGGACCGGCTGTGCATGAGTCGCGATCCGCACCTGCTGCTCGAAGGCATGATCATCACCGGCTTCGCGCTCGGCGTGCGCACCGCCTACATTTACGTACGGGGCGAGATGCTGCCGCAGATCGGCCGGCTCAATGACGCCATCCAGGAGGCCTACGCCGCCGGTTTGCTGGGCGAAAACATCCAGGGTTCGGGATACTCGCTCGACATCTTCGTCCATCGCGGCGCCGGCGCCTACATCTGCGGCGAGGAGACCGGGCTGATCAACTCGCTCGAGGGCTTCAAGGGCCAGCCGCGCCTCAAGCCGCCGTTCCCGGCGGTCAGCGGCGCCTTCGCCGCCCCTACGGTGGTCAACAACGTCGAGACCATCATGGCGGTGCCGTACATCCTGCAACACGGCGCCAAGGGCTACCGCCAATGGGGCACCGACAAGAGCCCCGGCTCGAAGCTGTTCTCGGTCGCCGGCGATGTGAACGCCCCGGGCGTCTACGAAGTCCCGCTGGGCATGCCGTACATGGAGTTCTTCGAGCTCGCGGGCGGACTGAAGGGCGAACTGCTCGGCTGCATCCCCGGCGGCTCATCGGCTCCGGTGCTGAACGCCGAGGAGACGCGCAAGGCGACGATGGACTACGAGAGCCTTGCGAGCCTCAAGTCGATGCTCGGCTCGGGAGCGGTCACGCCCTTCAACAGCGCGACTGATGTGCCGCGCTATCTGCAGACCATCGCCCGCTTCTACGCCCATGAGAGCTGCGGCCAATGCACCCCCTGCCGCGAGGGCACCGGCTATGTCGATCGCGTGCTCGACAAGGTGGTGGATGGCCATGGTCGCAACGGCGATCTGGAGCTGATCAAGGACCTCGCCGACAGCTACGAGTGGACCACCATCTGCGCCTTCGCACCCGGTGCAGCGTGGCCGATCCAGAGCTTCATCACCAAATTCCGTACGCATTTCCAGGCCTACATCGAGAAGAACCCCGAGCATGCCAAGCCGCGCGAGCTCGAGCTCGAGCGAGCGGGGGCTTTCTGGTGAATTCCTCCGCCCGCTTGTGCCACCCCGCCGCAGGATCTGCCCACGGCCACCGAATCGAGGACAGGTATCACCACCATGGCTGATCTCATCACCATCAATGTCGACGGCAAGGACGTGCAGGTCCCGGCCAAGATCCAGCTGATCGAAGCGCTGCGCACCTACGCCCGCACCGAAACCCCGGCCTTCTGCTACCACCAGGACCTCAAGGTGGCGGGCAACTGCCGCATCTGCCTAGTCGAGGTCGATGGCCCGCGCGGCTTCGCGCTGGCGATCTCCTGCCACATGCAGACCGCGCCCGGGATGAAGGTGCGCACCCAGGTGTCGAGCGAGAAGATCGTCAAGCTGCGCAAGGGCGTGATGGAATTCCTGCTGGTCAACCATCCGCTCGATTGCCCGATCTGCGACAAGGCCGGCGAGTGCACCCTCCAGGAGCACTACATGGGCCAGGGCCGGCACGAGAGCCGGCTCGATGATGCCACGGGCAAGCAGTACAAGGGCGGTGCCGACTACCGCTTCATCGACGCCAAGGGCCAGGACCGCGGCGGCAAGATGATCGATCTCGGCCCGACCATCGTGCTGGACCAGGAGCGTTGCATCATCTGCACGCGCTGCGTGCGCTTCATGGACGATGTCGCCAAGTCGCCCCAGCTCGACATCGCCGGCCGCGGGGACCATGCCTACATCACCACCTTCCCGGGCGAGCCGCTCGACCACGCCTACGACCTCAATACCACCGATATCTGCCCGGTCGGCGCCCTGACCGCTAAGCACTTCCGCTTCCAGCAACGCGCCTGGCTGCTCAAGTCGGTCGAGTCGATCGACCCCTCCGATGCCCTGGGCGCCAATCTGGTGATCGAATACAACAATGGACGGGTATGGCGCCTGATGCCGCGCCGCAATCCGGAGGTCAACAAGAGCTGGATCGCCAACTCGACGCGCATGCTCTATCAGGATCTCGCACGCAACCGCCTCACCGACGGCAAGCTCAACGGCGCCGATACCACGTTGGCGAGCGCCCTGGCATCCGCCCTCGCTGCGCTGAAGGCCGGCAAGCGCGTGGCGCTGGTGGCATCCGGGCATCTGACCAGCGAGGATAATGCGGCGCTGCTCGCGCTCTGCGCGTCGCTGCCGGGCCAGTCCGAAGTCTTCGGCGGCTCGTGGCTGCCGGTCGGCAAGAGCGACGGCATCGCCAGGAGCGGCGATCCGGTCGCCAACCGCAAGGGCGTGGCGCTGCTTGGCATCCCCGACAACCTCGATGCCCTAGCCGGCCGCGCCAAGGAGTTCGATGTGCTGGTGGTCGTCGGCCATGACCTGTGGGGTGCCGCAGCCGCAAAGGCCGCCGCGCTGGAATCCATCCCGACGCGCATCGTGCTGTCGTCGTGGGTCGATGCCTCGGTCGCCAAGGCGACCATCGCCATCGGCATCCGCGCCTGGGCCGAGGTGCGCGGCAGCATGGTCAACATCAACGGACGCGTCCAGCTGCTGCAGGCCTGCCCGGTGGTGCCCAATGCCGAGCTGGAACCGGCTTGGAAGGTGCTCGCGCAGCTCTCTGCCGCCGGCAAGCCGTTCTCCTGGAGCAGCGAGATCGATGGCTGGAAGGCCATCCAGGCGCGTGTACCGCAGCTCGCCAGCCTGAGCTACCGCTCCATCGGTCCGTCCGGGGCCATCATCCCGCTCGCGCCCCTGCCAGCGGCCGCAGGAGTCTGATCGTGGACATCGCTTCCGTGCTCGCCTTCCTGAGCCTCCATTTCGATGAGATCGTCACCGTGCTCAAGCCGGTACTGATCATCGCCCTGCTGTTCCAGGTGCTGCCGCTCCTGGTGCTGCTCGAGCGCCGCGGCGCCGCCTTCATCCAGGACCGCCAGGGCCCGCAGCGCGCCACCTTCAACCTCCAGCTCACCAGCATCAAGGGCGTGTTCACAGGCGAGGGGGGCGATGGCCTGCGCATGCGCGGCTTCGGCATGCTGTTCAACATCGCCGACCTGGTGAAGCTGCTGTTCAAGCAGAGCTTCGTGCCGCCTTTCGCGCACAAGTGGTGGTACATCCTCGCCCCGGCCATCCCGGTCCTGGCGGGCTTGCTGACGCCGGCGGTGCTGCCCTGGTTCGCCCCCATCGTCCACAGCGTCGCCCCCGGCGATATGCGTGCGGTATCGGGCCAGATCTTCGACACCGACAATGGCCTGTTGGTGCTGTTCGCCATCGGTTCGCTGTCGGTCTACGGCGTGGTGCTCGGCAGCTGGTCCTCGAATTCCAAGTATTCGCTGCTCGGCGGCATGCGCGCCTCGGCGATGATGATCTCCTATGAGGTCAGCATGGGCCTGTCGGTGCTCGGCATGATCCTCCTGGTCGGCGACTTCTCGCTCACCCGCATCGTCGATTGGCAGGCCGCCAACGCCTGGGGCGTGTTCGTGCAGCCGGTCGGCTTCCTGCTCTTCCTCACCTCGATGTTCGCGGAGTGCAATCGCAACCCGTTCGATGTCGCCGAGGGCGAATCGGAGCTGGTGGCCGGCTTCCATACCGAGTACGCCTCGGCCAAATTCATGCTCTTCATGACCGGCGAATACCTGCATGTGCTGATCGCCTCGGCCCTGGTTGCGACCTTGTACCTCGGCGGTTTCGACCTGGTGCCGTTCAGCTACAAGCTCCCGGGCGGCCCCTACGACACCGCCTTCATCCAGGCGCACCTCGGACTGGTCGGTGGGCTGATGCTGATCGTCGGCGGTGCCGGCCTGCTCTTCGCCAGCCACCTGGTGACCGGCCGCAAGCGCCACTACGCCAAGCTCCAGGCCAGCGACAAGCAGAGCCGCGTCAAGGAGTACGGCTTCTTCGCCGCGGTGTTCTCCTTCCTCGCGGTGATCCTGCTGCTGGGCGGCGCAGCCTGCCTGCTGCTCTTCCCCGCCCCGACGCCGATCTCGGGCGCGGTCTACGAGGCCAAGCCGGTCTACAGCCTGTGGGTGAGCATCATCACCGCGGTCATCCAGCTGCACGTGGTGCTGGGCAAGACGCTGCTGTTCTGCTGGCTGTTCATCTGGGTGCGCTGGACCCTCCCGCGCTTCCGCTATGACCAGATCATGGCCCTGGGATGGAAGGTCATGCTCAACGTCGCGCTCGCCAACCTGCTGATCACGGCGCTGGTCGCGAAACTCTTCACCTAGCCGCCTGACCGAGAAACACCCATGGCAAAAGTCGTCCCTCGTCCACAGCTCTCCTTCTGGGAATCGATCTATTTCGTCGAAATCTTCAAGGGTCTGGCCACCACCCTCGGGCACGCCAAGAAGAACCTGCTGAGCCCCGACAACTTCCCGACCCTGAACTACCCCGAGGAGGCGCCGCGCCTGCCGCAGGACTACCGTGCCCGGCATCGGCTGATGAAGCGCCCCGACGGCACGCCGCGCTGCGTGGCCTGCTTCATGTGCTCGACCTCGTGCCCGGCGCGCTGCATCAACATCGTCGCCGAGGAGAGCCCGGACAGGCACATCGAGAAGCGCCCGGTGCGCTTCGAGATCGATCTCCTGCTGTGCGTCTTCTGCGGCTACTGCGTCGAGGCCTGCCCCTGCGACGCGATCCGCATGGATACCCGCCTGGGGGTGATGTCCGGCGACAACCGGCGCGATTTCGTCATCGACAAGGCCAAGCTGATGGACTGGGATCCCAAGGACTACCCGCTCACCGATGTGCAGAGCCAGAAGGCGCCCGGGGGTTCGCTGCACCAGCAGGCGCTCGAAGAATTCAGGTCCGGAACCTACCATTAGCCAGCCCAGCCGCCCCTCCCCCCGCCGAGGCATCCCGAAATGACCATCGCCGAGAGTGACCAGCCCAGCCGCCTCCCATCGCCACCATCACCGCGAGCCCGGCTCGCCGCGAGCTGCGACTAACCCATGTTCCATATCCTCGACCCCTATCTCGGCCCGGCCTTCTTCTGGTCATTCGCCCTCATCAGCGTGCTGTGCGGCACCGGCCTGTTCCTCGCCCGGCACCCCATCAACGGCGCGATCAACCTGATCGGGGTGATGCTCAGCCTGAGCGGGATCTACGCCCTGCTCAACAGCCCCTTCCTGGCGGTGCTTCAAGTCCTGGTCTACGCCGGCGCGATCATGATGCTGGTGGTCTTCGTCATCATGGTGCTCAACCAGGCCAAGGACCACATCATACCGCAGTTCGACTGGTTCTCGCTGGTCGCCCTGCCGCTGCCGGTGGTGCTCGGCTTCGCCATGGTCTCGGTGCTGACCAAGGGACCGACGGTGGTGGTCGCCGGCGGCGAGGCGGGGCGCATCGAGCTGCCCAAGGACGCATCCAATTCCCTGACGGTGCAGTTCCGTGCCGCCGATGCCGGCGCCAATGCCGTCTACAGCTGGGACTTCGGCGACCAGAACCGCAGCACCGGCCGCGAGGTCGTTCATCGCTTCGCCAAGCCCGGCAGCTACACCGCCACCCTGTCGGTGAGCGACGGCACGCCGGCGCTGCGCAGCGCGACGGTCACCGTGCCGGTGAACGATGCGGTGCGCGGCGGCGTCCAGGCGCTCGCGAATTCGATGTTCGACACCCGCCGTAGCGGCCCGGGCTACTACCTGCTGTTCGAGCTCATCGGCGTGCTGCTGCTGGCCGCGGTGGTCGGCGCGGTGGTGCTGGCCAAGCGCAATCTCGACAGCCCCGAGCCCCCGGCCGCTCCGGCGGAAGGACACCACTGATGAATGGCATCGATCCAACCAATGTGCAGGTGCTGGCGGCCGTGCTGTTCGCGCTCGGGGTGGCGGTGGTGCTGACAAGGCGCAACGTCTTCCTGCTGCTGATGGGCGTCGAGCTGATGCTCAACGCGGTGAACCTCAGCTTCGTGGGCTTCAGCCGCGAATTGAGCGGCAACGAATCGCTGTGGGGGCAGATGACCCCGTTGTTCATCATCGCCATCGCGGCGGCCGAGGCCTGCGTCGGCCTCGCGATGGTGATCTGCATCGTGCGCGGGCGGGATACGCTCGACAGCGATGCCTTCGCGGACATGAAGGAGTAGACGGTGAAGCTAACTTTCGAGCTCCTCTGGCTCATCCCGTTCCTGCCTCTGCTGGGCGCCATCCTCAATGGCGCGCTGAGCCTCGGCTCCGCCTCGAGCAAGCGTGGACCGGCGCGCGGACTGGTGGCTCTGCTCGCGGTGCTGGCTCCCGGGGCGAGCTTCGTCATCACCGTGCTGGCGACCTGCAAGCTCGCCAGCCATACCGAACCTGGCAACACCGCCCTCGTGCAGCCGCTATGGGATTGGTTCGCGGTCGCGGTGCCGGGCTTCTCCTTCAAGCTCTCGGCCGGCCTGATGTTCGACCACCTGACGGCGATGATGCTGCTGTTCGTCACCGGCATCGGCACCCTGATCCACCTGTATTCGGTCGGCTACATGTGGGAGGACCGCGGCTTCGCCCGCTTCATGGCCTACATGAACTTCTTCATGTTCTCGATGATCGTGCTGGTGATCGGCGACAGCCTGCCGATGACCTTCGTCGGCTGGGAGGGCGTCGGGCTGTGCTCCTACCTGCTGATCGGGTTCTGGCACCAGAACAACGAGTACAATGATGCGGCGCGCAAGGCCTTCATCGTCAATCGCATCGGCGATCTCGGCTTCCTGCTCGGCGCCTTCATGCTCTTCCAGGTGATGAGCAGCAATGGCCAGGGCAGCCTCAACTACCGTGACATCAGCAGCTGGTTCCAGAACTTCGCCAATGCCGACCTGATCACCTCCCACCTCGGCCAGATCGGCGCCGCCGGCCTGCTGATCTTCTTCGGCTGCACCGGCAAGAGCGCGCAGATCCCGCTGGTGACCTGGCTGCCGGATGCCATGGCCGGCCCGACCCCGGTCTCGGCCCTGATCCACGCCGCCACCATGGTCACTTCGGGCGTCTACCTGCTCGCCCGCCTGTGCGATCTCTACGCCCACGCCACCGCGCCGGTCCTGGCGGGCCTGACGGTCAGCCAGGTGATCCTGCTGATCGGCTGCATCACGGCGGTGTGGGGGGCGATCGCCGGACTGCTGCAGGTCGACATCAAGAAGGCGCTCGCCTACTCGACCGTCAGCCAGCTGGGCTACATGTTCATGGCGGCCGGTGTCGGCGCCTACGACGTGGCGCTGTTCCATGTCTTCACCCACGCGTTCTTCAAGGCCACGCTGTTCCTCGGTGCCGGCTCGGTGATCCACGGACTGCACCACGAGCAGGACATGCGCCGCATGGGCGGCCTCACCAAGCTGATGCCGATCACCCATCTGTGGATGTTCTGGGCGTGGTTCTCGATCATCGGCCTGCCGATCCTGGGTTCCGGCTCCTTCTCCAAGGACCTGATCCTGGATCGCCTGTTCGATGGCGCCTCCTGGACCCCGATCGTCGGCGGCGTCGCCCTGGCGACCGCCCTGGTGACCGCGATCTACATGAGCCGGGTGATGTACCTCACGTTCTGGAGCCCGAGCCGGATGAGCGCGGAGACCAGGGCCGGGGTGCACGAGTCGCCGCTGATCATGCTCATCCCCATCAGCATCCTCGGCTTCGGCAGCATGGTGGTGGGCTGGCTGTGGGCGCCGGCCGACTTCGGCGTCTCGCACCTGGTCGACAACAAGTCGCAGCACGGCATCCACTTCTTCAACGACTGGCTCGCTCCGGTTCTCGGCTCCGCCGAGCACTTCACCCACCAGCTCCTGCATCCCAAGGGGGAGGGAGCTGCCGCAGAGGGCGGACTGTCGCTCTATGCGATGCCCGCCCTCGGCTCGCTGGCGGCGCTGATCGGCTGGCTGATCGCACGTGCGATCTGGCGCGGCGGCCGCGTGCAGGGCCCAGCCGAGGGCGAGATCACCGGCTTCTCCGCCAGCTGGACCTGGTTCTTCGACCGGGTCTACCGTGTCACGGTGGTGATCCCCGTCCAGGTGGTGGCGTGGATACTCGCCTGGGTGGTGGACGCCGCCATCGGCGGGGTGGTCGCCGGCATCGCCGCCCTCGCGCGCTTCATGGGCGACGGCTACACCAGCGTCCAGCGGCCACGCCTGCGCAGCTCGCTGGCACTGAGCATGGCGGGGGTGGCCACCCTGGTCGCAGTCCTGCTGCTCCAGGGCGCCTTCGCCTGGGTCGTCGGCCTGCTCGGCGCCGGCGTCGCCGTGCTCTTCCTGCTCCTCGAACTCTTCTTCTGACCAGCGCTCTCCTCCTGGGTAGGCACCGATGCTCTATGCTCTCCTCGTCGCTCCCCTGATCGCCGCACTGGCGACCGCCTTCGCCTCGGGCAAGGATGGGGAGTCCAGCTTCCGCCTCAGCCTCTTCCTGTCGCTGCTGGTCGCCGGCCTCGGCCTGCCGCTCATCACCTGCATGCCGGTGCTCGACTCCTCCATCCCCTGGTTCACCCTGTGGGGCACCAATGCCACCATCCACCTCCACCTCGCCAGCGACGGCCTGAGCGGCTGGCTGATCCAGCTGGTCACCTGGCTGACCCCGGTCGCGCTGCTCGGCAGCCGCAAGCTGATCGGCGAGCGGATGCGCGAATTCGCCGTCAGCGTGCTGGCGATGGAGGCGCTTATGATCGGCGCCCTGCTGGCCCGCGACCTGGTGGTGTTCTACCTGTTCTTCGAGGCCATGCTCATCCCGATGGTGGTGATCATCGCCCTCTACGGTGCCGCCGAGCGCCGCTCCGCCGCGCTGTGGTTCTTCCTCTACACCATGTTCGGCTCGGTGTTCATGCTGGTGTCGATCTGGTGGCTGGCATGGAAGATCGGCTCCACCGAGGTCTCCGCCATCACCGCCAGCTTGCCGCAGATCAACGCCCTGCTCGATGGCCAGGTCGGTCGCATCCTGATCCCGTTCTACTGGCTGCTCTACCCCCTGCGCGAACTGGTCGTGGTGGTGATGTGGATCCCCCATGCCTGCGGCATCCACGCCCTCGACTTCCTCCTCGCCCCGGTGGATTTGATCGACCATCTCCGCCACCTGTTCACCGTCGGCGACCTGCTGTTCTGCTCCTTCGCCCTCGCCTTCGCGGTCAAGGTGCCCCTGGTGCCATTCCACAGCTGGCAGGCCCGGGTCTATGCCGAGACGCCTGCAGGGGGGATGGTGCTGCTCGCCGGAGCGATGGCCAAGATCGGCATCTACGGCTTCCTGCGCTTCGTCCTGCCGATATTCCCCGCCCTCTCCGCGCACTACGCCCATTACTTCATCGACCTGGGCCTGGTCGCGGTGGTCGGCGGGGCGCTGATCGCCATCATGCAGGACGATGCCAAGCGCATGCTCGCCTTCTCGAGCCTGAGCCATCTCGGGCTGGTGATGGTCGGCATCTTCACCTTCCAGTCCGCAGCGCTCTCGGGAGTGACGGTGCAGATGGTGGCGCACGGGCTCTCGATCGCGGCGCTCTTCCTCCTGGTCGGATTCCTCGAGGGCCGCACCTCGAGCCGCAGCCGCGATGATTTCGGCGGCCTGGCCGACAAGATGCCGGTGTTCGCCCTGCTGCTGGTCGCCTCGGCACTCGCCTCGGCGGCCCTGCCGGGAAGCGCGAACTTCGTCGGCGAGTTCCTCCTGCTCTTCGGCGCCTATCTCGCCTCCGGCTTCGCGGTCGCCGCCATCGCCGGGCTCTCGGTCATCTTCGGGGTGGTCTACCTGCTGATCCTGGTCCAGCGCTGGCTCTACGGCAAGCGCCACCCCAGCCTGGATACCATCAGCGACCTCGGTCCGGCGGAGATCGCGGCGGTGGTCCCGCTGCTGCTCATCAGCCTGTTCTTCGGCTTCTATCCGCATCCGATCAGCAGCCAGGCCGATCCGGTCCTGGAGGCGATCGCCATCCCGGTGCGCCAGCAGATACCGCCTCCGGCAACCGCGCTCGTCCCGTCTGCATCCCCTGCGCCCACTGCAAGCGTCGCCATCACCGGCGCCGCGTCCCACTGATCACCCACCTGGTCGCCCACCATGCCTCCTGTTGACCTGTTCCCGCTGTTCCTGCCGCTGACCCTGGTGATCGCCGGGGCGCTCATCGTGCTCGGCTTCGAGCCGTTCCTGCAGCGCGCCTCCAAGCACCGCCTGCTGCCCTGGCTGGCGGCGATCCTCCTGGTCGCTGCCGGCGCGGTGCAGGCAGGCGCGCCCACCGGTTCGCTGCATGGCATCTTCGCCATGGACACCCCCCGCCTATGGATGTGCGAAGCGATCATCATCTCGACGCTGATCGCGATCGGCGGACTGCAGATGTCGTTGGCACGGGACGACTATCCGGGTGGCGAGGCCTACAGCCTGTCGCTGTTCGGCGCCGCCGGCGCGATGCTGATGGTGATGGCGGTCGACACCCTGGCGCTGTTCGTCGCCTTGGAGCTGATGTCGCTGTCGATCTACGCCCTGGTCGGCATGAGGCGCAATCGCCGGGAATCCAACGAGGCGCTGTTCAAGTACTTCGTCATGGGTGCGGTGTTCAGCGCGATCTTCCTCTATGGCGCGGCGCTGAGCTACGGCGCCACCGGTTCGACGGCCTTTGGCCACCCCTGGCGCGACGAGGCGCATCGCGGGCTGTTCCTCTTCGGCCAGGTGCTGATGCTCATCGGCCTGCTGTTCAAGGTCGGGGTGGTGCCCTTCCACTTCTGGACCGCCGATGCCTACACCGGTGCGCCGGTGGCAGTCACCGGCTTCATGGGCGCGGTGGTCAAGGTCGGCGGCTTCGCCGCCATCGGCACCCTGTGGCTCAATCTCGCCGCGGTCGCGAGCGGGATGCCGATCCCCGGAGTGCTCGACCTCGGCGCCGCGGTGACCCTCAATCAGACCGGCAAGGACCTGCTGGCGCATTACAACCTCGCCTTCCTGGTGCTCGGGCTGCTGAGCCTGGTGCTGGGCAACTTCAGCGCCCTCAAGCAGACCAGCATCCGCCGCATCATCGCCTTCAGCTCGATCTCCCACGCCGGCTACATGCTGCTCGCCCTCGCCCTGCCGATCGGCGAGAAGCTCCAGCTCGGCAGCCTGTGGTTCTATGTCGTCGGCTATGCCATCGCCACTGCCGGCGCGCTCTCGGCCTTCACCGCGCTCGCCGGCAAGGAGGATATCAACGACAACCTCTCGGGGATCGCCGGCCAGGGGCGCGCGCGGCCGTTCTACGGCCTCCTGCTGACCATCTTCCTGGTCTCGATCGCCGGCGTGCCGCCGACGGTCGGCTTCCTGGGCAAGTACCTGATCTTCCAGGATCTGGTGGTGCGGGGCGATGTGAAGATCGCGATCTTCGCCATGATCATGGCGGTGGTCGGCGCGGCCTACTACTTCCGCACCCTGGTCGCGGTGTGGGCGGCGCCGTCCTGCGAGCCGGCCAAGGCCGGGCCGCCGGTGCTCTCCGGCTGGGTGCTGGCGGGCGCTGCGGTCCTGACGCTGGTGCTGATCGGCTGGCCGAACGCCCTGATCCGCCCGGATCCCGCAGGTGCGGCGAATCTCGGCCTGAGCGCTCCGGCCGCTCCGGCCGCAGAGCAGGCCGTGCTGCCCACCGGGCTGGCCACGGCAGCCACCCGCTAGCGGGCGAGCATGACCGTCCACCACCACACCATCCGCGTCCGCTACGGCGAGAGCGACCAGATGGGCGTCGCGCACCATGCGGCCTATGTGAGCTGGTTCGAGGAATGCCGCATCGAGATGATGCGCAGCCTGGGTTCCAGCTATCGCGATCTGGAGAGCCAGGGCGTGCTGATGCCGGTGGTGGAGCTCAAGGTGCGCTACCGCCGCAGCCTGTGCTTCGATGACCTGGCGAGCTTTGCCACCACCGCGCACAGCACCGGGCCGAGCCGGATCGTCTTCACCACCGTGGTCAGCCACGGCGAGGAGGTGTGCGCCGAGGCGAGCGTGACCGTCGCCGCCACCACCCGCGATGGCCGTCCGCAGCGCATCCCGGCGGCCCTGGTGAGCGTCCTCGCGCGTCAGCCTGCCGATGCACCGGCTCCGCGGACCGGCTAGCGCACCCGCTCGCTGTGACGATGATCGCGCACGCCCAGACTGAGACGGTCGCGCATCGGAGCCGATTCGGCAAGGACCGCCTGATGCAGCACCTCATCGCCATGGTCCTGGCCTGGCCGGCACTGGTGTGTGCGTGCGTGCTGATGGAGGACGTGCGCAGCTCCGCCCCCGGGTGGGTGCTGCATGGCGGCTGGGCGGCGCCGGCGGCGCTGGCCGCCAGCCTGCTGGTCAGCTGCGCCGCCTTCCGCACCTGCCTGCCCGGGCTGGTCGGCTGGGGTGCCGGCCTGCTGCTGCTGCTGCTGGCCGGACGGCTGGTGGAGGTGCCGATCGCCGTCGGCGGGCTGCCCGCCCTGCTGGTGATCCAGGGGCCGGTGACCATCACCCTGGTGCTTTATGCGCGTGCACGCTCGCGGCGCTGCGCGCGCGGTCCTCTGCCCATGACCATGGCATATGCGGTGATGCTCAACTGGGCGCTCGGCATGGTGGTCCTCGCTCTGCTGGGCGACTGGCGCTGGGCGGCGCTGGGCGCCCTGCTGCTGCTAGCCTGGCTGGCGCTCGATCTCGGCGCACGCCTGGCGCTGCCGCCTACGGGCAGGCTGCCAGCCGATGTGCCGACGGTGCTCAACAGCATCTTCGGCTACGGCTCCTTCGTCTTCTGCTGCCTCACCCTGCCGCTCATGCTCCCCTTGGTCATCCTGGTCGCCGCGCTCAGGCCGCGGCTGCGCCTGCCCCTGCTCGCAGCCCTGATGCGGCGCGGCATGACCGGGGTGCTGTTCGCGGCCCCGACGGTGGGCTGGCGCTACGACGGGGAGATCGCCGGGCTGGAGGGTGCGCGGGTGGTGGTGGCCAACCATGAGGGCATGCTCGACATCCTCGCGGTCTGCAGCCTGCCGGGCACGCGCACCCTGCTGGCCAAGACCTGGGTCTTCCGCGCCTTCCCCCTCGGGCTGGCGGCGCGCGCCGCCGGCTTGCGCAACAGCGATGAGCTCGAGGCCGGCGACTACCGCGAGGACGCGGGTCGCACCGCACGGGCCGACGATGGTGCCGGGATACTGGTCTTCCCCGAGGGCCGGCGCAGCCGCTCCGGCGAGGTGGAGCGCTTCAGGCCCGGGGCATTCGTGCTCGCCAGCTCGCTCGACGTGCCGGTCATTCCGGTCGCCATCGCCGGTTCGCGCCAGGGCATCCGCCCCGACGGCATGTGGATCCATCCGACTATCGTGCATTGCCGGGTGCTGCCGGCGATGCGCCTGCTGGCGGGCGAGTCCCATCGCCAGTTCGCCGAGCGCACCCGCACGGCGATCCAGGCGGCGCGCTGCGCGCTGATGCGCGAGCATCTGTGCGACCGCCGCATGATCGCCAACCGGCTGCACCATTTCACCGGCCTGGGCGGCGGCACCGGGCGCGCCATCCGCGCCGAAAGCCAGGCCGGCGCCTGGCGGCTTCTGCAAGGCCTGCGCTGTGAGCGCGCCGATCCCTGGCTCCTGCTCGGGTGCGGCTGGAGCACCATGGCGGTCAGTCTGCGCCAGCTCCAGCCGGCCAGCGCACTGGTCGCCATCGACCCCGATGCTCGGCACCGCGAGGTCGCCGCCTCGTCCTGGCTCCAGCCCGACATCGATGTGCTGCTCGAGCGCTACCGTCCGGGGCTGCTGCCAGAGCGCCTCGCCGGGGTGGTCTGCCTGCTGAGCTGGCCGGAGGTGCAGGCGCAGGCGGTGCTCGAGGACCTGCTCGGCCGCCGCCCCGCCACCCTGCTGGTGCGCCAGCAGGATGCCGGCGCCTGGTGCGCTGCGGTCGCGGGTGCGCAGGCGCGAGAGACCTCCGGTGGCGTGACCCTGCTCGCGCTCCCGGACACTCCCTGATTCACGCCTTGCGGGTCGCCGATCCTGGTGCACAACTGGCAGCTCATCGTCCATGCAACATCCTGACCTCACCACTCTTCCCGCTGCGCAGCTGACATCGCACCAGCCTCCGGCCCTGCTGGTCGAACGCATCATCGCGGTGCGACCGGACGGCGGCAGGGTGCGGGTGGCCGAGCATGGGGAGCTCGACGCCCTGCAGTTGATCGAGGCCTCGGCCCAGTCGCTGGCGGTGCTGATGGGCGCCCGCCTGCGCCAGGGCACAGCGGGCTCGCAGGCACGCGCCTCCGGCATGCTGGTGGGGGCCAAGGGCTTCGCCATCCAGCGTGGGGCCGCTGCCGGCGAGCGGGTCGACATCGATGCGGTGCTCGACTGCGAGTTCGGGCCGCTGCAGCTGTATCGGCTGACCATCCACGCCGGCGAGGCGTTGGAGGTGATCGGCGCAGGCGAGCTCAAGGTCGCATCGGTGGCGGGCAATCCATGAAGCGCATCAAGCAACGCATCGAACGGGGATGGGACGTGCTCGAGATCCAGGCCGCGGTCAACTTCAGCGAAGTCGATTCGATGCGCATCGTCTGGCATGGCCACTACCTGCGCTATTGCGAGAGCGCGCGCGAAGCCTATTCGGCGGCGCGCGGGCTGTCCTACCAGGAGATGGAGCGGGTGGGCTCGGTCGCGCCGGTGGTGCGCTGCCAGCTCGAGTACCTGCGCCCCGCGCGCGCCGGCCAGCTGCTGACGGTGCGGGTCGCGCATATCCCGCAGAGCCAGCCGTCGCTGGGCCTGTTCTACGAGGTCCTCGCTCCCGACGGCGCCCTGCTGTGCGTGTGCGAGACCGTGCAGGTCTTCGTCGATGCCTCGGGCACCCCGTTCCTCACCCCGCCGCCGCCGGTCGAGGCGTTCTTCGCCGCCATCCAGGGGCGGGAGCAGGCGCAGGGGCCCGCCCGCCCAGCGGGGGAGTGACCGTGGAGCCCCGGCGCGATGCGCGCACCAGCCTGAGTACATGGTCGCTCACCGGTCCCGCCTCGGCCGCAGGCACCTGCTGCTTCCCCGCCAGCTTGCCGGTGTTCGCCGGGCATTTTCCCGGCCGTCCGCTGGTCCCGGGGGTCTACCTGCTGGCCGCCGTGGCTGAGCTGGCGGGCCGCGCGCTGGGGCGTCCGCTGACGATACTGCAGATCGAGCGCGCCAAGTGGTCGGCGCCCGCCCTGCCCGATACCGTGCTCACGCTCCAGGTCGCCTGGAGCGACCTGCCCGGGGGCCTGCAGCTGGATGGAACGGTCCATGCCGGTGAGACAGTGGCGGCGAGCTGCCGGCTAGTGGTCGAGCGCTGAGCGGCCCGAATCACGCCGCGGGTGGAATGGTGGCAACGGAGCTGCAGCACAGCGTTGGCTTGGTCTGTGGAAGCCATGCCGCGCGCGCGCGCGGGTCTCAGGGGTCCACCTGGTCGAGGACCAGGCTGGCGACAACGACCTGATGCGCAATGAACGGGCCCGGCGCGGCCTCGCAGCGGCAGCAGCCTGGCGAACCAGGTGAGGCGGATGGTGCGCGGGTCCTAGGGCGCCAGCGCCACGGCGTCCGCTTCGGCGCTCTTTGCGACCCCCAGCCGGCGACCGTCCACCGCCAGGGCGACGCTGCGCAGCTGGCGACGGGCGAGCTCGATCAGGAGCTCTCGCGCCACCGCGACCGCAATGGTGCGGTCATTGGCGCGCCGCGGTTCGAAACCGTCATGCATGACCAGGATCGCGCGGGCGGCCAGCCCGCGGGTGAGGCGTGCGACCACCCTGCCGGCGTCGATCGCCGTGGTGTCGAGGGCGCGGCAGGACCAGGTGACGGCCACCAGCCCGAGCCGGCCGGCGACGAAGCCGATCACCGGGTTCTTCAGCCCGACCACCGGGCGGTAGAGCAGGGGCGGCGGCTGACCGCTGGCCTCGCCGATGGCGGCGGCGCAGGACTCCAGGTCGCGGCGCACCAGGTGCGGCGGCCAGCAGTTCACCAGGCGGCTATGGCTGTCCGAATGCAGGCCGATGGCATGGCCCTCGGCGAGCATGCGCCGCACCAGCTGCGGATGGCGGCGCACATGCTCGCCGATGAGGAAGAAGGTCGCCTGCTGGCGATGCTCTGCCAGCAGGTCGAGAATGCGCGGGGTGGCCTCCGGATTCGGCCCGTCGTCGAAGGTCAGCGCCACCGCCGGGCAGCCGCGCGGCAGCCGCCAATGCACCGGCAGATACAAGCTCGAGCGCGGATTGATCACCCCCCAGCTGTGGATGAGCAGGGATGCGGCGGTCAGCCAGGCCACCGGGGCGAGCCCATAGCTGGGATACAGGCTGATCGCCGCTGAGACCATCGGCACATCGACCAGCAGGTGCCCGCGCATGCTCCAGGGTAGGCGGCATCCCCCAGGCGTGAAGCCAAAAGCAGCGGGCGTCGCGAGCGCCCGAGCGCGCGCCCTGGAGTGGAGTGGGCCATTGGCGGTTGCCTCCACCCGGAGTGGCATTCTTGTACCGCCATGCTCATCGTCCCGGCCCTGCGCATGACCGCGGCCATCCTGATCCTGGCTCTGCTGTGGCTGCTGCTCGGCATCCCCGCCATCGGCCTGCTGCTGGCGGTGCGCGCCGCGCCGCAGCTGGTGCTGCCGGTGGTCTCGCCCGAGGTCGCCAGCCAGATCGCCGCCGGCACGTCATCCAGGCTGGAGCTGCATGGCTGCTACCGCGAGCAGGTCGAGGGCATCACCCACGTGCATCTCGAGGGCGATCCCCTGACGCTCGGCTTCTGCCAGGGGGTGCTGGTCGGCGACAACATCGCCAGCATCGAGACCGAGATGATGCGGGTGTTCATCGAGCGCGTGCCGTACTTCATCATCCGCCATCTGCTGCTCGGGGTGGTGAACTGGAACAACCGCAACCTCGAGAGCTATTTCACCCCCGCCGAGCGCCTCGAGATCGCCGGCATCACCGAGGGCCACCGGCTCTACCACGATCCCTTCGCCGCGGTCAGCCCGGCGTACTCCCGCGCACTGCAGTACCATGCCCTGCACGACGTCAGCCAGTACCTGATCGACAATCCCCTGGTGCATCCGCCCCAGGTCGGCTGCACCGCGGTGGCGGTCGACGGCATGCGCAGCCGCGACGGCCATCTGCTGGTCGGGCGGCTGTTCGACTTCGAGGGCGGCCGCTGCTTCGATGCCGACAAGGTGGTCTACACCGTCAGGCCCCAGGGTGGCATCCCCTTCGTCTCGGTCTCCTGGGGGGGCATGGCGGGAGCGGTCACCGGCCTGAACGACGCGGGACTGTGGGTCAGCGTCAACGCCGGCGCCAGCGACGGCATGGCCTTCGTCGGCAGGCCGATGATCATGGTGGTGCGCGATGTGCTCGAGCACTGCCGCACCATCGATCAGGCGCTCGCGGTCATCGCCGGGGCGCAGGTGTTCGTCTCCGACAGCGTGCTGCTGGCCAGCGCCAGCGAGGGCCGCACGGTGGTGGCGGAGAAGGGCCCGCATGGCATGGGCGTGCGCGAGATGGAGGACCATCATCTCGCAGTCACCAACCACTTCCTCTCCAGCGCCTGGCTCGCCGACCATGCCAATGCCGAACGCATCGCCCGCGGCACCACCGCCAAGCGCTGGACACGCGCCGAGCAGCTGCTGCTGGCCACCCAGCAACACGACCCCGCCAGCATCCTCAGACTGCTGCGCGACCGCCGCGGGGTGGACGGCGTCGATCTCGGCTTCGGCAACCGCAGCACCATCAATGCCTGGATCGGCGCCCACCTGGTGGTCTGCGATGTCACCGCCAAGCGGCTTTGGGTGTGCGCGCCCTTCCATGGCCTCGGCCGGGCGGTGGCCTTCGGCATGGATGGGCCGATCCGCGGGGCCTCGCTGCCGGAGAGCGAGGATCTCGCGCTGTTCCTCGCCCATGGCGACGAGTGCAACGCGCTCGAGGACCAGGTCTCCACCTTGCTGCATGCGGGACGGCGCACCGAGGCCGCGGCGCTGGCGCGGCGGCTGCTGACCCTCAACCCGCGCTCCTTCACCGCCAATGCCCTCGCCGCCCAGGCGAGCGACGATCAGGCCTCCCGGCGCGAGCTGCTGCTGAAGGCGCGCGACCTCCAGCCGGCCTATGCCGCCGATGCCGAGCGCATCACCGAGCTGCTCGGCGCCCCCTAGCGGCCTCCGCCTCAGCCCTTGGCGGCGAGGATCTCCGACCGCAGGTCCTTGCCGATGATCGACTCCACCAGGATGACCGAGCTGATCATGCAGCCGACCACCCCGGGATGGCCGATGCTCTGGCCGGCGAAGCACAGATTGCGCAGGCGGTTGCGCCGCGGGATCGGCTCGGTGCCGATGGCGCCGATGTCGTGCGACAGTCCCATCGCCGCGCCATGGCGCGAGCGCACGTAGTACTCGATGCTCAGGGGCGTGGCCGACCACACGCGCTGGATGGTGCCCGCCAGCGCGGGATGCAGGGCGGTCACGTCGGCGAGGATCTCCGTCTCTCTCGCGCGCTTCCACGCCTCGTAGTCGTCGCTGCGCCTGCCCTTGGCACTGTCGCGCCATGGGGCGACCTGGTCCGGATGCACCCACAGCATCGCCTCGAGGTAGGGCGGCGGCGCGTGCCCACCCGGCGGATAGAAGTTGCTCGGGGAGATGAAGTAGAGGTCGGCGCCGGCGGCATTGCGGGCGAAATGGTGGCAGCTGCCCAGCCCCTCGGCCGGCTTGCTCAGCGCGGCGTAGACCAGCACCGCGCTGGCGCTGTCGGGGGTGTCGCGGATGCGTTCGCTCAGCGAGGGGCGCATGCCGCCCTCGCCGGTCAGGCGCAGGATCTCCGCCGGATGGCAGCTGGCGATCGCCAGGTCGCAGGCATGGATGCGCCCCTGCGCATCCTCGACCGCGCTGACGGTCTTGTCCGACCAGTGGATGCGCGTGGCGGCCGACTTCAGCAGCAGGTCGCCACCCAGGGCCTTGAGCCGCTCGATCAGCGGCTTGATGATCGCCTCGCCGCCGCCCTCGGCGCGCCAGGAGCCGGTGATGGCGGTGCCGCCGAAGGCGGAGAACAGCTCAAGCGGGCAGCGTTCGGCGCGCATCGCCAGGATGCCGGTGATGCTGCCGAGGACATCCTTGAGCAGCTCCGAAATGCCGCAGCGGTCGAGCGTCTCGCTGACGCTCTGATTGTGCGGGTGCTGGCCGGGAGCGGTGCCCGGGGCGACCAGCGAGCCGAGCCAGGGGTTAAGCGCCAGTTGCCCGCGCAGCTCGGCGAAGAACAGCGCGATGCCGGAGGCCTGCTCGGGCCAGTGCGCCTGGAGCGCGAGCTCGGCCTGATCGATGCCGGCCGGCATGCAGAATTCGCTCCCCGAAGGGAGGTGGAAGCGGAACTGCCGCGCCTCGTCGAGCGGTAGGAAGCGCATCGCCTCGAGGATGCCCAGGCGGCTGGCGAGCTTGCGGAAGATGCCGCCGGGAGCGCCACCGGTGATGAAGTGGAAGCCGGTATCGAACCAGAAGGGGCCGCGGCGGAAGCGCTGCATCAGCCCGCCGGCGATGGCATGCGCCTCGAGCACGGTGACCTGCCAGCCGTGCTCGGCGAGCAGCACGGCGCTGGTGAGTCCGGACAACCCGGAGCCGATGATGACGGCGTGCGGCATGGGGATCAGCGCAGGGGCGGCTGGCAGGACAAGGGACAGGACGGCGGGCAGGAGCGCTGGAGCGTTGGCGGGACCTGATCGCCGGCGCTCATGCCATGGCCTTGAGCACCAGGCAGGCGTTGGTGCCGCCGAAGCCGAAGCTGTTGGAGAGCACGTAGCGCAGCGTGGTCCCTTCGATCGGTCGGGCGGCGATGTTGAGGCGCGGCAGCTTGGGATCCTGATTCTGGTAGTTGCGGTTGGGCGCGATGAAGTCGCCCTGCATCATCAGGATGGAATAGAGCGCCTCGCTGGCGCCCGCCATCCAGCATTCGTGGCCGGTGAGCGATTTGGTCGAGGAGACCGGCGGGCCGGATTCGCCGAAGACGCTGTGGATGGCCATCGCCTCGGCGTAATCGCCGGCCTCGGTGCCGGTGGCATGGGCGTTGATGTAGGAGATCTCGGAGGGCGCGATGCCGGCCTGGTCCAGGGCCATGCGCATGCAGCGCGCCGCCCCCTTGCCGTCGCCGGTGGTCATGTGGTCGCCATCGGAGGTGAAGCTGTAGGAGGCGACCTCGGCGAGCATCGGCGCGCCGCGCCGCTTGGCATGCTCGTAGTCCTCGAGGATCAGGCTGGCGGCGCCGCCACCCGGGACCAGGCCGTCGCGATCGCGATCGAAGGGGCGCACCGCCCCGGCGGGATCGTCGAGGCGCATCGAGAACACGCGCAGGCCATCGAAGGCGGCCATGCTCTGCCAGCACAGCTCCTGCGAAGCGCCGGTGACCACCAGGTCATGCATGCCGCTGGAGATCAGCATCCAGCCCCAGCCGATGGCATGCGCCCCCGAGGCGCAGGCGCCGCTGATGGTCAGGCTGATGCCGCGCGTCCCCAGCAGTGGACCGAGGTTGATGGTGGGGGTGGAGTTGAGCGCCTTGATCACCTTGTCGGAGCCCAGCGAACCGGTGCTGTGCTCGCGGCGCACGGTGGTGAGCACCTCCTCGATCGGGTCGGCGCAGGAGTCGTTGCCATACAGCAGTCCGGCGCGGTCCGAGCGCAGCAGCTCGGCGCAGCCCGACATCGCCACCGCGCGCTTGGCGGTGATGGCGGCGTAGAGGGCGGTCTCGCCCATGCTCTTGCGCTCCTTGCGTGCGAAGTGCTCCGCTGCATCCACCGGGGCGATGGCGCCGGTCAACGGCGAACGGAACCCGAGCGTGCGCCGCTCCTCGCTGATGACGATGCCAGAGGTGCCGCTGCGCAGCGAGCTGGCGATGGCAGGCAGGGTCGAGCCCAGGCACGAGAGCGCATCCATCCCCGTCACCACCACCCGTCGGCGCGATCCATTGACTGCCAGCATACCACCCCCAGGGCGGTGATTGTTCGGTCTTACGCTGGCTGGGCAACCATGGGTCTAGATCTGCCAGAAATCGTAGAAGTTATGCCATTGCAATGGGTAGCGCCGCACCACCGCCTCCAGCAGCCTGGCCCAGTTGGCGACCGCGGCCTCCAGCTCCCTGGTCCGCGTCCGGCGCGAGGTGAAATGCAGCCGCACCGGCGGCAGGGCGAAGGTGGTATAGCTGCGCCAGCCGGTCTTCAGGCAGAAGGCCGGCAGGATCACCGCCCCGGTCGCCGCGGCGGCGAGGAAGGGCCCGGTCGGGAAGCGCGCCAGGCCGCCGAGGAATGGCACCGCCACGGTATGGACCTCATCCCCGGCGGTGCGGTCGCTGAGCATGCAGCAGGTCTCGCCGCGGCCGAGCGCGGAGACGATCATCAGGCTGGCATTGAGGGTGTCGGCCAGGTCGATGATGGTGATCTGGCGCGACGAGAGGGTGGCGCGGATGCGCTGGGCGATGGCGGGATCCTCCGCATCAAGCATCACCAGGTTGAAGGCGCCGATGCGGTATGAGGAGAGGAAGTGGCTGCTGAGCTCCCAATTCCCGACATGCGCCGAGATGATCAGGCAGCCATGCGATTCGGCCATCGACTCCTGCAGGCGCGCGTAGCCGAGGCTGCAGTGCGCCAGGGCGCCCGGATTGCCGGCCAGGAAGCGGTCGGCGAGGATGCGCGCGAAGCTGTAGAAATGCCGCCAGGCCATGAACAGGCAGCCCCAGCGGCCGAGATCGGGGCGCAGCCGCCGCCAATAGGAGGCCACCAGCCGCCGGCGCTCGCGCAGGACGGCGAAGTAGTAGCAGGTGGGGGGGATGAGCAGCAGGTAGCAGAGGGTCACGCCGCCGATGCGCGCGAAGGCGTGGACCAGACGGTGGCCGATGTCACCGCCCAGGCTGCGTCCGGCCCAGCCGCGCGTGCTCGGCGAGCCGCTCATGGGCCACGCCGGTCCCGGACCAGGCTTCTCGCCACCAGGTAGGCGAAGCTGCCGGTGAGCGCGGCGACCAGCGGCACCACCACGAGGCTACCGAGCAGCCAGTCGATGAGGAACTGGCGGCCCAGGGCCATCACCCCGGCCAGGTCCAGGGCATGGCTGGCGAAGGTGGTCGACAGCGCCTGCCAGTAGGTCCAGGGCGCCTCGCCCAGCCGCAGCCACATGCCGATGGCGCACGACAGGGCCGCCCACATCGGCAGCAGCGGGCCGAAGCTGAGATTGCTCATCAGCAGGGCGAGCGGCAGGTTGAGCCCGAGCCGCCAGGCGATGAAGGCGGTGAGCACGGATTGCAGGCCAGGTACCGGCGCCACCGCGATGGCGGCGCCCAGCCCGGCCGCGAGCCCCGCCGGCAGGGGCTGCAGCCCGCCGAGCACGATCTCGCGCACGCTCAGGCGCGGTCGCACCACCAGCCTGCGGTGCGGCAGCGGGATCATCCGCCGGGTGACCAGGCGGGCGAAGGCGGCAGCCGTGCGCCGATTGTCGGCGCAGGCGCGGAAATGGCTGATGCGGCCGCTGGGGTAGGCGACCGGGACGTCGACCGCCTCGATGCGCATCCCGGCCCACACCGCCCGCACCAGGATCTCGACCTCGAAGGCGTAGCGCTGGGCGGTGATCGGCAGGAGGGTGCAGTCCGGCAGCGGGTAGATGCGCAGGCCGCACTGGCTGTCCCCGGGCCACACCCCGCAGGCGATCCAGGTCCACAGGTCGGACCAGCGGCGGCCGAAGCGGCTGACCCGCGGCGCCCCGGACATCTCACGGCTGCCGACCACGATGGTATGGGGATCGCTGAGGGTGCGGGCATGCACGATCAGCGCCTGGATCGCCTCCGGGGGGTGCTGGAGGTCGGCATCGCAGCTCAGGCAGGAGCGGTAGCCGCGCGCGCTGGCCAGCGCGAAGGCCCGGCGCAGCGCCGCGCCCTTGCCCTGGTTGGCTTCCAGGCGCTCCACCTCAGCCCCGGCCGCCGCCGCGGCCGCACCCGAGCCGTCGGTCGAACCGTCATCGACCACCAGCACCGGTGCGCCCAGCGCCACCAGCTGATGGACCACCGCAGCCACGGTGCTGGCATGGTTGTAGACCGGGACCACCGCGATCATCCCGGGCGGCCAGCTGTCCATGGTGGCGGCCGGAATGGCAACAGGGGGGACGGGCACGGCGGCAGGGTAGCGGCACGTCTGCAGCAGTCCATGCGGTGGGATTCACCCCCCCCCTGGAACCCCGACGCTCGGCCTTGTCGCGCCCAGCGGGCGCGATACATAAAAGGCTAGAGCCAATCCCCGCCGCAGGGGGGGTCCCCGAACAGCTGGCAAGGAACTCAGCCGATGTCCCTCGATGAAATCATCTCCAAGGTCAATGCTGCGATCGCCAAGGAGTTCGAGATCGAGCCGGAGCGGCTGGTCCCATCGGCCCGCCTGGTCGAGGATCTGGACATGGACAGCCTGGACAGCGTCGACCTCATCGCCGCGATGGAGAAGACCTTCAAGGTCAAATGCCCCGAGCAGGAAGCGCGTAAGTTGCGCACCATGGAGGACATCTACCAATTCGTCGACCGGCTCGCCGGCGCGCACGTCCAGCCCGCCAGCACCTGAACGCAACCAACCTGCTGCCCTGCGCCTGCCTTTGCGCGGCCGCTCGCGCGCGTTACGTCGGCCCCTTTGCCGCCGGCCGCCCGGCCTCAGGTCCAGTCCAGGCGCGCCTGCAGATCGGCCACCAGGTCGGGCATCAGGGCACGCAGCTTGGCGCGCGCCCGGCTGGTGCAGTGCGCGCGCAGGGCGCTCACCAGGTTGACCAGTCGGCGGCGCACCGCCTCCGCCCGGCCGCCCAGATGGGGGATGACCAGGTAATCGACCATGGTCTCGACCAGCTCCGGCAGCTCATCATCGGCATAGTACTTGTCGGCCGCCAGGTGGATCAGCCGCTCTGCTGCCTTGCCGGCGAGATCCGAGAGGTAGGGGCCATCGCCGGTGACGAAGACCCGCGCCAGGCTGCGGGCGATGACCAGCTGGGAGAGCTTCGGCAGCAGGGCCTCGCAGATCTGCACCCTGAGCGGCCCGGGGAAGGACGTGCGTCCGGCGAGCTGGCCGAGGACGCGGCCGAGCTCCTGGATGTTGCCTGGGCCCCAGATGGTCTGCCAGGTCGAGACCTTGCGCCATTGCAGGCAGAGCTTCAGCACCAGCCGGCGCAGCAGCTCCTCGGGCAGGAGCTCGCAGCAGCCGATCCGGCACAGCGCGCTGAGCAGGTGGGGCACCGATTCGGTGTGCGCGCCGAGGCGGTCATCGAGCAGGAAGGTGACCTCGTCGGTGGCGGCATTGGTGACCTGCTCCATCGGCGCATCGGGCAGGTCCTCGCCGAGCTTGGCGAGCAGATGGTCGATGATCTCGCCCCGCCGGGCATCGCTCAGGTGCGCACCGGAGGCGATCAGGCCGAGGGCCTCGATGCCCCAGTCGCCCATGCCGGTGAGGGCGGCATCTACCATGATCGAGACCTGCGGCGGCACGTCGGCGCTGATCGCCAGGGCGGCCGCAGCAGTGACCAGCGCCCCGCGCTCGACGCCCTGGGCGGCGCGCTCCAGGCCCTTGAGCAGGCGCGCTGCCGCCGCCTGGCGGAGTGCAGGCTCGCTGTGCTCGAGCAGGATGGGCAGGAGCTCGGTCGCCAGCAGGCGCACATTCTGGTGCGGGTGCTCCTCGAGCAGCGTCCACAGGGTCGCGGTCGCCGGCTGGCCGATGCCGATCAGGCAGTTGGCCACCAGATCGCGCGAACGCTCGTCGCGGAAGCGCGCGATGACTTCGACCAGCGGCTCGACCAGGGCGGCGCGCGCGGCATCGCTGGCGGGGATGAGCGCGGGCAGCTGCTGGTCGAGCGCCGCCACCAGGTGCGGACCCGGGGAGTCGCGCAGCAGGCGGCGCAGGGCGACGGCGAGCTGCTCGGCGGTGGCGGCGGATACCGTGCCATCGCGGCAGCATTCGGCGATCAGCCAGTGGACGCTGGTCTCGCGCGCCTGGCTGATCGAGGCGGCGCGCGCGGCGATCATCATGGCGAGGCGCGGCGGGGCATGCCCGGTGTCGAGGCGGCGCAGGGCGCTGGCCAGGGCCATGCGCTCCTGCGGCGCCTCCTCGCTGGACAGCAGCAGCTCGACCCCGCGCTCGAGCAGCGCATCATCGCCCTGCTGGCCGGGGGCGGCGAGCAGCACCAGCAGGGTGGCATCGAGCTCGGCCCCGTGGCCGAATTGGCGGCGCAGCATGCTGATGATCAGCTCGACGTCATGCTCCTGCAGCGCGCGCACCAGCGACAGCACGCTGACGCGAGTCGCCAGCAGCATCTCCAGCAGGCGTTCGAGGCCGCGATAGCCGACCAGGTGCCCGGCCAGGCGTTCGCACAGGCCCACCACCCCGGGGGTGATGTAGCCGCGCTGGGCGCTCGCCGCCAGGGCCGAGATCGCGAGATCGCGCTGGCTGGCGTTCAGGCTCGGGATCGCCTCGCCGGCGCGCGCCAGGCCGCCGTCGTCGCGGCGCTGCAGCGCGCGCACCAGGTCGATCACCGCGACATGCGCGCCGGCGGCGACCATCAGCCCGATGGTGCGTTCGCGCACCAGCTCGGCGCCATCGGCCAGCAGCAGCGGCATCAGGTCGCTGACCACCGCCAGGGGCGGCATGGCATAGCGCAGCTGCTCGAGCGCGGCGGCGCGCTGGTCGTCGGCGCGCGCCTGCAGCAGGCCCTCGACCGGGGCGCGCAGGGCCGGGGTCAGGGATGCCGCCAAGGTGCTGAGCGCCGGCTCGGCTCCGGGCAGGGCGGGTTCGGTCTCCGGCACCAGGGGGTTGCCGATCTCGTCATCGAGGGCGATCACCTGCCAGCCGGCATCGGCGCCCTGCGCCTCATCCACCAGGATCAGGCCGATGCCATCGGCGCCGCAATCGCTGACCACGGTGGTGAACAGCGCGGGGGTGATGCGGTTGAGCCGGCGATCGCGCAGGAGCGCCTTTCCGGGCGGGCTCGCCAGCGCGGCCTCAAGCGCCGCCTCGGTGCAGGCGAGATGGTGCTGCAGCAGCGCCCCCAGGCGCAGGAACAGCCTGGTATCGCCTGCGCACAGCCGTTGCAGGATGGCAGTGTCGGCTGCTCGCAGACCACGGATCATGGCTGCAGGGTGCGCGTCTACCGCGGCGGCACAAGGACCAGCGGACCGGGCTTGCCCGCCGCCAGGTGGCACAGCTGCCGACGCGTACGGCACAGATCGTTGCTCCCTGGCCCAGGGTGCCTAGGGTCGCCCGCGTCGGAGGATGGATCATGGCGCCAACCAGCGGGCATGCGCGGCACGGGGCGTGGATCCTGTTCGCTCTCTCGATCGTGCTGCTGTCCGGCTGCTTCGAGCGCCATGAACCGGCGAATCCCTTCATCGGCCCGTATGGCGATGCCGAGGAGGCCCCGTTCTCCCTGCTAGTACCGCAGCATCCGGCCGCTGATGGCCTGGTGGCGTCCCGTGCGGGCGCGGCCGGCCGCCCCGTCGCCGCACCCTGATAACCCCGCTCGGCGCCGCCGGGCCACCAGGTGCCTTCGGCAGGGCTGTCTGCGCCTAGGCGGGCAGCTGGGCTGAAAAACGACGCATCCCGGCCGATGCGACCGGGATGTGCGGCAAGCCACGCTGCCAGGGCCGGCTACTTCTTCTTCTTGGCAGCCAGCTCGGTCTTGAGCTTGTCCTTCGCGCGCTTGTTGCGGCGCTCGCGGCGACGACGCTTCTCGACCTTGTTGTATTGCCTGCTCATGGGGAATCCTCTCTTCTCGGGCCAGAGGGTGAGGCGCTTGCGGGGAGGTCAAGGAGGAAGTCGCGCCGGGCAGCTGGCGCCGGAGGCTGCCTCCCCGCCGCCGTTCAGCGCCGGGGAGGCGGCGCGACCGCGCCATGCGCGGCGATGAACGCGCGGATGTCGCCGACTTCGCGGGTGCGGTCGAGGGTGTGCTCCTTGGGGTATTCGCGCCAGTCCAGCGTCACACCCAGGGCGCGCAGCTGGTCGCGCTGTCGGCGGGCGAAGGCGATGGGGATCAGGGGATCGAAAAGGCCATGGGTGAGCAGCAGCTCGACCTGGCGCCCGGCGGAGGAGAAGGCCGCGGGGAACTCCTCGAGCAGGGCCATGAAGCCGCTGATGCCGATCACCCCGGCGAAGCGGTGGGATGAGCGCAGGGCGACATCGACGCACATCAGGCTGCCTTGGCTGAAGCCCATCAGGAACAGCTGCTCGGAGGGGATCCCCAATTCGCCCAGCAGCCGGCCGATCAGCTCCTCGAGAGCCGCCCGGCTGCGGCGGATCTGCCCGGGGTCGGGGATGAAGTCCTGCGACAGGTCGAACCAGCTGTAGCCGCCATGGTAGTCATCTGGGGCATTGGCGAAGACATACCCGAGGCTGTCGATGCCAAGCAGCTGGGCCACTGGCTTCCAGCCCTCCATGCTGTCACCCAGGCCGTGCAGCACCAGGCACCAGCAGCCGGCGCCTGCAGGACGATCCGCCACTCGCGCCGGGATGATCTGGTAATCGAGCATGGCCGCAGTCTCGCCGCCTCAGCCGCTGCGCCAAGGGGGGGGTCGGCGCCAGGCGAGCTCAGGGGCTGCTCGGCGGCCGGGCCTGGCCCTTGGCGCTGAAGGCCAGGGCGTAGATCATCACCTGGCGCACCATCGCGGTCAGGCCGTTGGCGCGGTTGGGGGAGAGGTTCACGTTCAGCCCGAGCTGCTCGATGAAGGTCGGCGGCGAGCGCAGGATCTCCGCCGGCGGGTGGCCGGAGTAGACCTCGAGGATGATCGCCACCAGCCCCTTGACCAGCAGGGCGTCGCTGTCGGCGGCATAGCGGACGACGCCCTCCTCGCAGGTAGCATGGATCCACACCATGCTCGCGCAGCCACGCACCTGGTTGGCCTCGGTCTTCAGCTCCTCCGGCATCGCCGGCAGCTGGCGCGCCCGGGCGATGATCAGCTTGTAGCGCGACTCCCAGTCGGCGACCGCGGTGAAGTCCGCCACCAGCCGGGCGATGGTCTCCTGGATGCTCATCGCCACACCCTGCCGTCCGCATGCCACGAGCCAAGGGCCAAGGCGGTACGCCGGGGCTCAGCGCGCACGCAGCCGGGCGGGCGCCAGGAGGCGCAGCTTGTCCGCGCGGCTGAGGCGCTTGATCGCGTATTCACGCGCCATCGCCTGGCGTTTGTCCGCATAGGGCTCGTGGTAGACCAGCACCACCGGGCGGCGCGAGCGCGTATAGGCGGCGCCGGTGCCGGCGTTGTGGCGCGCCAGCCGGCGAACGAGGTCGTCGGTCCAGCCGCAGTACAGCGAGCCATCGCGGCAGCGCACCAGGTAGACGAAGGCGCTCACAGGGGGCAGTCTCGGGAGTACCGCAGCCGCGCAAGCGCGCTGCTTGAATCGGGATGCGTGTCGGCACCCTGCGCGCATGCGCCACCCTCCATCCGCCTCGACATCGCCGGGCAAAGCGCAGCAGCGGCGCCAGCTGGAGGAGCTCGCCGGCGAGCTCGTCCGCCATGACCAGCTCTACTACAAGGCGGCCGCGCCCGAGCTGAGCGATGCCGAGTACGACGAGCTGGTCGACCGCTACCATGCCCTCGCCGATGCGCTGGGCATCGGCGAGCAGGAGCGCGTCACCAGGCGCGTCGGCGACGACCACAGCGAGGGTTTCGCCTCGGTACGGCACCGCGAGCCGATGCTGTCGCTGGAGAAGGCCAACACCGAGGCCGGCTTCTTCACCGTCGATGGCGAGGATGTCGCACCCGAGCGCCTGCCGAGCGAGCGCGAGCTGCGCCGCCGCACCGCCTGGGGCAAGCTCGAGGCCTGGGAGCGGGCCCGGCGCAAGGATCTCGGCCTGGCCGACGACGCGCCATTGGTGCTGACCCTGGAGCCCAAGATCGACGGCATGTCGGTGAGCGTGAGCTATGCCGGCGGGCGGCTGGAGCGGGCGGTGACGCGAGGTGACGGGGTGGTCGGCGACGAGATCACCCGCCAGGTGATCGAATCGGGGGCGGTGCCGGTGCGCGTGCGCGAGCATGCCGCCTTCGAGGTGCGCGGCGAGCTCTACCTCCCTCATGCGGCGTTCGCACAGCTCAACCGCATCCTGGTGGCCGCGGGCGAGCGCGCGTTGATCAACCCCAGGAACGGCTGCGCCGGGCTGATGAAGCGCAAGGATGCCGAGGCCCTGCGCGGCAAGGGGGTGGCGAGCTTCCTCTATTCCATCCCGCCGGGCCTGCACGAGATGGCGCTGCCGCCATCGCAGTGGCAGCGGCTGGCCTGGCTGGCGAACCAGGGCTTCGCCGTTCATCCCGGTGCCCGCTTGGTGCAGGGCATGCCGGCGGCCTACGCCGCCTGCCTGGCCTATGCCCAGCAGCGTGGCAGCCTCGACCACGACATCGACGGCATGGTGATCAAGCTCGACGACACCGCCTGCTACCGCGACCTCGGGGTGACCGAGCACCACCCGCGCTGGGGCATCGCCTACAAGTTCCCGCCCGAACGCAAGGCCACTGTGCTCCTGCGCGTGGTGGTGCAGGTGGGCAAGACCGGCCGCCTGACCCCGGTCGCCGAGCTCGAGCCGGTGTTCATCTCCGGCAGCACGGTGGCGCGCGCCTCGCTGCACAACTTCGCCGAGATCGCCGCCAAGGACATCCGCATCGGCGATACGGTGGTGATCCAGAAGGCCGGCGAGATCATCCCGCAAGTGGTAGCTGTCGATCTGAGCCGACGGCCGCCAGGCGCCCCCCAGATCGCTTGGCCGACGCGGTGCCCGACCTGCGGTAGCGCCGTGGTGAGCGAGCAGCGCAGCGATCCGAGCGGCAAGCTGAACGTCTCCCACTACTGCGCCAATCCCTCCTGCCCCGATCAAGTGCGGGAGCGCCTGCGTCATTTCGGTAGCCGCGGTGCGATGGACATCCGCGGACTCGGAGCGGCGGTCATCGACCGACTGGTCGACGGCCTGGGGGTGATCCGCCCGGACCAGCTCTATGATCTGCGCGCCGAGCAGCTCACCGGTCTCGAGGTCGAGGCGGATGTCAACGGCGTGAAGAGGTCATTCGGCGCCAAGAGCGCAGCCAACCTGATGTCGGCCCTGGAGCAGAGCAAGTCCAGAGGGCTGGCGCATGTTCTGGCCGGGCTGGCGGTGCCCAATCTCGGGGAAAAGCTCGCTGCGGACCTCGCGGCTCGCTTCACCTCCTGGGACAGGCTGAAGGCATTCGCCATCTCCTACCTCGCGGACGACCCGCGCGCGGTCCTGACCATCCGCAAGAACTTCCTCAAGGAGAGCCTGCTGGGCTATGCCCGGCGCTTGGGCGTGGATTGCGATGCGAAGGCAAAAAAGGAAGGGATTGAGAAGGCGATTCTCCAGGCTGGCGTGGCTCCGCTTGCAGGGATCGATGAGACGGTTGCTGATATGGTGTTCGCGGCCCTGACCAATCCGGCCATGCTCGCCGTGCTCGATGGCCTGGCCAAGGTCGGCGTCCGGTTGGATGAGCAGGTCAAAGAGGCGACTGCGCTGCCGGGGGTCGCCGGCAAGACCTTCGTGCTCACCGGCACCCTCAGCGGCTGGTCGCGCGCCGAAGCGGAGGCGGCGATCAAGGCCGCCGGCGGGGTGTGCACCGGGTCGGTCTCCAAGCGCACCGACTACGTGGTCGCCGGCGAGGCTGCCGGCAGCAAGCTCGACAAGGCCAAGGAGCTGGGGGTGGCGGTGATCGATGATGCCGCGCTGCGCCGGCTGCTGTGCGGCTGAAGCCGCTGATGCCCCGCATGACGTACGGGCGCTAACGCGCCTCTGGAGCGCTGCCGCTGCGCGCCCGCCCGTGCGCGGCGCGCGCGCGCGCCGCGCTGCGCAGCTCGCTCAGCGGCCACGCTTCGGGCATCGGCCCGTTGCCGAAGCGCGCCCGCAGGTGCTGATCGAGATGGAGCGACAGATCGATGCCGGTCCTGGCCTCGAGCGCATGCGCGACCTGCGAGAGGGTGGTGGCCGGGCCCACCGGCAGGCCGCAGGTGGCGGCGAGGCGGAACAGCGAGTCGCTTTGGCGCTGCAATGCGCTCAGGCGCGCATCGCAGCCGGCGCTGCGGCGCATGTACCACAGCAGTCCGACCAGCAGCAGCGCGAGCGCGCCCAGGGTCAGGTTCCACCACTGCAGGTCGACCTCGACGGCCTCCGGCTCCACGGACGGCGGCAGGCTCACGCCCTTGGGCAGCTGCCCCTGCGCCGGCAGGGTGTCCGTCTCGTCGATGCCGGCCGAGCGTTGCGGCAGGCTGCCCGGGGGAGTGGCCTCGATGCGCTGCCAGCTGCCCTTGCTGTTGACGATCTCCAGCCAGGCATGCGCATGCAGGGCGCGGAAGATCACCATCTGCGGCCCCTGCTCGTCGGAGGCGAAGCCGGCGACGCAGCGCGCCTGCACCCCGGCCCGCCGCAGCAGCAGCACCGCCGAGGTGGCGAAGTACTGGCAATGCCCGCGCCGCTCCGCCGTCTCGCCGAAGAGGAAGGTGCGCAGCACGCCGCCGGCGCCGGCGGCGGGTTGCGGCAGGTCGTCGAGCGCGTAGCGGCAGCGCTCGCGCAGCATCTGGCAGACCAGCTCGGCGGCGCGTTCCGGGCTGACCTCGCGCCAGTGCTTCTCCTCGATGGTGCTCCACGGCAGCGAATCGAGCTCAGGCGGCACGTCGCGGTAGCGCGCCGCCGCGGCGGGATCGGCGGCGAGCTGGCCGTCATCGAAGTCCGCACGGTAGGCGCGCGGCGCCTCGCCGAGCATCGGGCGGAAGATGTTGCCGTCGGCATCGGTCAGCAGTCCGTTGAGATCGACGTTGTCGCCGCCATCGGGGCGCATCACCACGTCGCCGCCGCCAGGCAGGCGCAGCACCCACGCCCAGCGCCTGGGCGTGCGGCTCGGCGGCGGGGCGGGCACCAGGGCCTTGCCGCTGGGCATGCTCCAGCTGAGGGTATTGCCCACGATGTGGAGGTTCGACAGCACCGCCGCGCGCAGGTAGACCAGCCCGCTGGGGGCGGGACCCTCGGTCCAGGACAGCCGTGCGGTGATCACCGGATTGCGCTGCACGTTGGGGTTGTCGCCGATGTGCATGGTCGCCTCCAGGCCGGCGGGTGGGATGCCGGCCAGGGGCTGGGCGCTCTGCGGCAGGGTCAGACGGTACTGGTTGCTGACCACCGCGTGGCGCACCACGCCGCCGCCGATGCCGATGCCGATGGCGATCGCCGCCAGCGCCGGCAGCAGCGCCCAGCGCACCAGCGAGCTGCCCCAGCGGGTGCGCAGACGCGAGGCGCTGCGCGCGGTCACCGCTCCGACCAGCCAGCTGTCGACCGCCAGGGCGAGGATGCCGAACGGCAGGGCGGAGAGCTCGAAGATGCCGAAGCTGCGCCGATCCTCGGTGCGGCCGAGGATCACCAGCTCGATGATCGCCAGGATCAGCAGCCAGCGCAGCCGCCTGAGTCCGCTGGGGATCAGCACCAGGTAGGCGAACACCATGCCGACCGCGCCGTGCATCGCATCCTGGTTGCCAGGCGGGATCAGCCACCAGTAGCTGATGCAGCCGCTGAGGATCAGCAGGACTTCGCTGACCAGGTACTGGCGCAGGCGGCGCGGCATCAGCTCGGCGATGAACGCCGCCGCAAGGATGGTCCACACCGCCTCCTCGCTGGCGGCATGGAAGGCGCACAGGTACATCGCCACCATCACCATGAAGGCCAGGTGGCAGGCGGAGAGGGTGGTGATCGGGGGTAGGCGCATGCTGCTGGGCCGGGGCCGTGCAGCGTGACTATGCGTCGTCGGGGGGCGGTCGGCGAGCTGCGGCTGGGCGGGCTTCGACATCGGGCATCCCCAGGGTCAGCGCAACCGGCGCGGGAGGCGGACCAGGCGTTCGCATTCGCTCAGGCTCAGCGCCAGGGGCGTCGGCCGCAGATCCTGCGGCGGCAGGGGAGCGAAGCTGAGGATCAGCACCGTGCGGTGCGGGGGGATGAAGGTGGTCACCTCGTCGCTGCACGCGCCGGCGAGCGCCAGGGCCTCGAACAGGCGCGCGCGCTCGCCGCTCAGGCCATGCGGAGCGAAGCCCGCATGCAGGCTGACGCTCCAGCCCAGGCTGAGCAGGTAGTCGGTGAGGGTGGCGGCGATGCAGATCATGCGCTCGAGCCGGCGGAAGTCGCCAGCGCTGGCGGTATCGATCACCAGCGCCAGGCGGCGCGTGCCGGGCGCGTGGCGTTCGGCCACCAGGAGGCCGCGGTGGCGCGCGCTGGCCTTCCAGTGCACCCGATGCGGATGGTCGCCGGGGCGATAGGGGCGCAGGCGGGCGATCTCATCGTCGCCGGGATCGGTGGTCGCGGTCTGGGCCTCGAGCCACTGGTCGATGCGCGCGCGCAGATCGCGGCGGATGCGCCCGAGCGCAGGCAGGACCAGGAGGTCGGCGAGGTCGCCGACGGCGCGCGTGCTGATCACCAGGCCGAAAGGCTGCTCGGTCGACACCGACACGCTCGGCAGGCTGACCATGCCACGGCGCGGGAAGCGCGTCGACCACTGGATGCGCGTCGGCTGCCCATCCAGGCCCGGCAGCCGGGCGATGATCTCGAAGCGCCGGGTCATGGCCGAGAAGGCGCGCACGTGCAGCGGCGGCGCGCCGCCCGCTGCCGACAGCGCGGTGACCAGGGTGGTCTCATCACCGGCATGCGGCGGCGGCGGCAGCGTCCAGGTCGAGCGCACGCTGGCGAGTGCGCGCTGTGAGCGCCAGCCGGCCAGGATGAGCGCGGCAAGCAGGCTGAGCGCCAGGGCGACGCCGAGCGGACGCGCCTCGAGCAGCGTGGTGGTCGCCAGCAGGCCGGCATCCGCCAGCGCCAGCCAGCCGAGCACGGTGAGGTGGCTGGTATGCGCCCGCGGCGGGCGGCCGAGGCGGACGGGAGCAGGGCTGTCGGGCAGCGCGCCATCGCCGAGGTGATGCTCGGGCCCATCGGCGCTGCGCAGCTTGGCCAGGGCGGTCATCGCGGAACCGGGACGGTCTCGAGCAGGTTGCCGATCACGGTCTCCGACTGCTGACCGGCGCGCGCGGTGACCCGGTGGCTGAGGGCCGGGACCGCCAGCGCCTGGATGTCATCGGGAATCACGTAGGTGCGGCCCTTGATCAGCGCGCGTGCCTGGGCGGCTCGCTGCAAGCCCAGTCCCGCGCGCGGACTAGCACCCTGGACCAGCGCCCTGGCGGCGCGCGTGGCGCGCACCAGCTCGAGCAGGTAGCGTCGCACGCTGTCCTCCAGGGTCACCGTACGTGCCTGCGCGCGCAGGCTCCTGGTGCTCACGGGATCGACGCTCACCGCCAGGCGGGCGAGATCGCCTTCGGCACCGTCGTGCTGCAGCAGCTCCAGCTCCTTGACCTGGTCGGGATAGCCGAGGCGGTAGCTGAGCAGGAAGCGGTCGCGCTGGCTGTCCGGCAACGGGTAGGTGCCGATATGGTCGAGCGGATTCTGGGTGGCGACGCAGAAGAAGAGGGGCGACAGGGGCTTGGCGGTGCCTTCGACGGTCACCTGCCCCTCGCTGAGCGCCTCGAGCAGGGCTGATTGGGTGCGCGGCGGCGTGCGATTGAGCTCGTCGGCGAGCAGGACGTCGCAGAACACCGGACCGGGGTGGAACAGGAAGCTGCGCTCCCGCTCGTCATAGATCGACACCCCGGTGACATCGGTCGGCATCAGATCGGGAGTGCACTGCAGACGCCGGAACGAGCCCCCGATGCTCTGCGCTAAAGCCCTGGCAAGCGTGGTCTTGCCGACCCCAGGGATGTCCTCGATCAGGACATGTCCACCGGCCAGGAAGGCGGTGATCAGGAGCTCGATGGCGTCGGGTCCGCCTCGGTAGACCCCGCTCATGGCGGTGATCAGGCTGGTGATGGCGACGGGGGTCGGCATGAAATGTCCGTAGTTTCGCGCACGATATGGTCGGAACAGGGGGTGAGAATACCCCCTGGGGGCCTGCCAACCAGCGCATGGCGTGCTGCTTGGTTCACCATCAAGGTTCACCTTGCCCTGTCGCCTGCAAGGGTTTATAAGGGTGCCAATCCAGAACTGCATGAGGAGCTACCATGCCACGGGAGACTATCGCCAAGCGGACCATCGCCGAACGCATCGCTGAACGTTTCGGTCTCGGCCAAGTTCAGACTTTGCAAGTCGTCCAGGCGTTCCTCGATGAGGTGGTCGCAGAACTCGCGAAGGGCAATCGCCTGGAGTTCCGCGATTTCGGCGTCTTCGAGACGGTCACGCGCAAGGCGCGTACCGCACTCAACCCCAAGACCTTGGAGAAGGTTCCGGTGAAGAGCCGGGTGGTGGTCAAGTTCAAGGTGGGTCGTCTGCTGAAGGAGAAGGTCGAGCATCTGGCCGATGGCGCTTCCGCAGCGCCGGAAAGCGCTACGACCGAGTCCCAGCCTGATACGGGTACCTCCGGTCACTGATCCCAACTGCCTTCCGCCGTCCTGGTGGAAGCGTCGCGCGAGCCGCCTGTGCATCAATCGCCCCTGCGTGCGCTGATTCCAGCGCTCCTCTGCCTCCTGTGCTCAGCCCTGCTGCGCCCGGCAGCGCTCGCTGCCGCCGAGGGCGAGGCGTCGGATCAGCATCCACCCGCGCCGACCGCGTCGCCGACCGGCGACGCGCCGCCGGTCGTGCCTGCGACCGCTGCCGCGGACCCGGCCGCCGGCAACCACCTGGTGCCCGCGATGACCACCGTCAACGCCGGGCGCGGCGGCAGCTTCAGCCTTGCGGACAAGGACCCCAGCACCCTGCTCGGCGGGGTGGAGATCCTCTACGAGAAGGTGCGCACGCTGTGCGACCACGTCAGCTATTGGCAGTCGCCCCTGCCGGGCACGGCACATGCCCAGCTCAGCCGGGTGCTGTTCGTCGCGGGCGCGGAGGCGGCTGACCCGCTGCACGTCATATTCGACACGCGCGCGACGCAGCTGCCGATGATCGGCTTCCGCGGTTTGATGTCGCCGACCGGTGTCGAGGTGGTGCGCCAGCCCCTCGATCCGGCGCATCCGACCCTGGTGTCGTTCATGGTGAAGATGCATGACATGGAGGATTTCGCCGGGGATATCCAGACCTCGACGGGTTGGAAACCCCATGCCGGCTGGGCCGACGAGATGGAGGCGGTGGTGGTCGCGACGATCGTGCCAGCCGGGCTGATCAAGCAGCGCTTCACCAGCCTGGTGCTGCATGGCCGCAGCGCGACCGAGGACAGGCCGCGGCGGCGCGCCCGGCTGGAACGGCTGAAGGATCCCATCCCGCCGAAGGCGGCGCTCGCCTCGCTGCACGCCAAGAGCATGGACTGGTGGGTGGAGAGCAAGACCATCACCATCTTCTTCGATGACGTCGGCAAGGCCCGCGAAGTGGTCTATGACCAGGATTTCCACGGCGAGGGCACGCCCAGTCTCGACAGCCCGGTCGACCGCCACAGCCAGCCGGCCCTGGACCCCAAGCACTGAAACGCCGGCGTACGCTGCCCGCCTGACCTGCCGTGGTCTTGTGCGCCGGCGTGCGGTGTCGACGATGCCCCGGTGGACCGAAGCAGCGACATCCTGCGAGTCGACGTGTGAACGCGCTGCGCTTCCTCCGGCCGGAATGCATCAACCTGGCTCTCTCCACCCGCGCCAGCTCGGCTCCCGAGGGAGAGGAGGAGGCGCAGGCGCGCAACCGCCTCAACCGCGAGAAGGAGGCGGTGATGGGGGAGCTCAGCGAATTGTTCAGCCGCTCCGGGCAGATCGGCAATGCGAGCAAGTTCCTGCGCGACCTGGTCAACCGCGAGCGCAAGGCCTCCACGGCGGTGGCCAGCGGCATCGCCATCCCCCATGTGCGCACCATGCAGGCGAAGAGCTTCATCATGGGGCTGGCGCGCGCCCAGGGCGACGGGGTGTACTTCGCCAGCCTCGACGGCGAGCCGACGCGGCTGTTCTTCCTGCTCGCCAGCCCGCCCTACGAGGATCGCCTGTACCTCCAGGTCTATCGCGAGCTGGCCGGGCTGATCCTGGACGAGGAGGCGATGGCGAGCCTGTTTGCAGCCGCCACCACCCAGGACGTGTTCAACGCGCTGCGCCGCCACCTCGACCGCTGAGCGTACCGGCATCGACGGGCCGGCATTGACTCCCGTCGTTTCCCCTTACCCTGCTGCGCTCCGCCCGTTACGGCACTGGATGGTCCAGGGCCGGCGGTGCCGTCCCAGGCTGGCCCCCAGCCGTAACCCCTGCCAGCGCGCCACCTGCGTCCCCGCCTGCGAGGCGATGGAGCATGGCTCTGCAGGCGAAGCAGCACCCCCATGTCACTCCCTAAGCGTGAACGCATCAACGTCGTCGACGACGTGCTGATGGCCGCCGAACTCGAAGCAGCCCTCGGTACCGAGGTCGAGCAGTCCCTGCTCGCCAACCTCGATGGCGACCGCAGCCGCTTCGGCCTGCGCGCCATCGTCACCGGCTTCATCGTCTCCGAGCACAACGATGACATGGTCATCGACATCGGCTACAAGAGCGAGGGCTACGTCCCGCGCGAGGAATTCAACGACGACGAAGGCAAGATCGGCAACAAGGTCCAGGTCATGATCGTCGAGATCATGCCCAACGGCGAGATGATCCTCTCCAAGAGGCAGGCCGACCTCGAGATCGGCTGGAACCAGGTCCTGGGCAACAACAAGGAAGGCGACATCGTGCGCGGCAAGGTGCTGCGCAAGATCAAGGGCGGCCTCCTGGTCGACATCGGTGTGCCGGTGTTCCTGCCCGCCTCCCAGGTCGATCTGCGCCGTGCCCCCGACGTCGGCGAGTACATCGGCCAGGTGGTCGAGGCCGAGATCATCAAGATCGATGCCGAGCGCAAGAACATCGTCGTCAGCCGGCGCAAGGTCCTCGAGGAGGAGCGCAAGCGCAACCGCGAGAACCTGGTCAAGGAGCTGCACGTCGGCGACCTGCGCGAAGGCATCGTCAAGAACATCACCGATTTCGGCGCCTTCATCGATCTCGGCGGCCTGGACGGCCTGCTGCACATCACCGACATGTCCTGGGGCCGGGTCAACCACCCCAGCGAAGTGGTGCACATCGGCCAGAAGATCGATGTGGTGGTGCTCGACTACGACGCCGAGCGCAACCGCATCAGCCTCGGCCTCAAGCAGAAGACCAAGAACCCGTGGGAGGACATCGAGGCCCGCTACCCGGTCGGCTCGGTGCACAACGGCGAGGTGGTGAACCTGATGACCTACGGCGCCTTCGTGCGCCTCGAGGACGGCATCGAAGGGCTGGTCCACGTCAGCGAGATGAGCTGGACCAAGCAGGTCGCCCATCCCAACGAGGTGGTCAAGTCCGGCGACAAGGTGCGCGTGATGATCCTCGAGATCAATCACGACAAGCAGGAGATCTCGCTGGGCATGAAGCAGGCCGAGAACAATCCCTGGGACACCATCAAGGACCGCTTCCCGATCGGCAAGAAGGTCAAGGGTTCGGTCAAGAACCTCACCAACTACGGCGCCTTCATCGAGATCGAGGCCGGCATCGAGGGCCTGCTGCATGTCAACGACATCAGCTGGACCAAGAAGCTGACCCACCCCAGCCCGGAGCTCAACAAGGGCGATGCCGTGGAGTGCGTCATCCTCGACATCGACAAGGAGCGCCAGCGCATCAGCCTAGGCATGAAGCAGATGCAGGAGGACCCCTGGGTCTCGGAGATCCCCAACAAGCTCAAGAAGGGCCTGGTGGTGGACGGCAAGGTGACCAAGATCACCAACTTCGGCGTCTTCGTGGAGATCCTCAACGGCCTGGAAGGCCTGCTGCACATCTCCGAGATGGGCGACAAGCCGGTCGAGAAGCCGGAAGAGGCGCTCCAGGTCGGCCAGGAGATCAAGGTCAAGGTCCTCAATGTCGACCTCGAGACGCGCAAGATCGGCCTGAGCATGAAGGGCGTCTGAACGGCGGTCGTGGTCTGCGCGCATGGGCCGAAGCCATGCGCCAACCCATTACGGCAATGACTGTTGCCGACCCCCAGGCGATTCGCCTGGGGGTCGGATTGTTGAAGAAGGGTCCACCGCACACCAGGCGTGTGCAGCGGCAGAAACCGGTATTCCGCGACCCGCCAGCGCCCTAGGGTGACGCGGTGCGGTCGAGGCGATCAGCGTGTGAGACGGTGTTCCCGGCTGCCAGCCAGGCTGCCAGCCAGCCGGTGAACCTTGCCGGTCGGTACCCGTTAGCCCAACTGCCCATCGTCCTCCCGCGCAGGACCCCATCTAGGAGAGCATCATGAGCCAAGAGGAACTTCCAGAGAATCCCGATGAGGTTCCGGAGGACGAGCTGCTCGAGGAGGGCGCCGAGGAGGAGGATAATCGCCAGCCCTCCGGTGCACCCGCCTGGTTCATCAGCGTCGCCGTGCATGCGCTCTTCGCGCTGATCTTCTGGGCCGTGGTCTTCGCCGCGCGCGAGCCGGAGACCGAACTGCCGCCGATGAAGGTCACCACCATCGACCCGCCGCCCAAGAAGGAGGAGAAGAAGGACCAGGAGCGTGCCATCGAGAACAAGGTCGACCTCAATGTCGCCGAGGCCGATACCCAGGCGCCGGTCAACAATCTCAACGTGCCGGTCGAGGAGAAGACCACCTCCGAGGAGGAGAATGACGCGGAAGTGAACAAGGGCCGCGAGGAAGCGGTCGCCAGCTCCGAGACCGGCTCGACCGGCGCCTTCATGGCGATCGGTGCCGGTGGCGGCAGCGCTGGCATGTTCGGCAGCCGCTCGGGCGGCGGCAAGCGCCGCGCCCTGGCCAAGGGCGGCGGTTCGCGTGCGAGCGAGAGCGCGGTCGATGCCGCACTGCGCTGGTTCAAGCGCCACCAGAGCCCGAATGGCATGTGGGATGTGGAGAAGTACCCCGTCAACTGCACCGAGACGCCCAAGTGCGAGCCCGGCAGCGCAGGCAACTCCGGCGGCAGCGACGCCAATGTGGCGATGACCGGCTACGCGGTGCTGTGCTTCCTCGGCGCCGGCTACGACCACAAGACCCCCAACAAATACAAGACCACGGTGCAGAAGGGCCTCGAGTACCTGCGCTCGGTGCAGAAGGCCGATGGCCTGATGGGCAGCCGCAACTATGAGCATGCGGTTGCCACCATGGCGCTCGCCGAAGCCTATGCGATGACCAACGATCCCGACATCAAGGGGGCGGCCCAGAACGGCATCAAGGTGGTGCTCGCCCGCCAGAGCAAGGACGCCAAGGCGGCCGATGCGCAGTACAGCGGCCTGGGTTGGGACTACGTCGATCCCAAGCCGGAACGCAACGACTCGTCGGTGACCGGCTGGAACGTGATGGCGCTCAAGAGCGGCCTGGCTGGCGGCCTGAATGTCGGCAACGGCATGGAGGGCGCCAAGAAGTGGCTGGAGCGCGCGTGGAAGGCGTCCAACAAGGACTGGGCCAAGCTCAGCGATCCCTACACCGCGACCTCGAGCTTCCCCTATACCTGGGATGCCACCAGCGACCAGGTGGATATCAATCCTCCGGGCTCTGACGGCAAGGACATGGCACCGGTCGGAGCGCTGTGCGCGGTGTTCCTCGGCCACCATGCCGGCGACATCATGCTCGAGTCGCTGTGCAACCACGTGATGAAGTACCAGTTCCCGGCCGCCTACCCGTGCAACACCTACTACATGTACTACAACACCTTGGCGGTGTTCCAGGCCGGTGGCGACCGCTGGAAGAAGTGGAACGACACGGTGCGCGACATGCTCGTCAATGCCCAGCGCAAGGGCGAGGGGTGCTTCGACGGCAGCTGGAACTGGGAAGGGACGAAGTTCCATGGTTCCGACCATGGCCGCATCCTGAGCACCGCCTACTGCTGCCTGTGCCTCGAGGTCTACTACCGCTATAAGCAGGTCGGCGCCGCCGACCCGGCCAAGAAGTAGTCCGCGCCGGCCGCAAGGCCGGAGAACCGGAGAACGGCACCGCTACGCAGCGAGCCGCGCAGCACCCCCACCCGACCGGTGGGGGTGTCTGCGCTCCGGGAGGGGGCCTGCCGCCGCCACACCCCCCTTGCCAGGGCAGTCGCCTGCGCTGCCCGGCCGGTGCCGGGATGGCCCGGGCGGGAAACACCGTTGAGCAGGATGCCGTTTCCCGGTATGCCTAGCGCCCGCGCCGGCCTCTACCGGCCCTGCGCGCGTGCCGACAGGCAAGGGGGATATGTGGGCTTTCTCGGACTGCGCAAGGCGGGATGGAAGCATGACGATGCGCTGGTGCGCCTGGCCGCCATCCAGGCGCTCACCTACGACCAGCAGCGGGTCTTCGTCGAGCTGGCCAGTCAAGATGTCGATGCGCGGGTGCGGGCGGCGGCCACGCGGCGCGTCACCGATCAGGCGAGCCTGCAGGGGCTGCTCGCATCAAGCGATCCCGAGGTGGTGCGCCTGGCGCGCGAGAAGCTCGCCTCGGTCGCCTTCACGCTCTGCCAGCGGGGCACCCTGGCGGCCTGCCAGGCCCTCCTCGACACCATCCACGAGCAGAAATCCTTCGCAGAGCTGAGTCTGGTGGCGCATGATCCGGCGATGCGCCAGGCGGCCTTCGCGCGCCTGCTCAGCGCCAGCGAGCCGAGCCCGGCGATGCTGGCCCTGATCGCGGTGCAGGATGCTGAGGGCGAGCTCGCCCTGCGCGCGGTGGAGCTGATCGGCAAGCGCGGCCTGCTCAAGGATATCGCGCGCAAGGCCAAGGCCTCTGCGGTGCGCGCGGCGGCTGCTGCTCGCGACAAGCTCATCGAGGCCGAGCACGCCAAGCCATCGGCCGAGCAGAGCCGCAAGGCGCGCGTGCAGGCGCTCGAGCCGTTGATCCAGAGCGCGATCAAGCTCAGTCTCTCGAGCGACTGGAGCCGGGTCGATGAGCAGCTGACCCAGCTCGACCATCGGCGCAGCGAGGTGCTGACGCGCTACGCCGAGGTCTCCATCGACGAGACGGCGCGCCTGCTCGATGAGCGTTTCCAGCGCGCGCTGCGGGATTTCGCCCAGCGCCGCCAGGATGCCATCGACCGGCGCAACGCCGACGAGGCGGCGCGTCGGGACTTCCTCGCCGCCCTGGCGGCGCGCGAGCCCGCCAGCGCAGGCAACGCCGAGGGCCAGCGGCAGCAGCTGCAGGCGCGTTGGACCGAGCTTGGCGGCGCCAGCGATGCCGCCGGCCAGGCGGAGGTGGCACGCCAGCTCGCCCGCCTCTTCCCACCGGCGAGCAGCGAACAGGCTCAGGCGCAGGCCGCCAGCGGCTTCGCGCCAGCAGCGGCTGAACTCGACCAGGCCTCCCAGGCGGAGCTCGAGGCCCTGTCCACCCAGGCCGAGGGGCTGATCGAGTCCTCGGATTGGCGGGCCGCCCAGGATTCCTTCCGCCTGCTGCACAAGCGCTGGAGCGTGCTCACCAGCGGCCTGGGCCACAGCCATCCGCTGCGTGCGCGCTTCCTCGACGCCTACCAGCGCTTCAAGGACCGCCGCAGCGAGTCGCGTACCCAGCGTCAGGCCCAGCTGGCCGAACGCCTCGCCCGTCTCGAGGCGCTGGTGGTCGAGGCCGAGGCGCTGGCCGCGGCAACCGTCGCACCCGATCAGCTGCGCGCGCACTTCGATCGCATCCGCACGCTGCAGGCCGACTGGAAGGCGGTGGGCGCGCTGCGCCTCGATCTCATCCAGGGCCTGCGCACGCGCTTCCGCGCCGCCTGCGACGCCGCCTATCTCCCGGTTCGGGCGCTGCAGGAGGCCGAGGACTGGGAGCGCTTCGCCCATCTGGCCAAGGCCGAGGAGCTCATCGCCAGCATCGAGGTGCTGCAGGAGATCAGCGATTTCGCCCGCATCGCCCGCGCGGTCAAGGAGGCGCAATCGCATTGGAAGCGCCTCGGGCCGCTGCCACGTGACCGCCGCGAGGCGGTGTGGGGGCGCTTCCGGCAGGCGTGCGACAGCCAGTTCGCCCGCTGCCATGGCTATTTCGCCGAGCTCGACGCCCAGCGTCTGGCCAATTGCGAGCAGAAGCTCGCCCTGGTGGCGGAGGCCGAACGCCTGGCCGGCGAAGGGCCGGTGGGGCTGGCCGGCAGCCCGGCGGATCTCGCCGGCAAGCGCGCCGCGAGCGAACGCTTCAAGCAGCTGCAGCAGGAATGGCGCGAGATCGGTCCGGTGCCGCGCGAGCGCGACCAGGAGGTCTGGACGCGCTTCCGCGCCGCCTGCGACGCCTTCTTCGCCAAGCACCGCGCCGAACTCGATGCCCGCCACCAGGAGCAGGGCGACAATCTGACCGCCAAGGTCGGCCTGTGCGTTGCGGTCGAGGAGCTGGCGCTGGAGTCCGAGAGCATCGCCCAGCTGGCCGAGGGCGGGGCTGGCGGCGGGAAGTTCCAGCATGCCCGTCTGGGCGATCCCGAGGAGCGCCTGCGCGCGGTCAAGGACCTCCAGGCGAAGTGGAAGCTGGTCGGCCACGTCCCGCGCGATTCGGTGGAGACCATCTGGGCGCGCTTCCGCACCGCCTGCGATCGCGTCTACGCCACCTGCAAGGAGCACCTCGACAAGCGCGACCAGGAGCGCAAGGACAACCTCGCCAAGAAGCAGGCGATCCTCACCGAGGTGGAGGAGCTGCTCCAGCATGAGAATGCGCGCTGGTTCCGCGACGACCTCAAGGAGCTCCAGGCGAAGTGGAAGGACATCGGCCATGTCCCGCGCGAGAACATGGATGAGCTGACCAGGCGCTACCAGGAGCTGTGCGACAAGATCTACGCCTTGTAATGCTGCAGCCAGTGCCGCGCCCGCCGTTCAGCGATCGGTCACCAGCTGATCGAGGCTGAGGTCGTAGGCCAGGCGCAGCGCACCCTGGACCTCGACATGCTGCCGCAGCAGGTCGAGGAAGCTCGGCAGATGCGGCCGCCGCTTGGTATGCACCAGCGGTGCGCAGAGCGCCTCGCACAGCGCGCGGTCGGGATCTGCGGCGACGAGCAGGTGCGCCAGCGCATCCGTGCCGGCGCGCTGGCGCACCGCCAGCATCTTGAGCGGGCTGGGGCCCTCGCCGCGCGCCTTGGCCTTGGCCACCTCCTCGAGGCCGATGCGCAGCCACGCCGGCCAGCCGAGCGCCGGGGGGGCGGTCAGGGTAAGGGTCAGCGTGCTCAGCCGCGCCGCGAGATCCTCGCAGGGGGTCACTCCAGGAGCCTGGGAGCGGTAGCGCAGCATGGGCAGGGCGGGGCGCACGATCTCGTCCACGCCGGGGTAGGGATCCGCGGCGCCGGCACCTCCGGCGACCACCAGGAGCGGTCCGCTCCAGCGCGGCCAGCCGATCGTCGCGAGCATCTCGTGCACCGCGTCGAGCGCGAGGCTGGCATCGCTCTCGATGGCGGTGGTCGGGTTCGCCCCGACCACCTGGAGCCAGTTGTTGGAGCTGCCCGGCAGCTTGAGGCGGGCAAGTTCGTGTGCGTTCCACAGGCTCAGGACCAGCTCGAGACGCCCCACCAGGGGGGTGGTCTGACGGGCGACCAGGCTCCAGGCCTGCTGCTCGAGCCCGGCATCGAGTGCGGCCGAGACGCGCTGGGCGATGTCTATCTCACCATGCGGCAGCAGCCAGGTGGCGAGGGTGCTGGGCGGCAGGGCCGCCAGGGGTATGAGCACCGGCAGCAGCTCCCCCCGCACCATGGCAGTGCTGCGATCGATGCTGGCCGGCTGGCTGCCGAGGGTGGTCAGGACGATGGCGGGATCCATAGGTCTCCGTCGGTGGCAACTGTCTCTGGCCTTGCCGCCACTGGCCACCATGCTGTGGTTTCGGGTTGCGACCAAGGCGCGCGCGTTGGTGGCGGCAGCCAGGTACCCCCCTGAGGCACGGTCATCATGTTCCGGCGTCGGACTGACCAAGTTTATTCCACTCTCCAGCAGGTGCAAAGGCGCATCACGGAGCAGACCGGCGCCTCCTCCCCGCCTGGCGACGATATCCGCACCGAGGAGATCCAGCCCACCGGGCCGCAGGTCTCGGTGCAGCCGCTGGCGCAGGCGCTGCCGCAAGGCCGCGGTGCGGGTCTGCCGCCGCCGCTGTCCCACCTGCCCAGCAGCGGCAAGCGCTATGTGCTGCAGCTCTCCGGCGATCTCGCCACGCTGCTGATGGTCGCCTGGCTGGTGTCGATGGCGGTGATGTTCGTCCTGGGCAAGAACTGGCGCGCCGCTCCCGGCGCCGGCCTGGCGCCCGGGGAGGCCGGCCATCGCGAAGCGGTCGAGAGCGTGACGCCCATGCCGGCCCGCCGCCAGGGCGACTACGTGCTGGTGCTGACCAGCTCGATGAGCGCGACCAGCGAAATCGAGAGCTCCTACGCGATCCGCGCCAAGGAGCTGAACGACTACGTGGCGCGCAACCCCAGCCATGGCTGGAAGCAATACTTCGGCGTGCGCAAGCCGGCCTCGGGCGGCATCCAGCTGGTGTTCGGCGATGTCGACGGCCAGTACGGCCTGGTGAAGGACGACTTTCTCGCCTTCGCCGCCCTGCTGGCCAAGCCGACCAAGGATGGCGGAGCCGGCTACGCGAGCTCGCTCTGGGTGCGCATCGACGGACCCTAGGGATGTTCCCGCATCCCTCCTGGCCCCGCCATCAGGCGGTCTGGCAGGCGGTCCTCCCGGCCCTCGAGCCCGGCGAGCTCGCCCATGACCGCTACCACATCGAACGCGTCTACCGCTGGTCGCTGCGCCTGGCTGGCCAGGCCGGGGCCGATCAGGAGCTGTGCGGTGCCGCCGCGCTGGTGCATGACCTGGCGCTGGTGCCCAAGGACAGTCCCGATCGCGCCCTGGGCGGCGAGCGCTCGGCCCAGCTGGCCGGGGCGGTGCTGACGCAGGCGGGCTATCTCGCCGAGGAGTGCAGGCAGATCACCGACGCAGTGCGCACCTCCTCCTGGTCGCGTCGCCTGCCACCTGCCGGTCCGGTGGGGGTGGTGCTCCAGGATGCCGACCGCCTGGATGCCATCGGCGCGCTCGGGCTGATGCGCAACCTGGCCTGCGCGCAGCGCATGTCACGCCGCGATAGCCCCGGCCGCTTCTACGACCCCGACGACCCCTTCGGCGACGCTGCGCGGCCGCTCGATGACCGCCGCAATGCCGTCGACCACTGCTTCGCCAAGCTGCTGGGCCTGGCAGGCGGCATGCACCTGCCGGCGGCCAAGGCCGAGGCGGCGACGCGCCATGCGGTGATGCTCGCCTTCCTCGACGCCCTGCGCGCCGAGCTCGCGCCCTGAGGGCCGGGCACCGCCCCAAGGCCCGGCTGGCCTGGACTTGCCCGAGGCCGGCGATCCCCATCATCCGCCCGACCATGCAGAGCGAACCAACCCCCCAGTCCTACGATCCCGCGACCATCGAAGTCGCGTGGCAGGCGATCTGGGAGCGCGATCGCACGCACGAGGTGGCCGACGATCTGCCGCGCAGCCAGTGCTATTACGTGCTCGAGATGTTCCCCTATCCCTCGGGCAAGCTGCACATGGGGCACGTGCGCAACTACACCATCGGCGACGCGGTGGCGCGCTACAAGCGCATGCGCGGCTTCCACGTGCTGCATCCGATGGGCTGGGACTCCTTCGGCCTGCCCGCCGAGCAGGCGGCGATCGAACGCGGTGCGCATCCCAAGGCCTGGACCTACGAGAACATCAGCTACATGCGCGGCCAGCTCAAGCGCATGGGCTTCAGCTATGCCTGGTCGCGCGAGTTTGCCTGCAGCGACCCCGGCTATGCGGCGCGCGAGCAGGACATCTTCCTCGACCTGGTGGAGAAGGGGCTGGTCTACCGCAAGTCGTCGATGGTCAACTGGTCGACCGGCCTCAACACCGTGCTCGCGAACGAGCAGGTCATCGATGGCCGGTGCTGGCGCACCGGCACCCTGGTGGTGCAGAAGGAGCTGCCGCAGTGGTTCATGCGCACCACCGCGTACGCCGACGAGCTGCTGGCGCAGACCCACCAGCTGCCCGGCTGGCCGGAGGCGGTGCTCACCCAGCAGCGCAACTGGATCGGGCGCTCGCAGGGCGCCGAGATCGATTTCCCCCTCGCCGATGCCGCTGGCCGGCCGCTGGCCGAGAAGCTGACCGTCTTCACCACCCGCCCCGACACCATCTTCGGCGTCACCTTCATGTCGATCGCGCCCGAGCATGCGGCCCTCGATTCGATCGTGCCGGCGACGCATCGCGCCCAGGTCGACGCCTTCCGCGACGAGACCCGCGCGGTGAGCGCCCATGAGCGGACCGGGGATACCGCCGAGAAGAAGGGCTGCTTCACCGGCGCCTACGTCATCAATCCGCTCACCAAGGAGCGCGTCCCGCTCTATGCCGCCAACTTCGTCCTCGCCGACTACGGCACCGGCGCGGTGATGGCGGTGCCGGCGCATGATGAGCGCGACTTCGCCTTCGCCAGGAAGTACGGCATCCCGATCCGCCAAGTCATCGTCGCCGATGGCGCGGCCGCGGGCGAGCTCGAGGAGGCCTTCACCGGGGTCGGCGAGCTGATCGCCAGCGCCGGCTTTACCGGCATGCGCTCCGATGCGGCCAAGGAGGCGATCACCGCCAAGCTCGAGGGCGACGGCATCGGCCGCGGCACCATCACCTGGCGCCTGCGCGACTGGGGCATCAGCCGGCAGCGCTACTGGGGCAACCCCATCCCCTTCGTCTACGGCGAGCGCTCCGGCGCGGTGCCCCTGCGCAAGCAGGATCTGCCGGTCACCCTGCCGGATGACGTGCGCTTCGACGGCATCGGCAATCCGCTCGCGAAGCACCCGACCTGGAGCACCACCGGCAAGGATGGCCAGCCGCTGACGGTGCGCACCGCGAGCGGTCCGGAGCCGGCGCGCCGCGAGACCGATACCATGGACACCTTCATGGAATCCTCGTGGTACTTCGCCCGCTTCACCTGCGCCGACGATGCCAAGCCGCTTGACCGCCGGCGGGTAGACCACTGGCTGCCGGTCGACCTCTACATCGGCGGCATCGAGCACGCCGTCCTGCATCTGCTCTATGCGCGCTTCTTCCAGAAGGCGCTGTGCGACATCGGCTATTCGTCGGTGCGCGAGCCGTTCAAGCGCCTGCTCTGCCAGGGCATGGTGTGCATGGAGTCCTATTCGCGCGAGCTGCCCGACGGCAAGCGCGAGTGGTTCTATCCCGACGAGGTGGAGGAGACCCATGATGACAAGGGCAAGGTCATCGCCGCCCGTGCGCGCAAGGACGGGGCGCCGGTGCAGGTCGGCCGGGTCGAGAAGATGTCCAAGTCGAAGCGCAACACCGTCGATCCGCAGCAGCTGATCGACACCTATGGCGCCGATACCGCCCGGCTGTTCATCCTCTTCGCCGCACCGCCGGAACGCGATCTCGAGTGGAACCCCGACGCGGTGGTGGGCGCCAACCGCTTCCTCAAGCGCCTGTGGACGCTGGTGACCGACCATCTTGCCGTGCTGGCGGCAGGTGCGGCGTTCGCCGGCCATGCGCGCGATCTGCGGGGGGCGGACCAGACGGTGGTGCGCAAGGTGCATGCGACGATCAAGCGAGCCACCGATGCGATGGAGAAGGATTTCGCCTTCAACACCACCATCGCCGCCTGCATGGAGCTGATGAACGAGCTCAAGCCGGAGCAGCTCTCGCCGCCGGTCTTCACGCTCGGCGTGACCACCCTGCTGCGCCTGCTCGCGCCCATGGTCCCGCATATCTGCCACGAGCTGTGGAGCCGGCTGGATGCCAGCCGCGATGTCACCGCGGCAGGCTGGCCGGGCTACGATGCCAGCCAGATCGACTCCGACCTGTTCGAGTACCCGGTGCAGGTCAACGGCAAGCTGCGCAGCAAGATCACCCTGGCGCGCAGCCTCACCGGCGTGGCGCTTGAGGAGGTCGTGCGCGGCCATGCGGAGATCCAGCGCCTGATCGAGGGCAAGACCCTGCGCAAGCTGCTGGTGATCCATGCCAAGATCATCACCCTGGTGGTCGGCTGATGGCTGACGTGGTGTTCGGCGACCTGCGGGTGCCGGCCACCCCCGGCCGGGACGTCCTGGCGCTGCTGCTCGACGAGGGGGCCGAGATCAGCTATCTCTGCATGGCCGGCTCCTGCGGCACCTGCCGGGTGCGGGTGTGCTCCGGTGCGGAGCACCTCAAGCCGATGAATGCCGCCGAGCGCTTCATGCTGCCGGGCAGCGATGGCTCCATGCGCCTCGCCTGCCAGGCGGTGGTGACTGGCGGCGGCGATGTGGTCGTCGATCAGGACCATCTCCCCCCACCGGCCTGAGCTGACCCGCGTGTCTGCCAGCCCTGGTCAGACGCACCTGCCCGCAAGCCCGCCAGGGCATGGCCGGACTGGGCGGGAGCATGGGCCAGTATCTAGTAGGGCTGAATAGACCCATCAAGGTGATCACGGTGTAACTGCGGCCCTGCGTCGCGGGTTGCATCAAGTAGTTTATAGTTGCATCTAGTAGCGGAGAATTGCAGGATGCGGCGCATCGGAGTTCCCGGTGCTGCCCACACAACGCCTGTCGCCCAAGAATCAGGTGACCATTCCTCGAGAAGCGCGTGCGCTGCTCCTGGCGGGCGATGTCGACCACGTACGGGGCATGCGCCACGGCATCCCCAAGCCCCCCGCCGGCGAGCTCTTCCCGGTCCTGCTGCTGATGACCGAGAAGGAGCTGCAGCGACGCGAGCAGAAGATCCTCGACGACCAGAGCCTGACGCCGGAGCAGCGCTTGACCCTGGTGACCTCGCTCAATGGCGAAATGGCGATGATGGCGATCGATGCCCAGCACCGCGTGGTGCTGCCCGCCCATCTGGTCGCCTACCTGGGCCTGGAGCGCGACATCTTCTTCGTCTGCACGAACTCGACTATCCAAGTTTGGAACCCGACGCACTACCTGCGCTGGTCCGATCGCGATGCCGGACCGAGCTACAATCCCGCCCTCAATGCCTATCTGATGATCTGAGCCCGCGATCAGAGCCCGAGAGCCGAGAACAAAGAACCGATAGCAGAGCCCGAGAAAGGGAACCCGCCATGGACGACGCCACCTGCAAACGCCTGGTCTGCGCCCTTGATGCCGCCATCACCAGCGAAGGCGATGCGGCGCTGCAGGGCGACCTGGCGCTTGCCGAGCTGCGGCTGCGCTGCCTGACCCAGCGCCTGGGCGAGGGCCTCGTCGCCGAGAGCCCCTATCTGTCCTATCTGCGCCGCACCACGCGCCGCCCCGCCTCGGCGAGAATGGCAGCCAGTGCCTGATGCCGTCGACCCCGCCGCCCTGCACCAGCCCGTGCTGCTCGCCGAAGTCATCGAGCACCTCGCACCGGCGTCGGGCAAGCGGGTTCTCGATTGCACGCTCGGCCTGGGAGGGCATAGCGCCGCCCTGCTGGCAGCGGGCGCCGTCATCGTCGGCATCGATCGCGACGAGCGGGCGAGGACCCTCGCCCTGGGTCGCCTTTCAGCCTTCACCGAGCGGTTCAGCGTGCGCGCCGGCACCTTCGCGGCGGTGGCCGAGGAGCTTGCCGATGCCGGGGAGGGCTTCGACGCCGTGCTAGCCGACCTGGGCGTCTCGAGCATGCAGCTGGACGACGAGAGCCGCGGCTTCTCGATGCGCTCAATCGCCCCTGCGGACATGCGCATGGGCGACGGCTGCCTGGACACCGCGCTGTCGCTCATCGATCGCCTCGACGAGGGCGGGCTGGCCGACGTGATCTACCGCTTCGGCGAGGAGCGCCTCAGCCGCCGCATCGCCCGTGCGCTCAAGCAGGCGCGCCTGGCCGGCACGCTCGAGAGCGCATCCGAGCTCGCCGCGGTGGTGCGTGCGGTGGTACCCGGGCACACCCATCGGCATCCCGCCGCCCGCACCTTCCAGGCCCTGCGCATCGCCATCAATGACGAGCTCGGGGAGCTCGAGCGCCTGCTCGCCGTGCTGCCGCGGCTGCTCAAGGCCCAGGGCCGGGCGGTGGTGATCAGCTTCCATTCGCTCGAGGACCGCCTGGTCAAGAACGCCTTCCGCGAGGGGCGCGCCCGCGGCATCTACGACGAGTGCGCGCGCCGCGTGGTGGTCGCCGGCGAGGCGGAGCTGTCAGCCAATCCCCGTGCCGGTTCGGCCAAGCTGCGCTGGGCGGTGCGCTCGTCCTTGGTCCAGCCGGAGGTGCGCGCATGAAGAGCCGCGTCTATCTCATCGCCCATGGGGCGATCGCCATCGCCTGGGTCAGCCTGGCGCTCGGCATCTCGCTCAAGGTCGCCCTGCTGGGCAATCTCGAGGCCTCGCAGGCCAAGCAGCGCGGCGCCGATTTCAAGACCCGCAGCGAGCTCGCCTTCACCCAGGACCGCCTGCGCGCGATCCTCGACCAGGCCAGCAGCCCGATCGCCCTCGACCTGGCCCTGCATCAGCTCGACCTGCCGCTCCAGCCCCCAGTCATCACCGCCGGCAAGGCCCGGCCTACCTCCCCCTGATGCGATGAGCGAACCGATCATACCCATCGCCTCCCAGCCCTGGCGCCTCGGCCTGACCATGCTGGTGTTCGCCGCCCTCTTCGGGGTGGTGGGCTGGCGCTTGCGCTTCCTGCAGGTCGAAGAGGCCGATCGCCTGGTCGAGCTGGGCGAACGGCAGAGCGAGCGCACGCTCACCGTCCAGGCGCCGCGCGGCAACCTCTACGACAGCGACGGCATCCCCCTGGCGGTCTCGGATGGCACCTGGATGGTGACCGCAGACCCGCTCTACATGGACGACAAGCTGCGCGCCACCATCGAGCTCAGCCGCATCCTCGGCATCAGCCGCGATGAGATGCGCAAGCAGTTCGAGATCCCGCGCAATGGCCGCACCATCGCCAAGGGGGTCGATGACGATCACGCCGAGCTGATCAAGAAACTCAAGCTGGCCGGTGTCTATGTGCGCCGCGAGTTCACCCGCCGCTATCCCGAGGGCGCGGTGGCCGCCCAGCTGCTCGGCTTCGTCGCTGCCAGCGGCATCGGCGGCGGTGGCCTGGAATACCAGTTCGACAAGCAGCTCAGCGGGGTGGCCGGCAAGGAGTCGATCACCATCGATGCCCTCGGCAAGCCCAGCCTGACCGATGAGGTGAGCGTCCCGTCCCAGCCCGGGGCGCATCTCCAGCTGACCATCAACCTGGCCATCCAGCGCGAGCTGGAGAAGGACCTGCTCGACGAGATCGAGAAGTGCCAGCCGGTGGGCGCCGCCGGGGTGATCATCCGCCCGACCACCGGCGAGATCGTGGCGATGGCGAGCTGGCCGACCTTCGATCCGCGCGACCTGGCCACGGTGCGCTCCGCCAGCCTGCGCAACAACGTCACCTCGTTCGTCTACGAGCCAGGCTCGACGATGAAGCCGCTGGTCGCCGGCGCCACCATCGCCGAGGGCCTGGCGCACTGGAGCGAGACCATCGACTGCGAGCGCGGGGTGTGGACCTATCACGTCGGCCATGCCGCGCGCACCATCCACGAATCCACTGGCGGCCATGGGGTGCTGAGCATCGTCCAGGGCATCGCCCTGTCCGACAACATCCTGATGGCCAAGCTGGGCATCCGCATGGGTCCGACCAGGCTGTTCAACTGGGAGACGCGCTTCGGCTTCGGCCGCCGCACCGGCATCACCCTGCCGGGCGAGGATGGCGGCATCATGCTGCCCGAGAGCCGCTGGTCGGTGCTGGGATCATGCATGTCGGTGCCGATGGGGCATGAGATCGCGGTCACGCCGCTGCAGCTGGCGATGGCGCATGCCGCGATCGCCAATGCCGGCCAATGGCTGCCGCCGCGGGTGGTCAAGCGGGTGTTCACCACCGATGAGCAGGGCAACGAGCACGAGCTCGAGCTGGCCAAGCTGCCCGAGCCGCGCTCGGTCTTCACCCCGGACGATGCCAGCCAGATCCAGGAGGCCATGACCCACACCATGACCGAGGGCACGGGCAAGAAGGCCGACCTGGCCGGCTACAGCTGCGCGGGCAAGACCGGCACCGCCGAGAAGCTGGTGGGCGGCCACTATTCGCATTCCAACCATGTCGGATCGTTCGTCTGCTGGGCGCCTGCCGAGCCGGGTGTGCGTCCCGAGCTGCTCTGCCTGGTGGTGATCGACGATCCCAGCAAGGGCGGCCATTATGGTGCCGAGATCGCGGCACCGGTGGTGCAGAAGGTCCTGCAGGCGGCCCTCGAGGCCCTGCATGTGCCCAAGCGTCCTGATCTGATGGGCACGGTGGCGACCAGCCATGACGCCAAGGATGCCAAGGACGGCAAGAAGGGGATGCGATGATCCCGGTCTCCACCCTGTTCGCCGGCCAGGCGCTCGATGGCCGCGCCCCGGCGCTGGTCGCCGGCCTCAGCCGCGACAGCCGCCAGGTCGCGGCGGGCATGGCCTATGTCGCCATGGGCGGCCGCGCGGAGATGCCCGGCCATGCAGCGCAGGCGCGCACCGCCGGCGCCAGCCTGGTGGTCGCCGAGGCGCCGGACGCCGGGCAGGACGGCTACCTGAGCACCTCGCATGCACGCTGGAGCTTCGCCCGCGCGAGCGTGCTCCAGCACGGCCTCACCGGCCGCATGCCCCCCCTGGTCGCGGTCTCCGGCACCGCCGGCAAGTCGACCACCACCCACTGCGCCTGGTGGGCGATGGGCGGTGCGGCCGCCGGCGCCGCCCGGGTCGGCACCATCGGCTGGCACGATGGACTCAGCGAGCGACCCAATCCCCAGACCACCCCGCCGCCCGAGCAGCTGCACGCCTTCATCGCCGGCCTGCCGCAGAGCTGCCCCGGCGTGGCGATGGAGATCTCATCCCACGCCGGCGACCAGCAGCGCACTGCGGGTCTGCGCCTCGCCGCGCTCGCCTTCACCGGGCTGGGCCATGACCACCTCGACTACCACCGCACCATCGCCTCCTACCTCTCGGCCAAGCTGCGCATCGTGCGCCAACTCGCGCCTGGCGGCTGGTGCGTGATCAATGCCGATGACAGCCATGCGCACACCCTCGAGCATGCGGCCATCGGCGTCGGTGCGCGGGTGGTGCAGCTGGGCATGGCGCGCGGGGACGCGCGCCTGCTGCGCCAGGGGCGGGACTGGCGTCTGCTCTACGAGGGCATCGACTACCTCCTGCCGGTGCGCCTGCCCGGCGACTTCAACGCCTGGAATGCCGCCGCCGGCGCCCTGCTCGCGCACGCCACCGGTGTGCCCCTGGCGACCGCGGTGGTCCGCCTGGGCAGCCTGGAGGCGGTGCCTGGGCGCCTCGAGCTGCTGGCCGACGCGCCCTCCACCTATGTCGACTATGCGCATACGCCCGATGAGATCGCGGCGATGCTGCGCGCCCTGCGCCGCGAATTCCCCGGTCGCCGGCTGGTGTGCGTCTTCGGCTGCGGTGGCGACCGCGACCGCACCAAGCGCGGTCCGATGGGCTGCGCCGCGCTCGAGGCCGACATCGCCGTGCTGACCACCGACAACAGCCGCCGCGAATCGCCGCGCGCCATCGCCGAGGATGTCATCAGCGGGCTGCCGGCGGGTACCCAGGTGTTCTGGGCCAAGAGCGAGGATCTCGGCAACAGCAACTGGCTCGACCACCATGCGCTGATCCCCTCCAGGCAGCGCACGCACAACGTGATGGTGGTCGAGCTCGACCGCGCCAAGGCCATCCAGCTGGCCCGCGCCCTCGCCGGTACCGATGGCATCACGGTGGTGGCCGGCAAGGGTCATGAGACCAGCCAGCTCATCGACGGGCAGGAGCTCAGCTGGGATGATCGCGCCTTCGTGCGCTCCTGCGGGAGGCTCGCATGAGCGCCGCAACCCTGTCCAACACCAGCGCGGCCAAGGCGGCGCCGTTCACCATCGACCGCGCCCTGGCCGCACGCCTGACCGGCGGCCGCTGGCTCGGCCGTCAGGAGGCGGTGACGGTCCGCGGTGCCTGCATCGACAGCCGCCAGGTCCAGCCGGGGAGCCTGTTCGCCTGCCTATCCGGCGGCAGCCGTGATGGGCACGACTTCGCCGCCACCGCGGTCGGCGATGGCGCGGCGCTGGTGCTCGCCAGCAGGGCGATCGCGGTACCGGTGCCGGTGCTCCTGGTCGCGGATGTGGGCCAGGCGCTCGGCCAGCTGGCAACCGAGTTCCGGCGGCTCGCCCGCGGGACCACCTGGATCGGCGTCACCGGCTCCAACGGCAAGACCACGGTCAAGGAGCTCATCGCCAGCGCCTGCGCCGAGGCCGGGCCGGTGCATGCGACGCACGGCAACCTCAACAACCACCTGGGTGTGCCCCTCACCATCCTCGCCACCCCCGCCGACACCACGGTCGCGGTGATCGAGATGGGCGCCAACCATGCCGGCGAGATCGGCGCCCTCGCGGCGATGGCCAGCCCCTCCATCGGGGTCATCACCTCCATCGGCCCCGCCCATCTCGAGGGCTTCGGCTCGCTCATGGGGGTGGCACGGGCCAAGTCCGAGCTCTTCGCGGCGCTGCCGCCGGATGGGCTCGCCGTGCTCGGCCTGCACGGCCTTGAGCACGCCTGCGCCACCGTCGGCGAGCAGCCGGAGCGCATCATCGCCGAGGTGCACCGCATCGCCAGCGGACGCCGCCTGGTCCTGGTCGGCGGCGCCGGCGAGCCGCTTCCCGGCCGGCTGGCCGAAGCCGGCATCGAGATCGAGACCCCGGCTGGAGTGGCCCTGGTGCCGCTGCTGGGCGAGCACAACCTCGCCAATGCCGCGATCGCCTTCCAGGCCGCCTGCGCAGCCGGGGTGGCGCCCGCCGCCGCCCTGCGCGGGCTGGCGCAGGCCGCCCCGGTGCCCGGCCGGCTGTGCCCGCGCCGCTGCGGTGGGCACCTGATCCTCGATGACTCCTACAACGCCAATCCCGCGAGCATGGTGGCCGGGCTGCGGCTGCTGTCGCGCTATCCCGGGCGCCGCCTGGCGGTGCTCGGCCACATGGCCGAGCTCGGTGCGCAGTCTGAGGCCGGTCATCGCCTGGTCGGCGCCGAGGCGGCGCGCCTGCAGCTGTCGCTGGTCGCGGTCGATGCCCAGACGCAGGCGCTGTTCGAGTCCTATCGCAGCCACGGCGGAGACGACGGCGTGCATGCGCGCAGCCGCGATGAGGCGTTGGCGCTCATCACCCACCGCCTCGCTGTCGGGGCGACCACCGTGCTGGTCAAGGGCAGCCGCTCGGCGGGGCTGGAGTGGATCGTCGAGCACCTCGTCTCCGGCGGCAGGGTGGCGCCATGATGCTGCTGCTCAACGACCTCCTGGTGAATTGGGATGTGCACTGGGGCCCGCTGCGATTGCTCGAGTACGTCTCGACCCGCGTGGTCGCGGCCGCCTTCACCGCCTTCGTGCTGATGATGCTGCTGATGCCGCACCTGATCCACTGGCTCAAGCGCAAGAAATTCGGCGAGACCGGCGCCAAGGGCGATGGCGCGGTGGTGGTCGATGCGATGCGCGAAGGCAAGAAGGGCACCCCGACGATGGGCGGGCTGGGAATCGTGGTGTGCATCAGCGTGGCGACGGTGCTGTGGTGCGATCCCAGCGAGATGCGCACCTGGCTGATGCTCTTCGGCCTGCTGTCCTTCGCCCTGGTCGGCTTCCTCGACGACCGGACCAAGATCTTTAAGGGCGCGAAGGGCACGCCGCTGTTCGTCAAGCTCGGCATCCAGCTGGTCGCCTCGGCCACCTGCGGAATCGGGCTCTACCTGATCAATCAGCACATCGCCTACGGCGCCGACGGCCTGCTGCTGCACAGCCACCCAGCCGGCTCGCAGCTGCCCGAGTCCTACGTCAAGACCCTCTTCGATCCGGTGCTCGGCGAGCGCAGCTACACCGTGCGCCTGGCGGTCTACCAGCTCTCCTTCCCCTTCGTCTCGGTGGAATATGCGATCAACCTCGGCCTGGGGCTGATCGCATGGGTGATGCTGGTGAGCGTCGCCTGCGCCAATGGCGTCAATTTCACCGATGGCATGGATGGCCTGGCTTCGGGCACCATGCTCATCGCCGCCCTCGCCTTCATGGTCATCGCCTACGTGACCAGCCGCGTCGACACCGCCGACTACCTCAAGGTGCTCTACATCTCCGGCGGCCAGGACGTGGCGATCTTCTGCGCCGCCACCGCCGGGGCCTGCCTGGGTTTCCTTTGGTTCAACTGCGCGCCGGCCGAGGTGTTCATGGGTGATACCGGCAGCCAGGCCCTGGGCGGTGCGCTCGGCCTGGCGGCGCTCAACACCAAGCAGGAGTTCCTCGTGCTGCTGGTCGGCTTCGTCTTCGTCATGGAGGCCGGGTCGGTCGCGCTGCAGATCGCCAGCTACCGCCTGCGTGCGGGCAAGCGCATCTTCCTGTGCGCGCCGATCCACCACCATTTCCAGTACAAAGGCTGGCCGGAGTCGAAGATCGTCCTGCGTTTCTGGATCATCGCGGCGCTCGCCGCGTTGGTGGCCCTGGCAACCCTGAAGATACGGTGAGATATGGACGACACGGCCCTCATCCTCGATCTCTACGACGATCAGCCCCTGGGCAGTCCGGCTCCGCGCTGGCCGCAGGCGATCCTCCAGCCCCGGGTCAGCGACAAGCTCCTCGATGACGAGGCGTCGTACGACCAGCTGCAGCGCCTGCTGGCCACCGGAGGCGACGTCCCATGAGTGCCCGTTGGCTGCGCATCCAGCTGTGGTTCCTGGTGGTGGTGCTGTGCTGCTTCGGCCTGGTGATGATCGCCTCGTCGACCTCGATGGGGATCGGCAGCGGCGCCAAGGACGGCGGCATCACCTACAGCTTCCTGATCAAGCAGGCGGTGGCGATGGCCATCGGCGCCATCGTCGCCATGGTCATCAGCTCGCTGGGTGCCGAGCGCCTGCGCCAGGGCTGGCTGGTCGCCCTGGTGGTCGCGGCGGCGCTGGGATCGCTGGCGCTGGTGCATGTGGTCGGCCGCGAGAACCATGGCGCCAAGCGCTGGATCGATCTGGGGCCGATCAATCTGCAGCCCGCCGAGCTGGCCAAGTTCGCCCTGGTGCTCGCTGCCGCCTGGCACCTCTCGCGGGTGGCCGAGCGGGTGCGCTCGAGCTGGTACGGGGTGCTGCTGCCGCTGATCGGCTTCGCCCTCGTCGCAGGGCTGGTGTACATGACCAAGGATCTCGGCTCGGTGGTGGTGATGGGTGTGGTGCTCGGGGCGATGATCCTCTTCGCCGGTGCGCCCTGGTGGTACCTGCTGCTGGTGGGCCTGCCCTGCGTCCCGGCGATGCTCTACTACACCGTCTTCCAGGTCGCCTACCGACGCGACCGCCTGCTCGCCTTCCTCGATCCCTGGAACGCCGATGGACCGGCCGCCTACCATCTGCGCCAGAGCTTCATCGCCATCGGCAGCGGCGGGCTGTTCGGCGTCGGCCTCGGGCAGAGCACCTCGAAGCTGGCCTTCCTGCCGGAGAAGCACACCGATTTCATCTTCGCCGTGATCAGCGAGGAGCTCGGGCTGGCCGGCGCGCTGGCGGTCGCGGGCTTCTACCTGATCCTCGTATTTACCGGTCTGTTGATCGCCTCGCAGGCCAAGGACCGCTATCTCCGCCTGCTCGCCATCGGCGCCACCATGGTGCTCGGCACCCAGGCCTTCTGGAACATGATGGTGGTCACCGGCGCCGTGCCGACCAAGGGCCTGACCCTGCCCTTCATCAGCTATGGCGGCTCGAGCGTGGTGGTGTGCCTGGCGCTCATCGGCGTGCTGGATGTGGTCGCCTTCGCCAACGTGGTGGCTCTTCGCGCGGACAAGAGCTCCAGCCGCATCGGCGCGGCGGTACGCAGCGAAAAGGCCTGGCGCTGGCACAGCGGGGAGGTCGTATGAGCATGGCGCAGGCGAGCCTGGAACGGCGGCTGGGACGGCAGGCCGGGGACGTCCGCGGGCAGGGCGGCACCTGCCTGGAGGAGGCGTGGATGCTGCTGGCCTGCCAGGGTGGCAGTGGACGCGGACAGCCGGTGGCTCCTGGGCTGCGCCAGGCGCGCGAGCCCCACGTCGGGCGCCGCGACTCGGTGGAACGCCGCAAGCGCCATCCCGCGGTGGTCTCGCGCCTGCGCGCGGCGCAGCGCTTCAGCGGTCCGGAACGCCGGGATGTGCCCCATGCCTAAGGCCGATGGCATCCTCTTCTGCGGTGGCGGCACCGGCGGCCATGTGCTGCCCGGCCTGGCCCTGGCCGGTGCGCTGCGCGACCAGGGCGAGCACCATCTGCGCTGGATCGGCGACCCGGCCCGCGTCGAGGCGACGCTGGTGCCGGCAGCCGGCATCACCCTGCTGCCGTGGGGACTGTCGCGGCCGCGCCTGCGTGACCCGCGCTGGCTGGTGGCATCGCTCAGGCAGGCCTGGCGCTGCTTCCAGGAGCTGCGCCGCCATCCCCCGCGGGTGATCGTCGCCCTGGGCGGCTATGCCGCCCTGCTGCCCGGGCTGATCGCCCCGCTGCTGCGCCGACCGCTGGTGGTGATGGAGCAGAATGCGCGCGCCGGGCGCACCAACCGCCTGCTGGCACGTTTCGCCAGCGCGGTAGTGACCCAGTTCCCGGAGGCGGCCGACCGCCTGCCGGCAGGCAAGGTCAGGCAGGTCGGCAATCCGGTGCGCGCCATCGCCCACCTGCCGCGCGGCCGCGCGATGGGCATACGTGTGCTGGTGGCTGGCGGCAGCCTGGCGGCCACCACCTTGAACGACCTGGTGGCGGACAGTGCCAGCGAGCTCGCGGGAATCCCGGGCCTGAGCATCGTCCATCTGGCCGGCGAGGCGGATCGCGCACGCATCGAGGCGGCCTATGCGAAAGCGGGCGTGCAGGCCGAGGTGCACAGCTTCTACAAGGACATGCCCGGGCTCTACCAGCGCATCGACCTGGCGGTGACGCGTGCAGGCGCGACCACGGTCGCCGAGCTGTGCGCCGCCGGCATCCCGGCGCTCTACATCCCGCTGCCTTGGGCCGCCGAGGACCACCAGACCGCCAATGCCCAGGCGGTGGCGCGCATCGGCGGAGCGGTGGTGCTGCCGCAGGCCACCACCACCCCGGCGATGATGAACGGCTGGATCCGGCGCTTGGCCGGCGACCGCGCCCTGCTCGGGCGCATGGGCATGGCGGCGCACCAGCTCGCCCGGCCCGAGGCCGCACGCCAGGTGGCCGATCTCGTGCAGGGCCTGGACCGCGTCGCCGGTCTGGCCGCCGGCGCCAACCGCCGCGCGCTTCAGCGCCTGCGCGCCCAGCGCTCGGCGGTGCTCGGCTGGCGCCTCCCCCATACGGCCGCCGGCTCTGCCGGCACGGCCGTCCAGGCAGCTCAGCCATGATCTCAGCGCAATTCCGCGGCAGGCACATTCATCTGATCGGCATCGGCGGCGCCGGTGTCGGGGCGCTCGCGCCGCTGCTCATCCAGGCCGGCGCGACGATCTCCGGCTGCGACCAGCAGGAGGGGGCGGGCATCGCCGCCCTGCGCCGCCAGGGCATCACCGTCCATCTCGGCCATGCCGCCTCCCACCTCGAGGGTGTCGACCTGGTGGTGCATACGGCGGCGGTTGACGCAGATCATCCCGAACTGGCCGAGGCCCGCCGGCGCGGCATCGCGGTGATGGCCCGCGGCGAGTGCCTGGTCCGCCTGATGGCCGGGACGCGCACCCTGGCGGTCTCGGGCAGCCATGGCAAGACCTCGACCACCTGGATGCTCGGTCATCTGCTCGCCGAGGCGGGGCTCGATCCGGTGGTGATGGTGGGGGGCTCGGTGGCATCCTTGGGCGGCGGCGCGCGCGCCGGCCACGGTGAGCTGTTCGTCGCCGAGACCGACGAGAGCGACGGCAGCTTCGCCAGCGTCGAACCGACGGTCGCCATCCTCACCAACCTCGACCGTGAGCACCTCGACCACTACGGCAGCTACGCCGCCCTCGAGGACGCCTTCCACGCCTGGTTCGCGCGCATGCCGTCGTCCGCCACCCTGATCCTGCCGGTCGCAGGGGTGGGGAACCGGGTGGTAGCCGGCCTGTCCTGCCGCATCATCCGCTGCGGCCTCGAGGAGGGGGACTACCACTGCGCCGGGCTCGAGCTGGGAGCGGATGGCAGCCGCGCCCGCATCATCGCCTTCGGCCGCGACCTCGGCGAGGTCGGCGTGCCGCTGCCCGGTGCGCACATGGTGCACAACGCGCTGATGGCCATCGCCGCGGCCAGGCAGGTGGCCCCGGACTGCGATCTCGGCAGCCTGGTGCGCTGCGAACGGGTGCGCCGCCGCTTCACGGTCCATGGCGTCGCCCACGGCGTGCGCGTGGTCGAGGATTACGGCCACCATCCCGCCGAGGTACGCGCCACCATCGCCGCTGCCCGCCTCGCCGGCGGCCGCGTGCATGTGATCTTCCAGCTGCACCGCTATACCCGCACGCGCTCCTGCTTCGCCGAGTTCGCGAATGCCTTCGACCAGGCCTACGCGGTGGCGATGCTGCCGATCTATGCCGCCAGCGAGCAGCCGATCGCCGGCGTCAGCGCCGAGAAGGTGGCCCAGGCCGTCGCCGCGCGACGCGAGGGTTTCGCGTCCCTGGTGCTCAGCGCCCAGAGCGGCGAGGAGGCGATCCGCTTTGTCGCCCAGCACGCACAGCCAGGCGACACCTGCCTGGTCCTGGGGGCCGGGGACGTCGGCGACCTGGCAGGACCGCTGCTCGATTTTTTCGCCGCTCCGGGACATGACCATCATGTCCCGGAGCCGACCCCGCTGGGCGTGGTGAACCTATGCTGAGCCGACGACCCGCCGTTCTCCGGCCCTGCGCACGCTGCACCCCGGTGCGCTCCTGGGGGGCCTGCTGATGTTCACCGCCGGCTTCATCGCACGCAATCGCGTCAGCCGCCTGCCGCTCTCCGGTCTGACCACCATGCGCGTGGGCGGACCGGCGCAGCTGGTGCTGCTGGACTGCCGCAGCGATCTGCCCGAGCTGCTCAACCAGCGCCACCGCTGGCTCGGCAAGGGCGCCAACCTGCTGGTCGGCGACGCCGGCGTCGACGAGGCGGTAGTACGGCTGGGACCCGGCTTCGCCGCCATCGAGCTCGAAGAGCCTGCGGGCGGCACCACCAGGGTGCGTGCCGGTGCGGGCGCCGACCTGGCGGAGCTGATGGCGCAATGCCAGCGCGCCGGGCTGGCGGGGCCGGAGGGCTTGGCCGGCGTCCCCGCGACCGTCGGCGGGGCGCTGCGCATGAATGCCGGCACCAGCACCTGCTGGATGCTCGACTGGGTCAGCCGCGTCGAAGTGGTGCTGCCGGGGGAGGAGGCGCCGCGCTGGCTCGAGCGCGCCGAGCTGCCCGCCAGCTACCGCTCATGCGGCCTGCCGCCGGGCACGCTCTTCCTCGGCTGCGAGCTCGCGCTCGCCAGCGGCGACCCGGAGGCGCTGCGCGCGACTGCGACCAGGCTCAAGCGCGCCAAGGCCGCCTCCCAGCCGCTCGCCCTCGCCAGCGCCGGGTGCGTGTTCAAGAATCCCAGCCCGGAAATGCCGGCCGGCAAGCTCATCGACCAGCTCGGCTTGAAGGGCGAACGCTGCGGCGGCGCCAGCGTCAGCCCGGTGCATGCGAACTTCATCGTCAATGCCGAGCGTTCGGCCAGCGCCAGCGACATCGTCGCGCTGATCACCCGCATCCGGCTGCGCGCCTGGCGCGAGCGGCAGGTGCGGCTCGATCTCGAGGTCGAGACCTGGAACTGCCCCAGCGAGCTGCATGCCCATCCGCAGGATCTGGTGGAGGCGCACGCGTGAACCTGAGCATCGACATCATCATGGGCGGTCCCGGCCGCGAAGCCGCAGTCAGCCGGCGCTCCGGCGCCGCGGTCGCCGCTGCGCTCACGCGGCTCGGACACGATGTGCAGCTGATCGACCTCAAGGCCGAGCTGGAGATCGCCAGCCTGCGCGCCGGCACGCTGGTGTTCAACCTCGTGCATGGCACCTACGGCGAGGATGGCCGCCTGCAGGCGGTGCTCGAGGCCGCCGGCCGGACCTACGTCGGGTCGGATGCGGTGGCCAGCCGCCTGTGCATGGACAAGGCCGCCACCAAGGCGCGCCTGGTGCAGGCCGGCCTGCGCGTGCCCTGGGGCGTGCGCCTGGATCTGACCCGGCCGTTCTCGCCGCGCGATCTCAAGATCCCGCATCATGCCGGCCTGGTGCTCAAGCCGGCCTGCGATGGCAGCTCGGTCGGGCTGCGGATGGTGGCCAATCCCGGATTCATCCTGCCGGCGATCGAGGAGATCATCCGCGAGCTCGGACCGGTCCCCTACCTGCTCGAGGAGCGGCTCCCGGGACCAGAATTCACCGTGGCGGTGATCGAGGACGAGCAGGGTGCACGCGCGCTGCCGCCGCTGCAGATCAGCGCGGCTGCCGGGGTGTTCGACTACCAGGCCAAATACCACCGCAACGACACCATCGAGGAGCCGGTCGCGGATGCCGCCCTGGCCAAGATCCTCGGCGATATCGGCTGCACCGCGCACCGCGCCTGCGGCTGCAGGGACATCAGCCGCACCGACATCATGGCCACCGCGGATGGCGGCCATGCCGCCCTCGAGGTCAATACCCTGCCAGGCATGACCGATGCCAGCCTGGCGCCCAAGGCCGCCGCCGCCGCCGGCATGTCCTACGATCAGTTCGCCAACCACCTGGTGCAGCGTGCCGCGGCGCGCATGAGCAGAACCCCATGAGCCCAGCAACCGATTCAGCCATCTTCGACGAGGATGTCTCCGCCAGTGAACTGATCGCCGCCGCCGAGCGCAAGCGCCGTGCCGTACGGCCGGATGCGCGCGCCGTCCGGCGCGACCGCCAGCGCAGCGCCACCGCCCTGCCGCGCACCGCGACTGCGGTCAGCGAGGACGAGCCCGGTGACGCCGAGGCGCGCCTGGCATCGGAGGATGGCCAGGACCTGCCAGCGACCCGGCGCCGCCCACGCCGCCGGGCGATGCGCGTCGGAGGCAATGCCGGCGCCTTCCCGGCGCTGGTCGGCGCCAACGCCGATGGCGCCATCCTGGAGGGGCCCGGGACGGTGACGCGCGGCATCCATGCCGGGCTGAACGGGCTGGACTGGACGCGCACGCGCGCCCAGACCCTGGGCCTGTGGGGCATCATCGCCGCAGCGGTGTTGGTGACGGTGGTGGTGCTGAGCTTCTATGCCGGCAGCCAGGCGCCCGAGCCCATGCCGGTGACCGGCATGCGCATCACCTTCCTGCCCGGCCCGCGCCTGAGCGACCAGGAGGTGCTGGGGTGGATCCGCCGCTTCCCCAATGTCGACAAGCTCGCGGAAGGGGCGCCCTGGGTGCTCGACCGCCTCGCCGAGTTCCTGCGCCAGCAGCCGGTGGTCGCCGAGGTGCGCCAGGTCAGCGTCGTCCACCAGCCGTTGGATGCCAAGACCGATCGCCTGCGCCGGGTGCTCGAGCTGGTGATCGGCCTGCGCCAGCCGGTGCTGCCGGTGGTGCTGGCGAGCGGGGAACGCGGCTGGGTCGACGCCGAGGGCTGGCTGCTGCCGGGTTCCCTGCCCGGGCCCGCGGTGCGCCGCCCGGTGCTGCGCGCCATCGAGTGGGGGGGCATCGCCAGCGTGCGCGCCGCCCTGGCGCTGTGGAAGCAGCTCGAGCCCCAGATCGAACCTGGACTGATCACCGACATCAACCTCTACGACGCCCTCGACAGCAACGCCAGCCAGCGCGGCATCGTGCTCTACACCCGCCAGGGCAGCCGGCTGATCTGGGGCCGTCCCGGCGAGGAGCGCTTCGGCGTCAAGGCTGACGACAAGATCCGCGACCTGGTGCGCACCATCCGCTGCCAGGGCGATCTCAGCCGCGTGGCGGCGATCAACGTGCGCTTCCACCAGCCCTTCCTCCTGCTGCGCGATGCGCAGCGCACACCTGCCCTAAGCCCGCGAGAATCACAGCCATGAACGATAATGCCTGGTCCGATGAACTGAACGGCGACAATGGCCGCACCCCGGTGGTGGCGACCGATCATCTTGGCGGCGAACGCTGGCTGGGGCGCATCGCCGGCCTCGCGCTGCGCTTCGGCGGCGTCGGTGCGACGCCGCCGGTCGTCCGTCCGCGAGCGCAGATGCGCGTCGACCCTGCCAACCTGGTGGTGATCGTGCTGGTCTCCAACTGGCATGTCTCTGCGACAGTGGCGGCGCTGCATGCGAGCCACGGCGACAAGGTGGTGGCGCACAAGACCATCGACTGCCTGTGGCCGCAGCTCAGCGATGCCGGCAAGCGCGAGGCGGTCAAGGATGTCGTCCAGCTCGCCTGCGACTCGGCCGGGGTCGAGGCCTACTCGATCTACCTTTCGGTCTCCGACAGCAGCCTGTCATCGCGCCTGGCCTATGGCTGGGCCGATCCGGGCGACGAGATGGTGCTGGGCGAGCACGAATACCATTGGGCGCTCAAGCGTGCGCGCGACCAGGCCACCGGCGCCGACCATGAGCTCATCGACGCCATGCCGGTGCAGTGGACGGTGCGCAGCCGTGCTGGCGAACGCGAAGTCGAGCAGCCGGTGGGAGAACGCGGCAGCCGCCTGACCTGCCAGGCCCTGCTGGTGACCGCCAGGCGCGGCTACCGCGAGGAGCTCGCGGGCCTGGTCCAGGGCCTGGACATCGAACTCGAGGGCATCATCGCCCAGCCGGTAGCGCTCTACCGCGGCATGGCCTCGAGCCTGTCCAAGAAGGGCAGCACCCTGGTGATCGATTGCGGTGCGCGCTGCACCACCTTCCTGGTACGGCGGCGCGAGAGGCTGGTGCATATCGAGACCCATCCCTTCGGCGGCGACGACCTCACCACCGCCCTGGCCGAGCGGCTGGACATCAGCGTGGCCCAGGCCGAGGACCTCAAGCGTGACCTCGACATCAGCACCCCGGCGCGCCCGGAGGCCAACCTGGTCGGCCAGCAGTTCATCTGGGGCGATGTGCGCGAGCGCCACCGCCTGGTCGGCCCGGCGGCGCTCCTGTGCGCTGAACTGATGGGGAGCTTCTTCCGCGCACGCGCGCAGGAGCTGCGCGAGAACGGCTACCTCGGCCAGCAGGGCCAGGTCCATCTGGTCGGGCGCGCCAGCTCGCTCGGCGGCCTGGCGATGTTCCTCAAGGACGTCCTCGACCTCCCGGTGGTCCTCGGGACCGGGCAGAAGAACCGCGATCCGAGCGCCGAGCTCGCCGACATCCTGGTCTCCGGCCTGGTGTGCACCGCCGCCGATCTCAGGCGCAGGCGCATCGCCGGCCAGGAGTCCCGCCTGCGCAAGACCGCCAGCGGGGTATGGAGCTGGCTGGTCAAGCCGATGGCCTGATCCGGGTGGAGGGGCAGGACAGGCGGGCCAGGGTGGCCTGCCGGTAGCCTCGCGCGGCGGATCGCCTAGGCTCGCGCCACCACAGGAGGAGATGGCCATGCCACGTCTGCGCGCCTGCCGAACCACGTTCATCTGGTGCCTCGCCGCGATGGCGGCGGCAGCAGAGGGGGTGCACCATCCCCAGGCGATCATCAGCACCAGCCTGGGTGCGATCACAGTCGAGCTGTTCGACGACGAGGCGCCCAAGACGGTGGCCAACTTCATCGACCTCGCCGAGGGCCGCAAGCCCTTCACCGATGCGAAAACCGGCATGCAGGTGAGCCGTCCCTTCTACGATGGCCTGGTCTTCCATCGCGTGATCCCGCACTTCATGATCCAGGGCGGCGATCCGCTCGGAACCGGCAGCGGCGGACCGGGCTACACCTTCAAGGACGAGATCAACGCCCACGCCCTGGGCCTCGACCTGGAGAAGGCGCTGGTGGGGGAGAACCTCAACGACAAGTGCGCCTACATGGTCAACGACTTCATGCGCGTCGAGATCCAGCCGAAGATGAAGGCCCATGGCATCACCGACCAGACGCCGGGCGACGAACGGCAGAAGGCCGGCGTCAAGGTGCTCGAGGAGATCAAGGATGTGACGCTCGAGCAGTTCTACCATGATCTCGGCTACACCTACGACGACACCCTGCCGGGGGCGCACAAGCCGGTGCGCGGCAGCCTGGCGATGGCGAATTCCGGGCCCAACACCAATGGCTCGCAGTTCTTCATCAATCTCGGCGACACCCCGCATCTTGCCGGCAAGCACACGGTCTTCGGCATGGTGATCGGCGGGATGGATGTGGTGGACACCATCGGCGGGGTGAAGACCGGCGAGGGCGATCGGCCGAATGTGCCGGTGGTGATCACGTCCATCCGCCTGGTGGCTGCACCGCCGAAGCCCTGAGTGCGGCCTCGCCAGGAGCGCCGACTCGCCTCGAACGCAACCAGCCGCAGGGCTAATCGTGCCAGTCGCCTGGCCTGATCACCTTCTTGATCATATCCACCAGCTCGTCGGTGGTGGGCGAGGTCTGGGCGGTCTCCACCGGCGGGATGAGTTTGGCGCCGCCGCCGGCGGTGCCGCTGGGTGCATTCATGGCCAGTTCCGGTCCCGGGAAGTCGCGCAGCACCAGCACCAGGTCGCTGACATCGTACATGCGCGTCACGCTCTGGCCGTCGATCGGCTTGTCCGAGAGGAAGATCGCGCCGTGCTCGTAGCCGATGTGGATGCCACCGAGGGTCTTGATCCAGGTCAGCACGTTGCCCAGCGTCATGTCGCTGGCCTTGAGGGTGATGGTGGCGCCGCTGGCAGTGACAGCCGGTGCGACAACGATGTTGGCGCCGGTGATCTGGCGCAGGAAATCGGCCACCTGGTCGATCGGCGTCTCCTTGAAGTCGACGGTCACCTTCTGCGTCAGCCGGGCGGTCAGCCGGGCATCGCCCTGCGAGCCGCCCGGGGCGGTCACCAGCAGGGTGTTGCCCCAGCGGGAGATCGACAGCTGTCCGGCGTCGCTGTCGGCAGGGGCGGTGGCGGCGGCCAGGCCGCTCCACAGGACGGGCAGGGCGAGCAGCACGGGGATGAGTGGCTGGCGCATGACGGGCCTCCTGCAGATGACATCCATCATGCAGCACGGGAGTGGACGAGGGAAGCGGCAATGCCGAGCTGACAGGGCGTGCGTGAGGCACCAGGAGCCGGCCGAGGGGGGCGGCGCCCCCGCGCTCACCCCTTGGCAAGCGCCGCGGCGAGGACCTCCTGGGCGTGGCCACGCACCTTCACCGCACGCCATTCCCTGAGCACGGTGCCATCGGCGCCGACCAGGAAGGTGCTGCGCACGATGCCCATGTATTCGCGTCCGTAGTTGGTCTTCTTGGCCCACACCCCGAGCTTGCCCGCCAGTTCATGCTGCTCGTCCGCCAGCAGGACGAAGGGCAGTGCGTGCTTGGCGGCGAAGGACAGGTGGCGCTTGATGCTGTCGGGGCTGACCCCCAGCACCAGCACGTCGGCGGTGCCCAGGATGGCGATCTGATCGCGGAAATCGCATGCTTCCTGGGTGCAGCCGGGGGTGTCGTCCTTGGGGTAGAAATAGAGGACGTAGGCCCGCCCCTTGAGGCCCTTGGCGCTGTAGGTCTCGCCGTCCGAGCCGGGCAGTGAGAAGGCGGGGATCTTGGCCATGGCGGCTCCTGGTCGCGACATGCTCGCGCCCGCTCCCGGCGCGGGAATCCCCAGGCGGTCGGGCATTGCACAGTGCACCCCCCACCTCTCCGCTTGCCGGCTCGGCGGCTGCACCACCATGGGGGCTGGAGGCCACATGCTCACCAGCAGCTTCATCTTCGCCAAGGGCATGACCGATGATGTCGAGCGTGCGCTGTGGGGACGCGGCCTGACCAGCTGGGAGCTGCTCCGCCGCCATCCCGGCGAGGCCCACGAGGTCATGGGTCCGGCACGCGCGGTCAAGCTGGTGGAGGCGGTCGGCGAAGCGGAGCAGGCGCGCCAGCGCGGCGAATCGGCCTGGTTCAAGGCCAATTGGCCGGAGCGCGAGCTGTGGCGCCTGTGGCGCGGATGGTGCTCGGAGCATGAGATCGCCCTGGTCGACATCGAGACCACCGGACTGACCCCCGGCTATGATCAGATCACCGTCATCGGCCTGGCCGATGCGTCCAGTGCCCGGGTGTTCGTCGCCGGGCGTCCCCAGGCCGGCGATGAGCTGTTGGAGCGCTTCCGCGAGGTCATCAAGGGCTACCGGCTGGTGGTGACCTTCAACGGCCAGAACTTCGACATCCCCTTCATCGAGAAGCAGTTCCGCGAGGCGAATTTCCACTTTGAGATTCCCCATCTCGATCTGCTCTGGCCGGCGCGTTCGCTCGGGCTCAACGGCGGGTTGAAGGACATGGAGAAGCAGATCGGCATCGAACGACCGAGCGACATCAAGGAGATGCGCGGCATCGAGGCGATCCAGCTGTGGGGGGCCTGGAAGGCCGGCGACCAGGCGGCCTACAAGCGCCTGACGACCTACTGCAAGGCGGACTGCGTCAACCTCAAGGACTTCGCCGAGCATGTCTACCGGCGCAAGTGGGAGAAGACCTTCACGCCTTTCGCCAAGGAGGTCGACTTCGATCGCATCAAGGGCCAGCAGCTGACCATCTTCTAGGGGCGCTCGCCAGGAAGCTCCCGCGGCGCCCCGGCAGCGCGCGCGCCCCGATGGAAATGCCTGGATTCCCCGCAATACCGCCGCTGCTGGTGACTCACGCCGCAAACTGCTGTTGATACCGGGACAGCGACGTCTTGAAACGCATGCTGCCACACCATTATCACACATGATGATGGTGGAAGCTCTAGACGGCCTGGGAGCGGCACGGACCTGGACGGTCGGCGTGCAGGCCACGATCGCGGTGCATCGGCCGGCGGCCCTGATGGGGATCATCAATGCCACCCCGGACAGCTTCTCCGATGGCGGCCTCTTCAGCGATGCCGGCGGCGCGGCCGATGCCGGCGAACGCATGGCCTCAGCCGGCGCCACCTGGCTTGACATCGGCGGCGAGAGCTCGCGCCCGGGGGCGGCGCCGGTCAGCGAGGCGCTGGAGCTCGCCCGCGTGCTGCCGGTCATCCGTGCCCTGCGCGAGCGCGGAGTCACCCTGCCGGTGAGCATCGACACCAGCAAGGCCGCCGTCGCCCGCGCTGCGCTCGATGCCGGGGCGACTGCCATCAACGACATCAGCGCCGGTGCCGATCCCGGGATGTTCGCTCTGGCGGCCGAGCGCGGCTGCCCGCTCATCCTCATGCACATGCAGGGACTGCCGCCGAGCATGCAGCACAGCCCGCGCTACCGCGATGTGGTCGAGGAGGTCGGCAGCTACCTCGCGGGCCGCATCAGGGCCGCCCGCGCACAGGGGGTCGCGGAGCGTGCGCTGCTGGTCGATCCCGGCATCGGCTTCGGCAAGCGGTACGAGCACAACCTGGCCCTGCTGCAGGCCCTGCCGGAACTCGAGGAGCGTCTCGATCGGCCGCTGGTGGTGGGCGTCAGCCGCAAGTCGCTGATCGGACAGCTGGCCTGCGCGCCCGGCGTATCGCCGCTGGAGCCCGGTCGGCGCGATGCCGCCAGCCACATCCTGCATGCGCTCCTGGCAGGGTCATGCGCCCTGCTGCGCGTCCATGATGTCGCCGGCGCGGCCTCGGCCCTGGCGATGGCGGGCGCATTGCGTGCCGCGGTGCGGGGGCGCCATGCAACTTGAATGGGCCGACGTCATCTATTACCTGCGCTCCGGCCTCGAGATCCTGATCATCTTCGTGGTCATCTACAACCTCCTGCTCGCCTTGGAGCGCATCAGCGCCGGCGGCAAGCTCAAGGGGCTGTCGCTGACCCTGGCGCTGGTGGTGATCGCCTGGATGGTGGCGCGCTTCGCCCAGCTGAACGCCATCACCTGGCTGCTGCAGGCAGGCATCGGCGTCAGCGCCATCGTCATGGCGGTGGTGTTTCAGCCCGAGCTGCGCCGCCTGTTCACCAGGCTCGGCGGCTTCTTCCCCAACCAGGATCTTAGCGGCAACCAGGCGATCGTCGGGCATCTCATCGATGCCTTGGCGTACATGTCCTCCCGGCACATCGGCTGCCTGATCGTCTTCGAGCGCAGCGACCGCCTCGATGACTACGTGAATTCCAGCCCCCTCGACTGCGAGATCACCACCAAGTCGGTGACCACCATCTTCTGGAAGGATTCGCCGCTCCACGACGGCGCGCTGATCATCCGCAATGGCCGCATCGCCGCTGCCGGGGTCATCCTGCCGTTGACCAACAACATCGAGTACAAGCAGCTCTCCGGCACCAGGCACCGGGCCGGCATCGGCATCAGCGAGGATACCGACGCCCTGGTATTGATGGTCTCGGAGGAGAGCGGCCAGATCAGCATGGCCGATCGCGGCAAGATCAACCGCGGCTTGTCGCACCAGGACATCGAGATCATCCTCACGCGCGAATTCCGGGGCGGCGGACGGCGCAGCGAGAAGATCGATCCGGAGCGCACGTGATCGGCGGCGCGCGCATGCAGGCGACCGGCAGTGGCGCGCGCGCGGCGTCCGCGCAGCCACGCTGTCGCCGGTCCTGGTCGCCAGCGCTGGATCTGCCGCGGACAGGCCGGGGGTGGCGATGATCAAGCTCCTGACCGCGCATTGGGAGCTCAAGCTGGTGGCGCTGGTGATCGCCATCGCGCTGTGGCTGTACACCAACGGCCAGGTGCTGCATGAGCGCACCCTGGTCGTCCGTCTGCCCGACAGCGCCGTGCATTCCCTGCCCGACGGCTACCGCATCACCGACATCCAGCCGGCGGCGCGCGAGTTCTCGGTCAAGATCTCCTTGCCGGAGAACATGCTCCACAGCCTGACTGCCGATGCGGTGGTGCCGCGGCTGGTTATCAGCGCCGATGCGCTGAGCAGCGGCATGCAGACCTTCCCCATCACCAACCGCATCCTCGGACTGGATGACGACATCCGCATCGTCCGCGTCGATCCGGAATCGGTGCAGAGCATCCGTGTGCTGTTCGCCGCCGTCACCGCTGATTACCTGCCGGTGGCGTCTCCGCGCCTGATCGGAGTCCCCCAGGGCCTGGAGGCGACGGTGGTGCTCGATCAGACGCGCGTGCGCGTCAGCAGCACGCGCGCCGAGATCGACCATCTGCGGCAGAGCGAGCAGAAGCTCGCACCCGAGCCGATCGTCTTCGACGATCTGGACCCGCTGCTGCCCCAGGTGCGGCAGGAACGGCTCAAGCTCACCATCCGCAATCCCAAGCTGACGGTGCTCGACCAGGTGACCGCGACCATCCTGTTCAGGCCGGTGACGACCACCCGTACGGTGGTCAGCCTGCCGGTCCATGTGCTGGCCCTGCACGAGGTGTTCTCCCGCTATCAGATCGACCTCAGTCAGCCCGTCGTCTCGGTCACCGTGCACGGGCCGGAGAACCTGCTGCATGCCTTGCATCCGGACACCGATCTGATCGCCTATGTCAACCTCAGCCAGCTGCCGCAACCCGGGATCCCGGTCGATGTCCCGGTCACGGTCATCGCTCCCCCCCAGATCAGCAGCGATGCGGTGACCATCCGCGTGACCATATCCATGCTGCAACAACCTGCCGCACCGGTCCTTACATCGCCAACCCCAACCTCAACCCCAGCCGCCAACGCGCGTGATGGCAGATCTCGATGAGAACGCTGCCGTCGGACCCCCCCCGCCGCTGGTAGGACAGACAATCCGGATCAAACGACCCGGCGTGGACCTTCGTAGATGAAGTGAGGCGACCGTCCACCACGCGGCCCGGCCGCCGAACCGTCACATACCCCATCCCAGATCTTCCAACCACCCAACCACCCAACCATCCGAGGATTGCGATCATGAAAACCCTGCTCTGTCTCCTGTGCATGATGCTGGCCTCCGCTGTGTCCGCAGCGGAGCATGATTTTGCCGACATCTCGCAGCAGGATCTGACCGCTGCCATCGCCGCCAAGACGGTGATCGTCATCGACGTCAACGGCACCGATTCCTTCAAGGACGGGCACATCCCCACGGCGATCGATTTCGAGGCCAAGGCCAGCCATCTCGCCGACAACCTACCGAGCGACAAGCACGCCCTGATCGTGGCCTACTGCGGCAGTCCGGAATGCCCGGCCTGGAAGCAGGCGGCCTCGGCAGTGGCGGCCCTCGGTTACACCAACGTCAAGCACTTCGTCGGCGGCATCAGCGGCTGGGAGAAGAGCGGCGCCCCGGTCGAGAAGTAGCGCGCCCGGCGGCATCCTGCGGATGACGCGGCATCTCCGTCGGCGCGCCGCAGTACTCGCGCTGCGTCGATGGAGCCAACGGACAGACGAGCAACCCCACGGACTGCCGTGGGGTTGCTCGCTGTCATGCAGGCGGGGGGTGATCGTCTGACTCGCCGGCCGGCATCCGCACGCGCAGCTGCAGCGGACCCGCCAGCGTTTCAGGCATCGGAGGGCTTGGGCCCATGTGGCTGTATCTCCACCCAGCCGACACCGAACAGCGGCTGCATCCCGCTGCGCGGGGGGCTGGATGCCGGCGGCACGATCAGCGGCACCGGCGGCGGCTCGTCATCCGGCAGGATCAGGCTTGCGGGGATGATGAGTGGCTCGATCGGCTGGATATCCATTTCCTGCAGCTCGACCGGTTCGAGCAGCACAGGCTCGAGGTCGATCTCCTCGGGCGGGATCTCCAGCAGGTCAATGACCAGCGGCTTGCGGGCTGCTCGCAGCCGCAGGGCGATCATGTCCGAGCCCTCATAGACCGCCCGATTGACAGGTTTGCGCGTGGTCACGGCATCCTCACCGAGGCGGGGCAGCATCTGGACTGTGGCTCGCTGTCCAGTCATCCTGCGTCCTGGCCTACCAGCGGTCGGTGCAGGAGGCGGAGAATAGCCTGCCGGATCTGCTCGGCAAACTCCGGCCGCCAAAGGCCTTGGAGCGTGTGTTAGGCGCCAGAGTGTGCGCTCTGGGAAATCACTAGGGTTCGGGTGAGTGATAGGCACAACGCAGCGCCAACATGGCGAGTTAGGGGGGCATCATGGCTCAGGCTGATACCGTCCGCTTCATCTGTTCGTCCTGTGGCTACCGAGCGCGCATCCCCGCCGGCTTCAGCGGCAAGGTGATCCTCTGCCCAGGCTGCCAGAAGATGCAGATCGCCAGTCCTGACGACGGCGCCGCCACCGGCGGCACGGTCAGCGTCTCCAAGGTCACGACCGCCTCCGAGGGTTCCACCGGGCAGGTGAGCGTGGTCGACGCCCAGGGCAAGATCCGCTTCACCTGCGCCAAATGCGGGTTCCAGGCCAAGCTGGCGTCGAGCTATGCCGGCAAGGCGATCTCCTGCCCCAAATGCCAGGCTCCCCAGCTGATCCCGCCCGTGGGTGAGGCGCACCTTGCCGCGGGGGATGCGGCACTCCCCGCGGAAGCACCTGCAGCCGCCCCGTCCCGCCCGTCCGCGGTGGTGAAGGCGCCGAGCGAGCTGGCCGAGGAGCCGGGCATCACGGTCGAGGAGACGACGCCCTTCGAGGCGCGCGACCAGGAAGCCGGGGCGGCCGCCCCCGCCCCTGCCGCACCGCCGGCGGCATCGACGGATGCACCCGCCGCCGGCGCGCCGTCAAGCCCCTCCGTGCCGGCCGTCAAGCCGAAGCGCAGCAGCGCCCCCAAGGCCCCTGCCGGTCCCCCGAAGGGGGTCGTGCGGCGGGGCGGCCGCGCGGGAGCCGCCTTAGCTGCCGAGGAGGAGGCCAGCGCCATCGCCGAGGAGGAGGCCGCGTTGGACGCCGAGGAGGAGGCACAGGCCAAGTCCAAGGAGCTGCCTGCTTTCCTCAAGCCCTACGAGTCGCAGATCGAGCGCCTGCGCCAGCCCAAGGTGCTGGTGATCGCGGGCGTCTGCCTGCTGGCACTTGTGCTCGAGATCTCCCTGGTGGTCGCTTGGCGCTCGGCTGCCGGCGCGCTGGCGGAGCTGCGTCCCAAGTTCGACAAGGCGGTGAAGGATCTCGAGACCAGCACCGACAAGCTCACCCATGCCCAATTCGATCTCAGCGTCCAGTCCTCCAAGGTGAAGGAGTCGGCCGACAAGGTGCAGCTGATCCAGGGCTCGCTGGCAGAGAGCCAGAAGGAGACCGAGGACGAGAAGGCCAAGGCCAAGCAGGCCGAGAGCGATCACCAGAAGGAGTACGATTTGCGCAAGGCGGTCGAGAACAAGCTGGATGCCACCCTCGACAAGCTGAGCAAGGCGGTGCAGGCGCGCGACGAGGATTACAAGAAGCGCGTCGAGGCCGAGAAGGCTCGCGACGAGGAATCGCGGCTGCGCAAGGAGCTGAAGGACAAGCTCGACGAGCTGGCCAAGGCGCCCAAATGATGCGGCGACCCGGAGCCTCGTCATACACCGAGTCCGATGCCGCATGCCGGTGACCGCCGAGCGGGTGGGACGCACTGCCTTTTGCTCGGGGCATGGTAGCATCTCTCCGGGAGCATGCTGATGAAACCATGGCCGATCCTCCTCATGGCCTGCGCTACCGCAGGCGCTGACGCCGGGGGCCGTCCGCCGATCTACATCGCCGTCGGCCTGGACTACCTTGACCAGGAGAGCCGGACCCTCACCGGCGATCGTGCGCCGCATCTCGCCCTCGGCTGGAGCGACAACACCCCGGCGCTGTTCGGCATCCCGTCGATCGATCTGGATTGGGGGCATGCAGCTGGCAACGGCAACAGCATCGACACCATCGGCCTGTGCTATTGCGAACGCGCGCAGCTGACTAGCACGCTCTACTTCGGCCTCGGCATCGGCACCTTCTACAACCGCGTCAAGCTCACCGATCCCTACGGGGCGACCAGCGTCAGCGATGGCTTGCGCCCCGGCGGTCGCGCCATGCTGGGGTACCTGCTCAGCAGCACCATCTTCATCGAGGGTACCTACTTCTACTCCGGCACCGTAGCCGGCGTGAACACCAATGCGGTGGCGGTCTGCCTCGGCCTGTGGTTCTGAGGACGCGTCTGCCACCGGGTTCGCCTGCTTGTCCGCTGTGCGCATGCATCTATACACAATGCTGGCGAGGGCGAGCGCACCCGGTCAGGATGCTGCTCCCGCGCGTCCCTCCACTGGACGCGGAGCGCCGCCACGCGCAACCACCGCCAGGCGCGCAGGAGCCCAGGAGCAGCCATGGTCCAACCGCAGGGCTTCGAGCAGCGCGATGAGCAGTCCGATCGCGCGTTGCGGCCCAAGCGGCTGGCCGAGTTCACCGGGCAGCTCGCCGTCACCCGCAACCTCAGCCTGGCGATAGCAGCCGCCACCCAGCGCAAGGAGCAGCTCGACCATGTCCTGCTCTCCGGTCCGCCCGGCCTCGGCAAGACCACCCTCGCGCACATCATGGCCGCCGAGATGGGCGCCGAGATCCGCGACACCTCGGGGCCGCTGATCGACAAGCCCGGCGATCTGGCCGGCATCCTCTCGAGCCTGCGTCCCGGTTCGGTGCTGTTCATCGACGAGATCCACAGCCTCAAGCGCGTGGTCGAGGAGTACCTCTACTCGGCGATGGAGGACTTCCGCATCACCATCCAGCTGGGCGAGGGTGCGACGACCCAGACCCTGACCCTGACCTTGCCGCCATTCACCCTGGTGGGAGCGACCACGCGCGAGGGCCAGCTCACCGCGCCGTTCCGTTCCCGCTTCGCCATCCGCGAGCGTCTCGACCTCTATTCGGTCGATGAGCTGCAGCGCATCCTCGCCCGCTCGGCGACCCTGCTGGGCGTCGATGCCGATGCCGAGGGGCTGAGCATGCTGGCCCGGCGCAGCCGTGGCACCGCCCGCTATGCCAACAACCACCTGCGCCGGGTGCGCGACCTCGCCCAGGTGCGCTATGGCAATCGCATCACCCACGAGGTGGCCGACGAGGGCTTGGCCATGCTCGGCATCGATGCGGCCGGGCTGACCGAGCTGGACCGCCGCATCCTCAGCTGCCTGGCCCAGCATCGCCGGCCGGTCGGGCTGAAGACGGTGGCGGTCACCATCGGCGAGGATGAGGCGACCATCGAGGACATCTACGAGCCGTTCCTGATCCAGAGCGGCTACCTGATCAAGACCCCGACCGGACGGGTGGTCACGGTGCGGGCCTACCAGCATCTCGGTCTGGCGCCTCCCGCCGGTCTAGGTGGGGACGGGCAGCAGCTCCTGCTTTAGCCGCGCAGGGGTGGATGGGTTTGGCAAGCCATGTGCTTGAGATGCTGGCGCCAGCAGGGCGGCGGGCCCTGGTGTGGCGGAATGCGTCAGGACGTCGGCGCTCGCGACAAGGGGGAGACATGGCAGGCGAGGAGGCAGTCAAGCGGACCCCGGGCATGGGCACCCTGATCAACGCGCTCTCGGCCGAGAGCACGATGGACCGGCGCCCGGTGAAGGCATACCCTCTGGTCGGCCTGCCCCGCCCGCGGCCATTCGCGCGCCTGCTGGCGGTGGTGGCGGTGGTGCTGATCGCATCCCTAGCCGGCCTGATGCTGCTGCTGGCCCATGTCGTCACCCGCCTGCTAGCCGACATCGCCAGCCACGAGAAGCAGGCGGCCGTTGCGGTGGCGCAGACCCTGCCCCCCAGTGAGCGCCTGGTCGATGATGCCGCCTTCCAGGCCAGCCTCGCCGAGCATCCCGGCGAGGCGACCCAGCTTTATGTGGCACGCGCCCGCGGACTCTCGGCGGTCGGCCGCTACGATGCCGCGGCGGCAAGCTTCGCCCAAGCGCGCCAGCTGGCGATCAATGGCCTGCCAGCGGGTGATCTGATCGCCGAGGCGGATGCGCTGGCGCATGCCGCCCGCTACCAGGAGGCGATGCGCGAGCTGCTGCGGTTGGACTTCGCCAGCATGGACAACGAGGTGCGCGCCCAGGCGGTGGAACTGATAGGCCGGTGCCATCTGGCCGAAGAGGCCGAGGGCCACCGGTCGACCCGCGTCGAACCGACCATCCAGCGCTAGCGCCCCCTTCCGCTGCATGCGCGCCGAATGCTCCAGGACGGCCGACCGCACAGCTCCGCCACCCCGCAGTTATCCATGGACTGGCGTCCTGACCGGCACATCCTGCCAGCGGCCCGCCTGGGCGCTGCAGCTGCATCCGTCCAGCGGGTCATCCACGGGGATCAGGGCACTGGGGTATGGACGACGGCTGCGTGACGGCCGCCTCGTCGGCACGCCAGGCGTCGTCCCTCGTTGCTGTCTCCTCCACCTCCAACCCCGGAGTCCCATCATGTACCGCAAAGACGATTTTCTCGCCAGCCTGAAGAAGGAAGCGAAGATCATCAGGCATCTGGCCACCACCATCCCGGCCGGACAGCTCGGCTATCGGCCCACGCCCGGCCAGCGCAGCACCCTCGAACTGCTGCAGTACCTCAGCTTCTCTCCCCTGTCGACGGCGATCTACCTGGTCAGCGGCAGCTGGGACCACTAAGATGCCCAGGCCGAAGCGGCCAAGGCGGTCACCGAGGCGACCTTCGCCAAGGCCATCGACAAGCAGGTGGCGGCGATCGCCAAGCTCCTCGCCAAGCTCCAGGACGCCGCTATCCGCCGCAAGGTGGTCAAGGACTGGCAGGGCAAGAAGATCACCCTGTCGGCGGGGCTGATCGAACTGGTGCTCAAGGGCTTCACCGCCTACCGCATGCAGCTGTTCCTCTACAGCAAGGCCAGCGGCGCTGCCGCCATCGGCTCATCCGATTGCTGGTTCGGCGTCCCAGCCAAGGCCAAGAAGGCGGCCACCGCCTGAGCACCCGCTCGCCGGCGCGGCTTCGTCCGCACCGGCGAGCGGGCCGTGCCGCCTAGCGGCCGGCCAGCCTGAGCTTGGCGTTGGTCTCGCCTCCCGAGATGCGGTACAGCATCGGCTCCATGCGATCGACGCCCTCGGTGAAGCGCGGCGCCCCTTCCCACTGGAAGTTGAGGATGTTGGTATAGTCGCTGAAGTATTGCCAGCGCCTGGTCGGCAGGTTGCGCACCATGTGCATGTGGTTGGCTGGACATCCATATTTGGTGATCGAGGCCGGCACGTGCTTGAAGGTGATCCAGGTGTGCGGCCAGGAGTAGGATGACGCGTGGCAGAAGGCCTCGGCGATCGGCTGGGGCAGCTCGACCGATTCGGCCTCGCCCTGGATCATGGTGAAGGTGCCGGTCAGGTCGCTGTAGGCGAGCCTGCCGGCCTGGCATTGGATGCCTCCGGGCGAGATGTATCCGGTGGAGAAGCCTCCGCCGGGGAAGTAATGCTGGTACACCTCGAAGAGGATGGACTGCGTGCACCAGTCGAGCGAGCCCGAGCCGGAGTTGTCCATGTCGATGGTGCCACGCAGCATGTACGGACTGTGCCGGTCGAGAGCGATGCCCAGTTCGTCGGCCTTCTTCTGGATCTCCCAGGGCTCGTAGACCTTGCGGTAATCCGCGAACAGCACCGGCTCCCCGCCGGTGAGTGCCGACTGGCAGACCATGGTGAGCAGGCCCTGGACATCGTTCTCGGTGGCGAAAGGCAGGGCGGGCTTGCGCCCGCGATGGTCGAAGGTCGAATTGAACAGCGCCTCGGCGATGTCGGCGCAGGCCATCGGCGTGCCCTGGAGGTCCGAGCCCCAGGCGAGCTGGGAGGTCCAGCCACCGCCGATGGCGTTGATGCCGCGCATGTAGTCGCGCAGGATCAGGTAGAGCTTGAGCTCCTCGCGCAGCTTCGCCTGATGGGTTTCGGTCAGCGGCTTGGGGGTGAAGCGTGCGGGATCGCTGTAGATCGGCAGGCGCTCGCGGCAGATCGACTCGACGTCCGGATAGATGCGTCCCTTCCACTGCACCTCGGTGGTCCAGTGGTAGAGCTCCTTGAGCTCATGGGCATCGTAGCCGCCGTCCTTGTTGATCATGTCGGCGAACAGCTTCATCGATTCCCGGGCTGACTCGATGCCGAGGAACCTGCGGCTGGCGTGCACGTGGTTGAGGGCGGTCTCCATCTGCATGGAGTCGGTGTCGGCGCACAGGATGCGCTTGCCCTGCAGCCATGCCGCTGCGGTCATCGCCCACACCAGATCGATGATTTCCAGGCGCGACTTCTCATCGAACTCGGGGTCCTGCCCGACTTCGGGCATGTTGCCGATCACCGCATGGCACAGCCGGCCGGTCTGGGCGTAGGCGCCAACCAGGGCATCGACGCCGACCACCCCGGGCTTTGGGGCATTGTTGCCGGCGATGCAGCACACCGGAGCGTGGGGGAAATGCGCGGTCAGGGCGAGTGCGCTCTTGCCGGGATAGAACCAGGTGTCGGGCGCGATGACGATCACCGAGACGCCGGCGGCCCGGAATTCGTAGGCGGTCGCATCGGCATCGCTCTCGCGCTCGATGGTCCGCTGCGCCAGATAGATGCCGGGTCGCTCCCCGCCGGGAAGTCTGACGGCGCTGAGGATGCGACCGGTCATGGCGGTGATGTTCCATGCGCGTTCCCGGGCCGCCTGGTCGATGCGCGGGTCGCACGGCGCGCACAGGCCGATGACAGGGACGGATGGGCTGGAGGGGGTCTGCAGGAAGGCCATGGACGGTCCTCGACGCGTAATGGGTAATTTGTGGCAATCTAGGTTGCAGCGGAGTCTTGTCGAGCGTTGTCCGCAATCGGTCACCCGGCGGCAGATACGCGGTGAGCCATCGCCTGAGCGCCGTTGGTAGCCTTCTGCCGCAGTTACCGTCCTATGATTGCTCGGTTTTAATCGCAATTCCTTCGTTCAACTCAATATCCTCACTGGACCGCTCTCGGTCAGAGAGGAATGATGATGCCGGATCTGGTCATTCGCTGTGATTGGGGACCCAAAGGCAATATCTTAAAAAATTTGTTGTATCTTTTTATCCCGACACGCTGATGCCGCTGCCGGGCCGGATATGCCGGGCGTCACGACAATTCCTCTTGACAATAGTCGTTTGAACAAATAAATACCCGCCATGGCCGGCCTCCTCCTCACTGAGCTCAAGCAAGGGCGACCCTTTCGCAGTCGCACCGATGAGGCATACCTCAACGTGGTGCGGACCGCCGATCTCCTGAAGCGTTCGACCGCCGAGGCGCTGCGCCCCCATGACCTCACCCCCGCCCAGTACAATGTGCTGCGCATCCTGCGTGGAGCCCTGCATGAGCCGGCCGAGAAGGACCATGCCCGCACCTGTGGGGACATCTGCGACCGCCTGGTGACCTATGAGCCGGACGTGACGCGTCTGCTTGACAAGCTGGTGCGGCAGGGCCTGGTCGAACGCGAGCGGGACCGTGCCGATCGGCGGGTGGTGCGCTCGCGCATCACCCCCAAGGGCCTCGATCTGCTGAGCGGGCTCGATGACCGCATGGACAGCGTGTCGCGCTCGCGACTGCAGCGCCTTGGCGAGGCGCGGCTGCTCCAGCTCATCGAGCTGCTCGAGGAGATCCGCGCATGAGCCCCCTTGCCCGGTGCTTCGGCAACAACCATCACCCATCCGCCGCGAACGACGGTGCCGCCGCGGGTGCCTGTCCACACCGTCTCCATCCACCCACGTCAGCATAAGGAAACACACATGTCCCTCTCAACCACCATTGCACGCCTGCTCGCCCTCCCGCTCCTGGCCGGAGGACTGTCGTCCGGCCTGAGTGCGAGCGAATTCGTCGTCGATCAGGACCATAGCGCGGCGATCTTCGAGGCCGGCCATTTCGGCGTCAGCCATGTCTACGGCCGCTTCCCCGAGATCGCCGGCTCGCTCAAGATCGAGAGCGATGCAGCCAAGGACGCCTTCGAGATCACTGTCACCGCCGCCACCCTGACCACCCACCAGGAGAAGCGCGACCAGCATCTCAAAGGTCCCGACTTCTTCGACGTCAAGCAGTTCCCGACCCTGAGCTTCAGGAGCACCGCGGTGACGGCGATCGATGACAAGACCCTCGAGGTCAGCGGCAACCTCACCATCCACGGCGTGACCAAGGCGGTGTCGGTGAAGGTGGTGAAGGTCGGCGAGGGCAAGGTCATGGATAGCTACCGCGTCGGCTATGAGACCAAGTTCGAGATCAAGCGCAGCGACTTCGGCATCACCACCGTGCCGAACGCCGTGGTCGGCGATGAGGTGACCATCATCGTCGCCGTAGAAGGCATCAAGAAGTAGGGCCGCAAGTCGGCCAGGCCGTCTGCCGCGGGCATCCGTCCGCGCAGGCGCCCTGGGACACCTGGAAGTGCATCATGCTGGGGATGATCTTCGCCTGCACCCTCCTACCGATCGCCGGCGCCGTGCTCTCGGCCCTGGCGGCGACATGGCTGCGCCGCGGGGCGGCGGGTTGGCGCGCGCGTGTCGGCTGGGATGGCGCCCTGCTGCTGCTGGTGGTCGCGATCAGCAATCTCGTCCTGGTGGGCTGGCCAGGCCTGCCTCCGCATGATGTGAAGTTCTGGCCACCTTTCGTCGCCATCGCCGGCCTGCCGGTCGCGCTGATGGCATCCTCTCTGGGCAGGTGGCCACTACGCATCGGCGCATTCCTGCTGCTCATCGGCGCTGCCAGCGTGGTGCTGCTGGTCCCCATCTACCGTGGCGAAAGCGCAGGCACGTACGCGAAGCTGCTCTCGGTGGTGATCTTCGGCTGGCTTGCCACCCGCGCCCTGTGGTCGCTATCCGCCCGCTCCTCGTCGCCAGGAGCTTCGCTAACCGCCCTGGTGGTCGTCTCCGGCGCCTCGGCTGGAGCGATGCTGCTCTTTGGCACCATCACCTATGCCGAGGCGGTCGGCATCATCGCCTTCGCGATGGCGGTCCTGGCGGTGATGCACTGGTGGGGGGGCATGAGCAGGACCGGCGGCGAGAGCATGGTCATCGCGCTGACCATCCTCCTGCCGATGTGGTGGGTGCTTGGGGCAACGATGTCTGATCTGCCGTACTGGACGATCCCGCTCTTCATCCTCGCCGGATGCTCGCCCTGGCTGTCCAGCCTGCGACCGTTCAACGACATGTCCGATGCCAAACGCATCCTCTGCGTGGCGGTGCTGGCGCTCGTCGTGGTGGCGCCGGCGCTGGCCTGGGGCGTGCTGGAGTCGATCCGGCAGGCGGGCCATGGCGGTTCCGAGGGCTACTGACCGGGATCTGCCGCCGCTTGGCCGGCAGCGGCCGGGTTGATGCGCCGCCGGGGCCATCCGCCGGAGCCGTAGGCTCGGGACTTGCGCGCATGGTCCGGGGACGACCATGACCGCAACGAGGCACATCCTCATGGGGCATACACCGGAGTCCAATCGAGCTCTGCCGAGCGGCAAGGACAAGACACCCTTGGGCAGCCGCATCCTGCCGGGCAAGGACAAGACACCGCTCGGCAACCGCATCCTGCCGCCCAAGGACAAGGTGGCTGCGGCCGGCCGCAGCGTGCCGGCCAAGGTCCTGACCAAGGAGCAGAACGCCGTACTCGACCAGCAGCTGCTCGCCTTGCTGCGCAGCCTGAATCTCGCCATCGCCCAGGTCTCGCAGGTGCGTGAGCTGCGCTACTCCCAGCCAGAAGCAGCCATTCCCGCAGCGGCCATGGCGAGCACCCTCCAGCATCTCCTGGAGGCCCAGGCGCTGGTCGAAGGGCTCACGCCACCTCCCTGACGGCCGACAGCCGCGAGCGAGAGCGATGCAATCGTTGCTCGTGCCGGCATCATGCCGATGCACCTGCTGCACAGGCGCATGGCCCAGCAGTGGTTGCACCCGGCGCGCCGGCGGGCTAACCTGGGAGGAGATGCTCAACGGCAGCGTCCACAGCAGTATTTCTTGGAGTGCCCTAGAGCAGTTCGCGGAATCGGGACGATGTCCAGAGAGAGGCTTCTGCCAGTGACCTGCGTGACCATCCAGATGGACGACTGCTGCGCGCTCCAGGCGCTGCGACCAGGGTCTGCTGTCCGCCGGGTGTGTGCCGGCCTCCTGGTGCTGTGGCTGATCCTTGCCGGCAGCCCCGGCCGTGCCCAGGCTGCCGATCTCAGGCAAGTCGCGCTCTCGTCGCCGATGAACACCATGGTGCGTGCGGACCATGTTCCTGCTGGTCCGACCCGCATCGAGGCCGAGATCATCGTCCCGGCTGATGCGCCGGCGGATCTGGGGGTGGGAGGCTACCTGGCGGATGGGCACGGGCGCTGGTTCCGCAGCCCCATCGCCCGGACGCTCGAACCGGGTCGCCATCAGCTCACCTTCGATGTCGGAGATGCAGCAGGGCTGGTCTGCGAACCGTACCGGGCCTGCTGGAACGCCTATGCCCGCAGCCAGGCCAAGGAAGGGGGGCTGTTCCTGTGGTCGGCCACCGCGTCACGCTCTGCCATCCAGGTGGTGCGCCTGGAGATCGTCGCCGACTCCCAGGGGCCAGCCGGGAAGGCGGTCGGCGACGCGCCCGTCGTCAGCCTGCGCGACCTCCGCCTCGACGGCTTCGATGACAGGGCTGGGATCATGCGCGGCCGCACCGGGGCGCGCTGGTCCATGGACGTCCGGCCCGATCCCTTCCCGTCGCAGCCCTACGACCTGTCCCTCTTCGATCTGTCAGCCCTGATCACCACTCCGGATGGCCAGCAGATCCGCATCGGCGGGTTCTACCGCCAGCCGCTCACGATCATCGACCAGGGCGATCGCGAGCTCGGCGTGCCGAGCGCCGGTGCGTGCTTCGAGGTGCGTTACCGGCCGGGCCTGCCCGGAACCTACAAGATCCGGCTCGACGCGACCTGGGCTGGGCAGGCGAAATCGCTCGCCCTGGCGCTGCCGGATCTGGTGGTCGAGGGTGAGCCGTGGGATGACTATGTGCGCGCCGACCCGCTCGATCCGCGCTTCTTCTGCACCGGCAGCCGCATCGGCCTGCGGCGCTTCTACTGGCCGATCGGGCTGAACCTGCATTCGGTCTGGGATCTGCGCACGCGCGACTGCTGCCGCACCGTCCTCACCCCCGGACGGCTGTGGAACGCCTATGATGCCTATCTGCGGCGCATCGCCGCCGCCGGCGGCACCGCGGTCGAGATCTGGATGTGCAGCTGGGGCCTGGCGCTGGAATGGCGCGGCGAGTGGACCGAATTCCATGGCGCCGGCTGCTACAGCGACCAGAACGCCGAGCGCATCGACCGCGTGCTCGACCTCGCCTCGACCCTCGGCATCCGCGTCAACCTGGTGATCAACAACCACGGCCAGGCGTCGACCAGCTGCGACAAGGAATGGGATGCCAATCCCTGGAACACCGCCAATGGCGGTCCGGTCGCAGCGGCGGAGCGCTTCTTCACCGATGCCGCAGCGCTCGAAGGACAGGAGCGCTATCGCCGCTACATCATCGCCCGCTGGGCAGACCATCCCGCAGTGCTGGGCTGGAAGCTCTGGAGCGAGCAGAATCTCACCGCCGGCGGCGGCAGCCTGCGCGCCTGGCATGTGCACGCGGCGGAACGCTGGGAGGCGCTCGATCATTATGGCCATGGGGTGACCACCCACTGGTCGGGCGACTATCGGGCCCCGGATCGCGCGATCGTCGAACAGCCGGCGCTCTCCTACGTCTGCATCGATGCCTACCATGGGCGTGAGACCCTGCTGGCGCAGCTGATCTGGGACGGCAGCAATGCCAGTGACAGCCTGGCGCGCTTCGGCAAGCCCGTCCTGGTCACCGAATACGGCGGCACCTCGGGCGCCGGGCCCCAGCCGCAGATCATCGCCGAGCATCATTCCGGGCCCTTCGCCGCGCTGGTGTCGGGCTGCTCCGGCTCGCCCATGCTGTGGTGGTTCGAATGGGTCGATCAGCGCGACCAATGGTCGCCGTATACGGCCATAGCGCGCTTCGCCGCCGGCGAGGATCTGCGGGGCCCGGATGCCAAGGCGGTGGTGCTGGAGGCCAGCGGCGGGCAGGGCGCGCTGTGGGCGCGCGCCTGGTCGCGGCCCGGACGTCTGCTCGGCTACCTGCTGGATCGCGATTGGGGCCAGCTTGGGGAGGTCAAGCGCAGTCAGAGCAACGTGACCGTGCATATCGGCAACAGCATCCAGGCCGGACCGATGATCGTCGAATGGTGGGACGCCGAGACCGGATTGCGCCTCAGCCAGGAGATCTTGCAGCATGAAGACGGCCCGCTCGAGCTGAAGGCCCCGACCTTCTCCTGCCATCTGGCATTCAAACTGTACCGCGATCACGCGCCGCGCACCGCACAGCGCTGAGCCAGCGCGGTCAGGGCGGAGTCCCGCCGGTGAATTCGCGCCGAAACCGGCCTGGGCTGATCCCCGCGACCTGGCTGAACTGCCGGCTGAAGAAGTACACATCGCAGTACCCCAGGCTCCTGCTGATCTGGGCGAGGGTCAGGCGCCCTTCTGCGAGCAGGCTCTTGGCGCGGTCGATGCGCCGCAGCTGACGGTAGCGCGCCGGCGGCGTGCCGACCTGCTGGACGAACAGGCGGCGGAAGCGCTGGTACGACAGGCCGAAGCTTCTCGCCAGCCGCACCGTATCGATCGCCTGGTCGAGGCGCTCTTCGAGGCGGGCGCAGGCGACGGTGACGAAATCGGTGCCGCAGCGCTGGCGCTCGCCCAGCACATGCCTGCGTTTGAGCTCGGCGAGCAGCACATGGCAGCGGGCGGTCAGCACATCCTGATGCTGCGGGTCGCCGCTCTGGACGGCACGGATCAGCTCGTCGAACTCCGCCACCAGGGCCGGATGCAGGCCGGGATGGATCACCCCGGTTGCGCGGTCGACGAGCCCATCGCTTTCGAGCGCCTCGAACAGTGGGCCCTGGAACATCAGCCAGCATTCGGACCAGCGCTCCCGCTCGCCGCGGTAATAGGAATGCGCCTGGTTCGGGAACAGCACCAGCACATCGCCCTGCTCGACCTGCCAGGTGCCTGAGGGGTCTGAGAACCACCCCCCGCCCTCGAGCAGGTAGACGATGGCATACTGCCTAAGCGTGCGGCCGTGGATCTCCTGGGAGGGCTGCTTGTCGTAGATGTAGCCAGCACCGGTCACGCTGCTGCGCCGCTGCCCTGAGGGCTGACGGAAACTGATCAGCGGAGTGGGGCTGGCTGGACGCTGGGACGCCATGGTCGTCCGCCATCGTGCAGCGCATGTCCGCCAGGCCACCGCTATGTCGGTTGCGCTCGGCAGCCTGCGGCGGCCGCATCCCGGCGCCGACAGCCAGGTGCGTTAGCGGTTGCACGGGCTTCCAGGCCTGGCTAGCGTTGCAGCCATCCCCAGGTGCGCTCACACGCATGCAAACAGGAGGACAGCCATGGATCAGTGGTGGCATGCGATGCCGTTGGAGCTGCAGGTGTTCTATGGCGTGGCGATCGTTTCCAGCGCGGTGATGATGATGCAGACGATGCTGATGCTGCTGGGTGGGCATCACGACCTGTCCATGGGCGATGCCGATGTCGGCGGTTCGGCGGGCCATCTCAGCGGACTGCATGTCTTCTCGGTGCGCGCGGTGACCGCCTTCGGCAGCGGTTTCGGCTGGGGCGGCGTCTGCAGCCTCGGCCTCGGACTGCCCCTGATCGCGGCGATCGCCATCGCCCTGGTCTCCGGCGCCCTGCTGGTGGTGGTCATCCTCTCGATCATGCGCAGCCTGACCTCGCTGGGCGAGAACGGCAGCCTTGATTACCGCAATGCCATCGGCCAGGTCGGGACGGTCTACATCCCCATCCCGGCATCCCAGGGCGGCACCGGCCAGATCGAGGTGATGGTGCAGGGGCGTCTGGCGGTGGTGCAGGCCTGCACCACCTCGGCCAAGACCCTCAAGAGCCGCACCCGGGTCTCGGTCGTCGCCGTCCAGGCCGAGAATGTCCTCCTTGTCGAGCCGGTCCTCTGATCCAACCCCGGAAAACGCAGACGCCATGGAATTCATCATCGCCCCGCTGGTCATCTCCTTCATCGTCCTGGCCTTCGTCATCTGGCTGCTGTCCCGCTACCAGCGCTGCTCATCGGACAAGATCCTGGTGGTCTACGGCAAGGTCGGCGCCAGCGCCGGCGGCAAGGGTGGCATGGCGGCGCGCTGCTACCATGGCGGCGCTGCCTTCATCCTGCCGGTGTTCCAGGACTACGCCTACCTGGACCTCGCCCCCATCCCGATCGACATCAAGCTCGAAGGCGCGCTCTCGCAGCAGAACATCCGGGTCAACACTCCGTCGACCTTCACCGTCGGCATCTCCACCGAACCCGGGGTGATGGAGAATGCCGCCGAGCGGCTGCTCGGCATGGACCATCGCGCCATCCAGGAGCTGGCCAAGGACATCATCTTCGGCCAGATGCGCGTGGTCATCGCGACCATGCCGATCGAGGAGATCAATGCCGATCGCGACAAGCTGGTGGCCAACATCTCCAACGGCGTCGAGGTCGAGCTCAAGAAGGTCGGCCTGCGCCTGATCAACGTCAATGTCCAGGACATCACCGACGAATCCGGCTACATCGAGGCCCTGGGCAAGGAGGCTGCAGCCCGCGCCATCAACGATGCCAAGATCAAGGTCTCGCAGAAGGAGCGCGACGGCGACATCGGCAAGGCCGAGGCCGAGCGCGAGAAGCGCATCAGGGTCGCGGCCGCGCATGCCGCCGCGGTCGAGGGCGAGAACGAGGCGGCGGTCAAGATCGCCAATTCCAACGCCTCCCGCCGCGAGCGCGAGGCGGAGGCGCAGCGCGTCGGCACCGCCGCGGAGAAGGTCAAGGCGGCCGATGCCCTGCGGGAAGCCTACATCGCCGAGGAGCTCGCCGAGCGCCAACGGGCCAAGAAGGAGGAGGCGGCGCAGAACGCGACCATCATCGTCCATGCCGGCATCGAGCGCCGCAAGATCGAAGTCATGGCGGAAGCCGAGAAGCGCAAGGTCGAGCTGCTCGCAGAAGCCGACAAGCGGCGCGTCGAGCTCAATGCCGAGGCCGAGAAGCGCCGGATCGAGCTGGTGGCATCGGCGGATGGCGAGAAGATCCGCCTGGTGCAGCGCGGCGAGGCCGATGGCGTGCGCGCCGTGCTCGAGGCCAGGGCCGAGGGCGCCAAGGCGCTCCTGACCAGGAAGGCGGAGGGTTTCCGCGAGCTGATCGCGTCGGCAGGCGGGGCGGACCAGGCGAGCATGCTGATGATAACCGAGCAGCTCCCGCAGCTCATCGCCGAGCAGGTCAAGGCGATCAGCAACCTCAAGATCGACAAGGTGACGGTGTGGGATGGCGGACAGGGCGCGGATGGCAAGACGGCGACCGCCGATTACCTCTCCGGTCTGGTGAAATCGCTGCCGCCGCTGCACGAACTGACCCGCAATGTCGGCATCAAGCTGCCGGGCTATCTCGGCGAGATCGAGGGCGGGACGGTCAAGACGGCCGCCAGGCCGGCTGAACGTCCTGGCCCCGGGTCCCCGCCGCAACCGCCCGCTCCTGGCCCGGCATCACCGGCCTAGGGCAGGCGGCGGAGCGCCTGGGCGCCGACCGGCCCTCGACCCGCGCACCCGCCTCCCATCATGCGTGCACCGCTCATGCACGCCTTCCGCGTCCCTGCTGCCTGCCTCGCTGCGCTCATCTGGGTGTGCACGATGGCACGCGCCGAGGCGCACACCTTCATCACCGTCACGGTGGAGATGGTGGCGGATGGCGATCAGCTCACCGTCACCGTCTCGGTCAGTCCGCAGGACGTGATCGCCTGCCTGTCTCCCAAGGCGCCGGCGACGCGCGGACTCATCCATGCGCTCGATGGCAGGCTGGGCCCCTACCTGGTCCAGCATGTGCTCATGCGCATCGACGGGGTGGCCCAGGCGGGCCGTTATGGCGGCTATCTGCCCGACCTGCTCCAGACTTCCCCCGCACCCCGGGCGGATGAGCCCCTGCCGGACAAGCTCGCCTTCGTCATGCTCTGGACGCTGCCGGCGAACGCTGCGCAGATCAACCTCGGTCTGACACTGTTCCAGGAGGAGCAGCTGCCGGGGGTGTGCCACCTGGCTCTTGATCCCGGAGGGCAGGGCAAGCGCCAGATCGCCTATGTCGAACTCGGGAAGTCGTGGGATTTCCCGCTGCATCCTCCACGTCTGCCGTCGAGCGCGGTGCCGTTGCCGCCAGTTGGCACCAGCGCGCGGCGTACCTCATGGTGGCCATTGACGCTCCTGCCGAGCCCGGCCGGAGCGATGCTGACGGCCTGCTCCACGACCCTGGCGCTCATTCTGGCGCTAACGCTGCGCGATGGGTGGCGTCAGTCGCGCCTGCTGACGCTGTCTGCGTTCGCCGCCGCACTGGCCGCCGCCGCCGCCCTGGTCGGCAGCGGTGTCGTGGCAGTTGGACCTCGCGGCAGCGGACTCCTGGCGGCCGGGATGATCCTGGCCCTGTCGCTCGGTAACCTCTTCCCGTGCCCGCCGTCCTGGTGGCGTTGGCTGGCGGTCGCCTGGTGCGGCCTGGCGAGCGGGGCGCTGAGCACATCCCTGTTCGTCCCGGGCCACGGGGGCGCTGCCGGATTGCCGGGGTCCTGGGCGCTGCCGCTGGTGGGATGCCTCCTGATCGAGCTGATGGCGCTGCTGTCGGCGCTCGTCCTGCTCGGCAAGATCGGCATGCGTCCCTGGTACCAGGCCCGCCTAGTGGCACCCCTCAGCCTGCTGATGGCCAGCACCGCTCTGCTCGCCCTGGTCCAGCTGCTGAGCGCCGGCGCGGCCCAGCCAGGGTAGTCGGGAGTCATGGGAGGCTTGCCTCGCCGCGCCAGCCGCGAACCTCGCCGCCGTGCCAGACGACTTCCCCCTGCTCGCCGACGTCGCCATCGATGTCCCGGGGCGCGATGCCTATACTTACCGCATCCCCGAGGAGATGGCTGGTCGGCTGTCGGCCGGGGATTGCGTCGGCGTGCCGTTCAGGTCGCGGACGCTGCGCGGCTTCGTGCTGTCGATCGGGGCGAACGCGCCTCCACCGGGGGTGCGCCTGCGCGACATCGGCGAGCATCGGCCCATGGTGCGCGTCCCGCCGCATCTGCTCAGGCTCATCCAATGGGGAGCGCACTACTACCGCTGTTCGATCGGGGAATTCCTCGCCGGTGCCGTCCCCGCCCCGGTGCGCGAGGGCATGCAGCCTGAGCGGACAGTCTATGTGGCGAAGAGGCCGGCGTGCGCAGCGACGCTGACGCTGCGGCAGGCAGGCGTGCTGGCCGGCCTGCCCGACGGACCGATGATGCTCGCCGAGGCCTGCCGCCTGACCGGCTCGACCAGGAGCATGTTCGACCGCCTGGCGGAACTGCAGGCAGTGGCCATCCAGGACCATCAGGAGATCCAGGAGCTCAGGCTGGAGGCGCGCGACGAGTGCCATGCCCTGACCGACGAGCAGCAGGCGGCCGTCGAGGCGATCAGCGCTTCAGGCGCAAGCGGCGGCCACAAGCCCTTCCTGCTCTATGGCATCACCGGTTCGGGCAAGACCCTGGTCTATCTCGAACTGGCGGAGCGCACCATCGCCGCAGGCAGGCAGGTCCTCCTGCTCCTGCCCGAGATCGCCCTCACCCCGCAGCTGGCGGCGCGAGTGCGCCGGCGCTTCGCCCGGGTAGCGGTCTGGCATTCCGGATTCACCGATGGCGAGCGCGCTGAGCAATGGCGTCGCATCCATGCCGGCGGGGTCGATCTGGTGCTGGGCACGCGCTCGGCGCTGTTCGCGCCCCTGCCGGCGCCCGGACTGATCATCGTCGACGAGGAGCACGAAAGCAGCTACAAGCAGGAGAGCGTGCCGCGCTACCACGCACGCGATCTGGCGGTGGTCTATGCGGGGCAGCTCGGGGTGCCGGTGGTCCTGGGTTCTGCAACCCCGTCCCTCGAGAGCATCCACAACGCCCGCATCGGGCGCTACCATGTGCTCCAGCTGCGCAAGCGTCCGCTGGGCGGCCGGCTGCCGACGCCGATGCTGGTCGACATGCGCGAGGAGAGCCGTGCGCAGCGGCGCTCTGCCACCCTCTGCCGTGAACTGGTGGAGCGCCTGCGCCTGGTACGCGCCGCCGGCGAGCAGGCGATCGTGCTGCTCAACCGCCGCGGCTGGAGCCCGGTGGTGACCTGCCAGGAGTGCGGGCATACGCTGATGTGCAAGAACTGCGACATCAGCCTGACCTTCCACCGCGGTCCGGGCAAGGTGCGCTGCCATTATTGCGCCGCCGAGGAGAACATGCCGCGCCGCTGCCCGGCCTGCGGTGTTGGCGAGTTGTCCACCTTCGGACTGGGCACCGAGCAGCTCGCCGCCCAGCTGAGCGCCGAGGTCGCCGACCTGCGGGTGCTGCGCATCGATGCCGATACAGTGAAACGGCGGCAGGGGCATGCCACCTTGTTCGACGCCTTCGCCAGGGGCGCGGCGGATTGCCTGGTCGGCACCCAGATGGTAGCCAAGGGCCTGGACTTTCCCCAGGTCACCCTGGTGGGCATCGTCTGTGCCGATCGCGGGCTGTCGGTGCCCGATTTCCGCGCGGCGGAGCGCACCTACCAGCTGATCGCGCAAGTGGCCGGCCGGGCAGGTCGGGGCGAGAAGCCCGGCACGGTGGTGGTCCAGGCCTTCGATACCGAGGCGCTGGCCTTGCGCTGCGCCATCGATCACCGGCCGAAGACCTTCTTCGATGCCGAGATGGAGCAGCGCCGCGCCTACCGCTACCCGCCCTTCGCTGGTCTGGTGCGCATCGTCTGGAGCGGCGAGTCGCTGGCCAACGTCCAGCTGGTCGCCCTCGAGCACGGCACGCGCATCCAGGCGGTCGCACAGGCCTGCGAGGTACTGGGGCCGAATCCGGCGGGACTGGCCTTCCTCAAGGGCATGCATCGCTGGCATGCGATGATCAAGGCGCCGAGCCGGGGCGCCGCCCAGGCATTCCTCGACCGGCTCGCAACTGCCGGGGGCATCGAGGGGGAGAAGGGGGTGCGCGTCGCCATCGACGTGGACCCCTATGCGACCTCCTGAACAGCTGTCCTGAGCGCGGGACCGTCCGGCGTCGACTTCGCCGAACGGGGTAGGCAAAGCCAGCGCAGACAAGCACGCCGTCACCCGCGAGGACGCGGCGCAGAAAATGTCGGACACCTGTGACCGGTAACTGTCATTCTGCACTCAGAGGAATATTTTTTTCGCCGATCGTGGAAGCGCTACCACAGCGCGCGGAGGGCCCTTTTGTGACCACTGAAAACCCGCCATGCCGGAGCCGCCAGGCGACCGCCGTGGTCCTGGCTCGCCAGCCGCGCGCAATCGCCGCTGCCAGAGATGCGCAGCTCCTGTCCACCACCTGCTCAACCTGCTCAACCTGCGCCACCAGCGCGGCGAGGTGACTAGCATGCGCCTTCTCCACACGCTCCTCCTCCTACTCGGTGCCGGCCCTGTGATGTGGGCGGCGAACGCGCCACCGGCTGATCCGGCGGCAGATAGCCGCTTCAAGATCGACATCCTGCTCGAAGACATCCCGCAGCCGATGGAGCTCGAGATCGCCCATGATGGCCGCATCTTCTTCATCGAGATCGGCGGCAAGATCAAGGTCTACCACCCCGATACCAGGCAGGTCACGGTGGCGGGCTCGGTGCAGGTGACGACCGCAAACGAGAATGGGCTGCTGGGAATGGCGCTCGACCCGAAGTTCGCGTCGAATGGCTGGATCTACCTGCTCTACTCGCCCAACGACTTCAACGGCCAGCGCATCTGCCGCTACACCATGATGGGCGATGAGATGAGCGCCGCATCTGCCAAGGTCCTGCTCACCTATGCCGAACAGCGCAAGCAATGCTGCCACCACGCCGGCGCATTGCGCTTCGGTCCGGACGGCTGCCTCTATGCTTCCAGCGGCGACAACACCAATCCCTTCCAGTCGGATGCCTATGCGCCGCTGGACGACCGCCCCGACCGCGATCCCTGGGATTCGCAAAAATCCGCTGCCAACACCAATGATCTGCGCGGCAAGATCCTGCGCATCAAGCCGGTGGCCGACGGCACCTACGAGATCCCCAAGGGCAATCTCTTCAAGCCCGGCATGGCCAACACCAGACCCGAGGTCTACGCCATGGGCTTCCGCAATCCCTGGCGCTTCAACATCGATGCCAAGACCGGCATCCTCTATGTCGGCGATGTGGGTCCCGATGCCGGTGGGACCAATGCCTCGCGCGGGCCGCTCGGCCTTGACACCGTCAATCAGGTGCGCAGGCCCGGGAACTTCGGCTGGCCCTATTCGCGCGGTGGGCAAGCCTACAATGCCTACAATTTCGACACCAAGCAGTCCGGCGCGAAGTTCGATCCGCTGAAACCGCTCAATCTCAGCGCCAACAACACCGGACTCAAGGAGCTGCCGCCGGTGGCTGCGCCGATGATCTGGTACCCCTACGGCGAATCGAAGGAGTTCCCCGCCCTGGGAACCGGTGGCCGGGTGGCCTGTGGCGGTCCGGTCTACCATTATGATGGCAAGCTGCGCGCTAGCGGCTGCTTACCCGAGATTTTCGACAATTGCCTGCTGATCTACGACTGGGAGCGGCCCTTCATCAAATGGGTGCGGCTCGACAAGGACTCCAACATGGTCGGCATCGAGCCCTTCATCGCCAATGTGCGGGTTGCGAACAAGGGTGAGGACGACGGCAGCGGCCGGGTGCAGATCCGCCGCCCGGAAGACATGGTATTCGGACCGGATGGCGCCCTCTACCTGTTCGACTATGGCTCCACCTGGGGTGGCAACAAGGACTCCAAGCTGATCCGCATCTCGTACCAGTGGGGGGGTGTCGCCCCGATCGCCAAGGCCAGCGCGAAGAACGCGGTCGGCCATGAGCCCCTCACTGTCGAGCTGTCTGCCGAAGGCTCAAAGGCCATGGAAGGGCATGTGCTGAGGTACGAATGGCGCCTGCAACCCGGCGACAAGCCGATCGCCAAGACCGCCAGCGCCAAGGTCACCATCACCGAGCTCGGCGTCTACCAGGCCGAACTGCGGGTCACCGATGCCAAGGGTGGAATCGCGACGGCGCTAGTGCCGATCTCGGTCGGCAACACCCCGCCCGTGGTCAGCCTGGTTTCGCCCCATGACGGGGATTTCTTCACCCCGGGGGAAGCGCTTGCCTACAAGGTCGCGATCAGCGACGCCGAGGACGGCGATTCCACCACCAAAGGCGACGAGATGGGCGTGCGTACGCTGGTCAGCGCATCCTGGAGGTCCGCCGACGGGAAGGTCGGAGAGACCGAACCCGGCCTCGCGCTGATGAAGGCCAGCGACTGCTTCAACTGCCATGCGGTGGAGCAGCCGCTGGTCGGACCACCCCTGGTCAAGATCGCGGAGAAGTACCGCGGGGTGGCTGGAGCCGAAGATGCCACCGTCCAACGCGTACTCAAGGGATCAACCGGTGTCTGGGGTCCACTCGGGATGCTGCCGCATGCGCAGCTGACCGAGGACGAGTTGCACATCATGGTCCGCTGGGTCTACAGTCTCGAGGCCGGCAAGGCGTCACCGGGCATGGCACGCGGCATCAGCGGCCAGATCAGCGCACCAGCGGATGACAAGGCCACCACCTGTACCCTGTCTGCCAGCTACACCGACGGTGGTCGACCGCCCGTCGGCGCCATCACCAGGCAGGCGACCGTGGTGCTGCGCTCGCGCAAGATTGAAGCCAGGATGGCCGATGAGATCCATGGACCCAAGATCACCGCCTTCCGCGTCGGTGGCATCGAGGACAAGCACTGGCTCAAGTTCGCCGCGATCAATCTCGGTGATACCGCGGCCATCGTCCTGCGCGTCTCGAGCGAGGGCGACGGCGGCAAGGCCGAGATCCACGTCGGTTCCCCCACCGGGGAGGTGATCGGCGCCACCGATATCGCCATGACCGGGGCGGCATATGCGGATGCAAGCGCGACCCTTGCCGCCAGCAAGCCTTCCCGCGGCGATGTCTACTTAGTCTTCGTCCGCTCAACGCATACGCCGCTCAGCGTGGAATCGGTGCGTTTCACCAAACCCTAGAGGACCCCCCATGCGCCTCGTCCTGTCTCTCGTCGTCGCTCCCTTCGTCGCCCTCCTGGTCCTCATCGGGTCCTGCTCCAGCGCGCTGGCGGCTGATGCACCCTTCAAGATCCTGGTCTTCTCGAAGACCGCCGGCTTCCGTCACGATTCGATCCCCACGGGCGTCGAGGCGATCAAGAAGATCGGCCCTCCGAATGGCTTCGATGTCGACGCGAGCGAGGATGGGGGCATCATGACCGCAGCGACGCTGAAGCCCTACAAGGTGATCGTCTTCCTGAGCACCACCGGGGACATCCTCTCCGATGAGCAGCAGGCGGCGTTCACCGCCTGGTACAGGGCAGGCCATGGCTGGGTGGGCATCCATGCAGCGAGCGACTGCGAGTACAGCTGGGCGTGGTACGGAGGCTTGGTCGGCGCCTATTTCAAGTCCCATCCGGCGCAGCAGCTGGCCAAGATCGATGTCGTCGATAAGACCTTCATCGCGACCTCCTTCCTGCCACCGGTGTGGGAGCGCAAGGACGAGTGGTACAATTTCCGTGCCCTGCCCAAGGATGTCCAGGTCCTGCTCAAGATCGATGAATCGAGCTATATGCCGGGACCGGATGGCATGGGCGGCAATCATCCGATGGCATGGTACCATCTCTACGACGGCGGCCGCGCATTCTATACCGAGCTCGGGCATACACAGGAAAGCTTCGTCGAGACGCTGTACTTGAAGCACATCACCGGAGCGATCCTCTGGGCTTCCGGCAAGGGCGATGCCAAGCGCAGGTGACGACTGGGATGCGCGAGCCCACGACGACTGCATGGCATCCGCTCTATGGCGGACCGCACCTGGACTGCACGCGCGTCATCTGCTGACCATCATCGTCGAGGGGGTACGCCCATGCATGGTTGATGCCATGCTCCACCAGCGTCGCCGCCGTTGGTGACCTTGTCGCATCGGCTCTGCCACGGGGCCACGATAATGCATGCGGGCTGAGCCGATATCTCGGCTGGATGGCCAAGGCCAATCCGAGGAGGTGGCGGATGCGGTTTGACAGCGACCGGGATCAGACGCGCCGCTGGTGGAGGGGCTGCCGGGATGCGAGACGGTAGCGATTGGCAATGCCTTGCGGGTCGGTCGACGATGCGGGGATCGGAGAACTGCGGGATCGCGGCAATCGTTCCTTGCCTTGTCCTGGGGCCGGCAACGCTATCGGCCCAGATCGGAGGAGCCGCCAATGCAGCTGGATGAGTTCAAGGCCCTAGTGGGCCGTATCGAAGGCCATGCCGACTACCGCAGGCCGGAGGCCTTCGCCGTCGGCATCGCCAGCTTCGGAATCAGCGATCTCGCCAATTCCGCCGTCGTCGGTTCGCCGGCCAAGATCCTCGATACCTGGTTCCCGGTGGTCAACTGCCGGGAGAACTTCCAGACTGCCGCGGTGCTCGCCGCCGTCACCGGCTACACCTCCGGCTCCAGGACCTACTACCTCGATGCCGACCAGCTCGAGCAGGCGCTCGCGCATTTCGCCCCCTTCGCCGCTGATGGCAAGCGCCACGCCAACATCGATGCCATCACCGCGCTGCACGGCTTCGCCCGTGATCATCGACGCCAGCTGGCCATCGCCGGACTGTCCATCCCGCGGCTGGTCGCGGTGACCTTCATCGGCGATCTCCAGCTCAAGCCCATCGATGCGCACGATGTCTATCTGCGCCTCCACCTGCTCTCGACGCGCAAAGTCAAGCCGCACCAGATCAGCCTTGAAGGCGTCTTCGGCCATCTGAACAACGTGGTCTGGACCAGCGCCGGGCCCTTCGATCCCGACAGTTTCGAGGCAGTGCGGCTGCGCTGCCGGGCGCATGGCGCCGAGATCAAGGTCCATTCGGTCGACAAGTTCCCGCGCATGACCGATTACGTGGTCCCCAGCGGGGTGCGCATCGCAGATGCCAATCGCGTCCGGCTTGGCGCCCATCTGGCGGAAGGCACCACGGTGATGCACGAGGGCTTCGTGAACTTCAATGCCGGGACGCTCGGCAAGTCGATGGTCGAGGGCCGGATCAGTTCCGGGGTGGTGGTCGGCAATGGCTCTGACATCGGCGGGGGGGCGTCGATCATGGGTACGCTCTCGGGCGGCGGCAAGGAGGTCATCGCCGTCGGCGAAAGCTGCCTGCTCGGCGCCAATGCCGGCCTGGGCATCAGCCTTGGCAACGGCTGCACGGTGGAATCCGGACTCTATGTCACCGCCAGCAGCAAGGTGCGGCTCGCGGACGGACGGGTAGTCAAGGCGGCGGAGCTGAGCGGCAAGGACGATCTCCTGTTCCGCCGCAACAGCCAGACCGGCGCCATCGAGGCCATCGCCAAACGCAACCAGGTGATGCTCAATGCCGCCCTGCATGCGCCCGCGAGCTCCCCGGCACGCACCGCCACCGACGCCAAGCGCCTGCTGGGATCGACCGGCATCGATATCGGCCGGCTGGTTTTCGGTGGCAACATCTTCGGCTGGACCACCGACGAGGCGCAGTCGATGCAGCTGCTCGACGCCTTCATCGGCGAGGGCTTCCACTGCATCGACACCGCCGACCTCTATTCACGCTGGAAGCCCGGCAACCAGGGCGGCGAATCGGAGACCATCATCGGCAAGTGGCTGCATTCGCGCGGCAATCGGGGTTCCGTCGTCATCGCTTCCAAGGTCGGCATGGACATGGGAGATGGGCGCAAGGGCCTATCGAAAGCCTATATCATCCGCGCGGTCGAGGAGTCGCTCGCACGTCTGCAGACCGACTACATCGATCTCTACCAGGCGCACATCGATGACCCCGCGACGCCGTTCGAGGAGACCGCCCAGGCGTTCGCCTCGCTGCTGAAGCAGGGCAAGGTGCGCGCCATCGGCGCCTCGAACTTCGGCGCTGAGCGGCTGAAGCAGGCATTGGCGGCCAGCCGTGCACTTGGGGTGGCCGCCTATCAGAGCCTCCAGCCGCTGTACAACCTCTTCGACCGCTCCGAATACGAGCAGCTGCTCGAAGCGGTCTGCAGCCAGGAGGGCATCGGGGTGATCACCTATTTCTCGCTCGCCAGCGGCTTCTTGACCGGCAAGTACCGCAGCATCGCCGATCTGGGCAAGAGCCCGCGCGGGCAGGGGATCAGGAAGTACCTCACCGAGCGCGGCCTTGCCATCCTCGGCGCCCTCGATGTCGTCGCCAAGGCCCATGATACGACCCCGGCAGCAGTATCCCTGGCCTGGCTCCTGGCCCGCCCGAGCGTCACCGCGCCGATCGCCAGTGCGACCAGCCTCGCCCAGCTGAAGGAGCTCATCGGCGCCACCCGGCTGACGCTCGCAGCTGGCGAGATCGCCCGCTTGAACACCGCCAGCGCCTGAGCGGACGGCCGCAGGAGGCGTGGACTGGGAGGGAACGCCAGATAACTCACATTTGACAGATGGGAATATAAGGAATACCATGGCTGCTGCTGCTGCTCGTCGTGGCGTTCGGCCAGGAGATGAGGCAGGAGGGGGCGGGCATGCCGATCACCATCCCGGACAATCTGCCGTCGCGCTGGATACTCGAATCCGAAGGCATCTTCGTGATGAACCATGGCAGCGCGCAGCGCCAGGACCTTCGGCCGCTGCACCTGGCCCTGGTGCAGCCAAGCCCCGATCTGCGCTCCGCACGCCGGATCGCGGCCCTGGTCGCCAACAGCCCGCTGCACATCGATTTGACCTATGTGGTGCTCGGTTCGTCCAGTGGCACTGGCGATGGCATCCCGGCCGGCGCCATTCACGGCCTGGAAGCGGTGGCCAAATCCTCCTTCGATGGCGTCATCGCCGCCCATGCCCATGTCGATCATCTCGACTGGCATCAGGTGCCGTGCTGGGATGAGTTCCGCGATTTCCTCGACTGGAGCGAGGAGCGCATCAGGGCCCGCCTGTTCATCGGCTGGTCGGCCCAGGCGGCGCTCCAGCATGTCTATGGTCTGGAGCGGCGGCTGCTTGCCGAGCCGCTCGTCGGCCTGCGCTCCTGCTCGCCGGTACGCAAGAATTCCTACCTGATGCGGGGCTTCGATGACGCCTTTGACATCACCCTCGATTGCGCGGCGATCGTCGACGAGGGAGATGTCCTGCAGACCCCTGGGCTACGCGTGCTCGCTGCGTCGCAGGAGGTGGGCGCCTACCTGGTGCGCAATGCCAATCGCAGGGATGTGTTCGTTCTCGGCCAGCCTGATGGCGACCCGCTCGCCGTGCTCCCCGCCGAGCCGCAGGAAGGCCTCCATCGCGAGGCGTCGGAGCGCAACCGTCAGGCGCTCGGATGCCGGACGCATGCCAGCCTGCTGTTCATGAATTGGCTCAACTTCTACGTCTACCAGCCGTTCTCCAGCCTGGTCGACATCTCCATCCCTGATCCGCGATGAAGGCCTGACAAGGACCATCCACATGCCACTCGTCATCCGGGATCACTCCAGCGGATTGTGGTCGGACACAGCCATCTCCAGGTTGGATGCTCAGGTTGCAGAGCAGCAGGACATCCGGCCACTGCGCGTGGTCCTGCTCAACCGCGCGAGCGAGAGCGCCGAAGGAGATGTGGCCATCGCCCGCCTGCTCTCGAACTCGGCGATGCAGGTGGATCTCAGCGTCGTACGCGATCACAGCGATCCTGATGAAGAGGTCTCGCCGCATCTCTTGCATCTCTATCGCAGCGCTGGCGAGGTCATCGAGAGAGGCTTCGATGGCCTGGTGGTGATCGGATCGCCTGCCACCAGTCGGGGTGGGCGAGCCGACCAGCATGCTCACGACCTGCTGGCCAGCCGAGGTCAGCCACATGCCGGTCTGCACATCGGCAGTGCGGCGCTCGACGTCCTGCGCCGTGATCATGGTGTGCGCGGCCGTCTCCTTCCAGATCGCATCCCGGGAGTGCATTTGCACCAGGTGATAGGAGGTCCCACGGCGCTGCTCAGCGGCCATGATCAGCAGTTCGCCGTCCCCGTCGTCGCCGGCGAAGGCCTCGAGGTGAGCGATCTCGCTGGCCAGGGCGAGCTGCTGCCCCTGGCTGGCTCGCACAGCGCAGGGCTCCACATCATCCGGCACGACTCGTCCAGGCAGACCTACCTGCTGAACGACGTCAGCCTGGATGTCGAGGATCTCGGGCGCCGCTGGCGGTCGCGTCCGGGCGCTGGCTCTCAGCGGGCGGGCGTCCCCAGCTCGCCTTCCTGGCTGCAACGCGCTGGCTGGCGCTCACATGCCCAGCTGCTCTTCGCCAACTGGCTGGCCTACGACGTCATGGCGGCAACCGGCGTCCGGGTGCCGGCCCAAGCGGCCGCCGATTGACTTCCCGACCAGGTGGAGCCGATAGACGCAGATGTTGACCGGTTTCCAACCGGAGGTATGAAGAATTTTACCGCCGATCGGATCGCATCTCGGTTCGGGCGTTCCGCAGTGGCCCACTGCATCTTCAGGTGGCTCGACCGACCATGCTGACCCATCGAGCCAAGTACGCGATCAAGGCGCTCCTCCATCTCGCCCAGCAGCGCGGCAAGGGCCCCGTCCAGGCTGGACTGATCGCCGAACAGCAGCGCATCCCGCTGAAGTTCCTCGAGCTCATCCTGCTGCAGCTGCGCAATAACGGCATCATCCGCAGCAAGGTCGGCAAGGGCGGAGGCCATGAGCTGGTGCGGGAGCCGTCCGACATCGATCTGCTGACGGTAGTGCGCGCCATCGATGGACCGGTCGCACCATTGCCATGCCTGAGCAAGACCGCCTATTCCCGCTGCGATGACTGCCCGGACGAGAAGACCTGTGGCGCCCGCCGCCTGTTCAAGGACATCCACGAAGCGGCGCTCGAGATCATGGGCAAGACCACGCTCGAGGACGCATTCAAGGGTCGGGGATCGCATTCGGCGCGCGAGCGCTGAACACGGGGGGTTTGAGGGCGCAGTCGCGCAACGGCAGCGCAACGGCAGCCAGCAATCGGCGGACACTGGGCACCTGCCGCCAGAGAGTTGGAGTTGGAAGCGGAGTGACGCGCGCCGGACTGCGGTGTTCACTTGCCGTCTGGGGTAGTAGCAGGCTTGCCGGCGGCGCCGGTCTGCTCCTTGCCTTTCGCCGTATCCTGCCCCTTCTCCTCGAGCGCGGCCGGCTGGTCGGTTGCGATCTCGACCAGCAGGCCCTCCTCGATGCGACCGGCCGGATTGGTCACCACCCGATCTGTGGGGGACAGGCCCGAGGCGATCACCAGGGTAGCGCCATCATCGCGCTCGATCTCGACCGTCTTCAGGGTGATGTGGCTGTCGGGCTGCACCACGGCGATGCGTGTCCCTTCACCAGACAGCAGGAGCGCGCCGGAACTGACGGTCAATAGCGGCTTGCCGGTCGGCACCATGATGCTTGTCTGGACGTACATGCCGGGCAGGAGCTTGTTCTCCTTGTTCTGGGCGAGGATCTGCACGCGCATCGTGCGGGTCACCGGATCGATGGCATTGGCGATGTGGGCGATGGTGCCCGGGATGGGATCGACACGGCTGCCATTGGGCCTGACCAGCGCCTTCTGCCCTACGGCGATTGACGCAGCCGAGACCTGCGGCACGTCGACCAGGATCAGGATCGGGTCGATCTGCATCAGATGGTAGAGCTGCTGTGCAGAGGAGCCGCTGCCTCCAGACACCAGGTTGCCGATCTCGATGAAGCGCTGGGTGATGACGCCATCGAAGGGGGCGATGACGCGTCCGAACGACATCAGCTCCTCGAGCCGGTGGACGTTCGCCTCATCGGCCTTGACCTTCGCGCTGGCGACCACCAGGTTCACCGTGGCGATGTCATAGTTCGATTGCGCGTTGTCGATGTCCTCCTGGGGCGTCAGGTTGGGGCCCAGGGTCTTCTGGCGCGAGAGCTTGAGCTTGCACAATCCGAGATTGCCCTTGGCCAGCTCGATTCCCAGGCGCGATTGGTCGAGGGTCGCACGTGCCTGGATGAGTTCCTGGTCGATATCGGGCTGATCGATCTCGGCAAGCAGGTCGCCGGCCTTGACCGAATCGCCAAGATCGAACTTCCAGCTATGGACATATCCGGTCGCACGTGCGAAGATCATCGTATCGCGCATCGCGGCAACCGCTCCGGGGAGTGCGATGCTGTTCTCGGCCGCGATCAGCCGGGGGTTCGCGACGCGCACCCTGAGCAACGCCGTGAGCGACTGCTCGGTGGCCTCCTGCAGCGCCTTGGCGTGCCTGACCTTCGGCAGGTAGCCGAGCAGGAACAGCCCGGAGAGTGCTCCGGCGACCAGCGCGCCGATGAGGTAGGGGAGGGCACCGGAGCGGCTACGCGATGGCCGCTGGCTCGGAGCCGATGGTCCACCGGCGTGAGAAGCGTCCGGGCTGCCGCGTTCGGGGGTGGGGAGCCTCTGTTCAGCGGTAGGGATGATCTGGTTCATGGCGCGTGGCCTTCGGGGATTGACAGGGCGTCTCCGAGATCGTGCTTGGCGGTGGCGACGGTACGCCGGTTGAGTGCGCTGTAGACGACCGGGACGAAGAGCAGGGTCGAGATGGTGGCGAGGATCAAGCCGCCGATCACTGCACGGCCGAGCGGCGCATTCTGTTCTCCACCATCGCTCAGCCCGAGCGCCATCGGGACCATGCCGATGATCATCGCCGCGGCGGTCATCAGCACCGGCCGCAAGCGCACCAATCCCGCCTGCTGGGCGGCGTCATGGGCGCTCAGCCCGACATCCCGCTGGTCGTTGGCGAAGCTTACCACCAGGATGCTATTGGCGGTGGCAACGCCGATGCTCATGATCGCCCCCATGAGAGCGGGGACACTGAGCGTGGTCTGGGTGATGAACAGCATCCAGACGATGCCGCCGAGGGCTGCGGGGATCGCGCCGATGATGATGAGGGGATCGGTCCATGACTGGAAGTTGACCACCATCAGCAGGTAGACCAGGACGACGGCGAAGATCAGCCCGAAGCTCAGGCCGCGGAACGAGCTGTTCATGCTCTCGACCTGGCCGCGGATGTGGACGAACGAACCGCGTGGCAGCAGCGAGCCGTTCTCGCCGCAGGTCCTGGCGACGATGCGGTCGACGGCATCGGATACCGTGCCGAGATCGACCGAGGAGACATTGGCGAGCACGTCCAGGGTGGGCGTGGCATCGTAATGGGTGAGGTTCACTGCGCCAATGCCGCGGGTGTTGGTGGAGACGTTCGCGAGCAGTTCGCTATCGGCTCCGCTGGATACCGGGATGTTGCCCATCGCCTCGGGCGAGCTGATCATGTACTGCGGCGCCTGGACCGAGATGGAGTACTGGATGCCCTTGCTGTCATTGAGCCAGAAGTTCGGCGCTGTCTGCAGCGATGAGCTCAGCGAGATGAGCATGCTGGTGGCGACATCCTTCTGGCTGAGGCCCGACTGCTGAGCCTTGGTGCGATCGATATCGACATGCATCACCGGGGCGTCGAGCACCTGGTTGAGGTGCACGTCCACGGCTCCTGGTACCCTGCTCAGCTCATCCCTGATCGCGCGGGCGAAGACCAGGTTCTTGGGCTGGTTGGTGATCGAGCCGGAGATCTGGATGTCGATGGGGGCCGACAGGCCGAAGTTGAGGACCTGGGAGGTGATGTCGGCGGCCTGGAAGAAGATCGTGACCTCTGGGAAATCCCTGGCCAGGCGGCGGCGGATGCGATCGATGTAGAGCGCGGTCGGCTGGTGCTCCGCATTCAGCGAGACCAGGATCTCGCCATCAGCAGGCGATGCCAGCGAACCGTCGCTGAGCGAGAGGTTGATCGAACTGTTGGGGATGCCGATGATGTCGCTGACGTGGGCGAAGTCCTTGGGCGCGATCTCCTCGCGCAGGGCCTCCTCGATGCTCGCGAGGTAGTGTTCGCTCGCTTCGATGCGGGTGCCAGGTGGGCAGCGGACGTGCAGGCGGAACTGGCCGCTGTCGACGTTGGGGAAGAAATCGCGGCCGACCATGGGCGCCAGCAGTACGCTGACGATGATGAACGAGAGCATCGACAGCGTGGTCGCCAGGCGATGGTCGAGCGTCCAGGCGAGCACACGGCCATAGGTGCGCTGGAAGGCGGCGAATGCACGTTCGAAGCGTGCATGGAAGCGGCCGAAGAAGCCACGCGGGCGGGAGTCGTCCCCATGATGCTCGGCCTCGCCCTTGAGCAGGTACTGAATCATGGTGGGTACCAGCGTGCGCGAGAGGAAATACGACATCAGCATGGCGAAGACCACGGCCAGAGCGAGGGGGACGAACAGCGATTTGGCCGAACCGGCGATGAACACCACCGGCACGAAGACGATGCAGATGCACAGCGTCGAGACGAAGGCGGGGACGGCGATCTGCGAGGCGCCATCCATGATCGCCTGGATCAGTCCCTTGCGGCGTCCATGCCGGTCATTCTCGCCGAGATTGCGGTGGATGTTCTCGATCGTGACCGTGGCATCGTCGACCAGGATGCCGACCGCCAGCGCCATGCCGCCCAGGGTCATCAGGTTGAGCGACTCGCCGAGCCAGGAGAGCGCGATGATGGAGGTGAGGATCGACAGCGGAATCGACACCACCACGATGATGGTGGACCGCCAGCTGCCGAGGAACAGCAGGATCATCAGCCCGGTCAGGCTGGCGGCGATGATGCCCTCCTTGATCACCCCGTCGACGGCTTCGCGCACGAACACCGATTGATCGAACATCGGTGTGACGACCAGGGCCTTGGGCAGCGTCTTGCGCACGTTGTCGAGCGTCGCCCGGACGCGGGCGACGATATCGAGGGTCGAGGCGCCGGATGACTTGAGCACCGGCTGCAGCGCACCCTTCTTCCCGTCCACATGGGACATGCTGGTCTGTGGGAAGCTGCCGAAGCGGATGTGCCCGATGTCCTTCATGTAGACCATCCGGCCGTTGACCGCCTTGATCGGCAGATTGTCGAACTTCTCGACCATGTCGGGACTGCTGTTCAGGCGGATCGAGTATTCACGATCGCCGAATTTCGCCGTTCCGGATGGCAGGATCAGGCTCTGGTCGTTGAGGGCATTGCTGACATCGGTGGCGGTCAGGCCCATGCCGCTGAGCTTCCTGGGATCGATATCGACCATCACCGCGGGCTGCTTGCCGCCATAGGGATAGGGTAGCTGCGCGCCTTGCACGGTGACCAGCCCGGTGCGCAGGAAGTTGACGCCCTGGTCGAAGAGCTCCTGTTCCGGCATGGTCTCCGAGCCGAGCGACAGCCACAGGATGGGCACGTTGGTGGCGCTGTAGCGCATGATCAGCGGCGGGACGCTGCCAGGGGGCATCTGCCTGAGCATGGTCTGCGAGATCGCGGTCACCTGGGCGGTCGCGCCATCGATGTTGGCACCGGGATGGAAGAACACCTTGGTGATGCTGATGCCGTAAATCGATTGGCTCTCGATGTGCTCGATATCATTGACCGTGGTGGTCAGTGCCCGTTCGAAATTGAGGGTGATGCGCTTCTCCATCTCCTCGGGCGACATGCCTACGTAGTTCCAGGCGATCGAGATCACCGGGATGTCGATGTCGGGCAGGATGTCGGTGCCCATCTTGGAGATGGTGACCACCGACAGCAGGACGATCAGCATCGCCATGACGACGAAGGTATAGGGACGGCGCAGAGCCAGGGCGACTAGCCACATAGGATGGTCAATTGCTCTTAGGCGGTGGGATGATGGGCCGGATCGGGGCGATAGCGGGGGTCATTTGTAGTACGTCGGAGAACCGGCATTGTCGACGATTTTCCCCAGCAGCAGCAGCAGCTGATGCCTTTCCGGTTCGCTGAGGGAGGACAACGTGGCGGCCATGCTGCGGTAGACATGGTCGCGCAGGGCGCAGAAGCGCAGCTTGCCCTTGCGCGTCAGGCTGACCAGCACCCGCCGGCGATCCTCGGCATCGCGGCGCCTGCGTACCAGGCCCAGCCCCTCGAGCTCGGCAAGCATGCGCGAGACCGCCGCAGGGTGCTGGGCAGTGGCGTATGCCAGGTCGCACTGGGTGATCGGGCTGCAGCGCTCGACGTGCGCCAGCACCTGCCAGCCCCAGATCGTCTCGCCGTGCTTGATCAGCTCCTCGTGGGCGGTCGACCACAGCAGGCGTCGGCACATCGAGATCAGGTTGGTCAGCTCATCGGCGGTGCGCGGGGTGCCCGGCTGGCGGGAGTCGGGCGCAGTAGGTGCTTTCGCAATCATTGCAAAATCAACTATCTTGCCATTCCGGGGATGTCCAGGCATAGCCTGCCATCATTGCACCGCCGCTGCCATCAGGCCGGCAGGGCTAAGGCCGCCTGGGCCAAGGGCCTGCGGTGGTCGGAGGTGGTTTGCTTCAGGCCCGGGGAGGCGATGATGCGCGCGTGGCCGAAACCATCCTCGTCGATCCGGAGCGTATCGCCCTCTGGCTCCAGCTGAAGGCGCTCGCAGAGGCGGGTGTCGGGGTGGTGCACCGCTGGGGGCCTGCAGATGGCGCCCCGCCATCGCCTGCCGGGGTTGCGCATCAGCACGCCGTTCCGACCATCGCCATCTGCCTGCAGGGGGTGATGCGGCTGCGCGGCCGCGAGACCCTGGATCTGCAGCGTGGCGAGGGCCTGGTCATCGAGCCGGGCTGCTGGCATGAGCACGTCCAGCACAAGCAGGGATCGACTTCGTTCGGGCTGGGGTTCCTCGCCGGACGCTGCGATGTTCTGTTTTTCGATGCCCGCCAGACGCTCTGGGGGATGGTCCCCGAGCAGCCTTACCGGGAGCTGTGCGAGCAGTTGCTGGACGAGGATGACCACGCGCGCAGATGCGCACTGGTCAGGCAGTGCCTCGGGCAGGTGCTGTGCGACCAGGCGAAGGTAGTCGACTGGATCGATCCCGAGGTCCTGCGCATGGCGGCCTTCCTGTGGAACCATCTGCATCAGCCCATCAACGGCGCCGAGGTGATCAGGGCGGCCCGCCTCGGCAGGTCGAAGGCGCACGCGCTGTTCAAGGCCTTCTTCGGTCGCGGCCCGAAGCAGGAGCTGACGATATCGCGCCTGCAGATCGCACGGCATCTGCTGCGGCGAGGCTTCACCGTCACCGCCGCCGCGGTGCGCTGCGGCTTCTCCAACCGCGCCGACCTCACCCGGGCATTCCGCCGCGCCTACGGGCATCCGCCCAGCGGCGAAAGCGCAGCCGAGCGATCATCCTAGGGAGCGATCTGTCCACCGGCTGCGGACGGATGTGCGTCAGCGGGAGCGCTTGATCGGGCTGCGGGAAATGCCGGCTGCTAGCATGGGGACCACCCCGCGCACCTTGGAGTCGCCCATGGCATCCGCCCGGTCCACCGCCTGGCCATGCATCCGTCGCGCCGGTCTCTGCCGGTTCCTGCCGCTGGCCCTGCTGGCGGGCTTCGCCAGCGCTGCCGACCTGCCCCAGCCGGTCGTAGTCGGCAAGGGCTCCTATGCCTCGGCTCCGCCGGCAGGTGACGCCAAGCTGCTCACCGCCCTGGCACGCCCGCTGCCCATCGAGCCGGAGATGGCCCTGGAGCCGGTGCCGAGCAATCATTGGTGGACGGATGTGCTCACCAGCCCGTATCCGGGGCGGCTCTGGGCGTATCCGGCGACCATTGGCACCGACTCCCATGGCGTGCGCATCTGGTACCCACAGGGCTGGAACGAAGGCGGTACCGAGCTCGCCGCCGGGACGCCGCTGGAGGTCCAGGCGGTCGACCGGGCAGCCGCGAGCGCGCCCGCCGACCTGGTGGTCGCCGATTTCGAGGGCGAAGCCTGGCCTGCCGGCTGGACCGTGAGCGGTACGGCCTGGGGGAGCGGACCGGCGCATGGAGCGTTGCCGGGTCAGACTCCGATCTCCGGCTTCGCCGGCCACGGCCTCGCCAGCTCCTACCATGGCGGCGATGGTGCGACCGGCGAGCTGCTGTCGGCACCCTTCACCCTGTCGCGCGACTATCTGCAATTCCTCATCCATGGAGGCCGCGATGCGGCCAAGCTGCATGTCGACCTCGAGGTCGATGGCGCGGTGGTGCGCACCGCCACCGGCGACAACTCCGAGCATCTGACCTGGAGGAGCTGGGATGTGCACCAATGGTCCGGCAAGCAGGCGCGCATGCGGCTGGTCGACCAGTCGACCGGCGGCTGGGGCCACCTGGGCGTCGACCAGATCGTGCTGACCGGCAATCGCGACCCCAGCGCCGATGGGGGACCATTCCGTGCGGGAACGACCACCGCGCTGCGTTGGGGCGACTGGACGTTGAGCATGCGCCTGCATGCCAGCGCGGAGCATTGGCTCGACTGCACCTGCGGCAGGGGCCTGCCCTACGTCTGGATCGAGAGCCGCAGCCTCGAGCTGAGGATACCGCTGGCTGGCGACCGCCTCACGACCCTGGCGGGCGCGGCGCTCACCATGCCCTGGAACGGCGATGCCCTGATCATCGAACGCGACGGGCGGCTGTTCGCGCTGTTCGCCCCGGAGCGCACGCGCTTCGCGCTCGGCGCCGATGGCGCCCTCGAGCCGCAATTCGCAGACAAGGAGCGCTACCTGGTGATCGGCCTGCTCGACGATCGCCACCATGCCGAGCTGCTCCAGCGCTATGCCTATGCGGTCCCGCGCGCCAGCCGCTTCACCTGGCGCTACGATCATGACGCAGGCGAGGTCGCCACCACCTGGACGGTCGAGGCGGAAGCGCTGCGCGGCGACCACCACGAGGTGCTGCAAGGCTGGCTGCCGCACCACTGGCGCAGCACGCGCAACGACCTCGCCTTCAGCGACGCCGCGTATGCAACCCAGCGCGGAACCCTGCGGCTTGCCGCCGGCAAGGCCTTCGAGATCGCCTGGCCGTTCAATGGCCTGCTGCCGAGCCTGCCGGCGCCCAGCGATGGCGCAGCGGAGCATCCCTTCGATGCGGCGCGCCTGGACGGCTGCCTGAAGCAATGGACCGCCGAACGCGCCGCCAAGCCGTCGGAGGCCCGCTTCGGCGGCGATACCTACTGGGGCGGCAAGGACATCGGCCTGACCGCCCAGTACCTCGCCATCGCCAGGACCATGGGCACGTCGTCGGCCGGCGCGCTGCATGACATGCTGCGTGAGGGCCTGGGCGGCTGGTTCACCTACACGCCGGGGGAGAAGGTGCACTACTTCGCGCGCTATCCCGCGCCCTGGAAGGGCCTCGTCGGCTTCGCCCCGAGCTTTGGCTCGGAGGAATTCACCGACAACCATTTCCATTACGGCTACTTCACCCTCGCTGCGGCCCTGCTGGGCCGCGACGATCCCTCGTTCATCGGCGACTTCGGCGGCATGGCCCGGCTGGTCGCCAAGCAGTACGCGAACTGGGAGCGTGCGGACCGCGATTTCCCCCTGCTGCGCACCTTCGATCCCTGGGCCGGGCATTCGTATGCCGGCGGCCACAGCTCGCATGAGGATGGCAACAACCAGGAATCGAGCTCCGAGGCGATGCAGTCGTGGGGTGGGCTGTTCCTGCTCGGAGCCGCGCTCGCGGATGATGCGATGGTCGCTGCCGGGGCGATGGGCTACGCCATCGAAGGGGAGGCGGTGCGCGAATACTGGAATGATTACTATGGCTGGAAGCAGGGGGCCTCGGCCGCCAATTTCCCGAGCGCATACAAGCACCATATCATCGGCGTGCTGCGCGACCGGGACCAGGGCTTCTGGACCTGGTTCAGCGGCTCGCCGCTGCACATCTACGGCATCCAATGGCTCCCGCTCTCGACCTCGCTGCAGTACCTCGGCCGCGATCCGGCGTTCACCGCGTGGCAGGTGAAGAACATGCTCAGCGAGCTGGGCAAGGGCAAGGAGGGCCTGGGCTACGCCGATCTCGACGGCGACTGGGGGAATGTCGTCCTGGGCTGCGTCGCCTGCGCGAATCCCGAGGAGGCGGTCGCCGCGCTCGATGCCCTGTGGGACGCCCATCACGCGATCGCGCGCGATCAGCATTATGCCCTGACCTACTACATCGCCCATGGCTATCGCAGCCTCGGCCAGGTGGCTTGGGACTGCCATACCTCGCTGCCGACCAGCACCGTCTTCCGCGACCCGCATAGCGGGCGCTATCGCGCCGTGGCCTGGAACCCGGGTGCCAAGGAGGCCGCCGCGGTGGTGTGGCAGGCAGGCAGGCAGGTCGGACGGTTCACCGTGCCGGCGGGAGCGCTGATCACGGTCCAGGATGCCATCCCGCAGCCGCGCTGATGAAAGACTCACAGAAGGCGGCGCCGCGGCATGTCGGTGTGCCGGGCGGGCGGCGCCGCCGGGGCTAATGCCCATTGACCATGCGCACGGTCCTACCACCGTTGCGCCATGCATACGCCGTCCCTGCGTCTCCGTGACCTCATCTGCTGCCTGACCCTCCTCGGCCTCGCTACCCTGCCCGGAACGCCCCTGCTGGCGGCCGAGACCGAGACCGAGGCTGTGCCGGCGGATGCCTACTTCGAGAAGTTCCATCCGCTCAAGGCCCCGGCCATCGGCCCGCTGCTGCTCAAGGAGGGGGATCGCCTGGCGATCTGCGGCGATTCGATCACCGAACAGAAGATGTATTCGCTGATCATCGAGACCTACCTGACTGCCTGCGTCCCGACGCTGAAGATCACCGCCCGCCAGTACGGCTGGGGCGGCGAGACGGCTGAGGGCTTCCTCAATCGCATGAAGCAGGATTGCCTGACCTTCAAGCCGACCATCGCCACCCTCAGCTATGGCATGAACGATCACGCCTATGCGCCATTCGATCAGAAGCGCGCGACCTGGTACACGGAGCGCTACACCGCAGTGGTCAAGACCTTCACCGACGCCGGCGTGCGGGTGGTCCTCGGCTCGGCAGGATCGATCGGCAAGGGCAAGATCCCGCCGTGGGTCAGGAACAAGGCGATCACCAACGAGGATATGAACCTCACCCTGTGCGCTTTCCGCGACATCGACATCGGCATCGCCGCCCAGCAGGGGGTGCGCTTCGCCGATGTGTTCTGGCCGATGTTCACCGCCGGATTCACCTCCCAGAAGCTCTATGGCGAGGGCTATAACCTCAACGGCGGGGATGGCGTCCACCCCGGTTGGGCCGGGCATGTGGTGATGGCCTATTGCTACCTCAAGGCCCTCGGCCTCGATGGCGCGATCGGCACCATCAGCGTGGATCTGAAGGCCAATCATGCCACCGGCAGCGACGGCCATGTGATCGACGGCTGCGAGAACGGTACCATCTCGGTGACCAGCAGCCGCTATCCCTACTGCGTCGATGACGAACCGGCCAATCGCGATTCCGCCGTCCGCTCAGGCATGACCCTGGTGCCCTTCGCCAAGGATCTCAACCGCCTGATGCTGGTGGCCACCAATGCCCCGGCCGCATCCTACGAGGTCACCTGGGGCCAGCAGAGCAAGACCTATACCGCCGAGCAGCTGGCAGCCGGGGTCAACCTCGCCGAGGACTTCCTGGTCAATCCCTTCTCCGCGGCCTTCAAGCAGGTGCTCACCGCGGTCGCGGCCAAGCAGCGCTATGAGACCAAGCAGGTGAAGGAGGTCTTCCATGGCAAGGAGGGCAAGGCCGACTTCGCCAAGGCCGTCGAACGCACCGAGGCGGAGCGCGCGCCATTGGAGGCCGCCATCGGCGCCGCACTGGTGCCGGTCCGTCATCAGATCCGCATCGTCGCCAAATAGCCGGGACGTCATCCGTATGCACGCGCCGACGACACGCCTCAACAGGGCGCTGGCACGGCTTATTACTTGACCGTCGCCGACGCCCCCACCGCACGTGCGAGATGGACATGGCCGAGCGCGGTCGCCTGCTGCGCCGAGAGCACCTGCTCGCGTGCGCTGGTCAAGGTGGTCTGGGCATCGACCAGCTCGAGATTGCCGGCGACCCCGCTGGTGAAGCGGGCCGTCGCCTGATCGACCTCGAGCTCGGCGAGGCGGCGGGATTCGAGCGTGGCGATGAGCAGGGCGCGGCTGTTGTCCAGCGACACCAGCGCCATCCGCACATCGGCATCGACCTGATGGCCGAGGTCGGCCAAGAGCAGATTCTGCTGCTTGACCCGGTAGCGTGCGGCGTATTCGTCGTCACGGCTGCGGTCCAGGAGCGGCACCGACAGCTGCAGCCCGAATTCCCAGGTGTTGAGCGTGTTGTTCAGCCGCGAGCCGGTGCGCCCATCGTCAGCGAAGGCCTGCAGCTTGGGCAGCCGCGCACCGGTCGCCGCCCGGCGATCGGCCTCGATCGCCGCGAGCGTCTCGATCGAGACCCGCAGCTCCGGCCGCTGATGGTGCGCCGCCTCGAGCAGAGCGGTGATGCCGGCTGGCACCTTGCCTGCGCCGAGGTTCTCGGTCAGCGGATCGGCTGCCACCAGGGCGATGCCGGGATCGAGGTTCAGCGCGCGCGCCAGGACTATGATGTCCTCCTGGACCGCCCCGCTGGCGGCGGTGAGGGCCGCCTCCTCATCCGCCACCCTGCTCTCGGCGCGCGTCTGCGTAATGGCCTCGGCCGTGCCGGCATCCACCTGCGCCTTCGCCAGGCTGAGCAGCTCCTTGGCCAGCTGGAGATCGAGGGTGCGGACCTCGATCAGCGCCTGGGCCTGCGCCAGCTGCAGATAGGCTTCGCTGGCGTGGGTGGCGGCATCCTCGAGCGCGAGCGCAGCGCTGGCCTCCGCCGCTGCGAGCCGGCGTTCGGCGGAGCAGGCGCGGTTGAAGGCATCGCCATCGATGAGCACCTGGCCGACACGCAGGCGGGCATCCAGGACGTTGAAGGGGCCGATCGACGAGGGGTCGCCGTTCAGCTGCGGGTAATACTCCACCTGGCGCACCGCGCTGCTGGTGAAGGACAGCTGGGGCAGCAGGGTGGCGCGCTGCGCGCCAAGCCCGGCCTGGGCGATGGCGCTGTCCAGCTTCGCCACGCTGACCGGCACGGTGGTGGCTGCCAGGCGGATCGCATCGGCGAGATGGAGCTGCAGCGGGGCATCGCCGGCGGCCGCCGCTGAAGCGAAGCCGAGCAGGGTGGCGGCGAGCCTCAGGGGGTGACTCATGTCTTGTCCTCTTCCTCATGATGGCCATGCAGCTTGCCGGGGGCGAGGCGGCGCAGCGTGACATAGAACACCGGTGTCAGCAAGAGACCGAACAGCGTCACGCCGATCATCCCGGCGAACACCGCGGTGCCGGTCGCATGCCTGAGCTCGGCTCCGGCACCGGTGGCGAGCACGAGCGGCAGGACGCCCATGATGAAGGCCAGCGAGGTCATCAGGATCGGGCGCAGGCGCAGGCGGCAGGCTTCGAGCGCTGCGGTGACCGGATCCATCGCCTTGTCGATCTCCGCCTCCTTGGCGAATTCGACGATCAGGATGGCATTCTTGCACGCCAGTCCCACCAGCACGATCAGGCCGATCTGGGTCATGATGTTGTTGTCGCCGTGGATGATCTTCACCCCGATCAGCGCCGACAGCAGGCACATGGGTACGATGAGGATGATGGCCAGCGGCAGGGTGAGGCTCTCGTAGAAGGCGGCGAGCACCAAGAGCACCAGCAGGACGCAGACCGGGAAGACGTAGATCGCGGTATTGCCGGCAAGGATCTGCTGGTAGGTGAGCTCGGTCCACTCGAAGCTGGCGCCTGATGGCAGGGTCTGCTTGAGGATAGCGGTCATCGCATCCTGCGCCTGGTCGGTGCTGTAACCGAGGCTGGCCGCGCTATTGATGTCGATGGCGGGGAAGGTGTTGTACTGGACCGCGCGTTCCGGCCCGGCGGTCTCACGCACATGGATGTAGGATGCCAGCGGCACCATGACGCCCTGGGCATTGTGGATCTTCACCCGCTGGAAATCGGCGATGTGCGAGCGGAATTGCGAATCGCCCTGGACATTGACCTGCCAGGTGCGGCCGAAGCGGTTGAAGTCGTTGACGTAGATCGAGCCGAAGTAGCCCTGGAGGGCATCGTAGATGTCGGTCATCGCGATGCCCTGCGACAGCACCTTCTCGCGATCGACATCGACGGCGATGCGCGGGACATCGAGGGTGGTGAAGGTGTAGGTGAGGTAGGGATTGAGCTCCTTGCGCTTGCGCGCCTCGGCAAGGACGGCATTGGCGGCGTTGAACATCTCGGAGCTCCCGAGATTCCCGCGATCCTCGAGATAGAGCTTGAAGCCGCTGGTGTTGCCCAGGCCGAGGATGGCCGGGGTGTTGACCACCATCACGAAGGCGTCATTGATCACCGACAGCGGCCCCATGAGCGCCTGGGCGACCTCCTTCGATGACATCCCCGGGCCGGTGCGCTCCTTGTAGTCCTTCAGGCGGATGAAGACCACCCCGGCGTTCGAGGCGTTGGTGAAGCCGTTGATCGACAGACCGGTGAAGGCCACCGCGCCATCGATGGCGGGATGCTTGAGCACGATGTCGCCCATCTGGTGGATCACCGCATCGGTGCGATCGAGCGACGCGCCCTCGGGGAGCTTGGCGAAGCCGATGAGGTAGCCCTTATCCTGGTCGGGGATGAAGGCGGTCGGGGTGAAGTAGAACAGGCCGCCGGTGGCGGCCAGCAAGCCGCCATAGAGCAGCAGGGCGATGACGCTGAAGCGCAGCACGCGCCTGGTGGTGGCGACATAGGCGCTCGCTGAGGCGCCGAACACCCGGTTGAACAGGCGGAAGAACCAGCCAAGGAGCACGCCACCCGGATGCTCGCCCGGCCGATGCGAACGCAGCAGCAGCGCGGCGAGCGCCGGGCTGAGGGTCAGGGAGTTGAAGGCTGAGATGGCAGTCGAGATGGCGATGGTGAGTGCGAACTGCTGGTAGAAGCGTCCGGTCAGGCCGCTGATGAAGGCAGTCGGGATGAACACCGAGCCGAGCACCAGAGCGGTCGCCAGGATGGGTCCGGAGACCTCGCGCATCGCCTGCCTCGTCGCCGCTCGCGGATTCAGGCCCAGAGCGATGTTGCGCTCGACGTTCTCCACCACCACGATCGCGTCATCGACGACGATGCCGATGGCCAGCACCAGGCCGAACAGCGAGAGCGAATTGATGGTGAAGCCCAACGGCAGCATGATGGCGAAGGTGCCGATGATCGAAACCGGCACGGCGACCAGGGGGATGATCGAGGCCCGCCAGGTCTGGAGGAAGACGATCACCACGATCACCACCAGGATGAGCGCGTCGATGAGGGTATGGACCACGGCGCGGATCGATTCGCGGATGAAGTCGGTGGGGTCGTAGACGATCTCGTAGCGTACGCCGCTGGGGAAGGCGGTGGCGAGTTCGGCCATCTTTGCGCGCACCGAATTGGATACTTCCAGGGCATTGGAGCCGGGCGTCTGGATGACCGGCATGGCGGTAGCCGACTTGTTGTTGAGCAGGCTGCGCAGGCTGTAGGTGTCGGCGCCGAGCTCGACGCGCGCCACGTCGCGCAGCCGCACCAGCTGTCCGCCCTGCCCACGTGCGACGATGATCTGCTCGAACTCCTTGGTTTCCACCAGCCGACCCTGGGTGGTGATGGTCAGCTCGAAGGCGGTAGGCGTTGTGACCGGTTGCTGCGCCAGCGTGCCGGAGGCGACCTGGATGTTCTGCGCCCGGATCGCATTCACCACATCTGCCGGCGCGAGACCGCGCGCCGCCATCAGCTCGGGATCGAGCCAGACGCGCAGGCTGTATTCGCCCGAGCCGAACACCGGGACATCGCTGACTCCCGGCAGGCGGGCGAGCTGATCCTTGACGTACAGGCGGGCGTAGTTGGCGAGCGCCAGGGGATCGAGGCCATCGGATTCGGACTGCAGATGGACCACCATCAGCAGGTTGAGCGTCGATTTGGTGGCGACCACGCCCAGGCGGCGGACATCATCCGGCAGGCGGGGGGTGGCCTTTTGCACGCGGTTCTGGACGTCCACCAGGACCTTATCGAGGTCGGTACCGATATGGAAGGTCAGCACCAGCGCCATCGAGCCGTCGGGCGTGCTCTGCGAGGAGATGTAGAGCAGTCCGTCGAGGCCGGTCATCTGCTGTTCGAGCGGGCTGGCGACCGTCGAGGCGATGGTTTCGGGGCTGGCGCCCGGATAGGTGGCGTTGATCTGGATGGTAGGCGGCACGACCTCGGGGTATTCGCTGATCGGCAGCTTCCACATCGAAAGCAGTCCCAGCAGCACGATCATCACCGAGATGACGGTCGCGAAGATCGGGCGGTCGATGAAATACAGCGGCAATCTCACGGCTTGGCCCCTGACGTCGGCTTGGCCGTGGGCTGTTTGCGCGATTCCTCGGCAACCGGCGGTGCATCGCCTGGTGCGGCGAGATTCTGCATGGTCTCCATCGATGCCGGGATCGGAGCCACTGGTGCTCCGGGATAGAAGATCTTGGCGAGGTTGTTGACCACGATCTTGTCGTCGGCTCCCAGTCCGCTGTCGACCACGCGCAGCGCGCCGATGGATTCGCCGAGCTGGACGGGGCGGAACTCGGTGATGCCGTTGGGCCCCACCACATAGACGAAGCGGGTGGTCATCTTCGCCAGCACCACGCGCTCATTGACCAGCAGGGTGTGCTTCGGGGCCTCCAGTTCGAGCTGCACGCGGGCGAATGCCCCGGGGGTGAGCGTGCGCACCGGATTGTCCAGGCTCGCCCTGACCCGGATCGAGCCGCTGGTGGTGTCGATCTGGTTGTCGACGAACACCACCGTGCCGTGGTGGGGGAAGCCGTCCTCGCCGTTCAGGCCGACCTCGACCGGGACCGGTGGACCGCCGGCGGCGGAGGCGCGTAGGCGGGCGCCGACACGGTGCCAGGTGGTCTCGTCGAGATCGAACACGGCATAGACCGGATTGACGCTGAGGATGGTGGCGATCAGGGTCGCGGGCACCGGGCCACCGCCCTGAAGCAGGTTGCCCACCGTGGTTGTCACCTTGCCGATGCGTCCGTCGATCGGCGAGCATACCTTGGTGTAACCGAGGTCGAGGCGTGCGACGTCGAGGCTGGCGTGGGTGGCGGCGAGATCGGCCTTGGCGGTCTCCACCGCGGTCTGCTCGTCGTCATAGGTCTGCTGCGAAATGGCCTTCTCCTGCACCAGCTGCTTGCCACGCGTCAGCTGCAGCTCGGCCTGGTGCAGGCGCGCCTGCGCGTGCTCGAGGTCGGCCTGGGCCTTGGCGATGGCGGCCAGGAAGGGCTTGTCATCGATCTCCAGGACCACGTCCCCGGTCTTGACCTCGACGCCATCGCGCACCAGGACCTTTTCGACCACGCCGCTGACGCGCGGCTTGAGATCGACTGCGAAGATCGCTTCCAGGCGGCCGGTGAGCTCGCGCGTGACGGGCAGCTCGCGCTGGATCGGCGAGGCGACTCCGGCAGGGGTGGGAGGCGGTCCCATCTGGGCTCCGGGAGGGCTGTCGGCCTGGGGAGGGGGGGCGCCGCATGCCGTGAGGAGCGCTATGGCTGAAAGGGGCAGGAGCAGGCGCATACGGTCTCCGGTGCTTGTGGTCGGCACGTTAGCGATTCAGGGGCTCATGGTGTCGATGAGCTGACGCGTGATGGCGATGAAGGACTGGTCGGGATGGGAGCGGATGAACTGCGTCCCGTATTCGATCACCGCCCAGACCAGACGCGCCTGGGCGGCAGGTGAACCGGGGAAGCGCAGATGGCCTGCAGTGCGCCCCTCATCCAGCCAGCGCGTGATGATGCTCAGCTTCTCGTCCACCAGGCTGTTGACCGCTCGCTGGACTGGCTCGGGCAGGACCGCGTACTCGGCCTGCAGCAGGTTGATCGGGCAGGATTTCTCCCCCTCGCAGACGTGCTCGGCGATGTGGCTGCACAGCGCTAGCAGGCGGGCGCGCACATTCGGATGGTCGGCGACCAGGTCGAGTTCGCGTTGGCGCGTGGTGAGGCGGAGCTCCTCGACCAGGGCGACGCCGAGATCCGCCTTGCTGGGGAAGTAGTAATGGATGCTGGCGGTGCGGATGCCGACCGTTTCGGCGAGGTCCCGGTAGCTGAATGAGGCGTAGCCGACGGAGCGCAGGAGCTCGACAGCGGCGGCCAGCAGGGCTTCACGGGTGGTTGGGGTGGCAACGGCCATGGCGCTTATCTATCTACAGATAGATAGATAGAGAGCAAGCAGGACCTGCTGCCGGGTCGCTCGCCAGCGTGGGGTATGGTGTGCCAGAGGTCACGTGTGCAACCGATAGGACGGGGAACAGGAACAGGCGGGTTCTCAAGCTGTTTGCCCACCAGGACGATCGTGATGTATGCTCAAGCCGTGTAACGCTCCCCTCTACGAGGACGCCATGGCCCATCTTTCCAGAATCGTCCGATCCCTGCTGGTGCTGGCCGTCGTCGGTGCAGCCAGCAGTGAGGATGCCGTGATGTTCCACGGCTTCGTCAGCCAGGGGTACATGCTCACCGAAGGCAACAACTACCTGGGGCAGAGCGAGGGCCCGGGGACGCTCAATTTCAACGAATTCGCCGTCAATGCCACGGCGACGCCGATCGATCGACTGCGCATAGGGGTGCAGATCTTCGCGCGCTCGATCTGAAACTACGGTTCGGACGACCCCGAGATCGACTGGGCGTACGCCAACTACCAGCTGACCAATGATCTCGGCATCACCGTCGGCCGCTTCAAGATCCCGCATGGGTTGTACAACGAGACGCGTGATCTCGACGTCACCCGTACCGAGGTCTTCCTGCCGATGTCGGTCTACTCGACGCGCCTGCGCGACGTCTATCTGGCGGTCAATGGCGCCGAGGTCTCCGCCACCATCCCCGCGAAGATGCTGGGGAGCTTCGATGTCGTCGCCTACATCGGCGGCCAGAACTTCTCCACCACCGGTGCGGTGGCGATGGAATACGAGGAGAATGGCTTCCAGAACGTCAGCTCGATCAACCTGCAGCGCATGGCCGGCGGGGCGCTGACCTGGAACACCCCGGTCGACGGGCTGCGTGCCCAGGCATCGCTGTTCCAAGCCCATGATCTGGACACCGTCGGCTCGACGGATGGGCAGCTGCTGGCGGTGAATGGCGGAGGGCCGGGGGTCAACGTCTACGGCAACAGCAGCCTCGACTCCATCATCCAGAACCTGTGGTCGGCGGTCTTCTCGCTGGAATACACCCATAAGGACCTGGTGGTCGCCGCGGAGTACACGCGCGAATACGGGAAGGTCACCACCACCAGCCTGACCAGCGAGTACATCAACGAGCCGACCGGAGCCAATCCGTTGCCCACCACGGTGGTCAATACCGGTACCACCTATGCCACCAATGTCGGCTACCGACGTCTCGAGGGTGCCTACCTCTCGGCATCCTACCAGGTGATGCCCAAGCTGCAGGTCTCGCTCGGTCGCGGCATCGGCTTCACCGACTACGATCACCGCGGCCTGTCATACAACCGGCAATGGACGCTGGCGGCGCGCTATGACATCCTGGAGAACTGGCTGATCAAGGCGGAATGGGACTATGTGGATGGCACCGAGGAGGTATTCCAGACCGAGAACCCAAACGCGACGCTCAGCCGGATCTGGCAGATCTTCGCGGTCAAGACGACAGTCGACTTCTGAAGGGCATGCAGGCTGCCATGGAACATCGTCTGTATCAGATCCTGGAGAGAGCCGTCATGTCTCAGTCCAGACGCAGGCTCATCCGCATCCTCGCTCTCGCCATGCTGATGGCGGGGGCCGTGGCGGAGGAGACGCTGATCGTCAACAATGGCCTCGGGATCACCTCCATCGACGAGGATTCGTTCAGGAACATCTACCTGGGGAAGAAGACGGAATGGGATGATGGTACGCGCGTGGTGGTGGTGGTGCTCAAAGAGGGGGCTTCCCATGACCATCTGCTGAGCCGACTGAACAAATCAGCCTCGCAATTCCTGACCGGCTGGAAGAAGCTGGTCTTCACCGGCAAAGGGACGATGCCGGAACTGGTCGACAGCCAGGAGGCGCTGGTCAGCACGGTGGCCAAGACCCCTGGTGCAATCGGCTATGTCGACAAGGAGAAGCTCAGGGAGGGCGTCAAGCCGATCAGCCTGAAATAGCTGTGGACGCAGCCCGGCATCATCGATGGGGGAGCACATCAGGCTACAGGGTCGGAGCTGGTCCGGCAGCGCAATCATCCTCCTCGGGTACGTCCTTGCGTTCGTCTTCGGGGCATTCCTGTCGCAGATCTTCGCGCGCCGTCTCGAACAGGTAAGCCAGCGGGCGGTGCCAGCCACCTTGGTGATGGACGATATGCGCTCGACCTATGCCCGGGTCGTCGGCCTCTATGGGGCCGCGGTAGTCGATGGCGAGCCCGCGCATCTGGTGAAGACCAGGGCCATGGTCGGAGCCTTCCGCTGCTGACGATGGCGCTGAAGTGGGATGGCGCAGGCGCGTGAATGAGCACATCTGCGACGCCGGGGCCTTTCGGCACTTGTATGACGAATCGCCCCTTCAGGCTCACCGTCTGACGAGGAGGTCCTCGATGCGTACAACCCTAGCGTCACGTTCCGCGCGGCGGCTCATGCCCCTGATCCTGATGGTGGTCCTCTCGAGCGCGGGGGTGGCCACCGATCTGCCGGTAGCCGGACCGCTCGACGTGCGCTGCCGGGGAGCCGGCCCGGGGCTGACCCACTGGTTCGATGGCATGGCGCCGATCGATCCGGAGGCGCCGTGGTCGATCGTCTGCTGGGTGAAGGTCGAGGCCCAGAACGACCCGTACACCCTGATCGCCGGCTTCGGCGATGGGGTCGAGATCGGCGGCGCCGAGCGCTTCTTCGCTCTCTATCCCAACGGCGTGCATTTCTGGGCGGCGGAGAGCGATGTCGAGATGGGAGGGGGTCTCGAACTGGCGCGCTGGCAGCACCTGGGCGCCACCTGGGACGGCATAGTCCTGAGCCTGTATCGCGATGGCGTGCTGTCCGGCCGCCCTCGGCGCATGTCCTTCACCCGTGCAGCCGGGCTGGCCAAGATCGCTCCACCCTCGCCGTGGGTCAGGGGGCGGACGTTCGCCGGGCAGGTAGCGCGCTTCGCGGTCTATGACCGCTGCCTCGACGATGCCACCCTCGCCTCGCTGGCGAAGTCCTCCGATGGGCTCGACCACCTGACCTTCGAGCCGACCGCGGAGGGGGAGACCCCCGAGGTCGCGCTGCTGACGCCGGTGCGTGGCCAGCGCGGGCTTCAGAGCCTGCAGGACACCGCTACCATCCCCGCCCTGCCCTCGCCGCTGCCACTGCCTGCCAGGCCGGCCGCCCCGCGTGCGGTGGGCCCGATGGCTAGCGACGCCGATGGCGGGCTGGTGCTGCGCGGCGGCTGGAAGATGGCCGATGGCACGGCGGTGACCGCGACGGCGACCGAGATCTGCGCGGCCGGATTCAATGCCGCGTCCTGGTATGACGCCACCGTCCCGGGTACCGCCCTGACCACCCTGGTCGACCAGGGGGTCTATCCCGATCCGCTGCATGGCCGCAACAACCTCGCCATCCCCGACGATCTGGCGCGGCGGAACTGGTGGTACCGCCTTGCGTTCTCCCCGCCCCCGCTACGCGCCGGCAACGTCAGCTGGTTGACCTTGAACGGCATCAACTACCACGCCGAGGTGTACCTCAACGGCACCAAGCTCGGCGAGATGACCGGCGCCTTCGCGCGCGGGATCTTCGACACCACTGCAGTCCTGCGCAGGGACGGCCCCAACGTCCTGGCGGTGCGGGTATGGCCGCCACCGCATCCGGGCCACCCCCATGAGCAGTCCTTCCTGGCGGGCGATGGCCCCAATGGCGGCGATCAGACCTTCGATGGCCCGACGTTCTTCTGCACCGAGGGCTGGGACTGGATCCCCGGCATCCGCGACCGCTGCACCGGCATCTGGCAGGATGTCCTGCTGCATGAAAGCGGTGCGGTCGTCCTCGCCGATCCGCAGGTCACCACAGCACTGCCGCTCCTGCCCGACACCTCGCGTGCCGATCTCACCGTCTCGACCGAGGTGCGCAACACCACCAACAGCGAGCAGCAGGTGGTGCTCAGTGGCGAGATCGGCGAGATCACCTTCGCCGTGGGGGCGACGCTCAAGCCAAATGAGACCCGCATCCTCACCGCCACCAACGCGCAATGCCCCCAGCTGACCATGCTCAAGCCGAGGCTGTGGTGGCCGAACGGCTATGGCGAGCAGGCGCTCTACGATCTGCACCTGACGCTCGCGGATGGCGGCGGCCATAAGCTCGATCAGCGTACCGTGCGCTTCGGCATCCGCACCCTGTCGTACGAGTTTGACCCGCATCTGGTGGTCAAGGTCAACGGCCACCGCATCCTCTGCAAGGGCGGAAACTGGGGCATGGACGATGCTCTCAAGCGCGTCTCGCGTGAGCGGCTGGAACCATATGTGCGCATGCATCGCGACGCCAATCTGACGATGATCCGCAACTGGTGCGGGCAGAGCACCGAAGAGGCCTTCTACCAGCTCTGCGACGAGTACGGCCTGATGGTGTGGAACGAGTTCTGGATGACCACCGACGGATGGAACGTCGATCCGCTCGATGCCGAGGTGATGCTCGCCAACGTCTCGGACACCGTGCGCCACTACCGCAACCATCCATGCATCGTGCTGTGGTGCGGGCGCAACGAGGGCATCCCTCCACCACGCATCAACGAGCGGCTCGGCCGCATGCTCGATCAGCTCGATGGCACGCGCTACTACCAGGCGAATTCGCGCGAGCTCCATCTGCTGACCAGCGGTCCGTGGTCATACATCGATCCGGTGCGCTATTTCACCGAACGCGCCAGGGGCTTCTCCAGCGAATTGGGACTGCATTCGGTGCCCAGCGCTGACGCCGTGAAGTCCATGCTCGAGCCAGCCGATCAATGGCCGCCCAACGATGCCTGGGCCTATCACGACCTGCACATCACCGGCAACGGCGATGCGCACGGCTACCTCCAGGCGATCGCCACCGGCTACGGCGGGGCGAGCGGGCTGGATGACTTCTGCCGGCGTGCGCAGATGGTCAACTACGTCAACTACCGCGCGATGTTCGAGGCCTGGAATGCGCATCTGTGGAAGCCGTGCAGCGGTCTGCTTATCTGGATGTCGCACCCCGCATGGCCGAGCATGGCTTGGCAGCTGTATTCCCAGGACTACGAGGCCAATGGCTCGTTCTTCGGGGTCAAGAAGGCGTGCGAGCCGCTGCATGTCCAGCTCAGCCTCCCCGACGACGCGGTCACCGTCATCAACAACCGTTTCGAGTCGCTCGACAAGGTCGGGGTCTCGGCCCTGGTCGAGTCGATGGACGGCCGCAGGCTGTGGGAGAAGTCGCAGGTCATCGATGCCGGGCCGAGCGCAGCCACCGGGGTGTTCAACGTGCAGTGGCCGGACGAGCCGACCTCGCCGGTCGAATTCCTCCGCCTCGAGATGCACGGCCAGCATGGCGAGCTCATCAGCGACAATTTCTACTGGCATGCCAACCAGTTCGCAGACCAGCATTACCTCAACCGGCTGGCACACGTGCAGCTAGCAGCCAGCCTGACGCGTGAGACCTTCGCCTTCGGCACCCATCTGCAGCTGCACCTCGCCAACCCCGGCCGCCTGGCCGCGCTGATGGTCCAGCTGACCCCCGTCGGACCGGACGGAAAGCGCATCCTGCCCGCCTATGCGAGCGACAACTTCATCTCCCTGCTTCCCGGCGAGGAGCGTTCGGTGGTCATCGACATAGGTCGCGATCAGGCGAATACGGCGGCGACGGTACGCCTCGAAGGATGGAACGTCGATCAGCTCCTGGTCCATTGACCCTGAAGCAGGCAGGGGATCGCCGGCTCACGCCAGCAGCTTGGTCACCACCTCGCCCTCGACATCGGTGAGGCGGAAATCGCGGCCCTGGAAGCGGAAGGTGAGCTTGGTGTGGTCGAAGCCCAGGCAGCGCATCATGGTGGCGTGCAAATCGTGGACGCCGACCGGATCCGAGACCGGCCGGTAGCCGAGCTCATCGGTCTCTCCGAGGCTGTATCCCGCCTTGATGCCGCCGCCCGCCATCCACATGGTGAAGGCGTGGGGATGATGGTCGCGGCCCAGGAAGGGCACACCGCCACGGGCCTCGTTCATCGGCGTGCGGCCGAACTCGCCACCCCAGACCACCAAGGTGGTATCGAGCAGTCCGCGTCGCTTGAGGTCGGTGATCAGCGCCGCGGCGGCTTGGTCGGTCTGGCGGCACATCGCCGGCAGCTTGGTGATGATGCTGTTGCCTTCGGATTCCCCGTGCTGGTCCCAGCCGCGATGGTAGAGCTGGACGAAGCGCACTCCGCGTTCGACCAGCCGGCGCGCCATCAGGCAATTGTTCGCGAACGAGGCCTTGCCCGGTTCGGTGCCGTAGAGCTGGTGGACCTCGTGCGGTTCCTTGGCGATGTCGGTCAGCTCGGGGACGCTGGTCTGCATGCGGAAGGCGAGCTCGTAGCTGGCGATGCGGGTGGCGATCTCCGGATCGTTCATCTCAAAGAGATGGTGCTGGTTGATGCTGTTGAGCGCATCCAGCGAGGTCCTGCGATCCTGGGACGTCATGCCGGGCGGATTGCCGAGGAACAGCACCGGATCACCGGCGGAGCGGAACTGCACCCCCTGGTAGTAGCTCGGCAGGAAGCCGTTCGACCAGCAGGAGGTGCCGCCATCGGGGATGTTCTCGCCCGAGAGCATCACCACGAAGCCGGGGAGGTTGGCATTCACGCTGCCCAGGCCGTAGGTCGCCCAGGCGCCCATGCTCGGACGGCCGAACAGCGCCGAGCCGCAATTGATGAACACCTGCGCCGGACCGTGGTTGAACTGGTCGGTATGCACGGTCCTGATGACGCTGATGTCGTCAGCCACCCCGGCCAGGTGCGGCAGCAGGCTTGAGAGCTCCAGGCCGCATTTCCCCGAGCGGGAGAAGGCATGCGGGGTGCCGAGCAGCTTCGGCGTGCCTTTGATGAAGGCGAAGCGCTCGCCCTTGATGTAGGAATCGGGGACCGGCTTGCCGTTCAGCTCCTGCAGCCTTGGTTTGTAGTCGAACATGTCCAACTGCGAGGGCGCCCCGGCCATGGCCAGGAAGATCACGCTGGTGGCCTTGGCCGGGAAGGGCGGCTTGCGCGGCGCGAGCGGATTGGCGAGCGCCCCGGGCTCGCCGTCAGCTGCCGCCAGCCGTGCTGCCAGGCTGCCGAGCGCCAGCGAGCCGAGGCCGAAGGCCGAGTTCTGCAGGAAGGCCCGTCGGCTGGCCTGGAAGGCCGGTATGCGCGCTCGCATGGTCATTCCTTGGTGATGGTCTGGTCGAGGTTGAGCAGGGCATTGGCGACCACCGTCAAGCCGGCGCCATCGGCGGCCTCAAGTCCGCCCGCATCGCCCTGGGTCAGCGCCTGGGCCGCGGCCGGGTCGGCCTGGTAGCGATCCCGTTCGTGGTCGTGCAGGGCGACCAGGATGGCGAGATCATCGGCGCTGGGCGCTCCGGCGCAGCACAGCCTGAAGCCATAGCGGCAGCGCTCAGCGGTCGATGCACCGCCCTCGCGCACCATGCGCCGGGCGAGGGCGCGGGCGGCCTCGATGTAGGCGGGATCATTCAGCGTGGTCAGCGCCTGCAGCGGGGTGTTGGTGCGCGGCCGCTTGAGCGTGCAGACTTCGCGGCTGGGCGCATCGAAGGTGATGAAGGAGGGATAGGGCGAGGTGCGGCGCCAGAAGGTATAGATGCCGCGCCGGTAGCGGTCCTCGCCGATAGCGTTCTTCCACTGATCGCCATTGTAGGGGATGTTCCATATGCCATCGGGCTGGAAGGGGAAGACGCTGGGCCCACCGACCTTGCCGCTCAACAGGCCGCTGGCGGCCAGGGCGACATCGCGGATCATCTCAGCTTCGATGCGGAAGCGCGCTCCGCGGGCGAGCAGTCGGTTGGCGGGATCGCGTTCGAGCATGGCGGTGCTAGCATGCGCCGACTGGCGGTAGGTCGCCGAGGTGACGATCAGGCGGAGCAGGGCCTTGATCTGCCAATGCGAACGCATGAATTCGCCTGCCAGCCAATCGAGCAGCTCGGGATGCGACGGCATCTGCCCCTGGACGCCGAAATCCTCGCTGCTCTCGACGATGCCCTTACCGAAGATCTGCTCCCAGAAGCGGTTGACGGTGACCCGGGCGGTGAGGGGATTGCCTTTGTCGACCAGCCAGCGAGCGAGCGCCAGGCGGTTGACCGGCTGGCCGGCCGGCAAGGGCGGGAGCACTGCCGGCACGCCGGCCTGGACCTGCTCGCCCTTGGCGAGGAAGGCGCCGCGGATATGGACGAAGGTGGACGGGGTGCGGTCGCCGGCGCGTTCCTGCATGACCATCGCGGTGCCGAGCGTGCGCGGGGCGAGCTGGGTCTCCAGTTCCTTGAGCTTGAGGCGATCGTCGGCGAGCGCGGGAGCGATGGAGGCGAAGTAGCTGATGACCGCGGCGCGGCTCGCGGCACTGCGCTTGTCGCTCGCCACCGCGAGGATCTCCTGCACCGCCTTGGGCAGCTGGACGGGATTCACCGCCTCCTGCCGTGTGCTCAGGCTCAGGCGGAAGCGTCCGATGATGTGCTGGGGATAGGGGGATTGTTGCTCGAGCGTCACCGTCACCGTGGCGCCTGGAGGGATGTCAGCGGCCGCGGCGATGAAGATCGCGGTGTGGGGCTTGCCGGTCTGGGGCTGGATGGCCCAGCCGGTATCCAATTTGCCGTCGATGGAATTGGCCACCGGCCAGTCCTGCTGCGAGAAATCGGCGCTGGCGGAGACCAGGCGGATGGCGCGGTCGCCGTTGCTTGAATGAACCGTGAGCTTGATCTCGCTGAGCACGAAGTTGCCGTTCCCCGCCGCCCCTGGCCCTGAGGCGGGCAGGCTGGCATCCGGCAGTACCTCGAGCCTGAGGCTGGCGATGCGGCTCAGCGAGGTGCGGCCGCTGATGGTGTAGGTGTCGCTGCTGGCCGGCTGGTGGGCGATGATCGAGCCGTCATCCAGCTTGCTCAGGCGGGTGCCGTGGGCGGCCGAGAATTCGTCCACCTCCAGTGCCGACCATGCGGCAGGCTCGGCCAGGCCCTTCTCCCAGGCCTCTTCGGCCGAGGCGAGCTCGGCACTCTTAGTCGCCATCGCGGCCTTCACCGCATCGATCGCGGCCTTGATGCGGTTCTGCTCGGCGGGATCGATCTCCTCGGTGAGCGTCAGCTCGGGTTCATCGGCGTTGTCGAAGAAGGCCAGCAGCTGGTAGAATTCGCGCTGCAGGAAGGGGTCATACTTGTGGTTGTGGCACTGCGAGCACTGCATCGTCGATCCGAGCCACACCTCGGCGGTGGTGCCGACGCGATCGACCAGGTTGTTCCAGCGCATCTCCTCGCGATCGACGCCGTCCTCCTCGTTGATCATGGTATTGCGATGGAACCCGGTGGCGATCCGCTGGCTGCGCGTCGCCTTCGGGAGCATGTCGCCGGCGATCTGCTCGATGGTGAACTGGTCGAATGGCATGTCGTGGTTGAAGGCGTCGATCACCCAGTCCCGATACGGCCATTGGCTGCGCCGCCGGTCCTTCTCATAGCCCTGGGTATCGGCGTAGCGCGCCAGATCGAGCCAGGGGCGGGCCCAGCGCTCGCCGTAATGGGGGGAACTGAGCAGGCGGTCGACCAGCCGCTCGTAGGCATCCGGGGCGCTATCAGCGAGGAAGGCATCGACCTCGGCGGGCGAAGGGGGCAGGCCGATGAGGTCCAGGCTGACGCGGCGGATGAGGGTGGCCTGGTCGGCAGGGGCTTCATGGGCGATGCCTGCCTGCTCGAGGCGCGCGAGCACGAAGCGGTCGATCGGATTGCGCACCCATGCCTGCTCCTTGACCGCCGGGAGCGGGATCTCGCCCGGGGAGATGTAGGACCAGCGCTTCGGCTTGGCCGCCAGCCCCGCGCTCTGTGGCCAATCGGCCCCCTGGTCGATCCAGCGCGACAGCAGGGCGATCTGCTGCGCGCTCAAGGCATCCTTCTTCTTCGGCATGCGCGGATCGTCGCCTTCGCCCAGCACGCGCTTGATCAGCAGGCTCCTGGCATGGTCATGCGGGACGATGGAGGCGCCATTGGTCCCGCCACGCATCGCCGCCTCGCGCTCATCGAGGCGCAGGTCGCCTTTCTGCTTCTGCGGCCCATGGCACTCGATGCAGGCAGCCTTGAAGATCGGTTCGATGTCGCGCGCGAAGTCCACAGCCGCTTCATCGGCCAGCACTGGGAGGAATGCCCCGAGGAGCGGGGCCAGCGCCAGGGCGGTGCGGCGGCGGAAGTTCATGGAGCCGATTCACCGATGCGCATGGAGGCATTCAGCATAGAGCCTGGTACAGGGTGCCTACCATGATGTTGATCCTTCAGCCAAGATGGTAAGCCATAGCAGCAGGATCAGGAATGTTTTCAAGCCCTTCGGCGGTGCGCCCGCATGCGCCCCGATCCCGGGGTGGCCGCGGCAGGCCAGGCGGGGGCAGGCAGGAACCGGCAATGCTCGCCCACCAGCCGTCTGGAGCAGTGCCTGTTTGGGTTGCCGGTGGAGGCCACGGCATTAGCGTGGAGGCTCATGAAATCCCGGCGTCGCGTCGCGTTGCTGATGGATGTGCACACGTCGTATGATCACGGTGTCGCTCGCGGCATCATCCGCTATGCGCGCCAGCACGGCAGCTGGCGGCTGTTCGGCCAGGGCTGGACGCTCGCCCAGGTCCCGGATGCGCGCTCCTGGGACGGCCATGGCATCATCACCCGCGTGCACCACCCGCGCGAAGTCGCCGCCCTGCTCGCTCCCGGGGTGCCGGTGGTGGATGTGTGCCGCACCTCGCCCCATCCGCGCGTGCACTCAACCGCGAATGACGATGAGGAGACCGGGAGGATGGCGGGGCGCTACTTCTTCGCCGCCGGGCACCGCCGCTTCGCCTTCTGCGGCTGCCCGGAGGGCGTCTATTCGCATCGCCGCTACCATGGCTTCATCACCGAGCTCGGCCTGGCGGAGGCCCAGCTGGAGAGCTTCTTGCGGCCGCGCACCTGGTGGCACCGTCCTGGCGGGGTGCCGGCGGTGCTCAAGGCCTGGATCAGCCGCTTGGAGCTGCCGGTGGCGATCCTGGCGGTCGATGATGCGATCGGGGTGAAGATCGCGCGGGCCTGCGCCGAGCTGGGCATCGCCATACCCGATCAGGTCGCCCTGGTCGGGGTCGACAACGAGGAGGTGCTATGCGAGCTGGCGAATCCGCCGCTGTCGAGCATCCCGTGCAACACCGAGCGCATGGGCTACGAGGCGGCGCGGCTGCTCGACCGGCTGATGGACGAAGGCGAACCGAAGCGCTCGCTGCATGTCTCGATCCCGCCGCTGCCCATCGTCGAGCGCGGCTCGAGCAACCGCTTCGGCAGCGACGATCAGGTGCTGCTCTCGGCGTTGCGCTACATCCACCATTCCGATCTGCTCAACATGCAGGTGCCCGACGTGGTCAAGATCAGCGGGCTCTCCCGCCGCGCGCTGGAGATGCGCTTCCGCCGCGAGCTCTCGCGCTCGATCCATGACGAGATCAGCCAGGCGCGCCTCGATCGCGCCCGCCATCTGCTGACCACCACCGATCAGACCATCCGCACCATCGCCCTGTCCAGCGGCTTCGCCAGCCCGCAGCGCTTCCATGCGGTGTTCAGGAAGAGGACCGGGATGCTCCCGTCCGCCTTCCGCACCAGGCACCGGGGCATCGCGGCCGGCCGCTAGGCTCCACGCGAAGCGGGCGGAGCCCGGGCTGCCCTAGTGGCGCGGGCGCACCAGCAGGCTGTCGGCGATCGCGCCGATGAGGATCACCAGCCCCATCACCGCGAAGGTCAGCGAGGTGTCCCAGCCGAGCAGGTTGACCAGGTTAGGGATGAGCTGGATGAGGATCACCCCGAGCACGATGCCGACCATCGATCCCTGGCCGCCACGCAGGCTGCAGCCGGCGACCACCGCGGCGGCGATGCCGTAGAGCTCGTAGAAGCTTCCATGGTTGCTCGGGGTGATGCCGCCGCTGTCGAAGGCGAAGAGGATGGAGGTGAGCGAGGCGGTGAGCGAGCACAGCACGTAGGCGATGGTGATCACCAAGCTGGTGCGGATGCCGGAATGGCGGGCGGCCTCCTCGTTGTGGCCGATGGCGTAGAGATGCCGGCCGAAGACCGTGCCATGCAGGAGCACGCCGCCTGCCCCGGCGACCATGAGCATGATCCAGAACGAGACCGGCACCCCGATGACATAGCCGTTGAGGAAATCCCGCACCGCGGAGAAGCCCTCGGCGCTGCCGAAGCCCTTGCTCTCGTTGCCGGCGATGAACTGCGCGGTGCCGCGGTAGATCAGCAGTCCGCAGAGCGTGACGATGAACGGCCACAGGCGCAGGCAGGTGATGAGCAGGCCGTGGCACAGGCCGAGGAACGCCCCCATGCCGAGGATGATCGGGAAGGCGAGATACCAGGGGACATGCCAATCGACGAGCAGGAAGCATTGCAGGATGCCGAGCAGCGCCAGCAGCGAGCCGACCGAGAGATCGATGCCACCGGTGATGATGACCAGCCCGAGGCCGACGGCGAAGATGCCGCTGATGCCCACCCGGCGCATCAGATTCTGCAGGTTCTGGGCGGTGAGGAACTGCTCATTGACCAACGCCAGCGAGATGCTGACCGCCAGGAGCAGGGCGAGGACGGCCAGTTCGCGCCGCCATGGTGCCAGGCGCGCCGCCAGCGTCGGCGCGCGCGTGGGGGTGGGGAGCCCGCTGCTCATGACGCCAGCCCCGGAGCCTGACCGACCGCCAGATGCATGACCGCCTCCTCGGTGATGTCGTCGCCGGTGAGGATGCCCGCGAGCTCCCCTTCGTGCATCACCGCCACCCGGTCGCTCTGCAGGATGACCTCCTCCATGTCCGAGCTGACCATCAGCACCGCGGCGCCTTCCGCGGCGAGTCGGCGTATCAGCTGGTAGATCTCATGCTTGGCGCCGACATCCACACCGCGGGTTGGCTCATCGAGGATGACCACCTGGGGGTTGGTGGCGAGCCATTTAGACAAGACCACCTTCTGCTGGTTGCCGCCGCTCAGGCTCGAGGACTTCGCCTCGCTCGACGTGGCCCTGATGCCGAGGCTGCTGATGGCGCCTTCCGCGGCCCGCCGTTCGCTCGCACGATCGATCAATCCGCGCCGGACATGGCGGTGGAGGGTCGCCATGGTGGCGTTCTCGCGGATCGACATCTCGAGGATCAGCCCGGCAAGCTTGCGGTCCTCGGGGACCAGCGCCAGGCCGACGCTGATCGCATCGCAGGGACTGCGCACCCGCAGCGCCCGCCCATCCAGGCTCAGGCTGCCTTCGAGCATGGCATCGATGCCGAACACCGCGCGTGCGACCTCGCTGCGTCCCGCGCCGACCAGCCCGGCGAGCCCGAGCACCTCGCCACGCCGCACGTCGAGATCGATGGTGTGGCCCGGCCATGCCTGGGTGCGCAGGGCGCGGATGGCCAGGCCCCCGGCCGAGGCGCCCACCGCGGTGCGGGCCGCCGCAGGCGGAAGGTCGCGGCCGACCATCAGGCGCACCAGGTTGGCGTGGGTGAACTCAATGCCGGTGAGCCCGCCGGCCAGGCGCCCATCGCGCAGGACCACCGCTCGTCCGCAGCTCCTGGTCAGCTCGTGCAGCCGGTGCGAGATGTAGACCACGGTATGGCGATGGGCAGCCAGGTCGGCGATGATCTCCAGCAGCCGGTTGGCCTCGGTCAGCGTCAGGGACGAGGTCGGTTCATCCATGATGATCAGGCGGGCATCGAGGGAGAGCGACTTGGCGATCTCCACCAGCTGCCGCTGCGCGAGCGAGAGGTGGGTCAAGGGCGTGCCCGGGTCGAGGTCAAGGCCCACGCGCCTGAGGATGGGCGTGGTCTCGCGGTGCATGCGTGCGCGATCGATGAGGACGCCCATGCGCCTGGGCTCCCGGCCGAGGAAGACGTTGCCGGCGATGTCGAGATTCTCGAAGACGCTGAGTTCCTGGTGGACGAAGGCGATCCCCAGCCGGGTGGCATCGGCGACCGAGCCGATGGCGGCCTGCTGGCCGTTGAAGTGGATCGACCCCGAGTCAGCCTGGTGGATGCCGCCGAGGATCTTCATCAGCGTCGATTTGCCGGCGCCATTCTCCCCGATCAGCCCGATCACCTCGCCTTCGGCGGCGGAGAAATCGACACCATGGAGGGCGGCAACTCCGCCGAAGCTCTTGGAGATGCCCCTCATCTCGAGCAGCGGGACTGTCACTGTCCGCGCAGCTTCTTCAGCTTGGCGCGGAACTCGTCGACGTTCGCAGCCTTGATGTTCTGGGTCGAGACGATGATCTTCTTGTCGGCGGGGATGAAGGAGGTGTCCCCCGACAGGTAGCGGTTCATCAGGATGATCGATCGATAGCCGAATTCATACGGCTGCTGCACCACCGTCCCCTGCACGGTGCCCGACTTGACGCCATCCAGGGTCTCGTCCTCCTCGTCGAAGGAGACCACCTTGACCTTGCCGCTCTTGTCGGCGTCGCGCAAGGCGCTGAGGATCGCCGGCACATTGTAGGCCCACAGCCCCACCATGCCGCTGATGTCAGGATACTTCACCAGGGTATCGGCGGCATTGGCCTTGGCCCGCGCGCGGTCGCCATCGTCGGTGCGCAGATCGATGACGGTGATGGAAGTCCCCTGGAGCGCCTCGCGCAGTCCCTGGAAGCGCTCGATGGCGTTCTGCTGGTCCTTCTTGCCGACGAACACCATGATCTTGCCGCCCCCGGGCAGCGCCTCCTTGACCATCTCGCCCGCCGCGCGCCCGGCGCTCACATTGTCGGTGCCGAGATAGAACGCCCGCTGCGAGGCCGGTGCATCGCTGTCCTGGCAGATCAGCAGGCCCTTGGCGGCAGCCTGGTCGAGCATGGCGGTCTGGTTGGCGGCATCGACCGGGCTGATGGCGATGCCCACGACCCCCTTGACCAGAAGATCCTCGACGATCTCCTTCTGCTTCGCGGCCGTCCCATCCCCGGTGCGGAACTCCACGGATACCGTCGGCAGTTCGCGCTTGGCGGCCTCGACGCCGACCTTGGCGATGTTCCAGAAGTCGGCTGAGAGGTTGGTGACGAAGGCGAGCTTGCGCGTCGCTGCCTGGCCATGGCTGCCCGGGGCAGCGCTCTCGGCCTTGCCGTCGCCGCCACCGCAGCCGCTGATGATGATGGCGATCACGCTGGCTGCGATCAGCAGTCCGGACGGGACGATGGGGATGGCGGCTCGCGGCACGTCGTTCTCCAAGAATGGGCGCATGCTACTCGGCAGACCGTGGGCGCAACGGCCGCCCCTCGCCGGAGCTGGGCAGGTGCGTCAGCTGTGCTGGAGGTGTGCCTCGTGCAGCCTGGGCGAGAAGATCTCCTCCAGCGCCCGGCGCATCACCGCGGCATCCGGTTCGATGCCGGTCCAGTAGCGGATGCCGATGACGCCCTGGTTGACCAGCATGCCCAGGCCATCGATCACCCGGCAGCCCGCGGCGCGGGCATCGCGTATGAAGCGGGTCTGGGGCGGATTGGGGATGACATCCGCCACCACCATGCTGCTGGTCAGGCTCGCGACCTGGAGCGGCAGGCGCGCGTGGGCGTCCGGATAGAGCCCGATCGAGGTGGCGTTGATCACCACATCGGCGCTGCTGGGGAGGCGGTAATCGCCCTGCCAGTCGACGTCCTCGACCTCGGCGCGCAGGCGCGTGCGCATGAGCTCGACCAGCGAGGCGGCGCGCGTGCGACCGCGGTTGACGATGATGAAGGACGCCGCCCCGGCGAGGGCAAGCTCGACCGCGATGGCCCTGGCGGCGCCACCGGCGCCGAGGATGACGATGCGCTTTCCGGCCGGATCGAGCATCTGCCTGAGGGATTGCACGAAGCCCTTGCCATCGGTGTTCTCGCCGATCAGCCGGCCATCCCGGCGGACCACGCAGTTGACCGCCCCCATCAGGGATGCCGATTCGCCGAGGCCATCCAGATGGGGGATGACCGCCACCTTGTGCGGCAGGGTGCAGTTGAAGCCGCGGAAGCCCATCGCCCGCGCCCCGCATACAGCATCGCCGAGGCCGTCCGGCGATACCTCGAGCGAGAGGTACCGCCACGGCAGGCGGTGATGCCGATAGGCGGCCTCGACCATCGCCTGCGACGGGTTCTCGGCGATCGGCTGCCCGAAGACACCGGTCAATTCCTGCTTGAAGGAGGGAGCGCTGGTCATCTGGCGGAGATCCTTGCGGCTAGGTGCGGGGTTGGGGGGCTGGGCAGGGGCGTGCCCGTGCCCGCGGGTGTCAGCGCAGGATCGCGCCGCTGAGAGGTACGCCATCGGTGGCGATCACCTGCATGTCGTGGATGCCGGGCCCGTCGGCCGAGGCGTAGGTCCACACCACCTGCTTGTCCGGCGTGACCTCGAAGAGCCGGACCTCGCCCGGCCTGGCGGCATAGCTGTTGACCACGGTATTGCCGTTGGGCAGGCGCTGCACCCCGCAGGCATCCTTGATCAGGCCGCCGACATCGGCATTGGTCAGCTCCCACACCACCTTACCCGCGGGATTGTACTCGGCCACACGGTTGGAGTGCGTCAGGCCGACCAGGGTGTTGCCGTTGGGCAGGCGGATGGCGGTGAACGGCCAGCTCTCGATCTTGTGCTGGGGATCGCCGGGGGTGGTGGTGTCGATCTGGTCGATGACCGCACCGGTGCGGTCATAATGCTTGACCGCGAAATCGAGCAGGTGCGGGCACAGGTAGGTGCCATCGGGCAGCTTGCGCGTCATGCGCGTCTGCATGTGGGCATTGCCGGTCTGGCAGGCGAGCGGGAACTCGACCACCGCGTGGCCGCTGGCGTCGAGCTCCAGCAGCCGCGGCTTGGGGCCGGACTCGGTCAGCACGTAGGTCCCTTCCGGGGTCTTCTGGATGCTGTTGACCTCGTCCTGGGTGCCCTGGTAGCTCCATACCACGGTCAGGTCGCGGGTGACCTCGGCGGCCCCGCCATGAGGGAAGGCCTGGCAATGGGCGACCGCCAGCAGCAGATTGCCGTTGGGCAGCACCCAGCCTTCGCGGGTCGGATTGGGATAGGTGACCGTGACCACTCCGGCGGCTGCACCGCTCGCCCATTCCATCAGGTAGGTCTTGCCGCCGGTGGCCAGGAACGAGTGCACGTGGGTGGATGGCGCGGTGTCGGAGGCCATCGCAGCCGGGGCCGCCAGCAGAGCCAGGAGCGGGGCGATGAAGCGTGCAGCGTGCATCATGAGAGTATCCCATCGAGTATTTCGCCATGGACATCGGTCAGCCGCATGTCGCGACCGCCATAGCGGAAGGTGAGGCGCTTATGGTCGACGCCGAGGAGGTAGAGCATGGTGGCATGGAGGTCGTGGATATCGCATTTCTTGTCGATGGCCTTGTAGCCGTACTCGTCGGTCTCGCCGTAGACGGTGCCACCCTTGATGCCGCCGCCTGCCAGCCAGACGGTGAAGCCGAAGGGATTGTGGTCGCGGCCATCCGAGCCCTGGGCGAAGGGGGTGCGGCCGAATTCGCCGGTCCAGATCACCAGGGTGTCCTTGAGCAGGCCCCTGGCCTTGAGGTCCTTGAGCAGGGCGGCGATCGGCTGGTCGACCGCACGGGCATTGTCGGCGTGGCCCTGGCGCAGGTTGCCGTGCTGGTCCCAGCGGTCGGCGCCGCCTCCGACATTGGGGCAGGTGAGCTCGATGAAGCGCACCCCGCGCTCGACCAGCCGCCGCGCGACCAGGCACTGCATGCCGTAGGTGCGGGTGTGCGGGTAGGCGGCATCGAGGCCATAGAGGTGCTTGGTCGCCTCGCTCTCGCCTGAGATGTCCATCAGGTTCGGCACCGAGGACTGCATGGCATAGGCCATCTCGTAGTTGGCGATCATCGACTCCAGCGCATCCTGGTGCCCGGCGCGGTCGATGAGCATGCCATCGAGGGAGCGCATCAGCGCCAGCTTGCGGCTCTGCAGCTCCGGTCTGGCCTCGTGCGGCCTGATGTTGTCGACCGCCTCGGCACCGGGGCGGAACAGCGATCCCTGGAAGCTCGCGGGCAGGAAGCCGCTGTTGAAGCAGTCGATGCCTCCCGGCGGTATGAGCCCGCCATTGAGCACCACGAAGCCGGGCAGGTCGCGGCAGGCGCTGCCGAGTCCATAGGTGGTCCAGGCGCCCATGCTCGGCCGGCCCTGGAGCCCCGAGCCGCTATGCAGGAAGTAGTTGGCGTTGGTGTGCTCGGAGAAGTTCGCGGTCATCGAGCGGACCACCGCGATGTCGTCGATGCACTCCCCGATGTGCTGGAACAGCTCGCTCACCGGGATGCCGCTCTGGCCATAGGGCTTGAACGACCACGGGCTCGCCAGGACATTGCCGTTGTTGTTGAACTGAGTCGGCTCGATCTTCATGCGGAAGGGCTTGCCGTGCTCCTTCTCGAGCAGCGGCTTGGGGTCGAAGGAGTCGACCTGGGAGACGCCGCCGTCCATGTAGAGGAAGATCACGCTCTTGGCCTTGGCGGGATGGTCGAGGGCACGGCGTGGCGAGGGCCCGCCGTCATCGGCATAGGCCACGTCCGCCAGGAGCGCCCGCAGGGCGGTGGCGCCGAAGCCGAGGGCGCAGCTCGCCAGCAGCGAGCGCCTGGTGCAGGCGTGGATATCGCGCAGCTGGGGGTTCATGCCTGGCTCCTCATTGGACGAAGATGAATTCTTTGGTGTTGAACAGGACGTGCGCGAGATCGGTCCAGGCTTGCGGGGACGGCGCCTCGCCGGGCTTGCCGCTGCCGAGGAAGGCGAGCGCCGCCGAGACCTCGCCTGCGCTCGGCGGCCGCGCGTAGGCCTGCCGGAACATCACGGCGATGCGCTTCGCGGCATCGCGCTCGGGCGCGAGGCGCTTGGCCCACACCTCGGCCTGCTGGATGACGAAGGGATCGTTCATCAGTGCCAGCGCCTGGGCCGGCACATTGGAGGAGGCGCGTCGGCCCATGGTGTTGAAGGGGATCGGCGTATCGAAGGCCAGCATCATCGGCGAGAGGAAGTTGCGGGTGACCGAGAGGTAGATGCTGCGCCGGCCATTGCCATCGAGCGGACCGCTCTCCGGCCGTCCGCGTCCCTGCATGGAATCGGTGAGGTGGATGGGGACGGGCGGCCCGAACTGGCCGGCATCGAGCCGTCCGGAGACCCCGAGGATCTCATCGCGGATGGCCTCGCCCTCGAGGCGGCGGATGAAGGCGCGATGGAGCAGCCGGTTGTCGGGATCCTTGGCATCCTGTGGACCATCGGCGGCGCTCGACATGCGGAAGGTCGAGGAGCAGAGGATGCTGCGGATCAGGCGCTTGATCGACCAGCCGTCGTTGACGAACTGCTGCGCCAGGTAGTCGAGCAGCTCGGGATGCGTCGGGCGTTCGCCCAGGGCGCCGAGATTGTCGACCGATGCGACGATGCCCCTGCCGATGAGGTGGTGCCAGACCCGGTTGACGATCACCCGCGGCACGAAGGGGTCGCTCGGGGAGAGCAGGCGATCGGCCCATTCGAGGCGGCCGCTGCCGCTGGTGATGGCGGGCTGGTCCGCGCCGAAGATGGATTCGGGCAGCCGCCGCGGTGCGACCGCGCCGAGGTTGTGCGAGCTGCCGCGGATGTAGACGTGCCCATCCACCCCGGTGCCATCGAGCATGGCCATCGCCAGATGCGACTTCTCCTGGATGCCCTTGGCGATCTCCGCCTGCCGTTGGCCGAGGTCGTGCAGCGGGGCGCTGTCAGCCGCTCCGACCAGCGCCGGATGGGCGAGCAGCCAATTGGCCAGCGCCGCCCAGGCGCCGGCATCGCCATCGCTGCCCTGACCGCCCGCCACATGCGCCAGCGCCTGCTCCATCAGCGTCTGCAGGCCGCCGGCCAGCGACTCGCAGCTGTTCGCCGAGCGCAGGCATGCTGCCAGGGGTGCTCTTGGCGGCGGCGGCGGCGGTGGGGAGGCGCCCTGGAGCAGCAGCGCGACGGCGAAGTCGTCCTGCTCGGCGGTGAACTCGAAGTGCGCCAGATGGCCGGCATAGGAGCGCAGATCCATGCCGATCCAATGCCAGCCCGGGGTCTTGCCATCGCAATGCTGGACCAGGCTGCCATGCAGGGGGCCGTTGATCAGGTAGTGGGAATCGACTGCAGCATAGATCGCGCCCTTGCCGCGCAGCAGGATGCGGATCTCGCTGTCGCCGAGGGTGAGGTTGCGCGTGCGCAGCGTCCTGCCGGCACGCAGGTAATTCAGCGCGCCGACGTCGAGGGCGCTATCGCCTGCCAGGCCGAGGCCGCGCCACAGCGGATCGAAGCAGCCCTCGGCGCGCTCGTTCAGGATCAGGTGGGGCTGGGCGGCATCCGGCCCATAGGACCAGGACCCCGCCTCGGCGGCACCCGCGCCGTACGACACGTCATCGGGGATCCAGCTCTCATGGGGATCGGCGTAGGAGACCAGGGTGGTGCAGGCGGCCACCGCGGCGGCGAAGTCGCGCTCGGCCTTGTCGAGCTCGCCGGCGCGGCCCGCGGCCAGGGCCGCGCTCTGCGGCTGGCGCTCTGCGGCAGGCAGCTGGCGGATGGCGGCCAGGACGCTGAAGGGGTCGTCATGCTGGCCCGCGGTGGCTGGCCCGAGGTGCGCGCACCAGGCGGCGAGGCGGCCGTGCTCGAGATGATGGGCATCGGCGATGGCGGCGATCTGGCTGTCGGACGGGCTGGGCGGCGCCTCCAGGCTCGCCAGCAGGTAGTCGCGCAGCTTCGCCACCCCGCCGGCCAGCGCCGCGGCGGTGGCGAGGCGCAGGGCATGGTCTGACTCGCGGCGCAACGACTGTAGGCGGGCGGCGACCTCGCGGTTGTGCTCCAAGCTCTCGAAGCGCACCAGGCGGTAGCTGCTGCTCTGGATGAAGGCGTCGAGGGCGTAGTAATCCCTAGTCAGGATGGGATCGAACTTGTGGTCATGGCAGCGGGCGCAGCCGACCGTCAGGCCGAGGAAGGTCTTGCATGAGACATCGACCATGTTGTCGAGCCGGTCTGCTTCGTCCTGGCGGATGTCCACCGGGGAATGCACGCCTTCGCCGAGGAACCAGAAGCCGGTGCCTATGATCGACTCATTGAAGCCCTGGGAAGGGTTGAGGCGGGGCTTCGCCAGCAGATCGCCGGCGATCTGCTCGCGCACGAACTCGTTGTACGGCAGATCGCTGTTGAGGGCGCGGATGACATAGTCGCGGTATTGCCAGGCATTCGGGATGGTGAGGTCGAATTCGTGCCCGCGTGACTCGCCATAGCGCACCAGGTCGAGCCAGTGGCGGGCCCAGCGCTCGCCATAGCTGGGCGAGGCGAGCAGGGAATCGACCAGCTTCTCATAGGCATCGCTCGACTGGTCGGCGATGAAGGCTTCGATCTGCTCGCTGCTCAGGGGCAGTCCGGTGACCGCGAAGCTCGCCCGTCGTGCGAGCGTGCGGCGGTCTGCTTCCGGGGCAGGATGCAGGTCATTGGCTTCCAGCTTTGCGAGCACGAAGCGGTCAATCGGCGAGCGCCCCCAGCCATGCGACGAGACATGCGGCGGTTCGCCCGCGCGGATAGGTGCCCACGCCCAGTGATCGGCATCGGTGCTGCTGATGACCTTGCCGGCGATGGGCAGCGGACTGCCGGTGGAGGAGCCCGCCGGCCAGTAGGCGCCGCGGGTGATCCATTCGCGGAAGATGGCGACCTGCTGTTCGCCCAGGCGCTTCTTGGGCGGCATCTGGAGGTCGGCATCCTGATAGGACACCGCCTTGATCATCAGGCTGGTGTCGGGCTTGCCCGGCACCAGCGCCGGGCCCGTCTCGCCGCCCTTTAGCAGCGTGGGCAGCGAGTCGACCCGCAGGCCGCCCTTGCTCTTGCCCGACTTCTGGGAATGGCAGGAGTAGCATTGCTCGCTCAGCAGGGGCCGCACGCTGATCTCGAAGAAGTCGGCATCCGATTGGCCGGTCGCGCCCTCGACGGTACCGCCCAGGCCGCTGGCGGCCAGCAGGCAGAGGGCGATCGTCGGAAGGAGGGCGGGCAGGTGCATGCTGGCGTTGGGTGCTGTCAGAGCATACCCGCCAATGCCGGTGCCGTTTGGGCGGGATGGGGTGTAAAAGGAACTTTTTGCGCAATCGCATGGTTCATATGCGCAAATCCGACCGGGGCAGGACGCGCTGGCGGCCCAGGACGGTTGCTACGGTGGGAAGCTGGCGATGCGGCCTTCCCGACGGGATATCCCGGTCCGTCCGCGCGCTGTCGCCCTTGGACCCATGAGCGTCCGCTAACAGGGCGCCGAACATCGCCGGGGGATGGCCGGCCGCAGCGCTGCCAGCCTGCAGGACCCCGCCCTCAGGACGAATCTCGCGGAACCCTGCTGGTTACGGGTGGGCCAGCGACCCGATCAGCATGATCCCGCCGGCGTACCATGAGGTGCCGGCGTATTTGCCCGGATTCTTCACCAGGTCGCTGCGGTTCTGTTCGAACAGGATCTTGGCCTTGTCTGGGACGGCGGCGTCGAGCCGCACGGTGACGGCATGCAGGGCGTCGGGCAGTTCCGAAGCGATGCGCAGGGAGGCGAGACGATGATAGGTGCAGTAGCCGTCGATGCGGGCGACGGTGCGCGGGGCCCCGCCATCCACGGTCACGATCAGCTGACCGCAGTCGGGCCCGACCAGGTCGTAGATCGATACCGCCGTGCCGGTGAACGAGAAGGTCAGGGTGGTGCCGGGCTTCTCCGCGCGGTAGAGGCTGGGGACGCGGTCGCCGAAGCTCTTGGCACGGGGATCGGTGGCCGAATCCAGCTTGACCCAGCCTTCGCCGAGAGTCGCCTGGTCCAGGGGCAGCAGCTTGGCCTGCTCGTAATTGTCGGCGACCAGCGCCTTGGGTACGGCATGCGGTCCCCGCTTGCCGATGGCCAGGAGCTCCGGCAGGTGGCGGGTGAGGATCTCGTTGTAGAGCACATGACCGGCATCGGTGGGGTGGGTATTGTCCTCGGTGAACAGTAGCTTGGTGCCCAGGGCCTGGCGTTCGGCGTCGTTCGCCTTGGTGGTGCGGAAGACCAGCGTGCCGGCGCGCTCGCGCGCGGAGACCTCGACGCCGAGATGAACCGAGGGGATGCCGTAATGGTCGGCCAGGACCTCCATGGCGCTGGCCGCACGCGGGAAATGGCCGTCCTTGAAGTCGCCGAGCATGCCGCCGGTCAGGGTATAGACGTAGCAGATGTCGGTGGCCGGATTGGCGGCCCAGATCTGCCGCACGATGCCTTCCATGCAGCGATGGATCATGAGCGGCTCGGCACCGCCATCATTGACCGCGAACTCGACGAAGACCAGATCGGGCTTGTGGCGCAGGACGTCGTAGCCGAGCCGGTAGACGCCCAGATCGGACCCGGTGCCGCCGATGGCAGCATTGATCTCGGTGATCGCAGCTTGCGGGAACTGGTGCTTGAACCATGCCAGCGACTTGACCCGCCAACCGGGTGCGGCGGTGATGCTGCCGCCGAAGTAGGCGATCGAGACCGGCGCACCGGCGTTGAGCTTGGCCGCCACGTTGGGCAGGCCTTCGCGCGGTGTGCATTCGGTCGCCGGGTGCAGTGCCTGCGGCTCAGCTGCCAGAGCCGCGGCGACGAGGGCGGCGAGCAGGAGCAGCGGCCGGCAGCAGGCGGAGATGCGGTCGCGGGACGCTGACGCCTTCGGCTGCGTGGCGTACGCGCGATCATCGGGGAAACGCATCAGCGGGCCGGCAGCGATGGTCGGAACGGACGTCATGGGGCGCTTCCTGGATGGGAGGGGGGATCGTCACGTGCGCTCGAGTATCGCCTCAGCGGCCGTGGGACAATGCTCTGCCCATGGGGCACGCAGGAATGCGGGTGATGGAGCCCGCGAGGCCCTGCCGTCCGGCTCAGCCCTGCAATTCCCCGGATGCCGCGGGGCCGGGCAGCCCGGCCACCACCTCGGCATCGGAGCGGTCTGGGTTGATGCAATCGGCGATGATGTGATCGGCCAGCTCACCGAGGTACTCGGTCAGCACGCTGTCCATCTCGAGGTATTCAGGCCACAGGCGAGTATCGACGTCGTGTTTGCTGATCATCACGCATACCGAGGTTCGGCGCATGCGGTGATGGCGATAGGGCCGGTAGCCGAGCGAACGGCAGAGCGCGAGGAACAGGCGCAGCGACCAGGGGTTGTTCAGCGAGAAGCGGTACTCGACCACCGGATGCCCTGCGGCAGCGGCCTCGGGCACGACGCCGATGCGCTGCTGCAGCCGGTCGATTGCCGCCTGGGCGGCATGGCGCTCTCCGGCCGTGGTCGCGCCCTGGAAGAGCGCCTTGATCTTGGCGAGCTTGTCCCGGATCTGCTGGTCGTTAGTCATCCCGTGGCTCCGCGGCGCACATAGCGCGTGCCGCGCTTGCGGCCGATGACGCGGGCATGGCCGTCGGCGATCAGGCGCTGCAGCAGGAGGCGCACGCTGTCGGCATCCAGACCGGTGGCTGACCGAGCCGCGGCATTGTCCAGCGCCTCGCCGGTGCGCAGCAGGGCCTTGAGCTGGCGGTAGGGCTCAGACTGCTGGCCGCTTGCGGCCGACCGCACCGCTCGCTCCGGCGCGGTCGGACGTCTGCGCCGACGACCGGCTGCCTGCGGCGGCTGAGCGGGTGGCGACTGATCGAGCTCGAGGCCGAACAAGGCTCCGACGTCATCGCTGCTGAGGGTGCGATGCGCCGACGAGGTGGAGGTCGGGGCCGCGAGTCCGGAACCGGCAGTGGCCAAAAGGTCCGTGGCGGACACCTGGCGCAGGGTGAAGAGCAGCTCCGGTTGCTGGTCGAGGCGGGCGCCCACGCCATAGAGGACTGCCGCCACATGCTTGCACATCGAGGCTGCATCCGGGCAGCTGCAATCGAGGGCGATCTCCGCCGGGCTGGGGAATAATCCGTCGCCCGTGCGGCAGAGGCGCGCCATGACGCCGCGCGAGAAGCGCCCCTGCAGCAGCTCGACCAGCGAATCGATGCCGCCGGCGCAGTCTCCCACCAGGCGGGACCAGCGCGCCTTGGGCACCGCTGTGACCTGCACGGTGGTGCGATAGATGGACGAGCCGCTGACGCGCCCGAGGATGCGCCCCGGCTCGATCTGGAGGTCGACCACCGAGCCATTGCGGACATAGGTGCGGCCGCGCGGCAGGCGGTTGGCGTAGTCGCTGTAGGCCTCGAGATTCTCGCACCAGGCCATGCCCCAGGGGGTGGTGGCGATCTTGCGGCCTGACACCGTCACTGGCGTGATGCGCTGGCCTTTCTTCGCCAGCGCCGCCATCTCCAGCGCGGCCTTTCGCCGTCGCTCGGCCACGGGCACATAGGGTTGCCATTGGTAGAACATGGTTCAATCCTGGGCGCTTGCGTGGTTCAGGTCAAGGCTGACGAGGTGCAGCAATTCCTCATCGCCCAGCTCGGTGAGGGCGATCTCGCCGCTCTGGTCGCCATCGATGAGCTGGTCGGAGAGCTGCCGTTTGCCAGCGATCATCTCCTCGATGCGCTCCTCGACGGTGCCGCGGCAGGTGAATTTGTGCACCAGGACGTTGCGCGTCTGACCGATGCGGAAGGCGCGGTCGGTGGCCTGGTTCTCGACCGCGGGATTCCACCAGCGGTCGAAGTGGATGACGTGCGACGCGGCGGTGAGGTTGAGCCCGGAACCGCCGGCCTTGAGCGAGAGCACGAAGAAGGGAATGCGCTCATCCTCCTGGAACCGGCTGACCAGGTCCTTGCGGATCTTGACCGGGGTCTCGCCGGTCAGCACCAGCCCGCTGTGGCCGAAGATGCCGCCGAGGAAGGCTGCGAGCGGGGATGCCATCTCGCGGAACTGGGTGAACACCAGCACCTTGTCCTGCTTGGCGGCGATGACCTCGGCCAGCTCGCGCAGGCGGCCGAGCTTGCCGCTGTCGGCCTCGTCCCAGGCGCCATCCCCCAGCCAGTGCGAGGGATGGTTGCAGATCTGCTTGAAGCGCATCAGGTAGCCCAGGACCAGGCCCCGGCGTTCGATCCCGGAGGTGGTGGCGATGGCCTTGGCGAGCTGCTGGACGGATTGCTGGTACAAGGCGGCCTGGCGCTTGGACAGGCTGCAGAAGGCCGTCATCTCGGTCTTGCCGGGCAGGTCGGCGATCACCGTCTTGTCGGTCTTCAGGCGCCTGAGGACGTAGGGCTGGACGAGCCGGCGCAGGGGGGCATAGCCCTGCGGCGAGCCGGCGAGAGCCCTGGTCCAGGCGGTGAACGGCTTGGCCCCCCCGAGCAGGCCCGGATTGATGTAGTCGAACAGCGACCACAGGTCGCCCAGGCGGTTCTCGATCGGGGTGCCGGTCAGCACGATGCGCGCCTGGGCCTTGAGCTGCTTGGCGGCGCGGCTCTGGCGCGTGCCCGGATTCTTGATCGCCTGGGCCTCGTCGAGGATGGCCAGGCGCCAGGCGGTCGAGATCATCCAGGGCAGCCGGTGCAGCGAACCGTAGCTGGTGACCACCAGATCGGTGCTGGCGAGCTGGTCGGCGGTCGTGGCGGCCAGGCGCTCGGCGGGAATGCTCGAGGGATGGGCGATCAGCACGCTGAGCGATGGCGCGAAGCGGGCGATCTCCTGCGCCCAGTTGGCGAGCAGCGATGCCGGAGCGACCAGCAGGCTCGGCATCCGGCCGTCCTGGCGCTTGAGCACCACGAGCAGGGCGATGATCTGGATGGTCTTGCCCAGGCCCATGTCATCGGCCAGGCAGGCGCCCAGGCGAAGACGCGTCAGCAGATGCAGCCAGCGCACGCCGACCTCCTGGTAGGGGCGCAGGGTGGTCCGCAGCTCGGCACCGGGGCTCACCACGGCGAGGCCATCAGGGCCACGCAGGCGCGCCAGGGTCTCGGCCATCCACGGCCCGGCGACCACCTGCGACCAATCAGCCTCCGCTCGCGCCTGGGCGGCGGCCTCGGATGTGCCGGCGCCCGAGAGCAGGCGCATGGCCTGGTGGAAGCCCAGGCCCTCGCTCTCGGCCAGCTTCTCCACCTCGCGGAAATGCGCGATGGTCTGCTGCAGCCGCTTGCTGTCGATCTCCACCCAGCGGCCCCGGATCAGCACCAGGCCCTGGCTGGCCTTCAGCAGCTGCGTCATCTCGGCTGGGGTCAGCGGCTCGCCGTCCAGGGTCACCGAGACGCTGAAGTCGAGCAGGGTGTCCAGGCCGACGGCGGAGGGCGGGGCGGAGCCGACCGTGGCCGAAACCCGCGGGCGTGCCGGGCGGCTGCCCCGCCAGCTGGCGGGCATACGCACCACGAGACCTGCCTGCTCGAGCTGCGGCGCGTCCTGGAGGAAGCGCAGCGCCTCCGCCGCGGTCCAGCGCAGCGGATGGTAGATCGCCCGCTCATCGATCAGCGTCTTCAGCCACGGGCACTGCTCGGCTGCCCGCTGGAGGGGCTGGAGCAGCCCGAATAGGCGCTTCTTGTCGGCCGCACCGGCGAATTCGCGCAGCGCCTGGCCTAGGGGCTGGTGCTTCGCCGTGCCCTGCGCCGACAGGCGGGTGGTGTAGGTCGCCAGGAAGGCGAACGGTGTGGCGGCATCCGTGCGGTTCTCGGCCAGATGCACGTGCACGCGGCCGACCAGGTTCCAGGCCTGGTGGCGCTGGTGCAGGAAGTCCTGGAGCGGCTGGCGCGCGGCGGCGAGCTCCTGCTGCAGGGCGGCGGCGAGTCCGTCCCAGAGCTGCTGCAGCACCTCGGCGTTGAGGTACTCGGCGCCGTCCATGGGCGGCGCCGTCCAGGCCAGCGTCTGCAGTTCGCCGAGGTCCGGGGCGGGGACGGCGACCGCCTGATCGGCGTCCTCGGGCAGCGTGCATACCCCAGCCACGAAGCGGGCGGCAAAATCGCGCCACCAGCCGAGCACGGGCGGCAGGGCCATGCCGACCGCGCACGCGCCGAGGGCGAGCAGGCCATGCCCCGACCCCTGCCTGAAGGCCTCGCTGAGGCGGCTGGCGATCGCCTCCGGCACCGGCGGGGCATCCTCGCGTTGGGCCAGCAGCAGGTGGCCGAGCGGTGTCATGGTCAAGGTCACCGGGTGCTCAGGCATGGGGATGGTTGATTCTGGGCGCTTGGCAGCGATTGCCACCCCCCGGCGCCTCCTCCTAGTTGCCTTCCCTGGATGAGTCCGGGACGCTTAGCCGGGGTGTCCGCGGCCGAGGGGGGGTGTCCCCTACCGGGCTGCCGGTGCGGAAGGCGCAAGGGGGCGCCGTGTCGCATGCAGGCCAGGGCCAACCACCTAAGCCGGGTCAACACCTGGGCCAGCACCGGGTATTTTTAACCAGGATTGTATGGCCGTCGAGGCGGAGACCCTATGTTGCCGGTAGCCACCCGTATCGGCATGACGCTACTGTGCGTCCTGGCGCTGCCGGTCGCGTCGCTGTCCAGCGCGGAACCGGACAGCGATGCCGAGCTGGCGGCTCTGCGTGCAGCGGCGACCAAGACCTATCACGATCAGGTCGCCCCCTTCATCGCCACCTACTGCACGCATTGCCATGGCGAGAAGAAGAAGAAGGGCGGGGTGACCTTCGAGTACGCGGTCAAGAACCCGGGCACCTCGGCATTCCGCGAACTGTGGCACCAGGCGGTCACCAACGTCAAGTCGCACGACATGCCCCCCGACAAGGAGGAGAAGCAGCCCACCGCGCAGGAGCGGCAGATGTTCGTCACCTGGGTCGCCGGGATGAAGCATCTCAGCCCCAAGGATCCGGGCGAGTTCGTCATCCGCCGCCTGAGCAAGGCCGAGTACGGCAATACGTTGCATGATCTCTTCAACCTCGATCCCCAGGTCGCCAGCGAGCTGCCGGACGAGGTGTTCGGCGCGGGCTATACCAATTCCCTCTCGCCGCTGCTGATGGAGCAGTACCTGATGGTCGCCAACGAGGTTCTCGACAAGGTCCTCGCGCCCGCAGGCTCTCCTCCCACTCCCGTACAGCAGCAGCTGTTCGGCGCCGCGTCGCACGACGGCAAGGACAGCCAGGCGGCGGCTCGGCCGGTGGTCCAGGCGCTCGCCAGGCGCGCGTACAGGCGGCCGCCATCCGAGGCGGAGATCGACGTGCTGATGCATGTCTACTCGCTGGCGACCGACAAGGGCAAGGCCTACCCCGAGGCGATGCGCCTGGTGCTGAAGGCGATCCTGGTCTCGCCGCAGTTCCTCTTCATCACCCCGGATGCGCACCCGGAAGCCGGCCATGACATCGTAGCGCTCGGCGACCATCAGCTGGCGGCACGCCTCTCCTACCTGGTATGGGCGACCATGCCCGACGCCGAGCTGTCGGCCCTGGCCGATGCCGGCAAGCTGCGCGATCCGGCGGTCCTCGCAGCGCAGGCGCGGCGGCTGCTGGCCGACCCGCGCTCGCGTGCGCTGTTCGACGGCTTCGGGGCGCAGTGGCTCGGCCTGGACAAGCTCGCCGCCAAGACCTTCGATGCCGAGAAGTTCCCGCAGATGACCCCCGCCATGCGCACGGCGATGTACGACGAGGCGCGCCTACTGTTCACCGACATCGTGCGCGAGAACCGCAGCGTGCTGACCTTCATCGACTGCGACTACACCTATCTCAACGGCCCCCTGGCGGCGATCTATGGCATGGGCAGCAGCGTCAGCGGCCCGGAGATGCGCAAGGTCAAGCTGAGCGATGCCAACCGCGGTGGCATCCTGGCGATGCCGGGCATCCTGGCGATGTCCTCCTTCCCCAACCGCACCAGTCCGGTGAATCGCGGCGTGTGGGTGCTGGAGCAGGTGCTGGGCGAGCATGTGCCGCCGCCGCCGCCCAATGTCCCGGCTCTCGAGAAGCAGGACCAGCGCAAGGTCGCCAACCTGACGTTGCGCCAGCGCACCGAATTGCATCGCACCGATCCGGTGTGCGCCAACTGCCACAAGATCCTCGACCCCATCGGCTTCGGCCTGGAGAACTTCGATGCCATCGGCCGCTGGCGCGACAAGGACGACTCCGGCGGGCCGATCGATGCCACCGGGGTGCTCCCGGGCGACAAGCGCTTCAGCACCCCCAAGGAGCTCAAGCAGATCCTCGCCGCCCGCGCCGACGACATCTGCCGCAGCCTGACCAGCAGGATGCTGGCCTACGCCTTGTGCCGTCAGCTCGAGGGCTTCGACGAGATCGTCCTGGACCAGCTCGTAGCCGCGGTCGCCAAGGATGGCTACCGCATGCAGACGCTGGTGGTGTCGATCGTGACCAGCTATCCTTTCACCAACCGCCGCATCAACGACCTACCGGGACCAAGCCATGCGAAATAACTGGTTGATCGATCGCCGCACCTGCCTGCGCGGGCTCGGCGTCGCCCTTGCCCTGCCGCTGCTTGACACCATGGGCTGGGCGGACCCGCCCAAGGGCGCGGCGACCAAGCTGCCGGTGCGGCTGGGCTTCATGTACATGCCGCACGGCGTCATCCCGGAGCGCTTCTGGCCCACCGACGCCGCCTCCTACCTGACCTCCCCGCCCCAGATCCTGGAGTCCCTGCGCCCGGTGCTCAGCCAATGCCTGGTGGTCAAGGGCATTAGCGGCATCCCCATCGATCCGCTCGGCGGCGCCCCGCATGCGCTCGAGCTCTCGACCTGGCTTACCGCCACCCTGCCCGACACCAATAAGCGCAACGTGGTGAACATCGCGATCTCCGCCGATCAGATAGCGGCGAACTACGTCGGCGTGTTCACCTCCCTGCCGTCGCTCGAACTGGCGACCATGCCGCAGACGCACAAGGAGAACCAGGAGGGACTCAACGAGGCCTACTACTCGCATTGCAGCTATCGCGCTCCGACCCAGCCGGTCCCTGCCGAGACCAATCCCCGCAGTGTGTTCAAGCGACTGTTCCAGCCCCGCGACCAGGTCCAGCAGGGCGGCAGGCCCGCCGACTCGGCGGCTGCGGCCGAGGCGGACGCCCTCGACCACAGCATGCTCGATGTGGTCCTGGATGGCGCCAAGGACCTGCGCGTCACCCTGAACCACAGCGATCAGCACAAGCTCGATGAATACCTCGACAGCATCCGCTCGCTCGAGCGGCGCATCGCCGCGCTTGAGATCCGCCGCGCCCAGGCCGCCAAGTCGGCGGCCGGCGATAGCGGCACGAAGCGCGGCGCGAACGATTCCGCGCCGATCACCGTCACCATCCCCGAGGGCGACAAGCGCAGCGAGTACATGCAGGTGATGTGCGACCTGAACGTCCTGGCCTTCCAGACCGACGTGACGCGCGTGAGCACCTACATCGGCTCGACGCCCAATGGCGTCTCCTATCCGGAGCTCGGTTTCACCGACGAGCACCATTCGCAGACCCATCACAACAATGAACCGGTGAAGGTCGACAAGGTCGCCAAGATCAACGCCTTCAATGTCGCCCAGTTCGCCTACATGATCAAGAAGATGCACAGCCTGCGTGAGGGCGATGGCACCCTGCTGGACAACTGCATCATGATGTGGGGGTCAGGCCTCGAGGATGGCAACAAGCACTCGCGCGCGAACCTGCCGTTCGTCCTCGCCGGTCGTGGCGGCGGATCGCTCAAGACCGGTCGCTACCTGCCGAACTGCAGCGGCAACCAGGGCGATCTGCTCGGTACGCTGCTCACCTGCGCCGGCATACCGGTCGATCGGCCGATCGGCCTCGCCACCAAGACCATCACCGAGCTGACCGGCTCCTGAGATCACCGTCCTCATGTCGACCCGGCCACGCAGACGTGAGTCGGGGCTAGCGCCCGGCTGGTATGGCGAAATCGCCGGCGAAGACGTACCTGACCTTGGCGAAATTGTCGTAGACCACGTTGAAGGAGGGGGCGACGTCCGTCGCGGTGGCGGGATCGAGGTGATGGTCGACGCCGAAGGTGTCCACCAGGAGGCCGTTCACCTCTCCTGAGCGCAGCGGCACCCCGAAGAGGTCGAGGACGTCGTGGCTCGAGGCGGCCATGTCGACCCGCAGCGGATCGCACCTCGCCATGGAGGCCCTGCTGGTGTGGAACTCATGCGCGCCTCCTGCGAGCATGAACGGCAGCAGCGGTGCGGCGATGATCGTCGCGGGGACGATCGCGATCGCGGTCTCACCGCGCGGGCAGCGGCGCACGACGGACTCGAGCGCGGCCTGGCCGGAGATGTCTGCGGCGCTGAGCACGCCAGCCATCCGCTGCCACGGGTCCTGCGGCACGCGCCTCGGCACCATCGTGCCCGTTCCCTCCGGCGCCTCTCCGTCGTACGCGACCTGGCGGATGGCGAATGGCGCCGGCTCGGTGATCCGGTCCAGCTTGCCGTTCTTGAACACGAGGTAGAGGAGGATGTCAGGCCTGCAGAAGGCATAGCTGATGCACAGGTACTCGTCCGATCGCTTCAGGGCGTGGAACTGCACGCCGTGCTCCCGTCCGAGCGTCGACTCGACTTCTCGCAGCGACATCCCGCGGGTGAGCGAGGCGACGGCGTCGAGGTCGCCCGACTGGCCATCGCGGTGGCATGAGGCGGTCAGCATCACCAGCACCCAGAGCATGGCGGGCAAGACGGGGTACTTCATCGCCCCATGCTCAGGTGGATGGGCAGGAGGCAATGGGGAGCATCCCGGCAGCTGCGGATGCGGAGCGTTGCGGGCCGCTGGCTGGGGGAGAAGCGATCATGGGCTGGTGCCGGACAGCTGCATTAATGGCGATGCGGGGAGTCTCTGCGGGCGGATGCAAGACGTCATCCACGTGCCGGCCATGCCGGAGACCGAAGGCCGACGTTCACTTCATGAAGTGGAATTCGTCATCCTGCAGGATCTGCATATCGTTCCTCTTCCATCCGACGATGGCATGCCAGAGACCGTAGGCGGAGCCCAGGACGAAGCCGCCGATGCCGGCGACGACATAGATCCACAGCGGAAGGTTGGCATGTCCTCGCTGGATCAGGGCGCTGACGGCGAGGCCCGAGCCGAGGAGGCCGCAGATGGTGGCGACGGCGAGATTGGCGATCAGGTCGCCGGTGCGCTCATCCCTCGCCTTTTCGGTTTTCGTCATCGCGCGGATCCAGGCTGGGAGCAGTGACGGGGTGGGAGAGGGGAGCTGGCGTGATGGCACTGAACGGGATTGGAGGCGGTGGTACGTGGTGGAACGAGATGACCAACGGCACGAGCAAGACCGCATCAGAGCGATTATGTCTCCCTCCAATCGCAGTCCAGGGACATGCCGCGGGCGCAGATGGACGAGCGCGGCACCTGGTGCTAGGCCGTGCCGATGCTGGCAGGCCCTGACGGGCGAGCACCCATCATGGATGGAAGCGCAGATGGCGGAGGCAGTTGCCGGATGCAGCGCGATGGATGCCGGGGGGCCTGCCGGCCCGCCCCGCTGATACGGTGTTGGAGCGAGTGCTGGAAGATGCGACCAATGCCGGCCTGGACTGGCGTTGCGTAGCGAACGCCGTCCGGCTATGCTCCCAGGTGGATGAGGAGTAGCCCCATGCACTGCCTGTCTGCGACACGACATGTCGGCGTGATGGTGTCGTTCCTCATCGGTGCCGTCGCTGCGGCATCGGGGGACGAGGCGCGGCCCGCCAAGCCGGATCCGCCACCACTGCGCATGGCGCTGGCGTCGGATTCCCGCTTTCAGGCGGCCTATGACGATCTGCTCAAGTCGGAGCCGAGCGCGGATTCACCCGGCCATGTCTGCTGGCTCCAGCGCACCCTGGCGGTCGCGTTCTATGTCCGCAATTACGAGCAGGGGGAGGCCTGCGCACGCCAGCTCCTGATCAGCTCGCCCGATGACTGGTCATTGCATGACGAATTGTCGCTTATGCTGGGTAAGCAGGGGAAGTACCAGGAGGCGCTCAGCGAGGCGGACATCGCGCTCGCGCTGCCGGATGCCGATCCCCTGCACCTCACGGCGATCAAGGCGAGCTGGCTCTACCACCTGGGACGGCGGGAGGAGGCCAAGGACCTGTTCGCCTCCCTGGAGGTGCCGCCGGAGGGCACCCCCGCCTGGGCGCTCTACCAGGGCTGCCGGGCATGCTTCAGCGCCAGCTCGCACAATATTCCGGAGCTCAAGAAGAGCATCTTCATCCTGATGAAGCTGGGCGGCAGCAGCGCCTACTTCGTCCAGCGCGACGTGATCTTCGACCAGTACCGCCATCTGGAGTGGTTCTGCCAGCTGGTGGGCAATACCTTGGCGCCCACCCTCTGACCGGCGAGGCCGTATGGTCTCCCTGGCGAAGGACGGCGATGCACGGCAACGTGGCATGGCGTGTCGCGCGCTGGCGGAATTGTCCCAGAAGAGACCTGCCTTGGCTGGATCGGTTGTGACTTGGCCTGCCTACTTTCCTGATCGATACAGCGCGGAAGAGAGGACCTGCGAATTGACCCTGCCCATCCTGATGGCAGCGCTGCGGGATGCCGATCCCACGGTGCAGGCCATGGCGGCCGATGCCATGGCCATTTTCATCGGGGGTGAGGAGGAGCAGGCGATGGAGATCGAGGGAAGGCGTAAGGTCTTTAGCCCTGCCGTGGTGGGGGATAGGCGCGGCCTCCCGGCACTGACAACCTGGTTGCTGGCGGGTAGCGAGCAGGATTACGGTGCGTGAGGTACATCCGATGGCTTCGGCGATCGCCGCCTGGGACATGCCGCCCTGGTGGAGATGGTGTATCTTGAGATATGACATGATGTTGAGCATCCCTGGCCCCAGGGTTATGATCCTGACCCGGGGTGGGGAGCCAATATGGCCGCCGGGTGCAAGACCCGGAAAAACTTTTAGCAAAAAAACCGGAACTCTTTTTCAGCAATCCACAGCTCAGCGAGATCGAGATGTCCGTTGCCTGGAGATGCGCCCATCGGGTTCGCCAATCCAGGTCGCCGCGGCAAGCTGCATTGCTGCATTGAACGAGATGTGCAGGGCCTTGGCGCGCCTCTGGATGGCGGTGCGGAGTGAGCGGGGAAGGCGCAGGGAGACAATGGCCGAAGCGGGAGCAGGATCACTGGCTGCCGGGCGACCGGCGGGTCGGATCGGCCATTTGGGGATTGCGACATGGGTCGGCTTGGCTGCGGCGAAGAAGTCATCGCCCAGCTCCGGGGCATCCCCGTCGGCTTCGCCATCCGGCAGCTCTCGTAGCCTGGAGACCTCAGCTGGCGAATGTGGAGGGAGATCGGCGCTTTTGACGATCACCTTGCGGCGTCCAGGTTTAGTTCTAGTTGACGCGCTGTGCATATCGTTTCCGCTCCTGTGCGGTGGATTTACGTACTGAGATCAATCGAACCAGGTCTGCGGATCGGAAGTGGTAGACAACCACAAGCAGGCCGTGAAAAACGGGATGTGGGCCGATCGTTACCCACCGCTCTTCCTCATGCCTGGAGTCCAGTCTCGTGAGATGGCGGCAAGGATCTCCGAGTAGGACATGAGCACCCTCGATGAGCGGCAAGCCGTGCTGCTTCCGGTTGGCGGCATCCTTGGCCGGATCGTAGGTGAATCTCATCGGCACCATCTAATTGTAATACAATTGGTCGCGACCGCAACCTGCAAATCGACTTAGTTGACGCCCATAGGCAGATTCTGACGATGTGTGACAATGGCTGGTATATCCGAATCCATCGCCTGACGACCATCAGAGGCTGCATCCTCTGATGGTCATGGTAGGGTGACGTCGCTGCTGGATAACGCGAAAGCAATGCTGGGGCATGACCCCGTGACAAAGATCG